>Ga0316204_10001360_pt1 | contig 67810 bp, 70 predicted proteins | sample 6monrhotite_MG_2_FD_205661 | JGI IMG/M metagenome (GOLD analysis project Ga0316204, IMG submission 205661) | Microbial mat bacterial communities from mineral coupon in-situ incubated in ocean water Damariscotta River, Maine, United States -... | ecosystem: Environmental > Aquatic > Marine >... | reverse complement strand
TGGTGAGGCAGATTTTCTTGTTACTCAATTTGCATTAATGCGTCCAGATCTGGAAGTGCTTTCATCCAATGCGCCTTTATTATGGCCTTATGGCGTCACCATTGTGATTAATGCGGAACTGCGAAACATTCTTGACCCGATGACCAATAAACTGGCCAATGCTGATCCAAGCGTTCTTGGTGTTTATCTGTCAGTGAGTGCTACACCTCAGCCTAGTGATCTTATTCCTGTGTTGACGTATAACAGCAACGGGCTTGCTTCTGGAGATACTAGTGGTCAGCTGAGTCTGAATTGGACGGTTTTAGATGCTTTTACTGAGGGAAGTTATTATCTTGTTGTGGTTGCAGATGATGCGCAAACCGTGCAAGAGCAGGATGAAACAAATAATATGCGGGTTGGACCTCAGATTCAAATTCTTGATCCAGCTGATTTAACTGTAACGTCTGTTTCTGGAGTGGCAAGCGCGCCGGCAGGTAATAATTTTGATGTTAACTATACGCTTGCGAATTTACGAACAACTGCTGCAGGTAGTTTTAATATCAGTGTTGTTTTGTCGCAAGATAATCTGGTGGATGCAGGGGATGTAGTGTTGGTGCCAGCAAGCAGCGTTACTGTCCCCGGGATTGCCGGTGGCGGTAGTTATAATGGTATTGTGACTGTGACTATTCCTAATACTTTGTTGCCAGGACCTTATTATATTGGACTTATCGCAGATGTTGATGCGGTTATAGTCGAGTCAGATGAAACCAATAACACTGCCACAAGCGCAAGTACTTTAATTGTAGAAGCAATTCCTGATCTTATTGTTAGTGAGGTGACTGGGCCATTGGGTGGCGTAGCAGGCCTCTCACTAGACATCTCTGCTGATGTGAGTGCGACGGCGGTGAGTGCTGATGTGGTTGATGCTTTTGATGTGACCATTTATTTATCTTTAGATTCTGACATTGATCCATCAGTTGATTATCTGCTGGGCTCGTCATCAGTGAATTTGGCTGACTTACCACTAACAGCTGGAGGTGTTACCACTATTACGGTGAGCGGGGTCGCGCCTGCGAATGATGCTGTCTATTATTTAGGTGCTGTTGCGGATACAGGTTTTACTGTTTTAGAGAGCGATGAGCAAAATAATATTGGCACAGGCAGTAAATTAATCAGCATTGGTTTGCCTGCGGGAGCAGCGGGTGCAAAACCTGATTTACTGCTGACTAAGGTTTCGACTAATGCCGCTTCAGGCCAGCGTGGCAGCCAAATCGCAGTGACTACACAAGTGGAAAATATCCTGCCAGAAGTGGCAAATGGACCTTTCACGGTTGGTGTCTATTTGTCACAGGATGAAATTATTACCACATCTGATTTTCGACTTGGTGAACGAATAATTTCAAATTTATCTGGAAATTCAAGCGATGAAGTGGAATCAAGTTTTTTAATTCCTAGTGATACAACAGAAGACTTGCAGTGGACAGCGTTGGTTAATGTCACTGTTGATGGCAATAATACATTGACCTCGACTGCAGGGGGCTGGTTTGCAGGCGCATCTTCAGCCCAACGTATCACTGCCGATGGCGCAGTTGAAATTACAGGAACGCGCGAAGATGGTAATAGTCGTTTTATCGGGCTTGCCTATACTGACCCGGATGCTGGTTTTTCCTCTATAGATTATGCTCTTCAGTTGTTTAGAAATGGTGCCCTGAGAGTTTTTGAGAATGGAGATTACAAAGGTATTAAGGGTACTTTTGTAACGGGTGATATTTTGCGTATTGAACGTATTGGGACGACAGTCAGATATCTTCGAAATGGCGTGGTGCAATACACAAGTGCAGTGCCGTCATCAGGTGATTTGCTTGCGGATACATCATTTTCAGCTAGTGGGATGACGATTCAGGGGGCGATAATTAACTTGGTACCATTAGCAGCGGGGAATTATTTTCTAGGCGCGATTGTTGATGATAAGGATAATCTTGATAATTTAGGTGCTGGAACAAATAGAGTTGATGAGCTTAGCGAAACGAATAACAGCAGTGTTCAAACTGATGTGACAGGTGTTTCTCAATCTATGGTGATTAGTGTGCTTCAATCAGGCGCTCAAAGTGAAAGTAGCGATACATCGACTACAAGCGGCGGCGGCCAGATAGCTTTGCACGAGCTAGTGATTTTGTTGTTGATGATGTTTTTGGTAAGGCTAAGAATGAGGCAAGATGGCTTGCTCTTAGTAAGAAAAATTTCAGGTATTTAGTTGTAAAAAACGATTGTTTAGAAGCTAAAGAGCGTAGTACCTTTCCAGGTCGTTCGGCCTATCAAGATCCCAGAGAATTTCCATTTCACGACATGTGATGCTGTGTTGTTTTAAGCGCTCACGAGTTTGTGTTAAAACTTGGTCGCTTCCCCATGAAATACCATCAAAAATGCAATTGATGCTGCGTTGCATAGCTAAGAGCGTGTAGCCTCCATCTTCAGCAGGATTGATGGCAATGTCACAATTTTTATCTAGGAGAGTGATTGCTTTACATAGAGTTTGTTCAGTTAACTCAGGGCAGTCGCAGCCAATAAGCACCACTTTTTTGCTTTTCAATAGAGTTTTTTCGATTGCATTTTTCATGCGTTGACCTAGGTTTTCACCTTTTTGTAAATGTAAAGAAACTGAAAAACGTTGTGCGCATTCAGAAAAAAAAGGATGAGATGTTGTGGGCGCGCACCACAGTTCGACTGGACATAAGGCAGCATTGACGGCCGTGGATAAAGTACGAAGAACGAGTTGTTTGTGTAGCGTGCAGGCATCTTCAGCACTAAGTGTTGGTATTAAACGTGTTTTGACTTGCCCTGGGATTGGGCTCTTGGCAAAGATTAGTATTCGAGAATCTGTAAACTTCATTTGTACTGACGTGCCAATGAAGATATATCTGCGCCTAAAAAATGCGAAAAACGTAATCGCCACATAAGTAAAATGGTAAGTAAAATTCCACGCTGTTCCCAGCGACGGCTGGATGTTGTGACATTTTCACGTAGGCATAAAGGTCTGGAGAAAGCCTTCAATTTTTTACTTAATTGAATGTCTTCCATTAGCGGAATATCTGGAATTCTACCTGCCTGCATAAAAATATTCCGTTTAACGAAAATAGCTTGGTCGCCCGTGGCAATACCTGTCAATCTTGATCGCAGATTCATCGATTTCTCTATGATGCGTAGCATCCAGTGTCGACCGTCTAAACGCACATCAAAACGTCCCCAGCATAAGTGGGTAGTGCTGAGGCCGTTGATGACGAGTTGTGTACTGTTCTTCGGTAGTATTGTATCCGCGTGCAGGAAGAGTAATATGTCGCCCTTTGCTACGCCTGCGCCAGCGTTCATTTGTTTTGCGCGACCACGTGATGAGCTGACAACCTGGTCAACCAAAGGTGTGGCAAGTTTGATAGTGCTGTCATTGCTGTCGCCATCAGAGATGACGATCTCGTGTCCTTGCGCTCTAATTGCTTGTAATGGTTTTAGGCAATCTATGATGCATGAAGCTTCGTTCAATGTAGGAATGATGATTGATAGATGCATGGCTATAATGGAAAATAATAAATTGTTAGATGGTCTGTTAAATAAATCTATTGCTCAATATACAGGTGGCTGGCTGGAAGCCCCTGATTTAATCGGCTGACCATTTTTGTGAAAGCATCTTCAAGGTGTTTCGTGTAGAGCTTTGAATCAAAAAGAGCGGTAGTCCCTAAGTTAGCTTTAAGCTTTTTAGTTAACATTTTTAGTTCATCCGGGTTGTTTGCCAATCTTAATGCCAGGTTCTCATACTCTTGTGTTGTATTGGTGATTAGCTCTGGCATTTCAGTGGCATTTAGCAGGCTTCCGGCGACACGGCTGGCAAAGCTTTCTCCCATTTTAGTTACAATAGGCAGGCCAGCCCAAAGAGCATCACTTGCCGTTGTGTGTGCATTGTAATTAAAGGTATCTAGAAACAAGTCTGCTAGTCGGTGCCGTGCTAAATGTTCGGGGAGGGGTTTGTGTTCCGCAAAAATTAATCGATCAGGATCGATATTATGTGATTGCGCAGCTTTGCGTAGGTTTTTTTCAGCAAATTTATTAGCTTTTAAAAGCCAGAGTACACTGCCTTTAACTTTTTCGAGTAAGCGCATCCAGATTTCGAAAGCATCGGGTGTAATCTTGTAATTATTGTTGAAACAGCAGAAAACAAATGCTTTCTCAGGCAAGCCTGCATCAGATCGTGATAATTGTTTATTGGAAATCTCCCGAGTGCAGTCATTAATTTGATAGCTGTTAGGTAGGTAGGCAATTTTTTCTGAATAGAATGATTGATGGTCTGGAGGGATTAGCGTTGGATCGGCAATAATATAATCAAAATAAGAGGCGCCCATGGTGCCCGGATAGCCCAGATAGTTGACTTGAATAGGCGCTGCACCGTACGAAAATATGCCAGTTTTACAGTGTTCCGTGTGACCTGTTAAATCAACAGCAATATCTATATTTAAAGATCTGGATAGCGCTGCAATATCAATGTTTCGTTTTAAGCGAACATCATGAAAAGCATCGGCACTTTTTTGTACTCTGGTTCTCATGGCATCCTGGGTGTCTGGGCCTATGGAAAAGGCATGAATCTCGAACTTGGAGCGATCATGCAGTTCAAATAATTCGGCCATCAAATACATGACAGGGTGGTTGCGGTAGTCAGCAGAAAAATAGCCAATTCGGATGCGATCTGGGTTTTGGCGTTTTGGTAGCGGGCCAAGCGCTAAGTCAGCTTTATAGTTTGCGAGCACGTAGGCTTCGGCTGTTTTACGATGAAGTTTGGCATCACCGATCAAGGCAAGTATGCTGAATGGTGACATTGTTTCTGTTAATGTAGATCCAAAGGTTATTGAATGTAGCTTTTTCTTCGTGTTTTCTAATTGTTCCCAGTCACAAACATACTCCAGTTGATAAAGTAACTCGCCGTAGGCTGAAATGTAATTTTTATCTAGATGGACAGCTTTTTTGAAGCTGGAAATAGCGTCTTCATTCTTGCCTGCGTCTTTTAATATAATGCCAAGATTGTGATGTGCATCGATAAGTTCTGGTTTTAATTGTAGAGCTGCCTGAAAGCTAGCCATTGCTTTTTCATCTTGGTCAAAGTTTTTGAATGCTGCACCGAGATTGCAGTGAGTTTCTGCATCAGAAGGGTTTTTTTGTAATACTTTGATGAAGCAGTCGGCTGCTTTTCTGGGTTGATCCAGATGCATAAATACGATTCCGAGATTGCGATATGCCTTAGTAAAATCTGGTTTTATTTGTATTGCCTGTTGCAGGCTTGTAAGTGCGTCATCATATCGTCCAAGGTGTATAAAAATAGTTCCTAGATGATAATGTGCTTCGGCATAGCTGGGCTTGAGCAGTAATGCTTTTTCAAAGCTGTGTATTGCTTTTTCATATTGACCAATATGTTTTAATGCGGCACCTAGATTGTTATGCGCATCAACGTGGTCAGGTTTTAATCTTATAGCGTCTTCAAAGCTGGTAATGGCTTTGTTATGTTTGTCTAGTCGTTTAAAAGCAATGCCGAGGTTGTAGTGTGTTGTTGCGCTGCCAGGGTCTATTGTTAAAGCTTTTTTAAGCGCGGCAACAGCCTCTTTTTTTCGCCCCAGTCCGGTGTACACGGCCCCAAGTAGATTGGCTATAAGCGGAACGTTGGGAAATTGCTTGGAAAGAGTGAGTGCGTAATTTAAAGCCTCTTGAAGTTTTCCTTGTTTATACAGGTTGATCAGCATATTTGCCTGGTTATTATCAAGCTCAGCGTTTTGTTGTTTTAAAGGCATTGAGAGCGCGTTGAGTTCTTTTATCGCATCTCTGTTTTTAGGGAAATCTTTTAAAATAATTTGATAAAGTTCTTGGGCTTGTTCAATCTCGCCTTTTTGTGCATGTGATTTTGCACGAACAAGAATTTTTTCCACGAAGAGCTGCTTGCGTGACATTTTGTTTCCCTTAATCTTCTCATCCGTGGATTACATGCTAGGCTATGAAATAGTATGCTGAATCGTTTGTTTATTCAGGCTGAAAAATGCGGCGCTTAGCAATTAATATTTAACAGCAGCCACCAGACGAGCTGTTACCGCTATACTGTCCACCTTTAGTTTCTGTTACGGAACGTTTTGTTCCGGCGGGTGCGCACCAGAGGGTAGGTTCACGATTTTGTTTTGGGCTGATGCCGATGAACTGGTCTTTGTAGGGGCCTGTGGTTAAGAGTTTGAATGTGCGTTCGCAGACCGCCATGCGTTCGCCACGTAGAAAATAATGTTCATCGTCATCGTGTACTTTAGAGAATGGTCCACAATAGATGACCGCGTGTCCTTTATCCATGCATTCCGATCCTTCACCTTTGACAGCAGTGAGTGTTACTGAGCGGAACTCGATGCCTTCGACAACTTGCCAAGGTTGTTCATCCCATTTGTCCAGTGCTACTGCGAGAAAACCTGCGTCGAGAAAAACCTGTAGAAATTCCTGCTCCTGAAACGCTCCTGAAATACACCCACTCCAGAGTTCTGTGTCTGACTTCAAGTGTTCCGGACAATATTCATCGCTGACAATATCTGAAATAGCGACTCGTCCACCAGGTTTGAGTACGCGAAAAATCTCATTAATCATTTGTTGTTTTTCGCTGTCATGAACAAGATTTAATACGCAGTTGGAAATGACAAGGTCTACCGAGTTATCGGCTATTAATGGTGTCTCGCGGCGTTGTTGAAATTGCCAGTCATGCAAGCGGCTGTAATCACTTGCCGTGGTGACAGGGTTGTCCGCAAGATATTTTTCCATGGTGGTGAGATCCAGCGCTAAGTCTTGAATAAAGCCTTTGTTGAATTCGACCAAATCTGCACCAATTTTTTCAGCCATTCCTGGTTGGTGTTTGCGCGCGAGTGATAGCATGTCATCATTCATATCGATGCCGATGACTTTGCCGCTTTCGCCGACGATTTGCGCGGCCATGTAACAAATTTTCCCACCCCCGCTGCCGAGGTCAAGCACCACATCGCCTTTTTTTACGTAGCGTGAAGGGTCGCCGCAGCCGTAATCTTTTTCAATGATTTCTGCTGGCAGCATTTTCATCAAGGTGGGGTCGTAGCTGACCGGGCAGCACAATGACGGTTGAACGTCTTTGGCGCCTTCCGAATAACGGTCTAATACGGCGGTTTTTACTGACATGCTTTGCTCCTGTTGCAGGTGATATTAATAAGCTTTAGATAATGGCTGCATTATAGCAGGGTGTTTGAAAAAGTGAGGCGTGAGGGGGTAAGCGATTATGATGTTTTTCATCTTTCGCCTTATGCCTCGCTTGCAGCTAAAGCGCCACCACAGCTGCTGCCTTGTCCTGCTGTGCAGGCATAACAATGGTCTTTGACTTTGATGGCCAGCCCTTCAATATTTTTGCCAATCAAGTCACTGATGTGAGTTCTTTTTTGTTTTTCGAAACCTAGCGGTAAGTCGAGCATTTGATTGAAGTCACAATCGTAAACATAACCTTGCCAGTCGATACTGATAAGTGATCGGCACATTACAGAGGCTAGATTTTGAGATTGGTAGGCGTCGTGTAGCAGCTGCATGTATTCTTTGAACTGCCCTTTGGATACCAGCGTGCTGCCAAAACGTTTGATGGGCATGTTGGTGATGGTGAGCAGCTCGTTAAAGTGGACGCCGTAATTTTCCAGTAAATGATGTTTGTAGTCGGCTTCTAATGCTTGTTGCGGTGGCGGTAAAGAAGGGCCCTGAGGGTTGTAAACAAGGTTTAATTTCAGGGCAGAGTTGTCTTGTCCATAACCAAGTTCATTGAGTTGCTTTAGCGCGGCGATGCTGGTGCTGAAAACATCTTTCCCACGTTGAGCATTGACGTTGTCTTCCAGATAACAAGGAAGCGAGGCGCATATTTCAACATTATGCTCGGCAAGAAAATGAGCTAAATCATGGTGGCCGGGCTCGCTGAGTATCGTTAGGTTACAGCGATCAATAACATGTACACCTAAATTTTTTGCGGTCACAACGAGATCGCGAAAATGTGGGTTCATTTCCGGCGCGCCGCCAGTTAGATCGAGTATTTTTACAGTGTCAGTTTTTAAATATTCGATGACCGAGTCGATGGTTTCCCGCTGCATGATTTCTGTGCGCTTGGGGCCAGCATTAACATGACAATGCAGGCAGGATTGGTTGCAGAGATAGCCAAGATTAACTTGTAGTATTTCGAGGCGGCCGCGTTTTAACGCGGGGAAATTAGTTTCTTCAAGTAAAGTTAGAGTTTGATGCACCTGAAATGTTCCTGTCGTAGTCTTGGAAAATAAATCGAATAGTAGCAGCTTTATTTGATGTTGTTAGCAATGAAAACTTCTGTGTCGGGGTGAAAAGCAAACCATGCAAACCAAAAGGTTGTTGTGTCATTGAGCCTGTTTCCACTGCTGTCGAAGACTGCTGCGCTGTGATGTTCATCGTCGTAAGTAATTTTAATTTTTTCACCTCCGAGGTCTTCTTTGATGTTTCCTGATGTCTGTGCCAGCTCAGAAAAAGGCCATGCTTTTGCTTGTCCATTAATGATTATCCCCAGCACCTGTTCTTTGGCGTGGTAACGAGAATCTTCGTGATTGACAGGGAAAATCAGGCTGGACCTATTGCTATATCCAGCGTAAGGATCGCGTTTGTAATCACGCTGGTAACCGGTTTTTTGTGTGAGCACTAAACTATCCGGGTGGCGTGTATACCAATCTAACCAGCTGGTATGAGTGAGCGGTAGTTGTTGCAAAGTTGTGCCCTGTAGGGGTCCGCTGATAGCCTTGCCCAGTAATTGAGACCATAGCGATTTTGTTTTCCGGTCGTAGAGCAGCACGTCACTGTTGTAAAGTAGGCCAGATACGCCGAAAGAATATTGAGTGTTTTTAGTTGCGGCAGAAAATGCCACGCCGCTGCCACATAGTGGGCAGTAAGAAATGACAATAGGCTTATTGTCAATGCGGTCATTGACAATTTCGTGCCAATTTAAAATGGCAATGGGATAGGCTTTGCTGACGCCATTGATGGTGATGCCGAGAATCCGATCGGTTGCTGTCAGGGTGATATTTTTATTGGCAGGGGTAAAATGAGGTTGATCGATGGCTGGGATGCCGTCTCGTGGTGGTCCTCCGGCGAGAATTTCCTGCACGGGTATAACGCTGTTGCTTAGGTCAAAGCCATTTTTTAATGCAGCGTTAGCAATCTGGCTAATTATGAGCAGCAGTGAGAGTAAAGGGATAGTCAGAAAAAGCCTTGTTTTGATTGTACTTATACGCTGCATGTTTTGTCGTACTGCCAATTTATATGTTACTGAGTTGAGTTGAATAAACCGAAACCGAGGTTTGGAAACAAGCTTCTCGTCTAATTTGTCGTGAGTTAGATCGCATACTTACAGTTTAATCAATATTTTTATCTGTGATTTTATTCGCTCCGGCATTGCGGCGGTGTAGCAGAACATCGTAAAATGTTCGGCTTTATTGGGGTGAGGTTTTAGTCGTGATATCAGCTTGTACTGCTCGGCTTCGTTTGCGGAGCTCGTGCGTTTTGGAGATAAATTAATGTCGATAAGTGTGGCGGTACCAAAAGAGACCGATGCGGGTGAGCGACGAGTTGCGTTGGTACCGGATACTGTGGCCAGGCTCGTCAAGCTGGGGCTTGAGGTGAAGGTCGAGCAGGGCGCGGGTCAGGGCGCTTATTATACGGATGATGAATACGCTGCTGCAGGTGCGGAAATTGTTTCGGATCAGGCTGCTTTATATGTTTCAGCCGATATTATTGTGGGTGTTCAACCGCCTGCCGCCGCGCTGGTCAATCAGTTCCGCGAAGGCGCTGTTTTTTTGGGTTTCCTTCAGCCGCATCGTAGTGGTGATTTAATTGCGGCGATGCGTGACAAGGGTGTCACGAGTTTCGCCATGGAGCTGGTGCCGCGCATTAGTCGCGCACAGTCGATGGATGCACTGTCTTCGCAGGCCAGTGTTGTAGGTTATAAGGCCGTGTTAATTGCCGCAGAAATGAGCAATAAATTTTTCCCCATGTTGACGACTGCTGCTGGAACCATCCGACCGGCCAAAGTGCTGATTTTAGGCGCGGGTGTTGCGGGTTTGCAGGCCATTGCAACGGCGCGCCGTCTCGGTGCAATCGTCGAAGCTTATGATGTCCGTCGCGCGGCTTGTGAGCAGGTTGAATCGCTGGGAGCTAAATTTTTGCAGGTTGAGTTGGAAGACGCTGAAGCTGAGGGCGGTTATGCGCGCGAGCTGAATGATGAAGAGAAACAGCGTGAACAAGCGATGTTGTGGCGCAGTGTTGGTATGGCAGATGTCGTGATAACGACCGCGCAGATTCCTGGCCGCCCAGCACCAATGCTGGTATCAGCTGCGATGGTAGAAGAGATGCGTCCCGGCAGCATTATTATTGATCTGGCAGCTGAAAGCGGCGGTAACTGTGAGCTTACTACGGCGGGCCAGTGTGTTGATCATCAAGGCGTTATCATCAATGGTCCGGTGAATGTTCCATCCATGTTAGCCGTGCATAGCAGTGAAATGTACGCTAAAAATCTGTTGAGCTTTTTGACGCCACTGTGCCAAAAAGAGGCGGGTTTGGTGCTGGATTGGGACGATGAAATTCTCACGGGCAGTGTGGTGACCCATGAACGGGTAATTAAACATCAGGCGACACGTGAAAGACTGGAAGGAGCACAGTCATGATAGAGGGTATTTGGGCAGCATTATTTATTGTTATGTTGGCAGGCTTTACTGGCTACGAAGTGATTAGCCGAGTGCCGGCGATTTTGCATACACCGCTGATGTCGGGATCAAATTTTATTCACGGTATTGTGTTGGTGGGCGCGATGGTAGCGCTGGGACATGCAGATTCAGATTCAATCATGCAGCAAGCATTAGGCTTTTTTGCTGTGTTTCTGGCGGCATTGAATGCGGTTGGTGGTTATGTCGTCACGGAACGCATGCTGGAAATGTTTGAAGATAAGAAAGGCAAGGGGACTAAATAGTGGAACATTTGATTCAGGCGGCTTATTTCATCACCGCACTGCTGTTTATTCTTGGCTTAAAACGTATGAGTTCGCCACAGACGGCGCGTAGCGGTATTAAGTGGGCTGGCGTGGCAATGGCTATCGCGGTTGTGTTTACGATGTTTTGGCCGGGTCTGCACAATATTGGCTTGATGCTGACGGCTATTTTCCTCGGCTCGATTGTAGCCTGGGTAAGTGGGCGCAAGGTTGAGATGACTAACATGCCGCAGATGGTGGCGATCTATAACGGCATGGGTGGCGGTGCCGCTGCGGGTATTGCTGCGGTTGAGCTTATGCGTGGAGAAATTAATTCCACTGGCTTGCAAGTGCTGACAGTCGTAGGTGGTTTGATTGGTGCCGTGGCATTCAGTGGCAGCATGATGGCGTTTGCCAAGCTACAAGGTTGGGTCAGTGGTCGGCCGATTAATTTTCCTGCACAGCAGACATTAAATATTGTTGTTTTCATTGTTGCGTTGTTACTGGGTGTCACTTTGTTCGACAGTGATGCAGGCTTGGTGCTGATTATTTTATTCTTTGTCGTGGCGCTAGCTTACGGTGTATTGATGACGTTGCCGATTGGTGGCGCGGATATGCCGGTGGTGATTTCTTTGTTTAACGCCTTGACGGGTATGGCGGTTGCCTTCGAAGGGTTTACGCTTGGTAATGCGGCGATGATTGTGGCGGGTACGGTGGTCGGAGCTGCCGGTACATTGTTGACGCAGTTGATGGCCAAGGCGATGAACCGGCCACTGTCGAATGTGCTGTTTAGCAGTTTTGGTAAAGAAGTGGCTACTGAACAGGGTGAAGTGACGGGCAGTTTGAAGCCAATCGAGCCCGAAGATGCAGCGATTATGATGGCTTATACATCGAAAGTGATCATCGTGACGGGTTATGGCATGGCGGTTGCGCAGGCACAACACAAGATTCGTGAGTTGATGGAATTGTTGATAGATCGCGATGTCGAAGTGAAATTTGCGATTCATCCGGTTGCCGGTCGTATGCCCGGACATATGAATGTGTTGCTTGCAGAAGCCGGGGTACCTTACGAAGTATTGTTTGACCTGGAAGAAATCAATGCTGAGTTTTCCAGTTGCGGTGTGGCGCTGGTGATTGGTGCGAATGATGTGGTAAACCCTGCTGCGCGCAGCGATAAGTCCAGCCCTATTTACGGCATGCCGATTTTGAATGTAGATCAGGCTGAAAATGTGCTGGTGATCAAACGTGGCAAGGGTGTCGGTTTTGCCGGTATCGAAAACGAATTATTCTATAAAGATAATACGCGTATGTTGTACGGCGATGCGCAGGATATGGTTAACGAACTGGTGCAGACGTCTAAGCAGTTATAGCGTTAAGAGGGTTTAGATCCTTCGCTACCACTCAGGATGACGGGGTAGTATAGTGTTTTTAACGGTTGGAAGAATTTCAGCCGAAATTTTGGGTGTTGAATCTCGTACATTATGACTATTCTCGTGACAGGCGGAGCCGGTTTCATCGGCGCAAATTTTGTACGTGATTATTTGGCTGAGTCAGATAGCAGTGCGGTTATTAATCTGGATAAATTGACCTACGCTGGCAACCTTGAAAATCTCGCTGAGTATAAAAATAACCCAAAGCATATTTTTGTGCATGGCGACATGGGTGACCGTGTTTTAGTTCAGGATTTATTGGCGGAACATAAGCCCAGCGCTATTGTTAATTTTGCCGCTGAAAGCCATGTTGATCGCTCTATTCATGGCCCTGATGACTTTATTCAAACGAATGTGGTGAGCACTTTTCATCTGCTTGAAGAGGTGCGCAATTATTGGGCGGGGCTGAATAATCAAGGCAAACAAGCATTTCGTTTCCTGCATATTTCTACGGATGAAGTGTATGGGTCACTGGCGGCTGATGATCCTGCTTTTTCCGAGTCGAATCCTTATGCGCCGAATAGCCCCTATTCTGCATCGAAGGCAGCCTCCGATCATTTGGTGAGGGCCTACCATCATACCTATGGCTTGCCTACGCTAACGACAAATTGCTCGAATAATTATGGGCCCTATCAGTTTCCTGAAAAATTAATTCCGTTAATTATTGTTAATGCTTTGAACGGTGAGGCCATCCCGATTTACGGTGATGGCAAAAATATTCGTGACTGGTTGTACGTGGGCGATCATTGCTCCGCTATCCGTGCAGTACTTGAAAAGGGTGAGCTTGGCGAGGTTTACAATATCGGTGGGAATTTTGAAAAGACTAACCTTGAAATTGTTCATACCGTTTGCGCTATTTTAGATGAGCTGCGACCTGAGTCTGCGTTTTTCCCGCATAATTCGCTGATCACTTTTGTTAATGATCGTCCCGGGCATGACCGACGTTATGCGATAGACGCAAGAAAAATTGAACGAGAAATCGGCTGGACGCCCGCTGAGACTTTTGATTCAGGAATCAGAAAAACAGTTGGCTGGTATCTTGAAAATATTGCTTGGGTAGAAAGCATAACCAGTGGCGCCTATCAGCACTGGATCGATGAGAATTACGCTGATAGATAATTGGAACATGATGTTAGGGCTGAAGCTATGAATAGAAAAGGTATTATTTTAGCAGGCGGTTCTGGTACACGTCTTTATCCGGTCACGCAGGCTGTTTCTAAACAGCTGTTGCCTGTCTATGACAAGCCAATGATTTATTATCCGTTGTCAACGCTGATGTTGGCGGGCATTCAAGACATTTTAATTATTTCCACACCGCAGGATACGCCACGTTTTGAGCAATTGCTGGGCGATGGCGAGCGTTGGGGGTTGAATATTACTTACGCGGTGCAAGCGTCTCCGGATGGTTTGGCGCAGGCGTTTATTCTTGGTAAAGAGTTTATCGGAGCCAATCCAAGCGCATTGATTCTGGGTGATAATATTTTTTATGGGCATGATTTTTCAGGCTTGTTAAAACCTGCAGCGAATAAAGATTCTGGTGCGACGGTTTTTGCTTATCAGGTTCAAGATCCTGAACGTTATGGCGTGGTTGAGTTTGACAAGCAAGGCAGTGCAATCAGTATCGAAGAAAAGCCTAAGCAGCCTAAGTCTAATTATGCTGTCACAGGACTTTATTTTTATGACAAGCAGGTTGTCGATATCGCTGCGGATATCAAACCTTCATCGCGTGGTGAGCTGGAAATTACGGAAGTTAATAGTCGTTACTTACAGCTCGGCCAGCTTGATGTAACGCATATGGGGCGCGGTTATGCTTGGTTGGACACAGGCACCCATGAATCGCTATTAGAAGCCTCGCAATTTGTTGAGCTTTTAGAGCGACGTCAGGGTTTGAAAATTGCTTGTCCGGAAGAAATTGCTTGGCGCATGGGGTCAATTAATGATGAGCAGCTCGAACGGCTTGCACAGCCGATGGTAAAAAATGGTTACGGTCAATATCTGTATCGAATGCTTAACGAGGTGAAATCTTCATGAAGGCAACAAAAACATCGATTGCGGATGTTTTAGTGATAGAGCCCAGAGTGTTTGGTGATGAGCGCGGCTTTTTTTTTGAAAGCTTCAATGAAAATGTGTTCAAAGAACTGACGGGCGTGGACGTACATTTTGTTCAGGATAATCATTCTCGTTCGGCCAAGAATGTCTTGCGAGGATTGCATTATCAGATCAAGCAAGCGCAGGGCAAGTTAGTGCGTGTGACGGAAGGTGAAGTGCTTGACGTGGCTGTTGATATTCGCAATGCGTCGCCGACATTTGGGCAATGGCATAGCGAACGTTTGTCAGCAGAGAATAAAAAGCAGCTTTGGGTGCCAGCAGGCTTTGCTCATGGTTTTGTAGTGTTGAGCGACTATGCGGAATTTCTGTATAAAACAACAGATTATTACGCCCCTGAAAATGAACGTTGTATTGCCTGGAATGATGTGGATCTAAATATAGATTGGCAAATTAACGGCGAGCCTGACCTTTCGGATAAAGATAAACAAGGTGTAGCTTTTTGTGATGCGGAGTGCTTTTCTTGATTGGTAAAGCTTCTAGTCAAAACCTTTCCTCACCTGTGATTTTGGTAACAGGAAAGAACGGCCAAGTGGGCTGGGAACTGCAACGGTCGCTGATGTCGATTGGCACCATCGTATCTTGCGGTCGACAGGAGATGGATTTATCGAAAACAGATTCAATCGTAAACACACTGCGCGAAATTAAACCGGACGTTATTGTTAATGCCGCAGCGTACACAGCCGTGGATAAGGCGGAAGAAGATACCACGTTGGCTATGCAGGTTAACGAAGTGGCACCTGCGGTTATAGCTGAAGAGGCGCATCGGCTTGGCGCATTGCTGATTCATTATTCGACGGATTATGTTTTTGATGGAAAAAAGACCGCGCCCTATAGTGAGAGCGACGAAGCTAATCCGGTCAGTTGTTATGGTCGCACTAAGTTAGCCGGCGAGCGAGCCATTCAGTCTACACAAGCAGACGCTGTCATTTTACGCACATCGTGGGTGTATACGGCGAGAGCACATAATTTTTTACTGACTATTTTTCGCTTGATACAGGAGCGCGAAGAGTTGCGTATTGTGGCGGATCAAATTGGTGCGCCTACCTGGGCGCGTTTAATCGCAGATACCACCGCGCATGTCATCAGACAGTCGTGTTATGAGCGGGCTTCGAGAAATTTTAAATCTGATTTGTATCATATGACGTCAAGTGGTGAAACGTCTTGGCATGGTTTTGCTAAAAGCATTGCTGAAATTGCACAAACTATTTTGCCGGATGAAGCGCTGAAGTTGCGTCATCTAGAAGCTATTGCTACGCATGAATATCCCACTGCTGCGACAAGGCCTATGAATTCCAGGTTGTCGACAGATAAGCTTGTTGAGCATTTTAGTTTGAAGATGCCGACGTGGCGAGATGGATTAGAATTATGTATGAAGGAGTTAGTCTAATTTATTTTCATCGCGTGATTGTTTGATTTTATTTGTAATGCGCTCGCGACCCTCCTCTGATAAATGAATATTTTTGTCGCCTTCAGCGTCTTCTGACAGGCGTTGTGTGGCGCGGCGGATAAAACTTATTTGTTTTGCGTAGCGGCGGCACATTGTGCACATTATCAAATGCATGCGCAGGCTTAATTTTTCGCGCAGAGACAGAGATTGGTCTTGAGCTTTGCAGGTGAGTTCGCTGGCCTGTTTGCACGAGTACATCAGTCGTTGTCCTTCTCAATATGAAACCAATTTTTATCTAGGCATGCTCGCAGTTGAGTGCGTGCACGGGATAAGATTACCCATAAGTTATTGGTCGTTGAGATGTCCAGTGCCTTACAGAGTGTTTCATTGTCGTGGTCTTCGAGCTCTCGCAGGATGAATGCCTGAGCCAGACGTGGCGGCAGTGCTTCGATACATTGATTAAGTATAGCAATGAATGTCAATTCATCCAGCGCGTTGTCGGGGTTGCTCCATGCCTCAATATCATTCTTCCAGTGGCCGCTTTCGTCGAAGTAACGATCCTGTTGATCAGCAAGACTATTGATATCTTCACTGAGATGTTGATGTTTGTGTTTGCGGAAATGATCGATGACTTTGTGTTTTAAAATTCCGATAAGCCAGGTTTTTTCGCTGGACTGGCCGGCAAATCGTTCGCGTGCTTTGAGTGCGGAAAGAAAGGTTTCTTGAACGACATCTTCAGCTGTTCCCGTGTCGCGTAATCGCAACAAGGCATAGCGGTAGAGTGCGTCGCCGTATTGAGCTACCCAGCTATTAGGGTCGGAGGTGTTTCCTCTAGAACCTGACCCTGGGGGAGAGCTCATCAGCTTAAGCGGGAAATACGTCGCTGGCGTTGAATACCGGGCCATCGACGCAGACACGTTTCATGGCGGGTCCTGTTGGGGTTTCGATCATCACGGTGCAGCCAGCGCAGCCGCCGACAGCACAGGCCATGAACTCTTCGAGTGATACCTGGCAGGGCATTTGAAACTCATCAGCAAGCTTGGCAACAGCCTCTAACATTGGATGCGGACCGCAGGAGAATATTTCGACTTCGTTGCGTTGTGAATCATCGAGTGAGTCCAGCCAGGCCCGCGCTAAGTCTGTGATGTAACCATCAAAGCAACCAGCGTAACCTTGCAGGCTACAGAGGCGACTCGGGATATTCCAGTCTTCCATTAAAGGCATGGCAGCAATGGCTTCGCTGGGCATGCCGGGGATGATAATTTGTGAAGGTTGCTGCTTGAACGGGAAAGGCACTTCAGAACCCATTAAAACAACTGGTTGGACATCAAGATGGCGCAGCTGATCGGCAAGAAAAATCATCGGCGGAATACCCACTCCGCCGCCCATTAAAAGTGGACGTTTTTTTTCTGGATCAGGCGTGAAGCCCTGGCCTATCGGGCCAATTAAGCTGAGCACTTCTCCTTGCTGACGCGTGGCGAGTAACTTCGTTCCTTCGCCCAGCACCTTGTAAAGAATGTCTACCCAGCCCGCTTTGGCATCGCAGCGCATAATCGAGATTGGGCGGCGCATCGGTCGTTGCAAGTCACACTGGATATGAATAAAACTGCCAGGTTTCGCCTTCGCGGCGGTTTCGGGCGCGTGTAGGCGCATGACAAACTGTTCGCCGGGAAATGCCTGGTGAGACAGAATGGCGGCTTCTTCAACATAAATGGTATTGCGATGGGACATTGTTTTTTTGCGTTAGGTGTTAGGCGTTAGGAGAAAGATGTAAGTCATCTTTCCCATCAGTGCATTATCATGCTTCATAGATAATTTTTCCATTCAGCAGTGTGTGCGTGACTTTGCCTTTTAGCTCCCAGTTGAGAAAGGGGCTGTTGTGGCCGCGGCTGACGATGTTGTCGTGTGTCAGCGTCCAGTAGTGCTCGGGGTCAAAAATGCAAATGTCGGCGGTTTGATCATTGGTTAGATTTCCGGCTTCGATACCAAGTATTTCTGCAGGGCCACTGGTTAGGCGGCGGATCACGTCAACGATGTCCATATCTGGATGCTCGCCGAGTTTCAGGCTTAATGGCAATAAGGTTTCCAGTCCGGAGATACCTGCAGCGGTAGCACTAAAGGGTGCCAGTTTGGCATCGTTTTCGTGCGGCTGATGATCGGAGCATATCGCGCCGAGCGTGCCGTTTGCCAACCCTTGTTGCAGCGCATCACAATCGCGTTGAGTGCGCAGTGGTGGTTGCACATGGCATTGGCTATCAAAATCCAGCAGGTCGAGTTCGGTTAAATGCAGGTGGTGGGCGCTGACATCCGCGCTGACGGGTAGACCATCATAGCGTGCGCGCGCCACTTTGGTGACAGCGCTGGCAGTCGTTAGCATGGAAAAATGAGCGCGTGCACCGGTGGCTTCAATAAGTGCTAAATAAGAGGCCACTGCGACGGTTTCTGCAGCGGTAGGTATGCCGGGCAGCCCCAGCCGCGTTGCAACAGCACCTTCATGCGCGCAGCCATTGTTACTAAGCGCAGGATCTTCGGCGTGAATGAAAACCGTTAAGCCATGGGTGGCCGCGTATTGTAGCGCGCGTCGTGCAACCTGATAGTCGGCCATGGGTCGCATGGCATTGCTCACACCGACACAGCCTGCTGCTTTGAGTGCAGCCATTTCACTGAGCTGTTTGCCAGCTAAATTTTGCGTGAGTGCCCCCAGCGGCAGAACTTTCGCTAATCCTGCGTTTGCGGCCTGGTCCAAAATTAAAGTGGCTACGGCGGGCGTGTCGATGATCGGCTGAGTGTCTGGCGGGCAGCATAGCGTGGTGATGCCGGCGCTGGCCGCGGCGTGACTTTCACTGGCGATGGTGGCTTTGTGTTCTTGCCCGGGTTCGCGCAAGTGTGCGCGCAGGTCGATGAGTCCGGGGCAGACAATTAAATTAGTTGCGTCGATTTCACGCTCAGCATCAAAACCGGCTGGCAGTTTGCCGACGGCGATTATTTTGCCATCTTCGATGGCAATATCAGCGATTGTATCGCGCTGGTTTTCTGCGCTGGCAGGGTTAATGATGCGGCCGTTGCGAATGCTTATTTTCACTAGTTTGGCTCCAGAGCGCCTGACGGCGATTCTGTGAGATGGCTTTGCATCGCCATCGACATCACTGCCATGCGCACTGCAATGCCGTGGGTGACCTGTTCTAATATGACGGAGCGTGAGCCGTCTGCGACTTGTGAATCAATTTCAACGCCGCGATTAATCGGGCCGGGGTGCATGATGATGGCATCGGGTTTTGCGCGCGAGAGCTTTTCTTCGGTTAAGCCATAGAGTCGGTAATATTCGTGTTCGCTGGGTAATAGTGCTGTTTCCATGCGTTCATTCTGCAAGCGCAGCATGATGACGACGTCAACATCCTCGAGGCCCTGATGCATATCGTGATAAACATGAACGCCTAATGTTTCGCAGCAGGCAGGGACTAAAGTAGCTGGACTGATGACACGAATTTCCTCGACCCCGAGTGTACTCAGCGCATGAATTTGTGAGCGAGCAACTCGTGAATGTTCGATGTCGCCGATGATGGCGACTTTCAATTTGTAAAACTCACCTTTGGCGCGACGAATGGTAAACATGTCGAGCATCGCCTGAGTCGGATGAGCGTGACGCCCGTCACCGGCGTTGATGATGCTGATGTGGGGTGCGGCATGGTTAGCGATGAAATGGGCTGCGCCACTGTTGGCATGGCGCACGACAAACATGTCGCAGTGCATGGCTTCTAAATTACGTAGGGTATCGAGCAGGGTTTCACCTTTGGTCGTGGCCGATGTGGCTAAATTAATATTGAGCACATCTGCGGAAAGACGCTTTGCTGCCAGTTCAAAGGTGGTGCGAGTGCGAGTGCTGGGCTCGAAAAACAGATTCACGACGGTTTTGCCGCGCAATAATGGAACCTTTTTGACGCTTTGTTGTGTGACACCGGACAGTGATTCCGCGGTATCGAGGATGTCGGTGAGAATGTGGCGCTTGAGACCTTCAATGCTGAGAAAGTGACGCAGCCGGTTGTTATCGTCGAGTTGAATATTGCGTTTGTTCATGCTGTTTATGCGCTCATCCTATTCGATCATTTGGCCTATTGCGAGTTGTAGCGGATCCGGACCGGTTAGATTCACATGTTGCTGCGCATTAACGTCTAGAGATGTGCCGCAGGCATCAGCTTGAACGGGTAATTCCCGGCTATTGCTACGATCTACTAGCGTTGCCAGCAGGACTGAAGCGGGGCGTCCGTAATCAAAAATTTCGTTGAGCGCGGCGCGAATGGTTCTGCCGGTATAGAGTACATCGTCGACGAGGATGATGTGGCGGTCGTCAACAGAGAACGGTAAGTGCGAAGGTTTGACCTCAGGATTGATGCCTATGCGGGTGAAATCATCACGGTAGAAAGAGATGTCTAGCAGGCCGAGCGGTTCGCTTAGACCGAGCATTTGATGCAGGCGTGTGGCGATCCAGGCTCCACCTGTGTGGATGCCGATCATGGCCGGATTGTTGATGTTGCGTGATTGCAGTTGCTGCTGGAGCGATTGACAAAGGCTGTCCAGTAGCGGTTCTATTTCGATGGTTTTTGTAGTCACTGAAATATTTTCGTTATCTTGCCTGAATGGTATTGGCTGTATTCTAGCTAAGCGACTGAATTGATAGAGAGAGTTTATCGAAAGATGACGTCGCTGGATACTCTTTTAATTAACTCGTTTGACTAAAATAGGTGTCGAGGATGACCTGTGCAGCGAGTTGATCTACCATGCCGCGTTTTTTTTTGCGGGCGATTTGCCCCATATATTCATCATCAAACATCATTTCGTTGGCGCTTCGTGATGAGAGTCGTTCGTCGACTTCAGCGACGGGCAGTTGATAGCGGCCACGCAGACGGTTAGCAAAGCGACGTGCGACGAAGGTCATGGTTTGCTCTTTGTCGTCCATTTGCAATGGCAGGCCGACCACAAGCGCATCGGCATGCCAGGCTTCGATCAGGCGCGTAATGTGTGGCCAGTCAGGTTTGCCGTTGATGACCAAGACGGTGTCCAGCGGCGATGATGAGCGGGTTATCTCTTGTCCGACTGCGACACCGATGCGCTTTGTGCCGACATCAAAACCGAGCAGTACACGGGTTTCTGTCATGCGTGGCCAACATCGCTGGAGAGCCGTGATAAATCAATGCCAGCAGAGGCTGCGGCTGATTTCCAGCGTTCGGTAACGGGTGTGTCAAAGATGATCTGCTCGCTGGCGGGTGTGCTGATCCAGGCATTTTCGGCGAGCTCTTTTTCCAGTTGTCCGGCCGCCCAGCCAGCGTAACCTAATGCGATTAGTGACTTTTCGGGGCCTTCGTTTGCGGCGATTGAAGCCAGCATGTCACGCGACGAACTGAGCGCTAAGTTATCGCTTACTACGAGCATTTCTTCGCCGTCGCCGTGCGGTTTGTGAAGGATGAACCCGCGTTCATTTTGCACGGGGCCACCGAGAAACAGGCATTGTTGATTAATATCTTCGCTGTTGTTTTCGATACCCATTTGTTCGAGGATTTCGCTGAGTCTGATTTCCAGTGGGCGGTTGATTAAAATGCCCATTGTGCCCTCTTCATTGTGCTCGCAAATCAGCGTTACGCTATGAAAGAAGTTCGGATCTTCAAGCGTCGGCATGGCGATCAAAAAATGATTTGTCAGGTTAAATGCTTCTGTCATGTTTGTCAGTATCGGTTATTAGGCGGAGTGAAACAAGATTTCAACATTGTCTGCGTGGCTCAAAACGCTTTGTTTAGCGCGAAGTTTGCAGGCGGTTGCTATCCAGAAATTGCCAGCCACGGATGATATGCAATATATCGGTATCTTTGCGTAAATCATCCGGGAAAGGTGAAAAGGGTGAGGCCAACCTGACGATGCGCACAGCTGCATCGTCGAGTATTTTATGGCCTGATGAGCTGCTGATGGTGATGCTGTTAATGCTACCGTTAGCGTTGATGGCGACATCGAGGATCAGGTTTCCGGAAAGATTGCGGCGTTTGGCAGCTTCGGGATAATTAAGATTGCCAATACGTTCGATTTTAGTGCGCCACGAATCCAGGTAAGCGGCATCACGGAATTCGCGAGTGCTGGCGGAGATGTAACGATGGCGTTGCTGTTTAGAGAAGGCCTGCATGGTTTCATCGATTTCTGCACTCAGGTTGGCAATTTCCATGTTGAGTCGAATTAACTCGGCAGACTTGGCTGATTTTTTGTGGGTTTTATCGGGTTTGTCTTGTGGGCCGGTTTTTTGCTGCGATTGCTCGCTGGTCAATATCTTTTTTTGATCCGGTTGTTTGGGTGAAGCGGGTGCCGTTTCTTGTGTGGCGGCGGAGGCAGCACCTTTAGACTGGGTGGTGATCATCGTGGTAGCAGGGCTGGTGGGGCGATTTTTTTGCTCGCTATTGCCATCACCCAGCAGGTTCGCTTGTGCCAGAAATTCAGCCTCTTCGGGCGCTTCTTCGCTGCGCTGGTGTACCAGTGTGATTTCTAACGGCGGTTGCTTTGATGCGGATTGCTTGAACAACTCGGGACTGAAAGTGATGCCTAGAATGATAATGGCATGGACAATAATAGCCAGAAACAGTGTCAGTCCCATGCGGTCGCTGGGGGTTACATCCGGGTTAAGGGGTGCGAGTGTTAGTGGGGGTGTAGTGGCAGCAGTCATGTGTCGTCGAGTCGTTTAATAAGAGCGTTGACGATTATACCGTTGACGATACCGAAGATCACGGCCATGGTCATCATCGGCGGCAAGAGCCGAAATAAACCCGAGTGCGGAATGAAGATCAGGTAGGCAATGAAGAATTGTCCGGCCATGTGTGCCATTGAGGCCAGTAGGCTATAACCGATTGCACCAAAGCCTTTGCCGGGTAATTGAGAAGCAAGCCATAATACTGTCAGGCTGGCAATGGCACCGCTCAGGCTCAGCATGAAAGTAGGGGTTAAAAAGGTGCCAATGATAATGCTGCCGACCAATACGCGTAGCAGCGTTACCCAGCTCGCTGCTGACCAGCCATAGAGCATCAAAACCGCGATGCTGATGACGTTGGCAAGACCGGGTTTGATGCCGGGGATAGGGCTCGGTAGTGCACTTTCAAGAATATGGATGCTGATTGCCAGTGCTGCCAGCCAGGCGATGAGATGGTCGTCACGCGTGGTTTTGAAGGTCAGCGCGCCAGTGGGTGTTTCGACGTGCTCTGGCTGTTTAGAAGTTGATGGTGTCATAGCGTGTTTCGGCACGGCTTACAGCGATGCTTATTCGGTTGGGAAGGCAAGCGGCGAATTCTCCGCCTTCATTTAACCAGCCACTGTGAATGCATTGTTTGCCACGGCAGGGTGATGTGACAAAACGAATACTGTTGTTATGGATTTCAATCAGGCTGTCACCAAGTTTGCCAGGAATATTGATGGTTTGATTATCTGTTAACGAGACACGTAAATATTCTTCGCCACCCATCATGATGAGCGCACTATCGCCAGCCGTCGCTTCTCCCCATAAATTGATATACAGACTGGGCAACAGCACAAAGGCAAAAACAATAGCGAATATGTCGGCGCGCGTAATCATAAATTTATTAATCATAAACCTTTTGATTTTAAGTCAATTAGCGTGACAGCCTGTTCTTCTTTGAATTGAACCCGTTCTGCCAGCGTGCGGGTGATTTGTATTTTCATATCGTTGTCTATCAGCATGACATGTTTGATACCCATTTGTCGGGCGATGCGCTGCCAATGTTGAGGGCCTGCGACAAAAAGAGCGGTTGCCGCCGCATCTGCTGTGGCTGCGTTGTTATGCAGCACGGTAACCGATAACGTCTGGTCGGCAGGATAACCGCTGCGTGGGTCGATGATGTGGTGGTAGCGTTTGCCTTCGTAGCTGAAAAATCGTTCGTAGTTTCCTGATGTGAAGACGCTTTCATCGCCTTGCGTTTCAAGAGAAGCAATGATGCCCGCTTGCTGCGGGTGGCGAATACCAATTCGCCATGCGCGATCACCGTGCTGGCCGATGGCACGTAGATCGCCGCCGGCATTAACAATGGCGTTTTTGATACCGCTTGCGCGCAGCTCGGCGATGGCCAGGTCTACGGCGTAACCTTTAGCGAAGCCGCCGAGATCAAGCTGCACGGCGGGATTGCTGCAGCTTATTTCATCGGCGTTAAAACTTAGATCCGTCATCAATGGTTTTGCATTGAGCAGTGCCTGAATTTTGTTTGCGCTGGGCGGCGGTCCATCGAGGCGTTCGTCGCTATGAAAACCCCAGAGGTTTATTAAACGACCAATTGCAGGATTAAATAGGTGGTCACTACGAATTGCCAGATTTTTGGCTTTGCGTAGCAGTTCGCTGGCATCTTGTGTTGACACGGCGGATTGGCCGTCGGATAATTTTTTATTGATCTGAGTGAGGTCGCTTTGCTGCCAAGCATGCCAGCGACGATGAGTTTCATTCAGTGAATGTTCGACTCGGTGTACGGCTTTATCGGCGAGCTCTTGGTCTTTATCCCAGATGCTGATGCTAACCAGTGTGCCGAGTGTGAGTAGCTGGGTTTTATGTAAGGGGTTGGGTTGGCTGCATGCAGTGAGCAGCAGTGCTGTGAGTAAGATAAGTAGCGTCGTGCTTAAGCGAGGCAGAGTGCGATTGAAATTTGTCATGCTTTGGCGTTGATGACGTTTTTAAGATTTATTTTTTCTTCTATTTTGTCCATCAGCAGGGCGCTGATGTTCAGCGAAAACTGCTTGTCCAGTTCGCGAATGCAGGTCGGGCTGGTGACATTGATTTCGGTAACGTAATCGCCGATGACGTCGAGGCCGACAAACATTAGACCTTTCTCGCGTAGGGTCGGGCCGATCTCGGTGCAGAGCCAGCGCTCTTTGTCGCTGAGTGGCATGCCGTGTGCGCTGCCGCCGGCGGCAAGGTTGGCGCGCGTTTCGCCGGGTGCGGCAAAGCGTGCTAGCGCAAAAGGTACGGGTTCGCCATCAATCATCAGGATGCGTTTGTCACCCTGTTTGATTTCAGGCAGGTAATGTTGCGCCATCACCAGCTGTGTTTCGTTGTGGGTCATGACTTCAATGGTGACGTTGATGTTTGGATTGTTTTTTTGTACGCGAAAAATCGATACGCCACCCATGCCTGAGAGCGGTTTGAGAATAATGTCATCATGCTCATTGAGAAAATCTTTGATCAGGCTGGCCTTTGAAGTCACTAATGAGGGCGCTGTACATTGTGGAAACCACGACGTGTAGAGCTTCTCGTTAGCATCACGTAAAGATTGTGGTTTGTTGACGATTAAACTGCCTTTGGCTTCGGCCAGTTCAAGCAAATAGGTGGTGTAAATATAGTCGATATCAAAGGGTGGATCTTTGCGCATTAAAACAACATCCAAATCGCTTAATGCTTGAGTGCTTGTATTGCCAAAATGATGCCATTGTTGTAAATCATCCGTGACGCTTAGTTCGCGCATCTGTGCATAGGGGGTTCCATCACGCAGGAACAGATCGGATTGTTCCATGTAGTTGAGTTGCCAGCCACGATGTTGCACTTCTAGCAGCATCGCTAGTGTACTGTCTTTTTTTGGATTGATAGTTGTCATGGGATCCATGACAACGCCTAATTTAATCATGTGATTTTAGCGCTCGTGTGAAATATTTTCTGCTTAGTTTGTTTTTTGTTTGGTGAACTGTGCCAGCTCACGTGCGGCCGCCAGCAGTGCCAGGCGGGCGATAACACCGTAGGCATAAAAACGGTTGGGGCTGGCAGTAGGTGGCATGTTTTGCTCTGGTGTAGTGCAGGGTTCGGCAAAAGCGATTGGCTCGAAATGCATGCCGGGTGCGTTGAGGTTTTCATTGGCGCCGCGGCGCGTGTGAACGCGATAAAACCCGCCGACGACAAAGTGGTCGATCATGTAAATGACAGGTTCGCTGACAGCCTGCGTGTCGCCCCAGGTTTCCATGGTGTAAATACCTTCTTGCAAGATGACGCTAGTGGTTGATTGGCCGCCTTTTGATGCGGACATTTTGGTGCGCTGTTTGCGATTTAAATTGCGCACATCATCAACGCTGTGCGCCGTCATAATACCCATACCGTAGGTTCCGGCATCGGCTTTAATAACAACATAGGGTTTGTTTTCGATGCCGTATTCTTTATATTTTTTAGCTATTTTTTCCAGCAGCGTGGCGACGTTTATGGCTAAGCAATCTTCTCCTTCACGTTCCATGAAGTTTATTTCGCCGCAGCGTAGAAAGTATGGGTTAATCAGCCACGGGTCAATGTCTACCTGTGTGGCAAACTCTTCTGTTACATCGCGATAATATTGGAAGTGTTCTGACTTCAGACGGTTAGTCCAGCCAAGTGCCAGTGGTGGAATAATTGCTTGATCAAGCCCTTCGAGAATGTCGGGGCGGCCTGATGAGAGATCGTTGTTTAATAACACCATGCAGGGTGTGAAGTTGCCCACTGAAACTTTGTTATTGTTGCGTTGTATCGGTTCGAGTAAAACGCTTCGACCAGAGGGTAACCGGACTTCTTCAGGCGTCTGTGTTGTGTTGAGTAGCGAGCCAATGCGAATTTCAAAGCCAGCTTTTTGGATGATGTCTTGAAGTGTTGCAATGTTCTCCATGTAGAAAGTGTTGCGGGTATGATTTTCCGGAATTAAAAGAACTTGATTGGCTTCAGGGCAAATATGCTCAATAGCGGATTGTATCGCTTGAATGCACAGCGGCATAAAGGCTGGATTCAGGTTGTTGAAGCCCGCCGGAAAAAGGTTGGTATCGACGGGCGCTATTTTGATGCCGGCATTACGCAGATCCACGGAGGCATAAAACGGGGCAGGAGTTTGATGCCATTGGTGACGGAACCAGGTTTCAATGGCCACCTGTTGTGCCAGTAAGTGACTCTCGATATGTTGCATTGGGCCCGTTAATGCGGTGGTTAAATTTGGAACAGGTTGTAAGCTTTCAGTGGCCATATTATCCGTTTTCCTGATGTGGGGGTTGCCTGACCACAACAGGTTGTTGTGAAGGGTGTGCAATGCTGTATTTTAGATTCAGGTTATTCTAGCATGATGGGAGAATCTGGAAAAATTGTCTGAGTCGATTTTTTTTGTGGTTGTAAGCGTGTTTGTTTGTAAACTGCTTGCCCGTGCCGTTATGTTACGTTATTTGAATCAATGTCTTATGTTTTTATGTCACCGTGGGTTAACAGTTTGCTGCTATAAATAGCTTGTTTTTCGCGGATGCTTGCAGTCGCTGTTTGCTCATAGACTGTTTATTATCCTTCCGTCGGGTTATACTATTCATACGCATATAATCTTCAGCGGCACTGCTTGTTACGGGGTTATATTAGGATAATTACGTAATTAAGTACTGTTTTATGCACGCTTCTACGATATCCACAATTGCTCAAGCTAAACCTGCGCAGCACATCTGTGTGTTGGCCGGTTCAATGGGTGGTCCCACAGGAATGCGACGTTTTTTACGTAATCTACCACCCGCTTTGCCGGTTGCTTTTATCATTGTTCAGCATATAAGTGCTGATGCCATTACCTTGTTTAGAGAATATATTGCACGCAGTACTGCGATGCGCGTTAGCGTGGCAACTCGTGGACATTCTCTGTGTCATGGTGAAGTGGTTGTGATGCCGACTGATAAACTGTTGGTGGTTGATGCCTCGTTAACTATTGGCTTAGTTGATTCGAGTAATGAGATACACACGCCTATTGATAGTGTTATGGGTGTGTTGACAGAGCGTTTTGGCGGTTGTGTTGGCGCTATAATTTTTAGTGGCATTAGTGATGATGGAGTGGCGGGTTGCAGGTTGATAGCAAAACGTGGCGGTGAAGTTTGGACGCAATCTGAAGAAAGTTGTCGTTTTGCCAGTTTGCCATCATATGTTCGAGATGACTGTCAGGTTGCTTATACCAGTACGCCGGAAAATTTGGCTGCGCGTCTGGTTTCTGAATTTGTACGCAAGAAAAAAACTACTTCGTAAACGCTCTGTTGGCATTTTGGTCGGAAAAAATTGCTGACTGTCTTCTTCGTATGAAATTAAGCGAGATCGCCCCATAAGGTTTGCATGGCGGCAAGCGCAGCAATTCCCGCTGTTTCGGTACGTAATACGCGTGGCCCAAGTCGCGTGCGTTGAAAGCCTGCGTTTGCAGCTAAATTTATCTCATCTTCATTAAGCCCGCCTTCAGGACCTATTAGTATCGTTACGCCTTGTTCTTCTGGGATTGTTTTTGGCAGGCTCTCATTTGCGAGTGGGTCGAGCACCATGGCGTTTGTTTTGTCAGCAGGATTTGATGCAAGCCAATCGCTTAAGCGAATCACAGGATCCAATATTGGCAATTGGTTGCGACCGCTTTGTTCGCAGGCGCTGGCGATAACGCCTTGCCAGTGTTGCTGGCGTTTGTCGCGGCGTTTTTCATCGAGCCGTACGCCGCAGCGTTCAGTTGTGAGCGGGATGATGCGGTGAACACCGAGTTCGGTAGACTTTTGCAGGGTTAAATCCATTCGCTCGCCACGGGAGATACCTTGTGCGAGGGTTATTTTGAGTGGTGACTCATATTCGCGGTCAGTGAAATCGCTTGTTTCGATGATGGCTTTATGACGAGTGATTGCGGTGAGTGTAGCGAAGTACTCGCCGCCGTTACCATCAAACAGTGTGAGGGTTGCGCCGGCTTTGAGTCGTAACACTTGGCTGACATAGCGGGTGGTAGGATCAGGCAGAATGAATTGATGCTGACTTTTTAAATTTAGCGGAACGTATAATCGCGGCTGGCGCATGGTCAGTCTCTTGTTGCGAGTTGAATGCCTTGCCACGCTGTTGATGCCATCAGCTCAATTTCTTCTGCATTGATGACGTAGGGTGGCATGAAATAGATGACATTGCCGAGTGGTCGTAATAACACACCTTGTTCAAGTGCGTGTTGATATACACGCATGCCGCGACGTTCCTGCCAGGGATAGGCCTCGCGAGTGTTTTTGTTTTTTACCATTTCAATCGCCAGTATCATGCCATGTTGCCGGACTTCTGCGATGTTAGGGTGTTCAGTAAAATGGGCAGTGGCTTTTTTCATTAGCTCGGCAAGATGTTGGTTGTTTTGTAGCACATTGTCTTGTGCGAAAATCTCCAGTGTCGCGAGCGCAGTACGACAGCCAAGTGGGTTGCCGGTGTAGCTGTGCGAGTGTAAGAAAGCAGAAAGTTTTGTGTAATCATCGTAAAAGGCATTGTAGATTTTATCCGTGGTGAGCGTCACGGATAGCGGCATGTAGCCGCCGGTTAAGCCTTTAGATAAACACATGAAGTCAGGTGAGATGTCAGCTTGTTCGCAGGCGAATAATGTGCCAGTGCGGCCGAAGCCAACAGCGATTTCATCAGCGATTAAATGAACGTCATAGCGATCGCAGGCTTCGCGTAGCAGGCTGAGGTAAATCGGGTCATACATACGCATATTACCTGCGCATTGAACCAGTGGTTCGACGATGACGGCGCAAACATCTTGATGATGTTTGGTTAATGCTTGTTCCATATGTGTGAACATTTGGCGGCTGTGTTCGGCCCATGTTGCTTCAGGCTCGCGATCAAAACAATCAGGCGATGGAACAGTGATTGTTTCCATTAGCAGCGGACCGTAGATTTCTTTGTAGAGAGGAACATCGCCCATGGCGAGCGCGCCGAGTGTTTCGCCATGATAGCTATTACTGAGCGTGATGAAGCGTTTTTTGCTGTGTTGTCCCAAGTTGTGCCAGTAATGAAAACTCATTTTTAAGGCCACTTCGACAGCGGACGAACCGTTGTCTGAAAAAAAACAGCGTGTCAGTTCTTTTGGTGTTAGCTTGATTAATTGCTCGCAAAGGCTGATGGCGGGTTCGTGCGTGAAACCGGCAAGCATGGCATGTTCCAGCGTATCAATTTGATCGTGAAGTGCTGCGTTGATGCGCGGATTGCTGTGCCCAAACAGGTTGACCCACCATGAGCTGATGGCATCTAGGTAACGTTTGCCATCATAGTCTTCAAGCCAGATCCCTCTACCGCGTCGAATCGGAATTAATGGCATGACCTCGTGGTCTTTCATTTGTGTGCAGGGATGCCAGAGTACGGATAAATCTCTGTGTGTTAATTCGCGGTTGTTCAAAATCTTGACCTGTGCGTTGTGCTGCTGATTATTGGTGTCAGTGTACATCAGGTGAGGCGAGGGATACTAACAGGGTTTTTAAGGTTATTTGGCCGGCTAGCTACATTTGTTTCTGGCGATGAATCGTTTACACTAGAGCCAGTATAAGGGCGCTCCTGTTTTACTTTAATTTGTTTGTATTGGCTTTGACGCTAGTGTGTTGTAGTTTTTTTCTGTGCTGGCTCAGTGATAAGGCGAATTATTCGATCTGATAAATTATGATAAACGCGAGCGTTCCCAAACTTTTGGTGTAACCCTTGATGTTATTCGGTTTGAGTTTTAAGGAGAATTTATTATGAGTGTATTGGTGACCAGTGAAGCCCCAGATTTTACGGCTACGGCTGCAATGCCTGACGGTAGTTTTAAAGAAGATTTTATGTTGTCAGACTTTCGTGGCAAATATGTTGTGTTGTTTTTCTATCCTTTGGATTTCACGTTTGTTTGTCCATCAGAGCTGATAGCATTTGATCATCGTTTGGCTGAGTTCGAAAAGCGCAACGTTCAGGTGATAGGTTGTTCTGTTGATTCGCATTTCACTCACGCAGCTTGGCGTGACACTGCAATTAATAAGGGCGGTATTGGCGCGGTTAAATACCCGCTGGTAGCAGATTTAACCAAGAGTATAGCGAGTGATTATGATGTGCTTTTTGAAGGTGCCGTGGCACTGCGTGGCTCTTTCTTGATTGATAAGGAAGGTGTTGTACGACACCAAGTGGTTAATGATTTACCGTTGGGTCGTAATATTGATGATATGTTGCGTACCGTTGATGCATTGCAATTTACTGAAGAGCACGGTGAAGTTTGTCCTGCTGGCTGGACGCAGGGCGATAAGGGCATGTCTCCTACTGCTGATGGTGTTGCTTCTTATCTTGCTGAGGAAGCCGACAAACTGTGATGTTGGTTTTGGCTTGTTTCGAAAGCTAACATTCAGTATCTGTAAAGCCAGTTCGGCGGTTTAAGCTGCCGGGTTGGCTTTATTTTTTTCATCCACTTCTTTTAAGTCATCAAGGGCATCTGCTAATTCATCCAGGCCTTCCATTAGGTCGCTATTGATCGTTTCAGCGGACAGCTCGTCATTATCAGGTTTTGTTGTGGTTTCTTCGGGACTTCCATCCAGTTCTGACAGGCTTTCTGTTAAAGCATTTTTTTCTGGATCGTCATCGTTTTCGCCACTTTCGGCTTCTGAATTTAAGTTGGTTTCTATATTTGTTTCAGTGTTGGCTTCAGCTGCGAAGTTTTCTTCGTCTTGGCTGGTGTCATCATCTGAAGCGTGCAAAGTTTCGCTGCTGCTTGCGGTTGTCTCTGGTTCAGGTTCAGGTTCAGGCTCACCTTCTACGATGGATTCAGCCTCGGCAGCAGGCTCAACCGAGGTGGGTGCGTCATCAAGTTCTGCCAGTTCCTCATCGTCGGAATTGGTTTCTTCGGTGACGTTATTATCATCTTCATTCTGAGCTTCTTCAATGGCTTCAGTTGTGGCGGCAGTGTTGCCATCTTCTACATCGTATTCTGTTGGTTCTTCTAAAGAAGTCTCTTGTGCGTCTTCAAGCGTGTTGGTGACGTCAATGTTTTCGCTGTTGTCAGCAGGTATTTCGTCGGGTGTTTCTGTTACTTCGTTGGCGGGCTCTTCATTGTCTGCTGTGTCTTGTGCAGTAGCATCTTCACTGGCTGGGCTTGTCGCTGCAGCTTGAGATTTTTGTTGTTGTTCTTTTTCCTGCTGCTCACGTTGGAAAGCGGAAGTGAACTCGTTAACGGTCATGTCCATCTCGTGTTGCAATTGAGATAGCTCCTTGGCAAGTTCCTGATTTTTTTCGGTGAGTGTGTTAATTGTGCTGGAAAGTTTGTGGGTTTTTTTGTTAAGGGTTTCTTGCATTGATTCAGTAGTCGCTTTGGCGGAAACGGTGAGAAGTTGTTTGTAAGAATTGGTGATTTCTTCGGTAGTTTTATCAAGGTCTTTGAGTGCCTCATTGTCCCGGTTTTTATAGGTGTTCATCAGGGTGGCATAAAACATTCTTTCTTTTTTGACCATTTCATTAGCCATTTTTTGAGCTTCTTCACCTTCGAAGTGACAGGTCTCCTCAAGAAAGCTTTTAAGCATGCTTTCATGGCTTTCACGCTTGTGATTGATTTTTTTAGCGAGCCCTCCTAGTGTAGAATTGAGATTACGGTTGCTACGAAGAAATTTGTATATAAAATAGCCAGAAATGGCTGACAGGGCTGTGGCGATCTCGATCAGTATGATCGTGCTCGCTGAAATTAGACTACTCATTTAAAAATTCCTCCAATGGCAGGTCTTCATCCTTGATTTTTTTATGCCATTTTTTATAGGTGAAATAGAGGCCATATCCAATGGCTAAATTGAAAAAAAGTACCTGCGGGATAACGAAAGCCCAGTTAAGCGCCTCGCTGTCATCGTCAGATATTGGTTCGTTTGATTCTGTTTGTTTTTGTGCGTCGTGCTTTTCAGTTGTTTTTTCACTATCAGCTGGAGTTTTATTGTGTTGTTCTAAGCGCTCATCCTCTACGTGGGTGGCTGCGTCGCTGGAATGCATGTCGCCAAAAAATAGTGGGCCTATTTCTGTGTTTATTTCATGGCCGTCTGGGCGTTTGGCTTTAATATTGATAAGCACGCTGTTTTTTGTTTCACTTTGATGGTTTTTTAATTCGAGGCGCCACTCGCCGTCTTCTGTCCTGTGTATTTCGTGGGTTTCGCTTGTATTGCCGTAGTGGACAATTGCGCTTGCCTGCATGCTTTCGTTATCAATTAATCCTGCAATCGGTGTAATGTAGAGTGTGTAGTCCCCATGATTGGACTCTTGCAGTGATGTGATGACAGGTTTGTCATGCACAGTAAAACGTTGACGTTGTTCGCGAGAGAAAGTGGTGCCATCAACGCGAACGATTATTTCATGTTGTCCGGCTTCGAGTGTGCGATTTAATGACAAGGTGTAAACTCCGTCATTCGCTTTGTTATCATCACGAAGGCCATTATCAAGCAGTGTCCATCGCCAGGGTTTTTGAGAATCTTTCTTTTGTATCGCATCAATGCTGATGAATTTCAGAAAATCTTTGCGCGTGATGGTTTTCCTGTTTTCGTTAAGGCTGACGGTGAGCGTTTGATTGTCACCAAAAGCCATGTCATTGGGCAGCGAGCTTGTGGCAAGACTCAGGTCGGTAACCACCATGACTCGATTGTCAGGGTCAGTATCGGCGTCGATTTTCCATGTGCCTGCTTGGGGCTTTTCAACGGTGACAAGATCGTAGTTATTTTCCATGTGCCAGCTGACGGAATCAGGGTGGTCATCGTGGCTGAAAACCGTATCGTCCGGCATAATTATTTGTGATGCTTTGCTGTCCGTTTTGCGGAAGATCAAAAAGGTAGTTTCTTTAATGCTGTTATCGATTTGTACGGTATTGTTAATCAGTGGCAGTGTTTCTGGTTTTGCTGCTTTTTCAAACATGCGGAAAAATACTTTTTCGAGATCCTGCGATGAGGCGATTTTTTCATAGCGCCCGTTGGTTGCGGAAGCTAGTTGTTGCATGAGTATTTCATCGGCATCGCTGGACAGGGCGATGGTGTGAATGGTAACGCCAGCAGATTTTAGTCTGGGCAACACTTCTTTTAAAATACGTGTTCGGGAGGCTTTGTCTTTGCTGGGATCTTTGTCGATGTCGACTAGCCCGTCAGTGAGTAAAATGATGCTGCGCTGTTGTGTGTCGTCTGCTTCGCGCCAATCCCAGCTTGAAGAGCGCAGCGTTTCTTCAAGGTTGGTGAAGAGGCCGTGAGATTGAATTTGCTTGGATGCTTTGCGTGCGGCTGTTTTCCATTCGCGGTTGACGGGGCCATGTGGAACCAGCATGTTAACGTATTGTCCGAACGTCCAGATGCCGGCGTTTGTGCCTGTGTTGAGTAATCCTGCGATGAGTCTTAGTGCGGGTCTGCGTAAATCGTTGGGATCATTTTTTTTCATGCTACCTGAAACGTCGATCAGCACCCTGATATCGTTGGTTTTTGAGCTGTCTGATGACGCATAAACGGCATTGCCGATCGCTAGTAGTACGATCAGTAGAATCGTTAACATTTTGTGGTTAAAAGATGACACACTAAAAATCCGTCGTTTTATTGCTTAAGTTAATGTTAAATATCGGATTACGGCGGATATTCTTTACTATGAGCTTGTTAGTCTGGCGGGAAGCTTGCTGCGGATTGAGAGTTTCTGCTTATAGTGGTTGTGTATCTCAATGATCTGTATGATGAAAAGATCTTTTTTACAGCGTTTAGGCGGTATTCGATTGGCTGTCTTGATAAGCGAGTAAAGGGTGCTTAATGATTTCAGGTGAATAAGGAAGGAGTAGGAAATACATGCAAAACACCAAAAAAGGCCGGCGAGCAACCGATGAGGCGGGCCAATTTTCAAGTTTGATAGGCCCGTCATCCTGTTTTGAAGGGGTTATCACGGGCAATGATAATTGCATTGTCTATGGTCGTTTTGAGGGTGAGTGTTTGCTAGATGGGACGTTGGTGTTGGGCGAGCAAGGCCATTTTATTGGTGATATTAAGGCGCCAAGTGTGATTGTTTCCGGTCAGGTGGACGGTGATATTGAAGCGAGTGAAAAGCTTGAGTTGACCGCGACAGCGAGGGTGAATGGTTGTGTGCGAAGTCCTGTTTTAGCAATGTCTGAAGGGGCTCAGCATGTTGGTGAAATCATTATGCGAAAAGAATCTGAGGTGACTCGTTTTAAGGAAAAACGTGAGCAAGATGGTCTTTGATATGCAGAGTTGATTGCTCGGCATATGTTGATTGTTGAGTTAAGTGCTTGGTTTTTATGGTTTAGTTTTAATGCAAAACCATTGCCAGAAATAGGGAGTTTTTGCTAGAATTACGCTCGGTTTCGCTCTTTTTGGGCGAACCGTTGGCTTTCTAATCAGTAGTTGTTACTTAAAGGAGTAGGATATGTCTGAAAAAGGAGCAAGTGATCACGATGCACTTTTGGTAATTAGCCTGACTGTTATCGTTGGGCTTATTGCTGTTGTTGCTAACGTTGCATTTTTCTAATCGCAACTTAGTAGCTTGAAAAATAATATCTAAGTTTACATGTAAGCCTTGTGCTTGCATAAAAACTTAAGGCGCTAATCTCAATTATCTCCTGTTTTTTGCAGATTGTGATTGGGAAAGCGCCTTTTTTATTTAATGCCTTCTAGTCAATATACCCCTGATTTTCTCTTTGCTGTGCCAGACCTGTTTGTTGGGTCTGCTCCATGCCTCTCCAGCTATGCTGTAAGCGTGCGACATGCGGGTGTTGCAGGTCATTCCCAATGACGATGCTCATGTCGAGCAAATCCATGATTTTGTCGATGTTGTCAGGTTCGGAGAGTTCCTGGCGTAAGCGTTTGAACAGCTTTTGATTGATGTAGAGGGTGTTGGGGCGGCAACCGTGCGTTTGTTCAAAATAATAGACGATCTGGTAAATGTGGCTTAGCATGTCTGTTCACCTCGGTGATTCTATTGGCCAGCGATGTGACCTTATATCTGGTTAGCGGTTTGTTAGCACGCTGCTTTAGGTTGTTTGGCCTGCTTGAGGAGAAAAATATTTTTGTAGCAAAAGAAATTAGTGCGTTGATCCGATAACTAAAGCGCTAAGTGAATAAAATTTGGGTGAAATTAATTATGGATGAAGCTTCAAGAGCGCGAGCGATTAATACGCTTAAAAAAATTCCGGTATTTTCTGGCTTACAAGAGGATGAATACGAAGAGTTTTTGTCGATATGTAAGGTATCTGCGATTAAGCAAGGTGAGGCCATTTTTCATGAAAATGATGCCAGTGAGGGAATGTACATTTTATTGTCAGGTGAGGTTGAGATGCACACCAAAAGTAGTGGTTGTGTTTATGTAATGAAGCCTGGCGACCTCTTTGGTGAGATAGGTGTGATTAGTCAGAAAAGACGGACCGCCAGCGCGATCGCAGGAGAGAATTCAACTTTACTTGATCTGCGTAAAGAAAAATTTGATTTTCTGTTGGGTAGGGATCCCGTATTAAGTTCTAAGGTGATGCGCAATGTCGCTAAGGTGCTTGCCGAGCGTCTGTTGGAAGCGAGTGGTCCGCGATACCTTTTGTGAGTCAATAGCCCGTTGAGAAAGTGTTTGGGGTGGGCTGAATAATGGTTGTTAAATATTTTTTTCTGTGGTATACAGTGTTTATCTCCTCATAAATTAAGGGGATATTTAGCGGATAGTCATTTAAATTCTTTTTCCATAAAGAGGAGGTGACACAGATGCAAGTTGAAAAAGATCCGAACGCAGGTGAAACGCTTATTATAATTGGCTCAGCCGTAATCATATTGGTGTTAGCTTTTATTGGCATGTCAATGGCATAGGCTTTTAATCCAAAATACATCTACTGAAAAGAGCATCCTTGTGATGCTGGAACCGGCCATCTACTCCTTGATGGCCGGTTTTTTTATGCCTTGATTTTGTACTTTTTGCTTGTTTGTTAGCTGGGTTCGTAATTGCTGCGAATGATGTATTATTTGGACTATTATTTTTCTAATATTTTTGATGCGGCTAAACGACGCGGCAGTAATTTAAAATGAACATGAGGTCTACTCTGCTTTCAATTCTTGCCGACGGAAATTTTCACTCTGGCGATGAGATGGGAGCGCAATTGGGTGTTAGCCGAACGGCCGTCTGGAAATGTCTACGTTCTTTGAAAGGGCTTGGGCTTGAACTTCACGCGGTGCGTGGGCGTGGTTATCGTCTTTCTCGTTCGATTGAACTCTTGTCGCAGCAACAAATAGAATCTTCATTATCAGCACGTGCTGCGGCACACTTGTCCGAGCTTGTGATTGCCGAGCAACTTGTTTCTACTAATCACTCTGTTATGGAATTAGCGCGTAATGGTGCGCCGTCCGGTTATGCTTGTTTCGCAGAGCACCAGACGGCGGGTCGTGGTCGGCGTGGTCGAACATGGCAGGCCGCTTTTGCCTCAAGTATTTGCATGTCATTGTTGTGGCGGTTTAGATTGGGTGCCGAGTCGTTGGTAAATTTGGGGCTTGTAGTGGGAGTGGCGATGGCGCGTGCAGTACGGTTATTGGGTGCTGAGGATGTTAAGTTAAAGTGGCCAAATGATGTCTATTGGCAGGATCGGAAACTGGGTGGTGTGTTGCTTGAAATGCACGGTGAAGCAAGAGGGCCCTGTGCGATTGTGGTGGGTGTTGGTTTGAACGTTGCGATGCCTGAGAGTGCGGCGCGTAAGATTGATCAGCCTTGGGTGGATTTGCATGAAGTGTTGGGGTGCGCAGTGTCGCGTAATGATGTGGCAGTAGCGGTATTACAGGAGTTGTTGCTTGCGTTGGCATGTTTTCAGAAAGGCGGCGCTGCAGAATTTTTAGATGAATGGCGTGCTGCAGATTGTCTGCTTGATCGGCAAGTGGTGTTGCATGTTGACGAAACTGAAGTGGTGGGTGTGGCGCGTGGTATTGATGTAAGTGGCGCTTTATTGCTGGAGCGCAATGGTTGCGTAGCCCCATATTCCTCGGGTGATGTTAGTTTGCGTTTGTTGCCATTGGCGTGATTTTTTTTGGAGTAAATGCTTTGTGAAGTTATTGGTGGATATTGGTAATTCGTCTGTGAAATGGGCATGTTTATATCAAGGTAAATTTAATGATAGCGGTTTGGCTGTGCATCATGGCGGCATGCCTAATGACGTATTTGATTCTTGGCAGCGATTAACTAAGCCTACAGAAGTTGTGGTCGCGAATGTTGCAGGCTCAGAGATGGCGCTTGAGTTAACGTCCTGGGTGCAGGAGCAATGGGCTGTGGATGTGAGTGCTCCAGTTGCAGTGTCTGCTGGTTGGGGGGTTCGTAACGCTTATGCAAACGCTGAAAAATTGGGTGTTGACCGTTGGGCTTCGCTGATTGCTGCGAGGCAGGATTATATAGGTCATTCATGTTGTGTGGTTGATTGTGGTACAGCATTAACAATAGATGCTTTGGATAATGATGGGCGGCATTTGGGCGGTTTGATTGCGCCGGGTTTGTCGATGATGCGCGAGGCATTGGTCGACAATACGGTGGGCATTGTGCCTTCAAAAAATCCAGAAAACGATGATGCTTTATTGTTTGCATGCAATACTGGGGAAGCGGTGGAGCGTGGAACCTTGAATGCTATCGTTGCGACGATTAATAATGCTGTGAAAAATATTGAAGCGACCGAGGGAGGTGGTGTGGTTTGCTTGATAACCGGTGGCGATGGAAAAAGGTTGTTGCCATACTTGTCGGGTAATTTTATTTTTGATGAGACGTTGGTGTTGAAAGGCTTGGCAATTATTTCAGGTGAAGAGCAATGAAGCTGCTATTTATATTTTTGTTGTCCATCAATGTGATCTTTTTCGGTTGGCAATTTTTTTCAGCAGATACAGTGCCGGTTGCTGTTGGTGAAAGGGCAGATATTGAATCTGTGGCAACGTTGGTATTGTTATCGGAAGAAAATGTTGATGGTGCAGTTGATGAGAATGTCATCGAAGAGCTGGTGCTTGCTGAAGCATCTGCTGTGGTTGAGTTGACGGCACCTGGTTTGGGGGCATCACAGGCTGCATTACCATTGCCCGCACCTCCGCTACGAAGTTGCTTTAAGTTGGGTCCTATTGCATCGGAAAAAAATGCTAAAAGTTTACTGCGAATTTTTTCTGGATTATCTGTTGATGCTCAGCAAAGAAAAGTAAATCGTCAGGTGATTAAAGGCTACCGAGTGAGCATCCCATTTATTGCTTACGATAAAGCGGTAGAGAAGGTTGCAGAGCTGAAGAAGAGTGGTTTTAAAGATATTGCTATTGTAGATCTGAAGACAGAAGGATATGTGGTGTCGCTGGGATTTTTTAAATTTAGCTCATCGGCCAAACGGCGCATTGCAGGCTTAAAAAAGAAAGGTTATGAGTCTGAGTTGGAACCGCGATATAAAAATAAATTTGAATATTGGGTGGATATTAAAGTTGATGGGCAAGGTGATGAGAGTTTGTGGCGCGATGTTGATGATAAATTTCCTAATATTGATAGGCAGAAGATAAAATGTCTGTGAAAGTGTTTATTTTATTGTTATAATTCGCCCTTTGCTGGTGTAGCTCAGTCGGTAGAGCAGCTGACTTGTAATCAGCCGGTCGGGGGTTCAACTCCTCTCGCCAGCTCCAAGTAAATCAAAGGCTTACCTTTTTCAGGTAGGCCTTTTTTTATGGGAATTAGAGATTCATGAGTTGCCTCTCTTGTTTGTTAATGGCTGCTAATATAGAGTTTGCCTAGAGAATTAAGCGTTCTATGATGTGGGTTGTTGGGTCTTGGGTTGTTTGGCCTGAGGGGAGATATGTGAGCAGTTGCCGTAGCTTGAAATAATCTTATGTCTATTCCAAAACCGCTGTTGATTTTTTTGCTCTTACTGGTAGTGCCGCTTATTGGCTGGGGTAGCTATCAGTTTGTGCAATATTTTGAGACGGAAAGTAATCCCTGCAATAGCCTCTCGCGTGTTGAGCTGGCAGCGAAATACCCTGCTTTGCAGCAGTTGCTGGAGCGTCACCATGCTCAGTCTGACTGGTTGTTAAGTAGCCAGAGACAGCAGGATTTCATGCTGAATTTGGAGATGGGGAATGAGAGTTTGAATCTGGATGAGGCTTTGCAGCAGTCAGTGCAGCAAGTGGATAAGCTTGCTTTGTTGCGCAGTCGTCAATCCAGAGAGTTTAATCTTTTGTGTCGTAAGCAACTGCAGTAGCGGTTAACACGTAATGAGTTTTTATTGTTGGGTCGGTGAAGATTCGCTGACGTCATCGTCTTCGTGTTCTGATTGCAATAGCTGGAACAGGAGCATGCCTGCGAGCATTGCGCCAATGAACGTCATAACGCTTATTGTTCCACTGACAGTCGACACTAGCGCGGGGCCGGGGCAATAACCAGCGAGCCCCCAGCCAACGCCGAATAGAACTGCGCCGCCAATCAATCTGCTGTTAATATCTCTGTGTCTTGGCAGGGTGAATTTTATGTCATAAACAGGTGCTGAGCGCTTGTTGCTGAAGTACATTAGTACCATGTTGACAGCGATTGCCCCTATCATGACGAAGGCCAGGCTGGGATCCCAATTGCCAAAAATATCCAGAAAACCGATAACCTTTGAAGGCTGAGTCATTCCCGAAATGCCCAGGCCGAGAGCAAAAAGCAGGCCTGCAACGAAGACAGTTATTACGCGCATATCAAGTTACCAAATGATTAATAATATAAACGGTGGCAATGCCTGTGCTCATGAAAGTCAGTGTTGCGACGATTGAGCGTGTGGACAAGCGGCTGATTCCGCAGATGCCGTGACCACTAGTGCAGCCCCTGCCAAGGCTGGAGCCATAGCCAACCAACAAACCTGCCAGAATAAGTATGCCTAGAGACGCTGGGCTTTCGCCGATTGAATCTGGTTGAAGTAACACTAAAATAACGCCGCCGCTGATTAGGCCAGCTATGAACAGTAAACGCCAGGCTTTATCGGTGCTTTTTCTGCTCAGTAATTCAGCTGTGATATTGCTGATGCCAAGTATTTTGCCATTGAAAAAATACAGTGCCGCTACGGATATTCCGATGAGTATGCCGCCCAGTAGAGAGGCGATAGGAGTGAAATTGTCCATCTGTTATGAAGTTTTTCGTTGTTTAAAAACAGGAGATTATATCATGACTGGCAGCCGCGATGCGGGACATTTGCTACTGCCAGTCAGGGTTGTTTATTTAAAGGATGCGGCTATACATGAGCTGCCAACTGAGTTGGCTGTGCGTTGTGGTTACCGGCGGTATGGTTGAGCCGTTACCTGGGTTGGTGGTGGAAATTTCAGGTACAAAGCTGAGCGAGAAGTTCACTTCGTTATTGTCGTCAACAGCGTAGCCAATGCCCGCAGTGAGGTGTTTTTCCGTGGTGGCAGGAAACAGTGCGTTGACATATTGGTCGGGCACGGGGTTTTTAGCGTAGTTAAGGCCGCCGCGCAGCGAAACTTGCTCGCTGTATTCGTAGGTGGCGCCGAGCTGCAGGGTAGTTTGGCTCTCCCATGATTGAAATAACGTGGCATCCAATACCGCGTTGGCAAAACCTGCTGCAAGTGGGTTGGCCTGTGTGCCGTCAGCAGTAAAGGTCATATCAAAATTTTTCATCACGTCAGCCCAGCCGATGTATTTTGTATCCACTGCGATCATTAATCTGTCGTTAGCCTGATAGGCGATGCCCAGGGCGTAAATTTCTGGCCACTGAAAATTGTTGACGGACATTTTACCAGAGACGGGAATGTTGACGTCGGCGTATGGGTTGCCGCCGACACCGTCGAAGTCAGCATTGACGGCCATTGAAAGCGTGGCGTCACTGGTTTCTAGGTTATTAAGTTTTGTCTTTGAGTGATAGGTGGCGCCAAAGGAAAGTTTAGGATTGATTTGATAAGTCATGCCCAGTTTGGCGGCATACCCCGTTGCATTTGCTTTGCCGCTATAATCGCTGCTGTTGCTGAAGTCAAAATATGCGTGATGAAGCTTGCTGATGCCCCTGCCGGAGCTGGGTACAACTTCACCACCGAAGGGTTCATACCAGGCGCCAAAACCGTCGACCAATGTACCGCTTGCAGAGCCGATGGTCTGTACGCTAGGTGTTGCCATATCAACAAATTGGGCTTCGCTTAGCGCCATTTGCAAGTCTAAGCCTGCCCACACTAAATCCACGCTACCGCCAATGATGAGTTTATTGTTTGCCTGAAAGGTGAGCGGCAACATTAGGCGTCCAACGCTGAGCTCTGCGCGATTGGTGAGTCGCTGACTGAGCGCAGTGTTAGCGCCGTTGCTGGGATCGCCCATCCAGCTGGATGCAGAATATTCGGTGCCCATGCCGCCCTGTCCAAACACCCCGAAGCCGTAAGTATATTTATCCTGTCTTTTTGCCCAGCCGATGGCGGGCATGTAATACGCGTCGCCAGACGAATTGGCTGTTAAGCCGCCGACCGAGGCTTCGATGTCAGGCCCGAGTAAACCTACTGCCAGGTCCAGTCGGCTGCTGTTGTCCTTCATTAAGCCCAGTGTTGCGGGATTGTTGATGACAGCAGCGGTGCCGTTGTCGTAAGCCATCGAGGCGCCACCCATAGAGTGTGCGATAGGGCCATAACCTTCGAGGTTCATGCCATTGGTGGCAAATGCTGTGTTTGAAATTGTCAGGCCGGCGAATATTACTGGCAGGCTTGCGAAGTTGCGGATATTGAGCATGGATAGATTTTCCAGTGTTTGAATGGCAGCAAAAAGTGAGCTTTACACTAATGCTTTTTCGTGGAGTCCCATTCCATGGGGGTAATATAAATTAAGCAAAAACAAGGATATAGCAAGTAGGCGTTAAAATAAAATAATTATAGATTATGCCTTTATAACTTATTTTTATAAAGTATATTAGGAGGGGTTTTATACGTTCTAAACTTTAAGTTTAGAACGATTTTCTCAGGTAAGTGACATTGCTGGGTGGGGTGATAGATTCTTCGGTTTTTAGCATCTTGAGCAGTTGCTTGTACGCTGTTTTTAAAACAGTGCTGGAAATCATATCCGCGTGCATGTGGTAGAAATGCAGCATGCAGGGAAGTGGGTCATGCAAACCTTGGCGCTCACTGCGGTCAAACTCAGTCCAAGCCAAAACAGGGAGGTCGTATAAGGTTCGGTCGACGCACACCCAAGCATTGTCATCGATTAAAATATCCATTCCACGTAGGCCCGGAAGTTTCACGCGTAACGGGTTTCCCAGTCTAGATAGCGCGAGACGGATATTATTGTAGTGAGTACCGTCAATCATAGTAAGTTCAGATCTGAGCTTGGGAATGTCTTTGATAGTAGAGATCATACTGTAATCCTGCATGTTAATTTGAAGCTGTTTTGTTTAACGGCTACCAAGTACTGTTCTGAAGTGTTGGTAAAGACCGCTTGCTTGAGTTTTGCTTGGCGGTGTAGGTAAGTTGTGAATAGGCTTAGTGAAATGGTTAACTTGATGAAATAAAAAAAATTCTTCATCAACTAAATGTGACATGAGAGGCAATCCGTAATAATCTTGAATCAATATTATTAAGAAAATATGGTTGTTTAGACGAGCGCTTTGCTAGGGGTGAAGATTTGTTTTAACGCTTAGCATTTACCTGACGATACTAACTACTAATGGACAGGGTCATGACAGGGAAAGGTATATTAAAGGGTAAGGCGGCAACGCTTCGCTCGGCATTATTGGCCGTCCGGTTTAGAGAGGGTGTTGAATGAAGATCGGCACGCCGCTTTCGAGTTCGTCATTTCGTGTGATGTTGTTGGGGGCAGGCGAGCTGGGCAAAGAAGTTATCATCGCCCTGCAACGGTTCGCAGTTGAAGTGATTGCGGTTGACCGTTATGCCGGGGCGCCTGGCCATCAAGTGGCGCACCGCAGCCACGTTATCGATATGACCGATGCACTGGCGTTACGTGCTTTGGTTGAACAAGAACGCCCGCATTTGATTGTTCCCGAAATTGAAGCGATAGCGACCGAGGAATTATTGCGCATCGAAGCGCAAGGTCTGGCTCAAGTCATCCCTTCTGCGCGTGCCGTTAATTTAACCATGAACCGCGAGGGCATTCGACGGCTTGCGGTTGAAGAGTTGAATTTGCCAGCCTCCCGATATGAATTTGCATCAAGTCGTGATGAATTGGTCGCGGCCATTAATGATGTGACTGGATTCCCCTGTATTATCAAGCCAGTGATGTCTTCTTCAGGCAAAGGTCAGTCTGTTGTGAAAAGTGCTAAAGATATTGACGCTGCTTGGGAGTATGCATTGAGCGGTGGTCGTGTTCGTCAGGCGCGGATTATTATCGAAGAGATGATTGAGTTCGATTTTGAAATCACCCTACTTACGGTTAGAGCGCTGAATCAGCAGGGTGAAGTCGAGACGAAATTTTGTGATCCCGTTGGGCATGTTCAGTGTGATGGCGACTATATACGTAGTTGGCAGCCCCAACCCATGAGTGAAAGAGCTTTGCAGCGATCACAACATATTGCGGATCAGATTACGCGTAGCTTAGGTGGGCAGGGTTTGTTTGGCGTGGAATTTTTTATTAAAGGTGATGATGTTTGGTTTAGCGAGGTCAGCCCGCGCCCGCATGACACGGGGATGGTGACGATGGTTAGTCAGATTCAAAGTGAGTTTGCGCTGCATGCCCGTGCCATTCTTGGCTTGCCGGTTGATACCTCTTTGAGGCAAGCGGGTGCCAGCGCAGTCATTTATGGCGGCGTGAATGCTGCAGGTGTCACTTTTGATGGTGTGGCTGAAAGTTTGCAAATTCCGGGTACAGAAATCCGTTTATTTGGTAAGCCGGAGTCATTTGTGAAGCGCCGTATGGGCGTTGCACTAGCATCGGGTAAAGACATCGAAGAAGCGTTATTGAGAGCAGAAGCAGCCGCAGCAAAGATAGAGGTGTTACAGGGCTGATGGTTGGGTTTTTGTAAATATTATGACTCATCCGATTCTAAATGAAATTCTAGTTTTACTGTTGGTCGCAGTGATTGTCGTGACGCTGTTTCGTCGTCTGAATTTGCCGCCCGTGCTGGCGTATCTGATTGTGGGTATGGTAGTTGGTCCCTATGGCATGGGCTGGATGAACGATGATCAGAATACTCGTATGCTGGCTGAATTTGGTGTGGTTTTTCTGCTCTTTACGGTGGGTTTGGAGGTTTCTGTCCCGCAGATGATCGCAATGCGTCGTGCGGTATTAGGGATAGGTGGTTTGCAGGTGGTGATAACGACCTTTGTGGCAGCACTGTTAGCCTTTTTTTTAGGTTTATCCATTGAGGCTGCATTTGTCGTTGGTGGTGTGCTGTCGTTGTCATCGACAGCTATTGTCATTAAGCAACTAAAAGAGCGCCTTGAACTTTCTTCGCGGCACGGTCGCATGACGCTCGGAGTTTTGCTTTTTCAGGATGTAGCGGTTATTCCGTTTTTGATTGTTATTCCGGTGTTAATGGGTACAGGTGAAAACTCGGTGCTCGAAGCACTGATACTCGCATCCGTTAAAGGTGTAGCAGTGATTGCTATCATGTTAGCGGTGGGCTATTGGCTGTTGCGTCCGCTGTTCCATCTTATTGCCTCTTCCAGAACGTCTGAACTATTTACGTTGACGGCGTTGTTGTTTGCATTGGCGGCTGCGTGGATTACTCATGAGTCTGGTTTATCGCTGGCATTGGGTGCTTTTTTGGGCGGCATGATGTTGGGTGAAACGCGTTATAAGCATCAGGTTGAATCGGATATTCGTCCGTTTCGGGATGTGTTGTTAGGGCTGTTCTTCGTCACTATTGGTATGTTGCTGGATGTTCGTCAGTTGCCGGATATTTGGCTGTGGGTGTTTCTATTGGTGGTTGGAATGATTGTTATTAAAGGGGCTATTACCATGGGGGTAGCCATTTTAATGGGGGCTGAGCGCGGTGTTGCTATGCGTACGGGCATCGTCCTGGCTCAAGGTGGTGAATTTGGTTTTGTGTTGTTGTCGCTGGCGTTTGCGGATGGCTTGCTGAGTGAGGAAGTGTTGCAGGTAGTGTTGACCTCATTGGTTGTCAGCATGGCGATTTCGCCTTTTTTAATTCATTACAACGGTGCGCTGGCAAAACGTTTTTGTGCCGGCAGTTATTTGAAAAATCGCGAGCAAATTGAAAGAAGTCTGGCGGTGTCAGCGAGTGACTTGGAAGATCATATCGTTATCTGTGGTTATGGGCGTATTGGTCAGAATTTAGCAAGTTTTCTGGAGCAGGAAAATTTTCAATATATCGCTGTAGATTTAGACCCCTCCTGCGTACGCGATGCTCGCAGTGCTGGTGAGCAGGTTAATTATGGTGATAGCACGCGTCGAAACGTGCTTGAGGCGGCGGGTTTGTCTCGGGCAAAAGTACTGGCGATTACTTTTGATGATGTGCTGTCATCAATGAAAATACTCGCTCATGTTCGACATCTGCGTCCAGGTTTGCCAGTGCTAGTGAGAACCCGTGACGATAGTAGTATGGAAAAATTAATACAGGCCGGTGCAACCGATGTGGTGCCAGAAACACTGGAGTCGAGTTTGATGATGTCAGTGCGATTGCTGGGAGTGCTAGGTATTTCGGATGAGCAGGTGATGCGCAAGATTCAGGATGTGCGCAGTGATCAATACCAAACGCTGAGAGGGTATTTTCACGGTCAGGATGCAACGATGCATCAAGATCAACCGAGTCACAGCCATCTGCTGACAGTGACGTTGGATGGTAAATCTAAAGTGATTGGGCAAACTTTAAGTGATTGCGCAATGAGTGAGTTGAATGTTGTTGTTAAGGCAATACGAAGAAATGGGGTGCGGGGCCATCATCCAGATGAATCGATGCAGTTGCGTCAGGGTGATACCTTGGTTTTATATGGTGCGCTTGACGATTTGCGTCAGGCAAAAAAACGGCTGTTAACTCGCTGAGTATTTTTTTAATTATTTTCTGATTTTATAGCGGCGAGTATTTTTTCCCCAGCGATATCGTAGCGCCATCCCTTGAGAAGATTGATGTCCTGATTACCTTTGAGTAGCTGCTCTATGTCTTTGCGCGATGCGAGTGAGCCGGGTTGTAGGTTATTGGCTTGAGCGCAGGCAAGTAGCATTTTCATTAGCGATGCAACTAAACTTTTTTGCTGAGCAGTGAGTTCAATATGCTGCGGAAGCCTAGCCGTACCATTATCAAGTTCGCTATTGAGAGATGTGTTTACTGTATCGATAATGGCTTTTCCGTGGCGCACTAGGTTGGCTTCGCTGATGTTGGGAAGCGTGCTAAGTTCGTTTAATGTTGTTGGCGCTGCGCGCGCGATTTCTGTGAGTATTTCATCTTTAATGAGCCAGCTTCGTGGTAGGTTTTTTTGTTGCGACGCGGTTTCACGCCATGCAGCCAGCGCTTGCAGTGTTATTAATTTCTCCCCGTTTAAATGACGAGCAGACTTGATGCGTTGCCAGGCATTTTCTGGCAGGTTGTTGTAGCGTGAGGGCTTGCTTAGCTCATTAAAATCGTCATCAGTCCAGTTTAACCGGCTACGTTCTTCTAGCTCATTTTTTAGCTTTAGATACAGCGGCCCCAAATAACGCACATCGTCAGCGGCGTATTCCAGTTGTTGTTGTGAGAGCGGACGCTTACTCCAATCTGCGCGGGCGTGGGCTTTGTCGAGTTGAACATCGAGCAGAGTATTTACCAGTGTTCCGTAGGCGGCTTGACTCGGGTAACCAAGTAGCGGAGCGGCCAGTTGTGTATCGAAGATGGGCGTTGGAATCTTGCCTTGCAGCAGGAAAAAAATTTCCAAATCCTGATGTGACGCATGAAAAATCTTGGTGATCTGAGGGGAATAAATCAGTGTTAATAGAGGCGATAAATCATCTAGCGCCAGCGGGTCAACACACGCAGTTAGCTCAGCGGTGCCGATCTGTAGCAAACACAGTTTGGGGTAATAGGTGCGTTCACGGATAAACTCGGTATCCAGTGCGAACCAGTCGCTGTGGGCAAGTTTTAAGCAAATGTCCGCTAGCTGTGAGGCGGTGTCGATGTAAATAAAATCGTTGGCGCGTTTCATTGTGGCTGAAATAGTAGGGTTAGAGGATCTTTGTATTATGTAAAGAACCTGATTCGGCTGAATTTTTTTAACAGGATACAGGTATTTTCTAGGATTTTCCGAGAATTGTTTGTGTAGTATTTTTCGTTGCGAAAGAGCTGAGGTTGTAAATACCCCTATATTAAGTGGTATTTATTGGGAACATGCGTGAGACAGAGTATTGACGCTCAGCGCACGCAAGTTTTGCTAATCCATCTATCGGCTTGCTATTATAGGTGTTTTGCCTGAACAAGGTGTTTGAGGGATCAATGCTGGAGGTACAAGGACTAGCGGCGGAACGTGGTGAACGACGCTTGTTTTCTGGATTAGAGTTTGCGGTCAACCCCGGTGAAATGCTGTACGTCAGTGGTGCCAATGGCAGTGGTAAGACGACATTGTTACGCATGCTGTGCGGTTTGGTATTGCCTGAAGAAGGGCAGGTGCTATGGAACGGCGAAGATATTCGTTCACAGCGTGAAGCCTTTCATCAGCAATTATGTTATTTCGGCCATCAACATGCCATCAAAGAGGAGTTGAGCGGCTTAGAAAATTTACAGCTGGTTGCGGGTTTGGCGGGGCATGCGCTTAGCGAAGACGCAGCGTTGACGGCACTGGAGAAAATTGGGCTGGGTGGTTATGATGATTTGCCCAGCAAAGTCTTATCGCAGGGACAGAAGCGGCGTGTAGCATTAGCCCGATTGTTAATTACACCGGCGCAATTATGGGTTCTGGATGAACCGTTTACGGCGTTGGATACCGCTGCGATTGATAATTTACGTGCTACATTGAGGGATCATCTGGCACAACAGGGAATGATTGTCCTGACCACGCATCAGGAAGTTATCATTGATAATGCGGTGGTCAAGCAGATCAGGATGGGCGCGTGAGTCAAGCGGGTGCGCTATCGGCTATAAGCCGGATGTTGAAACGTGACCTGACACTGGCTGTACGGCGTATGTCGGATGTCCTGGCTACGCTGTTCTTCTTTGTAATTGTCGTGAGCTTGTTTCCGCTTGGGGTTGGCCCCGAACTGGAAACATTACGTATTATTGCCCCAGGGGTTATCTGGGTGGCGGCGCTGTTGGCATCGCTACTCGCGTTGGATCGCTTGTTTAGCGATGACTATCGCGATGGCTCGTTGGAGCAATTGTTGTTAACACCGCAGCCTTTAACGTTGCTGGTGATGGGTAAGGTCGCGGCGCACTGGTTGGTCAGCGGCGCGCCGCTGGTACTGATGGCACCGTTGTTGGGTATGCAGCTGGGCTTGTCTTGGGATGCGATACAGGTGTTGATGCTGACACTGTTATTAGGTACGCCGGCGATGAGCTTGATTGGCGCAGTGGGCGCAGCACTGACATTAGGTGTGCGCGGACGCGGTGTGTTGGTCGCGTTGCTGGTATTGCCATTGTATGTGCCGGTATTAATTTTTGGTGCTGGCGCAGTTGAGGCGAGTATTTCAGGGCTGGGTGCAGAAGCGCATGTTTCTTTGTTAGGCGCAGTATTAGTGCTGGCGCTGGTATTTGCGCCGCTGGCAACGGCTGCCGCATTACGAATTTCGATGGAGTAAGTAGGGTTTATGGGATTGGGTAGTATTAACTGGCTGAAGTATTCTTCGCCAACCACGTTTTATCCGTTAGCGGGACGTATGATTCCATGGCTGGCCGGAATCACAGTTATTTTGCTGGCGATTGGTTTATATCTTAGTTTTTTTGTCGCGCCTTCGGATTATCAGCAGGGTGAGGCATACCGCATTATGTTTATTCATGTGCCGGCGGCATGGATGTCGATGTTTATTTATATTGTGATGGCTGTTTATGCCGGTTTAGGCCAAGTCATGAATACACGTTTGTCGGCGATGATGGCAACTGCGTTGGCGCCGACCGGTGCGATGTTTACCTTTTTGGCGCTGTGGACAGGCGCGTTGTGGGGCAAGCCGATGTGGGGTGCGTATTGGGTATGGGATGCCCGTTTAACCTCAGAGTTGATATTGTTATTCTTATATATAGGTTTTATGTCATTGCAGGCGGCGATTGATGATCCGCGTCGTGCATCGCGTGCCAGTGCGTTGCTGGCATTGGTCGGTGCGATCAATATCCCAATTATTTATTTTTCCGTGAAATGGTGGAATACGCTGCATCAGGGTGCATCGATAAGTTTTGACCAAGCACCGAGTATGGCGGCGACCATGTTGGCTGCAATATTGGTAATGACGTTGGCATTTTGGACCTATACGGGCGCGGTAGTGTTGGCGCGTGTGCGCTGTGAAATTCTTGAGCGCGAACGTAACAGTGACTGGGTTGCCAAGTTACTTGAAAGCAGGTCGTGATGATGGGTGATTTTTTTTCAATGGGCGGTTACGGCTTTTATGTATGGGGTTCCTATCTGGTGACCGGCATATTTATGATGGTTGAACTGATTTTAGTGATGCGGCGACGACGAACTTTATTGCGCCGTCTTGGTCGTATGTTGCGTGGCAGTATGAATAGAGGACAGAATTGAGTATGAAGCCTAGGCATAAAAGGCTGGCGTTTATTGTTGGTGGGCTGGCAGGCTTAGGTCTGGCTGCCGCGCTAATTATGAATGCTTTTCAAAGTAATTTGGTATTCTTCTTCAGCCCTGTGCAAGTGATGGCAAAAGAAGCGCCGGAAGGTCGCAGTTTTCGTCTTGGAGGGCTGGTTGAAGTTGGCAGTGTGCAACGTGAAGACGATGGCCTGACGGTGCATTTTAAAGTGACAGACAATGTCGAAACCATCATGGTGACGTTTACTGGAATTTTGCCTGACTTGTTTCGTGAGGGCCAGGGTGTGGTGGCGCAGGGGCGTCTTGACAGAAACGGTGTTTTTCAGGCTGACGAAGTACTTGCCAAGCATGATGAAACCTATATGCCGCCTGAAGTGGCTGAAGCGCTTGAGAAAGCTAAAGCGTCTGAGTTGAAAAGTAAGGGAATATAACGGGGCTTGATCGCCGGTTTTAATCACTGGGTTGAGTGGGATTTAACAGGATTTAAATAGAGGGTAAATTAATGATTCCTGAGATAGGGCATTTTGCATTAATCATGGCGCTGATGATGGCATTGTTGCAAGGCACATTACCGCTGGTGGGTGCTGCGCGTAATATTGGACCATGGATGGCGCTGGCGCGGCCAGTGGCGCAGGCTCAGTTTGTATTCGTATTGTTGGCCTTTAGCAGCCTGGTTTATTCATTTGTTAGCAGTGACTTCTCGGTCGCTTATGTTACCAATCATTCCAATTCTTTGTTGCCGCTGCAATACCGCATCGCTGGTGTTTGGGGTGGGCATGAAGGTTCGTTGTTATTGTGGGCAATGATGCTGTCCGGTTGGACGATGGCGGTTACGGTGCTGAGCCGTAAATTACCCGAAGATATGGTGGCGCGTGTTATTGCTGTATTGGGACTGGTGTCGATTGGCTTCTTATTGTTCATGTTATTGACGTCAAATCCTTTTGATCGTATGTTGCCGGCGGCACTTGATGGCCGTGATTTAAACCCGTTGTTGCAGGACCCTGGTTTGGTGATTCATCCACCGATGCTGTACATGGGCTACGTTGGGTTTTCAGTGGCGTTTGCGTTTGCCATTGCAGCGCTGTTAGGTGGCCGTCTTGATGCTTCATGGGCACGTTGGTCTCGACCTTGGACGACCGTGGCGTGGGTGTTTATGACCTTTGGTATCGCGCTCGGTAGTTGGTGGGCCTATTATGAGCTTGGCTGGGGCGGTTGGTGGTTTTGGGATCCGGTTGAAAATGCTTCGTTTATGCCATGGTTGGTCGGCACCGCATTGATTCATTCACTGGCGGTCACTGAGAAACGTGGTAGTTTTAAAAACTGGACAGTATTGCTGGCCATCATCACTTTTTCATTGAGCTTGCTGGGTACCTTCTTGGTGCGTTCAGGCGTGCTGACGTCAGTGCATGCTTTTGCCACTGATCCCTCGCGCGGCGTATTTATTTTAGCTTTTTTAGTGGTCGTGATTGGTAGCTCGTTAACGTTGTATGCGATTCGTGCGCCACAGGTGGGCACGGGTGGTCGCTTTGCCATTGTTTCACGTGAGTCTATGTTGCTGGTGAATAACGTCATGTTGGTGGTGGCTGCTGCGACAGTGTTATTAGGGACGTTGTATCCATTGCTTCTTGACGCATTGGACCTCGGCAAAATCTCAGTGGGACCTCCGTATTTTGATTCAGTTTTTGTACCGTTAATGGTGCCGATGATTTTTATGATGGGGCTTGGCCCCGTTGCGCGCTGGAAGAAAGCCAGTCTGCCGGAACTTGCAGTGCGTCTGCGTTGGGCTTTTGTTGTCGCAGTGGTGACAGCGTTGATACTGCCTTTCGTTATGGGGAAATGGACACCATTGATCAGTCTTGGTCTGTTATTGGCGATGTGGATTATCACCACTTCGGTGCATAGTTTTGCACGGCGCATGCAACGTAACAGCAGTGTTGGCAGCCCCATGTTGAGTGGTATGACACGCAGTTACTACGGCATGATGTTGGCGCATATGGGTGTGGCTGTATTCATTATTGGCGTGACGATGGTATCGAGCTATGAGACAGAAAAAGATGTGCGTATGGATGTAGGTGATACCACAGATGTAGGTGGTTACCAATTTCGTTTTGATGGCGTGGTTGAAATTCAGGGGCCAAACTATCGAGCCACACGCGGTTATATTCAGGTCAGTAAAAATGGTCGTGACGTGATGCTGATGCATCCTGAAAAGCGTGTTTACAATGTTCAGACGATGCCGATGACTGAGGCCGCCATTGATACGGGTGTCTTTCGTGATCTTTATGTCTCACTGGGTGAGCCGGTGAGTGGCGGTGCCTGGAGCGTACGTATTTATCACAAACCTTTTGTGGATTGGATATGGGGTGGAGCTTTTCTAATGGGCTTGGGTGGATTGTGTGCGCTCAGTGATCGTCGCTACCGCATTAAAGTGCGCAAAGAAAACCTTGTTGCCGGTAAGTCTAAGGCTGCAGTAAATGACAACACAGTTGCCAGTCCGGAGGCGCAAGCGTAATGAAGAAACATTTACGTTTTTTGCTTCCGCTCGCCATTTTTTTAATTTTGTCGGCGTTCCTTGGCCGAGGGTTGTTGTTGAATCCACGCGAAGTGCCTTCGCCGCTGATAGATCGTCCGGCGCCTGAGTTCGAGCTACCGCGCTTGCATAATCCAAACCTGAGTTTTTCAACGCAGGAGATGAAAGGCAAGGTGTGGCTGCTAAACGTTTGGGCCTCTTGGTGTGTTTCCTGTCGAGTTGAACATCCGTTGCTTGTTCAGTTAGCACGACAAAATCTCGTGCCTATTATTGGGTTGGATTATAAAGATCAGCGTAACGATGCGTTAGCTTGGCTGGAAGACCTGGGGGATCCTTATGTGTTTAGTGTGATAGATGCTGATGGTCGCGTCGGAATGGACTACGGAGTTTACGGTGTGCCTGAAACGTATGTCATCGATAAGCAGGGTGTTATTCGTCACAAGCAAATTGGCCCAGTATCTCCAGCGTCTTTGCAAAATACGATTTTGCCTTTGGTTAAGGAGTTACAGAAAGCATGAAGTCCAACGTTATAATTTTTTTCATATGCAGCATGTTTGTTTTTTCTATGGCGCAGGGAAAAGAAGCGATACCAATGGCAGAAGACCCTGTTGTCGAAGCGCGGATGCTGGATCTGGCTAAAAATTTACGATGTTTAGTGTGTCAGAATCAATCGTTGGCGGGTTCCGACTCAGATTTTGCAAATGACTTGCGCCGTGAAATGCGTGACATGATTGGGCGTGGCATGTCAGATCAAGAAATCATTGAGTTTATGGTGGAACGTTTTGGTGATTTTATTTTATATAATCCTCCTGTTAAATTGACCACAATGTTGTTGTGGTTCGGGCCGATTTTGTTGTTATCGATTGGTGCATTTACGTTGATACGAGTGCTTAAACGACGTCGTAAGATGAGTGATGTACCACTCAGTGATGATGATCACCGACGCGCAAAAGCGCTGCTAAAAAATGAGAAGGATGGAGAGTCTGCAGTATGATGGTTTTTTGGATTGTCGCTGGGTTGTTGATCGTAGCATCGTTAATTTTTATTGTTCCTCCATTGCTGAGCCAGACTCGGGTTGAAGAGTCAGCTCAACGTCGTGATTTAAATCTGACCATTTATCGAGATCAATTGGTGGAGCTGGAGCGTGATTTAAAAAATGATGTGCTCAGTGAAGAACAGTATCAGCAGGGACGTGAAGATTTAGAGAAACGCATGCTTGAAGATATTTCTGATGTTGAAGAACCTGTTGTTCAGGTTTCCGCACCCCAAAATAAAATACTTATTTCAGTATTGTCAGTGTTAGTGCCAGTAGGAGCGATTTTTCTGTATTTTTCAATAGGCTCACCTCACGCAATCAGTCCAGATTCGAGAATGGCTGAGCAGTCATCGCAGATGATGACTGCTGGTAATCAAAACTCAGTAGCAACGACCGCTGCTGAAGTGTCACCAGACGAAATGGAAGACCAGATTAAACGTATGGTTGAGCAGTTGTCTGAGCGTTTGAGTGCGAACCCTGAAGACGGTGAAGGTTGGAAAATGCTCGGCCGCTCGTATCTGGTGATGGAAAACTTTGAAAGGGCGCGTGACTCTTTTGAACAGGCTGCGCGTTTATTGCCTAACGATGCGCAGGTGTTAGCAGATCTTGCTGATTCTTTGGCGATGACTGGTGGACAGTCGTTGGAAGGCCGCGCACTTGAATTGGTTAATCGTGCTTTGGCCATTGCACCGAATCATGAAAAAGCGTTGTGGTTAGCAGGGACAGCCGCTTATGAACGTAAGGATTTTGCGTCTGCACTGATTTATTGGCAGCGTCTTAGGGATATGATGCCGCCCGGTTCCAAAGGTGCTGACGCAATGGACAGTAATATTGCTGAGGTGAGCCAGCTGTTGGGTGTGCCAGTAGTGCAAAGCGAATCTATTTTACCTGGACCAGCATCATCAGCTAGCGGAGAAGCTTATGTTAGCGGTGTTGTTGGCATCGATGCTGCATTATTAGCTCAAGTTGATGCCGGTGTTACGGTGTTTATTTTTGCTCAGGCTGAGCAAGGTGCGCGTATGCCGTTGGCGGTGCAGCGTGTGACAGCTGCAGATTTACCGTTTAGTTTTAGGCTCGATAATTCCATGGCGATGACACCTGCGATGAGTTTGTCAAAATTTCCGAGAGTGGTTGTCACTGCACGCATCTCTAAATCTGGAAGCGCGTCACCAAGCAGTGGTGATTTTCAAGGTCGCAGTGATGTTGTTAATACTGGGCAAGAGGGTATTCAAGTCGTCATTAATGAAGTGCTGCCCTAGCTATTATTCGTCATAGCCTCTTGGCGATAATGTTTTGTTGATGTTAATGATGCTACGCCGATGTCGATGGGAAAACGAGTAACATTTCTGGCGTGTTTTTTTCTGATCGCTGCACTGGTTGCTTGCGATCAGCGCATAAAAGGAGATTTGCTGCGGGAGGGTCAGATTTTCCCTCCGCTGGTTTTACCTGGACTTGATCGTGAGCCACTGCCTATTGATGCTTTGCGAGGCAAGTTTGTTGTCCTGAATGTTTGGGCGACGTGGTGTGGCCCCTGCCGCCGGGAATTACCGGCATTTGAAAGACTCAGTCAAATGTTTGATCCTCAGAAGTTTGTTGTCATTGGTATGACGGTGGATACTGATCGTCATGTGGCACGTGAGTTCTTGCGTGAACAGGGCGTTAGTTATGCAAACTATATTGATGTTGATGGCCGTATCAGTGATGACATTCTTGGTGTGCGAGTGTATCCCGATACCTTTTTAATATCGCCAAATGGTACACTGTTGCGCAGTATTAGCGGTGAACGGCCGTGGGATAGTAGCGAATTTATAGCGGGTTTTCAGCGTGCTCTACAAGGCGATTTTACTGGGCTGGAAACATTGTAAGTCTGATAAATTACGGAGATGTATAAGTGAAAGAAAAAACTAAAAACGTTTTGTCCAAAAATCAATTTCGCCAGGCGTGGTTATTTTTTGTTTTGATTGCATTGATGGTTTTTTCGTTGCAAGCGCAGGCGGCAAACCCAAGCAAGGGCAAGAAACTTTACAATCAACATTGTAGCAGCTGTCATGGTGCAGATGGCACGCCGACTTTACCCGGCGCACCCAATCTCAAACGTGGTGAGCGTCTGCTGCAATCGGATGTTGCTATTCTTAATAGCATTAAATCAGGGCGTGGCATGATGCCGGCTTTTGCGGCGCAGCTAAATGATGATGATATTTTTAACGTCGTTGCCTACCTGAGAACGTTGCGTCGATGAGAGCTGTTTTTTCAGCGCTTTGTATAGCGCTGTTTTTAATTTTGACGGCTTGCTCGAATGAGGCGCCGTCGCCTGCTGTAACTGACCAAACAGTACAGCAGGGAAAAAATTCGCTAACGGATGCTTCCGCCTCGGCGGCCTCTATAGCATCAAGCTTGCCACGTGTGAAAGAAGTATTCGAGATCGGTGAAGGTGTTTATGCGCGTGCACTGGCGGTGGATGAAAAACAAAACTCGTTATGGGTCGGCACTTCTGTCGGCGTGCATGAGGTTGATCTGTTCAGCAAGCAATTGCGCAACACCTTCACGCGAGATAGCGGTCTCGCTAATGAATATGTGTTTTCCATTATGGTTGATGATCACGGCGATAAATGGTTTGGCACTAACGGTGGTGGTGTTTCCCAGTTTAATGGCAGTGATTGGAAAACGTATTTCCCCATGCATGGGCTTGCAGATTACTGGGTTTATTCTTTTGCCCAGCAAGCCAGTGGCGCGGTCTGGATCGGTACTTGGAATGGCGTGAACCGTATTGATCCTCAAAGTGGCCATATGTCGACTTATGTTCAAGAGCTGATTAATGAATGGGTTTATGGCATTGATGTGGATTCGCATGACCGGGTTTGGTTTGGCACAGAAGGCGGCGTATCGATGTATGACGGTGTGCAATGGCGCTCATGGGATCATGAAGATGGTGTAGGTGCAACGAACAGTGAAAAGTTACCCTTGAGCCCTAATACCGGTTTGGGCACACGTTCGCGGCATGATTTGAGTGTGACGGTGAACGGCCAATTAACCTATAACCCGGATTACGTTTTCACTGTTTATGTGGATGAAGATGACACGGTATATGTTGGAACTTGGGGCGGTGGCGTGAGTATCTTCAACGGTAAAACCTGGTCGAATTTAACTACGCAGGATGGTTTGGCAGGCAATATCGTTTTCAGTATTACTCAGGATCAAAATGGTGTGTTTTGGTTTGGAACCAACAATGGCGTGTCACGTTATGACGGCAGCAGTTGGCAAAATATCGGTCGTGAGCAAGGCTTGGAAAGTGACCATGTTTACGCATTGGCCGCCGTTTCGGACGGTGATATCTGGGTCGGTACAAAAAACGGTGTCGCGCGGATTGGTTATTGAGTGAGGGTTTTAATTTTTTACTCCTCACCCCTTACGTCTAGCACCTCACACAGATACAAAAAAATTAAGAATGGGTGAATAAAGTGAAGTTGGATCATAAAGGCTGGGCGGTTTTAATTATTGTAATCGGTGCGGTTGTTGCGGGTAGTTACACACTGGGCCAAAAAAATGCAGGGCAGGGGCAGGTTTCTGCAACGAACGCTGCTTCGATGAACACCTCTCGATTAACACCGATGGCAAAAGGCCCAATCGTACCTGAGCTTCCATCGGCAGGTGTTTTGCCACCGGGTGCAACACTGCCAAGTAATCATCCTCCAATGCAACAGGATACGTCGACGCAAACACCAATGGCCATGCCGGCACCTGCTCCGGCACCTGTTGCAACGAATGCGATGGTCAGATCAACATCACGTTTCACCCATTTTCGTGTTGGAAACCGCAATGTCAAAGGTTTGTATCTGGATCAAAATACTGCATGGATTGGCACTTCTGGAGGTGTGATTCGCTATAACATGTTGGATGACAGTCATACTGTTTTTGATAACAAGACCAGCGGTCTGCTTTCGAATGGAATTTTTCATGTCAGCAGAGTGGACGACAGTATTGTTGCCGGAACCTATGGTGGTGGCTTATCTGTCTTTGATATGAAAACCAGTCTGTGGAAAAACTATAATATTCCTGATGGACTTGCAGATCAATTTGTTTACGACGCACAGAAAACCCGTAACGGTGATTTTTGGATAGCGACATGGTCGGGTGCTAATCGCATTAAAGGCGGAGCCCTTGATGATGCATCTGCATGGACGACGTTCGATGTTGAAAATACCGACGGTGGTTTGCCAAACCGTTGGGTTTATGCGCTTGAAGAAGGCGTTGATGGCACGATGTGGTTTGCCACGGAAGAAGGCTTGGCGCGCTACAAAAATGACAGCTGGACGAACTGGAAGCACAGTGACGGACTGGGTGCCCCTTATGAAGTGGTGAAAGAAAGCATTAAAGCGACTAATGACCCGGCCAAGGCTTCCAAGCATCATGCGCGCAATAAAGCGGATCAGGGTTTGGAAGATGTGAATGTGGCTTATAACCCGAATTACATTATTTCTTTGAAAGTGGATAATGATGGCGTGGTTTGGTGCGGTACCTGGGGTGCAGGTTTGGCGCGTTTTGATGGCAAGAGCTGGAAAAATTTCACCACCGAAGATGGTTTGCCAGCGAATCATATTTTCATGTTGTATCTCGATCCAGAAGGCCATTTGTGGGCCGGCACTAATCATGGCTTGGCCAAGCTCAATGACGACGGAAAAAGCTTTACTGTGATGACCACCGCAGATGGCCTGTTTGCGAACAATGTATTTTCGATGGCGCATGCAAACGATGGTACGATGTGGGTTGGGAGTTTTGGAGGGGTTGCTAGGATTGCGCCTAAAAATAATTAATCAGACTAAATTGTATAGCTCACGGTAGAGACACAAGATAGTCACATATTTCATCGCGGGATCCGAATCATCATGATTTGGAGGAGAGAAATGGAATGTGTATGTTAGAAACAACAAATCTATAACATCGCTATGTCCAGTGTCGGTCTGCGCCTTGCCATAATTATTTCATCAGTTCTTTTCATATTGGTGGTGATCACCGGTGTGTTGCTTGATCGGCACGTTTCAAAATCTATCGTAGAAGAAGAGTCACGTCAGGCCGCAGCGCATGCGCGCACCATGCTTTCCAGTTTGAATACCTTGATGTTAAGCGGGAAGGGAACACTGGCGCAGGGTTGGTTGGCAGGCATGCGAGAACAGGAAGGTATTGTTGGTATTGATGTGATTCGTAAAGATGGCAGCGAAGCATTTACCGATACCAATACAATTAATGACGTTAACAGCCACCTCAATGAGCTGCGTTTTTCTCGTGAAGCGACGAATCAGCGCATCGGAAATCACAGCACTCCAGAATTCAATAAAGCGGTAACCGGCGAAGTGGTTTTTGATAAAACCGTTGTGGGAGTGATTACTGTTTATCAGCCTATCAATGCTTCGAATGAATGTTTGATCTGTCATGGCTATGACATGAATCCAGTTAGAGGTGTGCTGAGACTCAGCTTGTCTACAGAAGCTGCCGAACAGCGTTTAGAGTCCATGCGCCGTAGTTTGTGGGGCGTGGGGATTGTGCTGGTTGCGATACTTGGCATTACCCTCTGGGGGACGGTAAATTTTATTGTTTTGCGGCCTTTGGCCGAGTTACGGCACGCCTTTGTCAGGGTGGGTCGCGGTGATAGAACGTTGAAATTACCCGAGCAACGTAACGATGAGCTAGGTAAGTCGGTTGCTGTATTTAATCGTATGCAAGATCAGTTGCAGGAAACCGAGCAGCGCATTAGTGCTGTTGTAGATAATGTTGTCGATTCAATTATTACCAGCAATCATGCGGGTATGATTGAGGCGGTGAATCCGGCAGTGACAAAAATGTTTGCTTATGACGAGCAGGAGCTGTTGGGGCAATCCATAAAAGTGCTGATTTTAGCGCCCGATGATGAGTCTGCGGATGCTGAAGGTTCAGTTGTTTATGGTCACGCAAATCTGCTGGGGAAAAATCGCAAGTTAACCGGTGTACGAAAAGACGGCGAACACTTTCCTGTGGATGTTACGGTGACGGAAATGGTGGTGGGCGAGACGCGCTATTTGCTTACTATTATTCGTGACTTTACCGAGCAACACATGCAAATGGATGCCTTGGAACATCAGGCGTTGCATGATGCGTTGACGGATTTGCCAAATCGTATTTTATTGGGCGACCGCCTTGAACAAGGCATTCAATCAGCGCAGCGTCAAAGCAAACCATTGTCATTATTGTTGATCGATTTAGATCATTTTAAAGATGTAAATGATACCTTGGGTCATCATTTTGGCGACATGGTGCTCAAGCAAGTGGCACTCTATTTTCGTGATGTCGTGCGCAGTTCAGATACTGTAGCGCGGCTGGGTGGAGATGAGTTTGCAATTTTATTGCCTACAGCAGACCTTGATCACGCACTTAAAATAGCGCGAAAATTAATTAATAAACTTGATGAACCGTTCGTTATCGAAGAGCACACCTTTGTTATGAACGCGAGCATTGGCATTGCTACCTACCCTGAGCATGGGCTTGATGGTGTAACGCTGATGAAACGCGCAGACGTAGCGATGTATGCCGCTAAGCAGCGGCGTTCCGGATTTAGCATCTATGATTCTAGCCATGATCCACATAGCTTACAGGCATTATCGCTGATGAATGATTTACGCCAGGCAGTGGCTAATGATGAGCTGGTATTGTGTTATCAGCCGGTCATTGATTTATCCAACGGTCATATTAATGGTGTTGAAGCATTGGCGCGCTGGCAGCATCCCAAATATGGAATGCTTTATCCCGATGATTTTATTCCGATGGCGGAGCAAACCGGACTGATTCGACCTTTGACTATGTGGGTGCTTGAAAATGCAGCACGTCAAAGTCAGCAGTGGCAGGGGCAAGGGCTTGAGCTGCGTATCGCTGTGAACCTCTCAGCACATAACTTGCACGATACAAATTTTCCTGAAAAATTTCTTGAAGTGCTGGAAAAAGAAGAGCTTGGTTTGCCAAGTCTACGTTTGGAAATTACAGAAACAGCAATTATGTCCGGTTCCGCACAAGCGCAAGAAGTGTTGAACAAGCTCAGCGCCAGAGGTGTGCGAATCTCGATAGATGATTTTGGCACTGGTTATTCATCGTTGACGTACTTGAAGCAACTACCTGTGGATGAGATCAAAATTGACAAGTCTTTTGTCACGCACATGGCTGTTGATGAAAACGATATCGTGATCGTCCGTTCGACTATAGATTTAGCGCACAACATGGGCATGAAAGTAGTTGCCGAAGGAGTTGAAGACGAAGCGACCTACGACTTGCTGACACGTTTACACTGTGATGCGATTCAGGGTTACTACGTTACCGAGCCATTGATTGCCGATGAATTAGTTGCATGGATGGCGGAGTCTCGGTGGGGTGTTAAAGAATGATTTAAGGTTGTCAGTGATCTCTTTCTTCTTTTTCTTTGCTTGTGTTAGCTTCGAATAAAAAATTCTGTAAACCAACCGGTTTGTAAATATCTATCTTGCGAAAAAACTGGTCGACGACGTAGATACGGCCGTCCTGATCGACATCAATACCCGCGGGTAACATGTATTTTCCTGGTATGCCTGCCTGTCCTCGTTCGCCAATGAACATTAATAATTGTCCCTGAGGATTGAAGATCTGGAAGTTGCCGAAGGCAGTGTCAATGATGTAAAGGTTGTTTTCTGAGTCGACTGCTATACCTTTGGGGCGTGCAAATTGCCCGGGGTAGCGCCCCACCTTACCAAAGCTGGAGATGAAATTTCCGTCGCTATCAAATGCCTGTACTCTGAAATTACCGGCATCAACAACATATAGTGTGCCATCGTTGCCTACGGTTGCTTGAAGTGGCAGGTTGAATTCGCCTTCCGCGCCGCCGCGTTTGCCGATGGTTTGCAGGTGCTCGCCGCTGCTGGCATTAAAAACCTGAACGCGATGGTCATTGTTTTCGACGCCGCCAGTATCGACAACGTAAGCGCGTTGGCCGTCGGGTGAAACGGTAACATCGCTGGGTTTTGTTAAATATTTTTTGCCGCCAAAACTGCGCTGAAAAACACCGTCTAAGTTGTAAACCATGATGCGCTGTGCGCTAACGTCGCTGACAAATAATTCTTCGTTTACTGAAACATCAATGCCCAATGGTTTAGTTAATTCGCCGGGTTTATCGGTGCCGATTTCGACGAATCGTTTACCGGGGATGTCATACAGCAATACTGAGCGCTGCACGGTGTCCGTGACATAGACGCGGCCTTTGTAGGCGGCGACATCAAACGGTTTGACCATGCCTTTGAGTTTTCTTGAAGCGCCAGTAGCAAACTGTTTGAAACGTTGTGCGCGGGTGTATTCTTCAATGTCATCGCTGTAGAGCAGTGTTCGCTCATAAACAAAGCGTGGAGTGTCTGGTGGTGGTGGATAAACAGGTGGTACAAAGACGTGTTTATTATCTGGTGGTGCTGAAGCGCATCCTGCCAATAAGAGTAACGAGAAAGTGAGCGCCAGTACGTTTAGGGTGCAGCGGCTTATTTGATGTGACATGTTTCGCAGAGTCGTGAAGCGCGGGTGCGCAATAACAGGTCGACATCCGGGTTATGCACATTATGGCAGCTGGCGCATTCAACTTTGTCTTCGTAGAGTTTTACGCCATTGTCAAAACCGTAGGGGCCGTCAGGATTGCGAAAATCCGGATCTTTATCGTTGGTGCCGGCATAGTTCATTGAGATGGGGTGATCATTCGTAAGGTCGGTGCCGATATGTTTGATGGCGATATTGTGTGCGCGGTAACCGTTGTGGCATTTGCCGCAGCTCATGAGATCGTCAGCGCCGTTGATGCGCAGGTGCAATGCCGCGTCTTCACTGCTGCGCCAGCCGTTGGGTTTGAATACCGTCATATCGACGGCCATGGTGCCATCGTGGCAAGATAAACATAATAAGCTGATCGGACTGGGTGCTTTAACTTTGTTTTCAAGCGTGCGGCTGTCGTAGAGATTGTAGCTGTTTGTGGCGGGCACAAAACGGTTCCAGCCTTCTATGCCACCTTGAGCGGCAGAGTCTCTATTTTCGCTGTCGGGAGGAATATGGCAGTAGACGCAAGGGGTGCCGTAGTCTGAGAAAGCAACGGTGGGCATGGCGACAACACCGGCACGTTTGTTGAGGCCAGTGAAATCATGTTTAGTGCCTAATATAGTGCCGCCGACAGCTGTGGTGATAGCAGCAAAAAATATACAGATGACGACCAGAATCGATTTGTAGCTTTTTATAAAGTGCATCATAATTTTGCCGGTGTTTCAGTGGTGTAGCAGTTCCCGGGTTAGTCACAGCTGACTATTGCAGGTATTATATCACCGCCTGCAGTACGGCTGACTGTAATGGATCAGCTTGTCACCTATCTGACATGAATGTGCTTAGCGTATCGCAACATGTTGTTTTAAGCCAGAATTAATCCTGTTTTGGTGGTATTTGGCAGTTGCTTATAAAAATGACGAATAGAGAAAAATGATGAAATTTTGGCAAGTCACGGCAAGCGCATTGTTGCTTATTTCCAGTTTGGCCGTTTCCAGTGGGGCGTTTGCCGATAAACAGGTCGCATTATTGTATGCGGAGCACTGCGCGGTGTGTCATGGCGAAAACGGTGACGGTAAAAGCCGCGCACGTTTTGGCTTGAACCCTGCGCCACGTGATTTCACCAGTGCAGCGGCGTGGGATGAGTTGACGTCTGAGCGTATGCGCACGTCTGTGATCTATGGCCGCCCGGGTACGGCGATGGTGGCATGGGATAAACGTCTTAACGAAACCCAGGTGGAATCGTTGGTGGCTTATATACGCAATAAATTTATGCGCAAGCCAAGTGTCAGCGATCAGCAGTCTGGTCTGAAATCAGGGCAGCGTTTATATAAAAAGCATTGCCGAGCATGTCATGGTGACAAAGGCAACGGCGCTCAGTGGACAAAAAACAGCCTTAACCCCGCACCGCGTGATTTTACAGCTGCAGCTGCCAAAGCTGAGTTGAGTTATGATCGAATGATTGCCTCTGTCACTCACGGTCGTACGGGAACGGCGATGATGTCGTTTGGCGCCCGCTTGAGTGCAGCACAGATCGAAGATGTGGTGGGCTATGTTCGAGCAACGTTCATGGGGTTCAAGGATGAGGCCAATGCGCCGCAGGTAAATGCTGGAGTATCAGGGGCTGACTTACAATCAAAGTCCATGCTAAACCCGCAACAAAATGTAAAAGCCGACATGACGCTGGCATTTCCGCGTGGCTTGCAGGGCGATGTCGCTAAAGGCCGCCATTTTTATTTGAAAAACTGTTTTACCTGCCATGGCAAGAATGGTGATGGTAAAGGGCCACGTTCATCTTTTATCAAGCCTGCGCCGCGAAATTTTCTGTCATCCGCTTCACGAGACAATATGAATCGGCCTGCTTTATATCGTGCTATCAGTAAAGGTAAAGCCGGAACGGTCATGCCTGCCTGGGGTAATGTGCTGAATGAACAGCAGATTGCGGATGTGGCTGAATTTGTCTTTAGTACTTTTATTGTTCCCGAACAGGATGCCAGCCTGAAAAAAAAAGCCCGCAATTAAACGGTGAAGACACTGTTTTAGCGTCTAAGCGTGCCGAGTCCAGTCGTGGCCGCGACGTTTATAATATGCACTGTTATTTTTGTCACGGTTATTCAGGCGATGCGAAGACGGCTGCAAGCGGTTATTTAACCCCTCCGCCGCGTAATTTCACCACCACATCGCCAGATAAAATCACTCGTGAGCAAATGATCGCCGTGGTGCGTGAAGGAAAAGCGGGCACTGCGATGATGAGTTTTAGTCGCCAGCTTGATGCCGATGATATTGCGGCGGTAGTAGATTTTGTGCGTGAGAATTTTATGCAGCAGCAGTTGTTAAATACTCGCTATCATATTGAAGCAAATGGATGGCAGCACTTTCAGCGTTATGCGGCTGCATTCCCATTTGTTGATGGTAGCCTCGCACTCGACCTGCCTGAAGAACAGCTGGACGAAAAACAGCTGCAGGGTAAACAGTTGTTTCTTTCAACCTGCATTGTTTGCCATGAAGGTCGCAGTCTTCAGCAGCCTGACTCAAGCTTTGAAGCACGCGCGGTTTCTTATCCGCGCGCAGGGTATTCGCATAAAAAAAAGGGCGTGGATGAAACGAGTGGCGCTACACCCTATGCGCGGCATGATAAGCCACCGATGGAATTTGAGTTGTCTGAGAGTGAAAAGCGCGGCGAGAAAATTTTCCAGAAAAACTGTGCCTTTTGTCATGCCGCCGATGGCAGTGGCCAAAACTGGATTGGCAGTTTTTTAGAACCGCATCCACGTAATTTACAAGACCGGAAAGCTATGCAGGGGATGACACGTCAGCGCTTGAAATCCGTGATTGAAAATGGCTTAAAAGGAACCACCATGCCAGCATGGAAAACGGTGCTCGATGAGCAGCAAATAGAGGCGATCATCAATTATGTATCGCGTGTGTTTTATCGGCTCGACGATTAGTGGTGACGCCTATTACTGAAACAATAAATATTCAGGCTTAATCTGATTCAGCGTCGGCTTTGAACGACAATGATGCCGAGTTGACACAATAACGTAAACCCGTGGGTACAGGCCCATCGTTAAAAACATGGCCAAGGTGGGCGTCGCAGTTAGAGCAGAGTATTTCAGTGCGGTTCATGCCGTGGCTGACATCCTGTTTTTCTTCGATATGACTAGCATCGATACCCTGCCAGAAACTCGGCCAACCGCTGCCTGAGTCGTATTTTTGCGCGGAGCTAAAAAGCGTCTGTTCGCAACAGATGCACAGGTAGGTACCTGTCGCTTTACTGTCATGGTATTGGCCAGTGAAGGCAGCTTCGGTGCCATGCTGGCGTGTGATATGATATTGCTCATCATTTAATTGTGCCCGCCATTCCTTGTCGCTTTTGATGATTTTTTCGCTCATGTAATATCTCCGTGTTGAATGGATGCAGATTCGGTCTTGTATGCTCAATATATTACAGATATGAGCAAGCAAACGTAAGGTTATGCAGCGGCTTGGCCGTAAACTTATCTAGATAGTTTAATAATCAATATGGCAAATACCGAGTGAAGATCGCACCTGTCTTTTTTCTGATTTTTTCAGTTTTTTCAAATGCATTAATGGCTGCAGAGTCAGGCACAGTAGTACCTGCAGATCTTCGTGCCCAGTTGGTGCTGCAAAAGAAAGAATTCCTCAGGTTAATGCTTAAGCTAGATTCGGCGCAAGGGTTTGGTTCGGAAACCAAACAAACGGCTGAGCATAGCCAGTTAACTTCGATCATAGACGCCAATACTGCTGTGGGGAAAATATTATTTCGTTCTGCTGCACCCGCGGCAGGTTTTCTAGGCATAGATTTACCTGTGATATTCATTCCCGGTGCCGGAAAAAAAGCCAGTGAAGCGATGAATCAAGCCATCGCCTATTTTGAATATGGCCTGGTTGACGACGCACTGCAGCGTTTTTCTGAACTGTTGAAGTCAAGTTATTCAGAACAGTTGAGTGATACCGCCGTGTATTATCAAGCGCTGGCCTATCAAGAAATGGAGCGATATGCGGCGGCAGAAAATGTTCTGCGTCAAGCGTGTCGTGGAATATCTAATCAAAGAACGAACATTCTTAAGCGCTGCTCTAGTAAACGGACAGCGCTGTTACTTGTTGAGCAATTGATTCATCAGCAACGTCTTGCAGAAGCGGCACAGCTTATCCAGGGGTTTGAGGACACCAGCTCAGAGTATGTGAGGACGGCTTTTCGTTTGCATAGTGCTCAATATCGAGCTTCAAAAGCAGCTGCTGCGAGACGTGGCTTAGAGCAATTGAGTCAGATCGATAGCGGTGATCCAGAAACGCATCGCTATCAAGATAGAGTTAATATTTTACTGGGTTATGACTATCTTGATAGTGGCCAGCCTGAGCAGGCTAAAGGCGTATTTCATCGTATTAACTTACATGAGGAAAAAGCCGCCCAAGCTTTGTTAGGTTTAGGTATGGCTGAGTGGGGGCTGGGGAAACAGCAAGCTGCGCTGACATTTTGGGAAAGTGTTGAGGCAACTTCAGAGAAATCTACTTATGTTCGATCGCTTGGGTTGATGGTTGCCTACGCCCAGTGGCAACTTGGTTTGGAGAAAAAAGCTTCTGCGACTTACCGTGATGTTATTGCCGCGTTGAAAAAAGAAAACGGACAGATAAAGCAGTTACGTAGAACGATGAATGGCAGGAACTTACAGTCTTTATTAACGCGCAAGAAAAATGCTAGCAGTGTCATTAAAACTCGTGATTCAGTAGCTGTATCGCTTAAGAAATATCTGGATAATTTATATTTGAATCCACAATTTGCCACATTGATGAGCGATTACAAAGATGTGGTAAAAATATCGGACTATGTTGCTGCAGTGATCGCGATGCCTGTGTTGGGCCGCAGTGACCATTTAGCATTAGATGATTTTGTGCAACTACAAAAAAACTTATTTCAGCTTAGGGTGAAATATGAGCAGCGATTTCGCGCGCACTTGAACTCAGAGCTTGATGTGCAACAAAAAATAGTTGCTGAAGAGATTGTTAAGGCCAATTATTTTCAAGCGCGGTTGATTGACAGCATGTTAAGTTTGGACGATAAAAAATGATGCGCTTAAATCAGCTATTGTTTTGTGGCGTTGTGATTTTATTGGCCGGCTGTAGTCAAACATCGAATTCTATTCGCGATGATTTTACAGTGAACCGATCGGCTGAAGTCATTTCTTCTGTATACGTTCCCGTGGCAAATATTTCTTATCGTGAGGCGATTGATAAATACCAGCGTATTGAACGCTCCGATAAAAATGAGGCTGTGCGGTTGCTTGCTAAGCGGCGTATAGCTGATTTATTACTTGCTCAGGGTTTGCAACAATTATCGCGGGGTGGTTTAGCGAGGGATGGCAGCAAGCTCTTTAGTCAATCA
>Ga0316204_10001359_pt1 | contig 68022 bp, 72 predicted proteins | sample 6monrhotite_MG_2_FD_205661 | JGI IMG/M metagenome (GOLD analysis project Ga0316204, IMG submission 205661) | Microbial mat bacterial communities from mineral coupon in-situ incubated in ocean water Damariscotta River, Maine, United States -... | ecosystem: Environmental > Aquatic > Marine >... | reverse complement strand
GTGTTTTTATTGAAATCATCTCACCTTAACCTTTAGACAAAATATATTTCCTATAATAAGCATCACAACTTGGGCTTGTCCAACATTGGATTAAGTCGCGGCTGCGCGCGACCTATCCTATTTTGTTTTGAAGTCGGTTAAATATGGTTTTATTAGTCTAGTGCCAAATATTATTCCTGCAGCTATGGCATATGGTTTGTGGGGGTTAACATTTGGATATGTTGATATTTCTTTATCAATTGTTGCTTGTTCAACTTTAGGTATTGTGGTGGACGATACCGTGCATTTTTTACACAAATATATTCGCGCACGAAAGAGTGGTAAAAATTCAGTTGAGGCAGTCAGAGAGTCGTTTTCTCGCGTTGGTTTAGCGCTGCTTACCACTTCAATTGTTCTGGCTGGCGGCTTTATAATATTAGCGGTCTCGCATATGAATACTTCAGCAACCATTGGGATCTTAATGGCGGTGACATTAATTTTTGCGTTGATTGTGGATTTTTTGTTATTGCCGCCACTGCTTTTGTATTTGGATAAAGACACTCAAGAGGAGAAGAAATAAAGTGGATAGCAAAACTGTTATTGATTTTTGGTTTAGTGAAATAGACCGATCGCTTTGGTTTAAAAAAAATCTAGAGTTCGATGAAATGATCCGAGATCGCTTTATTGATCTATATGGCTCCGCCAAAGCAAATGAACTTTTTGGCTGGAGGAATAGTGCGCAAGGTCGCTTAGCTGAGATTATTGTTTTGGATCAGTTTTCAAGAAATTTGTTTAGGCATTCAGCCGAAGCTTTCTCATGCGACGCTTTGGCATTATGTTTGGCGCAAGAGGCGATCTTACAAAAACTGGATACCAATTTAAATTTATCCGAGAGATGTTTTCTGTATATGCCTTTTATGCATTCGGAATCACTGATTATTCATAAACAAGCGGTTAAATTATTTTCTTTAGAAGGACTTGAAGATAACTTGCGTTTTGAACATAAGCATAAAGCTATTATTGAACAGTTTGGACGATATCCACATCGTAATAAAGTTCTTGGACGACAATCTACAGAAGAAGAAATTGATTTTCTCAAGTTACCCGGTAGCTCGTTCTAAAATTAGGCAGAAATAGAGATTATGATTTTTCTGACAACTACTGACATAACCCTGTCAGTAGTTGTCAGTTATGCTGTATTCGTTAATCAAAAATTGATTTATACTAGTTGAAAATGATAATGAGGATAAAAAATGATCGGATATATTACATTAGGCACAAACGACTTTTCTCGCGCCACTGCTTTTTATGATGAATTAATGAAAACGTTAGATATTGGCAGAACTATGCAGGATGAAACTTTTGTTGTATGGGGAAAGTCTGCTGATGGCATCGGATTTTCTGTAACCAAACCTTTTGACGGAAATCCAGCTACCGTTGGAAACGGAGTGATGATTGCGTTAAATGTCGAAAATCAGGATAAAGTTAAAGAGGTTTATCGCAAAGCAATCGAGTTAGGCGCAACGGATGAAGGCGAACCTGGTCCGCGAGGAAACGGTGGCTTTTACTGTGGTTATTTTAGGGATTTAGACGGTAATAAGCTGAATATTTTTTGCATGGGATAATATCAATTATTGTTCTTTAAAATCGCCGCTCTATTGAACGGCGATTTTGTTTGTTACAAATACGGTGAACGCTCATGCAAAAATTTTCGACAGCGACACTGGTTACGTTGTTTATTCGTTTACTTGCAACTTGTATTTTTCAATAATATTGATAATTTCCATATCTTGTTCATCCATTCCTTTATAGATTAAGAGGGCTTTTTTACAATGCTTTTTCGCCTTTGCAAGATGATATGTTGATTCATTTTTGTCAGCATAGGCATGACACAAATGATACTCTGCTTCAGAGTGCCCCATTAGTATTGCTCTTTTCCAATATTCAATGCCCTGAATTTGGTTTTTAATTGTTCCATAACCAAAAAATTTCATATAACCTAGATTATTTAACACGTCAATTTGATATTCTTCGTATGCCGGATTTATGTTATTTAGGGAAGATAGCATTTCCCAATTTTTTACCGAAAGTTCGTATTCCTTATTTCTATAATGACATGTACCCGTAAAAAATAGCTTTTCTGCAATATCGGATGTTTTATCAAGACCGATAGCTTCTAGGTCACAATTTTCATTTGAGTATGCAAAAGAAGTAAACATCATTATCATTGCGATTGAAATTAATTTCATAACATCCTCATAGGTCATAACAGTAAGCTTTGACACAATACCTATCAAATTTTTCGACAAGCTAGATTAACTGGATCTTAGTTAAACTTCAAGCGGTGACTATAATGCAGAAAGCCAGCATAATTTTTGGATCTTAAAGTCACTCAATTGAGAGGCTGTATAATTTATATATGAAAGTATTCGCCAACTGGAAAATTTTCACAAGACCATTAGAATAATTCATGAAAAATCTCACCCAAGGATTGTGCAGCTGATGATTAGTTTGATGTTGGTAAACAGCGAAATGAAGAAAAACTTGAAAATTTAAAAGTAACTAATTTGCAAGCCACTGTTTAATCGTATTCATAGGTAAAAATAACCGACTTGGTGTATTCGGAAATTCAATAAAACCACAATGTTTCCAGTAACTGCGAGCATCGTCATCAATTGCATCAACTATTAGTGCAAACGACCCAATTTTTTTGCATGGGTTAATACTTCATACAAAACATGAACTAGAAGCCAACCACCAATTCCTCTGTTTTTCCATTTTGTATCCACTGCAAACTGCCCTAATAATGTGCAAGGAATAGGGCGTTTAGCTGGAAGCTTTTGGGACGCTAATTTTGTTAGATCACCTGCATCTATACTTAGGGACGAAAGTGCATAATAAGCTGCAACTTCCGTACTATTTTCTCCTTCTAAAATGAAAACCGCAGATAAACCACACTTAATATCTTGCGAGGCTTGGCGTTGCAAATAGTGATCTAGAGATATTTTTCCACAAGAAAAAGTGTTTCTTACTGTTTGCTTAGTCAAATACTATATTGGTTCAAAACTCTCTCGCCCGCAAACTCTCATAGTGATAATTCAAACCTTCCGCCTTTGCGAGTGGCATTGCCACCTTGGATAGCTCCTGTCGCCCTATGTCATTTACTTCTTGAATGGTTAAGCAACGTAAAAAAGTATTCACATTAAGCCCTCCGCTTTGTTTTGCGTATCCCAAAGTCGGTAAAGTGTGATTTGGTCCAGTAATGTAATCGCCTAAGGCTACAGCGCTATCTGCTCCGATAAATAACGAACCATAGTTAATTAGTGATTCTGACGAAATGAATTGATGACAAAGCACCAAATGTTCTGGCGCATATTGATTACTAAATTCAATTGCTTCTTTCGTCGATTCAGCAAGAATTAATTCAATTTGTTTTTGTTGTAATAATTTATTTGTCTCTTTTTTACTTTCAAGAAAATTTAACATTTTGTTTAGCCACGCTAAATCATCACTGACGATAAGCGAGCACGCTAATGGATCGTGCTCGGCTTGTGCCAATGCATCCAGAGCAAGCCATTCGATCGGTTGCTGATTATCGCAAATTGCTAGCAGTTCACTTGGTCCTGCTAAGCCATCAATTTTAACCTGGCTTTGAACTTGCTTTTTTGCTTCATTAACCCAGGCATTGCCGGGACCTACTATGACATCGACAGGTATAATGTCTTTATAACCAAACGCTAATGCACCGATCGCTTGAACGCCACCAACTTGCACGAGTTGGGTAGCGCCAGCCAATGATGCAGCCGCTAATATTGCTGGATTGTCAGATGGAGAACAAGCAATACGAATCGGCGAGCCCGCAACTTTTGCTGGAATTAAAGTCATTAATGCTGTCGATATTAACGGGTAACGTCCCCCAGGAATGTAGGCTCCAATTTTTTCTATCGGCGAAACAACCTGACCGTATGTTCCAAACTCATCGGTAAATGTGCGAGACACATTTCCTTCTTTTTGAAAGCGCGCAAATTTTTCTATACGCTTTGCGGCAAGCTTAATTGACTCTGATAGATTTGGTTCCAATTGATAGTCTTTAAATGGTTTCAGCACAATCATTTTAACGGGTTGATCATCAAATTCTAATGAGTATCTATCAACTGCACCATCACCTTCTGTTTGTATCGAACTGAGGATATTCTGAACTTTGTTAGCAAGATTACCGTCAGTTGCCAATATTGGTCGGCTCCAGTTTTTCGCTTCAATTATCATTGAATCGACTCCGTAACTCATTGGTGATATCGCTAATATTAACACCTTTAGCTAACGCGTCTGTTAGTGCAAAAAAGAGTAAGTCAGCGGCTTCCCATCTGACATCTTCAAAAGATTGCGCTTCGATTAACTCTTCAGATTCTTCACGAATTTTTTCAGCTCTAAATTCTGCTGATCGGAATAGCTTCGTAGTGAAAGATTTATCCGGAAGTTCCTTTTTTCTTTTTTCTAATAGTCCAGTTAGCCGGTGCAAATCAAAAGGTTTCTTTTGCGAAGAGAAACAACTATAACGATCAAAGTGGCAGGCATTTCCAACTTGCTTTACTTTGAATAAAATGGTATCTCCATCACAGTCAACATCAGCTTGGACTAATTCTTGAGTATTGCCGCTGGTTAGACCTTTTTTCCAAAGTTCATTACGACTTCGGCTCCAATAGATTCCAGATCTCTCTGATAATGCTTGTGTTAACGACTGCTGATTTGAGTAAGCGAGCATTAAAACTTTATCTGTCTCAATATCTTGGACGATAGTCGGAACTAATAATGATTTTTTGAAATCAACTTGTGTTAGAAAGCAATCTAACAAAGATAATTTTCCAGTATAAATAGACATACCAATTTGACCATTAGCACCCAATTTTGTGAACCATTGTATATCCTCCAAGGTGGTGATCCCTCCGGCGATTGTGACTGGGATCGGCGATGCTGCAATCACTTGTTGATTTCGCTCTTTATCGATCCCTTGTAACATTCCTTCTTTTTCAATCTGGGTGTATAAAAACTCACTGCAACCTTCTGCTAGTTGAGGGATCAGTTCAAGTACTTTTTCTTCGCCAGTTGTTTGCCATCCTTGTGTCGACCAATAATCTCCTCTGGCATCAATCGCAAAAATCAAGCTCTCTCTAGATAATTTTTTTATCCAATTTTGACGGCAGCTGGTACCAATAATAATTTTACTCGCTCCGGCTTTAATATATTCTTGTGCAGTTTTAAGGTTGCGAATTCCACCTCCAACACGACAGGCTCTGACTTTTAGCAGTTCAAAGATTAATTTCTTGTTATCACCTTTTCCTAACGCTGCATCGAGATCAATGATCGCAACTTCTCCAAACAATGAGAATTCTTCTAATAACTCGAAGATATCTTCACGTTCCAAAATCTTTTCCTGACCTTGTTTCAATTGAACAGCTTTGCCATTCATTAAATCGATTGATGGGTTTAACATTTTATATACCTAGTTTAAATTTAAATTCGAACTTGTATGTCATGATCTAATAAATATTGTTTAACCTGATTGACTGTATATTCACCAGAGTGAAACATTCCCGCAGCTAAACACGCATCCGCTCCCTGTTGAAAAGCATCCAAAAAATGCCGTTCATTTTTTGCTCCGCCAGATGCGATCACTTGCACTTGAACTTGCTCGCTGATCGATTTTGTCAAAGCAGTATCAAAACCGCTACCGGTACCATCTTTATGCATGGCGGTTAACAAAATTTCACCTGCACCGCGATCGGCGACTTCATTAGTCCATTGAGTAAAGTCTTTCTTAACCAATTTTCGACCACCGTTGATATAAAATTTTAGTTCGTTATTTGTATTATTGACGTCTATTGCGACTACCACACATTGGCTTCCATAGGCTTTAGCTGTTTGATTAATAATATTCGGTTGCAATACTGCTGTCGTATTCAACGCGATCTTATCAGCGCCTGCATCTAAAAAAGCTTTTACATCATCTAGCTTCTTTAATCCGCCGCCAACGGTGAATGGAATCGACAAGTTACAAGCTATGTCGGTGACTAACTTAAGCGCTGTTGGTCGATTTTCGTTACTCGCAGATATATCTAAAAACACAAGTTCGTCAGCACCTTGTTGTTCATAGGTCAGCGCCAATTCGACGGGATCACCCATGTCTCTTAATTGCTTAAAATTAGTTCCTTTTACTACGCGACCTTTATCTACATCTAAGCATACGATTATTCTTGGTAGTAGACTATTTACAGTCATATATTGTCTCGAACATTATTGGTTAGGACTTGTTTGATCAATTGACTACCAGTTTTCCCAGATTTTTCTGGGTGAAATTGAACACCTACAAAACTACCTTTTTTTACTGCGGCGCAGAAAGTTTCACCATATCTTGTTTCTGCAATACAAAATTCACTTTGCTTGACCGCATAGCTATTTACAAAATAGACGGTGTCATTTTGCCAAAGGTCACTTTTTAGCGTTGCCCAACCAACCATTGGCTTTTTGGGAAAGTTTAATGATTTAGCTTGCCCTTTAAACCACGATAATCCACCAACATTCGGATCTTCATCACTGCCTTCAAAAAATATTTGCATACCCACACAAATGCCTAAGATTGGAATCGATTGTTGATAAGCCTTCTCCAGATAACCTTGCCACTGATTTTCAGTAATCGATTTTATTACGGCTCCAAAATGCCCCTGTCCAGGAATAACAATCGCATCAAATACTTGGTCTGGGGGTTGTTGCAATATTTCTGTAATAAATCCAAGACGTGTGATTGCAGCTTTCAGGCTGAATAAGTTTCCCGCTTTTGTATCTATGATTAATACTTTCATAAGAATGAGTTCATTTTGAACTTATAACAGACCTTTGGTGGTGTTACCGCCAACTGCGGTATTGAGTGCTTCTTTAAGCGCATAAGCAAGCGCTTTAAAACAACCTTCTATCAGGTGGTGATTATTACGAAAATACATGGGTTTAATATGTAAGGTCATCGCACTGCTCATAGCCAAAGTATTAAAAAAATGTTCAAACATTTCGGTACTAATATCGCCGATATTTTCTCGCGTAAATTCAAGCTCGCCAATATAAATGCCTCGTCCAGATAAATCGACGGCACACATAATTAGCGCTTCATCCATTGGCAGTAATCGTTGACCATAACGTTGTATCGATATTAGATTTCGCCAGCTTTGCTGAAGTGCGTCACCTAAACAAATCGCAATATCTTCAACGGTATGGTGATCATCAACCTTTAAATCGCCAGCCACTTTAATTGAAAGATCCCAGCGAGCATGAGATGCAAGTTGCTCAAGCATATGATCAAAAAATCCTATACCAGTATCGATAGAAATATTTTGTGAGCCTTCAATATTGAGTGATAACTGAATATCGGTTTCTTTTGTTTTTCGATTTATTTGTATCATTTAATCCAATCCCTTAATTCGTTAATGTTATTGAGTACGATATCTGCACCGGCTTTGTAAAGACTGTCGGTTTTGTTATTGCCGATCCCTATCGCTAAAGAATTCGATCTGACTGCTGCTTGCATGTCGTCGGGATTATCACCGCACATCCAACTCGAAGATGAATATTTGTTTTGCAATTTCTGAATGCCTTCAGGCGATGGTTTGCCTATGACGACATCATCCAAACTTATCAATTCAAGCTGCGTTAAACTGGTCAACAACTGTCCAGCTTTAGCTTCCATTCGAGGTCTGCCAGTGATTATTGCGAAGCAACTAGTGGTTGATTGATTGATGGTCAGAGTTAATTCCGAGGAGATAAGTAATATTTCGTTGGTGATCAGCCCATCATTATTTTTTCCAAGATAAAAATCTTGAAATACTGAGGTGACTTCCTCTAGAGCGACGTTAGTACCTAGGTCGTCTAATAGACGCTTGCTTAGAATCCAATCATTATTAAAGCCACCTTGCTTACGGAGGCTCTCAACTGATTCTATTGAGATATCTTGCCCAGATAACTGTTTTACTGTGGCGAGGACACATTTATCATAGCTATTGCTTGTGTCAATTAAGACGCCATCCATATCCATACAAATTAATTTTGGTTGCAAGCATTGCTCTAAAACCGTAAGTAGTTTTGCCATATCAAAAGGGATGGTTATCCTCAAACAATTTTCGGTTTCATCTTCATTGAAGGCTCTAACCAAAATACCATTTTTTTTCATGAATGATTTGATCGCTTTTGCTTGCCCTTGAGGAAGTTGTAAGAAAACGAAGTTAGCTTGGCTTGGAAATACTTCAATGCCGATACCACTAAACCAATCAATCAATACTTTTCGGTTAAAGCGTATTTGCTGGCAATAGCTTTCCATTTCTTCTAAATTTTCAGATTGCAATGCTTGTTGAGCAATTTGCAAACTAGGTGTTGGAATATTAAAAGGCATGCAGCGAACTCTAAATTCAGTAATCAATTTTTCTGAACCTAATAGGTAACCAAGTCGAATACCCGCCAGCCCAAAAGCTTTGGAAAAAGTTCTTAAAATAATTAGGTTGCCAAATTGTTTTAGTAGTGTGTCAGAGATAGAGCCATAGTCAGAAAATTCAATATAAGCTTCGTCAAGAAAAACCCAACCGTTATTTTTCTGAGAGGTCTGAATTAGGTTAGTAACATCGCTCAAATCGATCATTTCTCCAGTAGGATTATTCGGGCGAGTCAAAATAGTAACGGTTGATTTGTTTTTATTAATTGCTTCTTTGGTTGCTTGAATATCAATTGATAGATCAGCTTTTGGTTCGATCAGAAGCGCATCTTGTTGCCAACTTTCCACCCCCCAAGTGTATTGCGAGAATGCTGGTAATGGTAAAATTAACCGTTTGTCTTCTTTAATGATGCGCATCAATATCATGATAGCTTCATCGCCGCCATTGGTACAAAGCACTTGGCTTTTATTGAGATCATTTAACTGTGCGATACGTTTTTCTAGCGGTTGTCTTTCTGGATATTGCCAGAGAGTATCACCGAACGGATAATCACTTATCAGTGAGTTATTTTTGTCGCTACGTTCATTAAAATCGAGTTTTAAAAAGTCATTCATAATTATCGACTCATATCTCTAACTAAATTGCTTTTCTTATCGCGGTTTCAAGAATATCAGAAGCACCCGCAGAAATAAGCTTAGGGATGAGTTCTCGAATTTGATTCTTTTTGACCGCAGCTTTAACTGCAAAACCTTTATCTTGATATAACGGCGAAACAGTTGGATATCGCATCGATGGTAATAAATCGACGATAGCTTCGATGTTATCATTTCCACAATTCATTTCGAGTAAAACTCTTTCACGCCCGTTTATAACCGCCTGCATTAACGTCAAAAGATCTTCGATTTCTTGTCGTTTCCCAGTGTTTTTCATTACCTTCGAATTGGCGATAAATTGAGTTGAGCTTGTCATTACCGTATCAACTATTTTCAAACGATTAGCCCGGATAGTACTACCAGTTGAGGTGTTGTCGATGATCATATCAGCATCTTCTGGAGGGAAAACCTCGGTCGCGCCATACGAACGTAATAGTTGATAGTCTAGACCTAATCGATCTAAATATTGGATACTGATATTTTTGTATTCGGAAGCGACAATTAATTGTCGTTGTTGCATTTCTTGCCAGTCCCAATCTTCGGGAACACAAGCGACGATTTTTACTGGGTCATAATTGAGATCTTTTAAAATCTCAACATTACAATTTCGTTCTTTGATCCAATCCATTCCGGCAAAACCTATGTCGTGTTGTCCAATTTCAACAAGAGAAGGAATATTCTGGCTTTTTAATAATTTAACCTCAAAATCAAACCCAAACGATTTAGGTCGATAATCGCGGTCACCACCGACCAGTTCTATGCCGCAGTCAGATAGCAGTTTTAGGACTTTTGTATTGATCCTACCTTTTGGTAAAACTAGTTTTAAGCTCATTATTTTTCTCTTTTAAATGGCGACTTACTAATACTTTATCGTCAGGTCGCCGCACCGTCATCCATGGCTCTTTGTGGCGTACCGTACCACCCTAGCACACAAAAAAGCCCCGGTTATTGCTAAGCGGGGCTTTCTCCAATTTGATTATTTACTTATTCATCAAATACGCAAAAACACCGCCAACATAAATGATGGTGGTGGTGTTCTATGCGGGCACTTGTCCGCGCGGAGGTGATTTCAAAGTTTGTCATTCCTCCATCATCTATAAATAATTGAGATATTTCCAATATCAATTGGTTATATGAGATCAATTCTTGCAAGTTTAAGATTAGTAACAAATACTATGACTAATGAAATCAATACAAGCCATATCAACTTTGTCTTTAGTCAACAACACGATGGAAGAGAGTTGATGTTTTTGGAGCTAAAATAATGCTCTCGAAAATATTCTCTAAAATTAGTAATAAGAATGAACAGCCACTTCGCAGGATTAAGGATCACTACTTGTATTTTTACAGTAGCTACCCATTTTGTATCAGAGTCAGAGTGGTGATGAATAAATTAGGTTTGGACATAGAAACACGAAATATTCATCAAGGCACGGAACACTATGAAGCGCTCCAAAACGGTGGTGGCGGGACTATGGTACCGTGTTTGCGCATTGACCGGGACGGCGAGACCCGCTGGCTTTATGAATCAACTGATATAATAAAATATCTGCAGGAAATATGATAAGATCTGCTCTGAAAATTTTCGAAGATCAGAGCTAACACATGATAAATATCCTTCCTTCGTTTGAAAACGCCAGTGTGCTTGTCATCGGTGATCTCATGCTTGATCGGTACTGGCATGGGGCAAGTTCGCGTATATCTCCAGAAGCACCAGTACAAGTGGTCAATGTAGGTCAGATTGAAGAACGTCCAGGCGGTGCAGGAAACGTCGCGCTAAATATCGCTAGTCTTGGTGGTTCTGCAACACTCATTGGTATCACCGGTGATGATGAAGCGGCAACAGTACTGCAAACAAAATTGGCAGCTGCGAACGTTGTTTGTGATTTTGAAACGGTCTCGGATGCGCCAACCATTACAAAATTAAGAATTATCAGTCGTCAGCAACAGTTGATCCGTCTCGATTTTGAAGAGCATTTTAAAGGACGCGGTGCTGATGGGTTGACTGAGCGGATGCAAAAGCATATTAAGGGTTCGGGAGCAGTCATTTTATCAGACTATGCCAAAGGAACTTTGGCTAATATTCAATCACTGATTGAAGTCGCTAACCAGCATAAAGTACCGGTTTTAGTTGATCCTAAAGGAACAGATTTTGCTCAATACAGAGGTGCAACTTTAATCACTCCGAACCTTGGCGAGTTTGAAGCCGTGGTTGGTTCCTGTAAAGATGAAACCGAACTTGTCGAAAAAGGCAAGGCGTTACTCAAACAACATCAATGGAAGGCGTTATTGATTACGCGTGGTGAACACGGAATGACTTTGTTGAGACCGAACCAACCTGAGTTACATTTGCCCGCTTTAGCGCGTGAGGTATTCGATGTGACTGGCGCAGGCGACACGGTGATCAGCACATTGGCAACTGCATTAGCTGCAGGTAGCGAAATTGAGGACGCAGTGGCTCTGGCGAATATTGCGGCGGGAATTGTGGTGGTCAAGCTTGGAACGGCAACCGTTAGTACGCATGAATTAAGAAGAAAGTTACGTACTATCAACGAAACCGGCACTGGTACTATGACAGAGCAACAACTTGCTATGGTTGTGGATGAAGCGAAAGCTCACGGTGAAAAAATTGTGATGACTAATGGTTGTTTCGATATTTTACACGCAGGTCATGTTAGCTATTTACAACAAGCAAAAGCTTTAGGTGATCGATTGATCGTCGCGATAAATAGCGATGATTCAGTTCGACAATTAAAAGGTGAAGGTCGTCCGGTCAATCCTTGTGACAGAAGAATGTCAGTCTTGGCAGCACTTGGATCGGTTGATTGGGTGGTTGAATTTAATGAAGAAACGCCGCAACGACTAGTCACTGAAATTATGCCAGATGTGCTAGTCAAAGGTGGCGATTATAAGATCGATCAAATTGCAGGTGCTAAAGAAGTGCTAGAAAAAGGCGGTAAAGTTGAAGTGTTGGATTTTTTAGACGGCGTTTCTACCACGAAAATTATTGAATCGATGAATAAAAAATAGTGATTATGTTAACGATGAATAGTGGACGTTTTTAATGCATAAATGGATATTAATTAGCGGTGCAGGCTTTGCGCTTACTTCGGTTGTGTTGGGCGCTTTTGCGGCACATGGGTTAAAAAATCGATTAGATGAATATGCACTAGGTGTTTTTCAAACAGCGGTTCAATATCAAATGACTCATGGGATTGCTTTGATACTTTGTGGTTTGTTTGCTTTTCAATTACAGCAATCTCAGTATAGTTTGTTTTGGCTAAATATTTCAGCGATCAGTTTTATTGTGGGGATTATATTTTTTTCTGGATCATTGTACGGTTTGGTGTTAACTGGTCAAAAGTGGTTGGGACCAGTTACACCTCTTGGAGGGCTGTTATTTATTGTTGGTTGGATAGCCTTTATCATCGCCGTTGTTAAAAATTCGTAACGGCGATGATTTTCAAGCTAGATAAAATCTCTATTCTTTCTTAGTCCAACCTTTACCAGCCAACTTTATATAATGACCGGACTTAGTTTTTTCTATGGCTTTCTGTCCGCCAATCTTCTCAACTTCGTTCAATGATAATTTTTGTTTTATTGCTATGGCTTTGTAGCGATCTTTACGTTTCTTGTTAACGGTTTTAACTAGATTTTTAACTTCATCTGAGGCTTTTTTCACAAAGCCAATATAACCGTTGGATTGTTCACCGATTACACCTGCATCCTTAGGTGCTGTTAATTTAGAAGCCATTAACTGACCTGAGAATATAAGGCTTAAAACTAAAAATAATTTTATGCTGTTTTTCATGTTATTACTCCGAAAGTGTTGTGTTTCGAAAATATCAATATGTGACTTTTCTATACTTGTATGACGATCAACTTATTAGAATAAGTCTTCTTCTTCTTCAAAAATCTCTTCGACTTCTTTTTCAACAACAATTCTAATTTCATGTTTGATGGTTATGTTAGCCTCGATTCTGATGGGTTCAGATGGTGTTTCAATTCTGACGGTTGGGTTGCAAGCCGTTAATAGCAGCATTCCGCTAATTAGAAAAAAGAGTCTTTTCATGATTTTCCCTCGCAAAGCGTACGGTAGTGATATTGATTCTAGAGCAAGTCTAGCCGATTTTACCTGAATAAAAAGTGAATAGTGAAAAATAATTACAAATCTTTCTATTCTATTTGTACTATTAATTACTTGTTCTCTAGAGTGCTATTGGTTTTATCCTGTTTTAGTTGGTCGGTTTTTACTTGTTGCATTACGGCATCATCAAAGTTTCCTGTCAAAAACATTGAGCGAAACATCCCTGTGAGCTCTCCTCGTAAATGTAACACAAAATCTACTGGATAACCGTCATAAAGATCAGGATTCGAACCTAAAAGATGCAATTTTATATGGTATTTACCAGCTTGATCGTAAGAAATCGCACCGTCTAATGATTGATAATGAAAATTTTGCAGTGCTTGAAGAGCGATATTCGTATCGGCTTGAGGATCTATTTCGCCTGTAGAGTATTTTATAATGCCTTCTTTAGTGGCTTTAAACGTTCCGTTTTTTATCACAGGACTAGCTTCTTTCATAGTTAACGGAAGCGACAAATCTAACTGTCCTTCAGCATATAGCCCTTCAACATCCATAAAAAATACTAATTCGGTTAGTGATATTTCTTTTAATTTGATGGTTGATTCTTTTAAACCATTTGAGCCGAAGCTTAGTTTGTTTGCAACTAGTAGACCTTCAAACAATTCGCCTTTAATATTTTCAACTAGAATATTATCTTTCGAATAACCATTGATTGTAGCAGATAAATTATCAATCGCCAGACCACTGGAAAAATTAATTTTATCAATAGTAATATCGTTTTTGAACTGTAAAGGATCAAAGGATGTTAGTTCTTGGAATAGATTAAGTCCCCGAATTTCATTTTTTCCAAATTGAAATAACATATCTTTTATTTCTAACTGGCTAGCAACGAATAAATTTTCTTTTAGTGTGATATTCCCAGAATGTATAGTTTCCCCTTCGAGTATTCTAAGAGGTAATTTGTTGTGCTTTCCGATAATATTCAAAAAGTGATTAAATATTGGATTGGCTAGCAGGTTCTCCTTTAAATCTATAACTAAAGCAGAAGTTTTCTTGTTAAATTCCATAGAAAAAGGCATTAGGTTTTGCTTGTTTAATAACACATTTCCTTCACCTTCAACGAATTCGTTTTGTAAAAATAATTCAGTATTTATATTTAGACTATCAAAATCTAAACCAGCTACTCGATTGTCGCTAGTATCAAAGTTAATCGATATCTTTCCCTCTCCTAAATCTGCCGAAACATCTTGTAAATCAATTGATAAAATGCCGTTAAGGGAAAATAATGGATCGGTTATTTGAAGTTCAGATAAGAGAATATTACCGCGACCTATCCAGTGTTCAGATTTTGTTAATTTAGTATCGAAAATTATTTTTGAATCTATTTTAGTATCATTTTTATAGTAACCTGTTACGTTTTCACTTAAAAAAACGTTACTTATTTGCCAACCAGCTTGATCTAATTCATTTAAATTAACTGCTAGATCCCTAATGACTGTATTTAGATTGTATTGTTCGAACGAAAGTTCAGAACCATCGAACTGTAGATCTAACTTATTGCTGAATAAATTGATTTTAGAGCTTGCTATTTGAATAATAATGTCATCTTTACTTTTGTCGATTTGAGAAAACTGAGTTTCCAAGTTAATATTTAGTGGTTTAAAACTTAGTTTGGTTTGAGCGCTATTTAACTCAAAAGGGACAGTTGTATGAGCTTTCAGTTTAATTTTACCATTTAGTTCTTCTTTAAGATCTGAGGTGATGGAAACATTTATTGGAACTACTAAACTTTCTGATAGTTTAGAGACCTTTTCAGGGATCAAAAGTATTGTTTCCAATTCTATTTCGGAGGTATTTTTTTTGTCGTCTTGTCTCCAATTAATAGTTATATTATTTTTCATTTGTACAGGGATGCCAACAAAAAATTCTGCAAATAACGATTGAAAACGATCCAAGTTAGCTTCTAAATTTAATCTGGTTTGATTGGCGGGGGTTGAGTAGGATAGTTTTGCGATATTATCTTCGTTTTGCTTTATTTTAATGTCAACCTGTTTGTTATGGGAATCCAGCGTTAAAAAAAACCTTAGATCTAAAGGCTTTGGTTGATTGGAAACTATCGAGGGTAACTTTAACGTCAGTTGTAATTTTTTTAATTGTTCCAAGCTTGATTTAAGCTTATTTTCATTATTAAAATTTAATTCAGAAAAATGATAAGTGTTTAATTGATTTAAAACTGAGATTTTGGTGACTTTGACCACTTGCAGTTTTTCCAAAAAATCAAAACTTTGAAATTCTATTTTCGGTAATTTTAGACTATCCAATTTGAAAGCCAGAGAATCGTTTGTGGCTTCAGGTTTTTTCTCGTCATGCAGCTTTATGGTTAATTCATCGAGTTGGATATCACTGAGATCGTATTTTAGATTAAGATCGGTAACGGATATTTTTGTTCCATTGATGTCGAGCAATAATTTTTGCACAAATATCTGATTAATCCCCGGATAATCGCTTTCAAAATCTTTGAGAACTATATTGGATGGTAAATAGGCATTAATTATCCAGCTACTCCAAAGCGGAAAAAGTATAAACATCCCCAAAAGTAAGAGAAGTAACAAACCAAAATATTTAGTTATTTTCCGTAACAAGTGCCGTTATTTCCGAGTTCAGATTAAATATTATTGAATTATGACTCATTTTAGAGTTTTTTATTCCATTAGGTGAAGTTTTTATTTGTTGATCGATTAAGTGTTGGTTATATTAGTTGTTACTAGCAGTTCTATATGTCATTAATTTCTGAATTTATGAGAAACTATACAAATCTACGGGTTAAATCTTTGTTTCTCGGTATTATAGCGCTGATCTGCTGTAGCTTATACGTGAATGCTGAGCAAGTGACAGAGCAGCCTGCAGAGCGACTTCCTTTAGAAGAGCTGCGTACTTTTAGCGAGGTCTATTATCATGTTAAATCTCATTATGTTGAAGAGGTGGACGATCAAGTCTTGATCAAAGCTGCGATACGAGGGATGGTCAGTAGCTTAGACAAACATTCAAAATTTCTGGATTCGTCGGATCTCGTTAATTTTACTGCCGACAATAATGGCGAATATGCTGGTATAGGATTAAGTTTTGTTGATCATCAGCTAGGTATTAAAATCGATACTATTGTGAAAAATAGTCCCGCCGATCATAAAAATCTCAAAAAAGGAATGATTGTTACCAAGATCAATGACATTAATATCGCGAAAATTTCATCCGATGATGCCTACAAATTATTGAGAGGCAAAGAAGCGTCTAAAGTCAAATTAACCATTGTTGAGCCTAGTCAACCAGCAGAATATAAAGATTATATTTTGACTAGAGAAATAGTTTATTTACCTAGCGTTTCCAGCGATCGACTTCCTGTTAATACTGGCTATTTAGCGATTTATCAGTTTACTAAAAAAAGTCCGATTGAATTTATAGAAGCGATCAACGAAATGTCAGCGGTTAAGCCACTCGAAAAACTAATTATCGATCTTCGCGATAATCCGGGTGGCACCTTAGAATCGGCAATCGAAATATCTGATTTATTTATAGACTCTGGAATTTTGCTCACTTCTTCTGGTAGAACAGCTGACGCGAGTGAATTGTTTGAAGCAAGTAATATTACACCCTACAAAGATCTGAAAGTAGTGGTGATTATGAATGCCTATTCTGCTTCATCGAGCGAGATTTTAGCAGCAGCATTGCAGGATCATAAAAAAGCTGTGATTTTAGGCGATGTTTCTTACGGGAAAGGATCGATCCAATCGATTTATTTTTTGCGCCAGGAGTCCGGGCTGAAAATCACTACAGCTAAATATTTTTCACCCAATGGACATGCGATTCAGGATGTTGGGATCAAGCCAGATGTTAATTTTAAAACCAACGATCTAGTCAATCATCAAGATTCAAAAGTGCTAGACGATCTGGAAATTTTACAAGCTTTTGAACTCCTCTCAAAACGTTAGGAAGAGAATTATTAAATTATTTTTTAAAAAATTATGCGTATTATTGCTAACTATCAGTTGGTTGTTTTCTTATGAATCAATAGCTAAATCACTTGATAAAAATGTTCTTATGGATAAGCCAAAAATTTCTATTGTTATTGACGATTTAGGCGATAATTCTATTATCGCCCGAAAATTACTATCGCTTTCTGTAAAAGTAACCGCAGCTATTTTACCTGAAACACCCCATGCACAATTTATCTCTAATTATGCTTTTGAAAAGGGTCATGAAGTGATCATGCATTTGCCAATGGAAGCATTTACTCGTCCGGATCTGCTAGGTCCAGGGGCGCTTTTTGAGAACATGGACAAACCAACTTTCGCAAATGTTTTTAAACAGAATATAGCATCTATTCCACATGTCATTGGCTTTAATAATCATATGGGCAGTATGTTGACGGAGAATACAGAAAAAATGACGTGGCTAATGAACGAGGCAAAAGATAAAAAGCTTTTCTTCTTGGATTCGAAAACTAGCAAGAGTTCTATAGCGCAATCAGTTGCTTTGACTGAAGGACTACCGACAATTGCCAGAGATGTTTTTTTGGATCACGATAAAGAATACGACTCACTTTTGCATCAATTCAATCTATCTAAAAAAATCGCAAAACGAAGAGGTAATGTTGTTATCATTTGCCATCCTTATCCCGAAACCTTGAGTTTTTTGCAGCAGCATTTGACGGAGCTGAATGAAGAGTTTGAGTTTGTAGGAGTGAGTGAATTGCTGCCTGTTAAAGAAGTAGTTCAGCCGTCCATGGCTAGGTAGTTTCTTCCTGTATTGACTTATAGTTGGACGGCTCCATTAAATCCCTATTTATTAGATTCAGATTTTTGTATTATTACTCTCTGTCCTTTTTCATCAACAACTACTTCACCTACCGGCTCAAGTACAACAGATCCATCACCCACTTTTACGGGAATAGTAAAAGGTTTGCTAAGTGTTTTACCATCAATAACCACACTAGCCATTAAGCGAATATAGTAAAGTCCATTTTCTGGAGCAATCACTTTTAATGGTGGTAATGTCTCTCTTACTCCAGATTTATTCATTTCCCTTTGCCAGTTTTTACTATTATTCAACCAAGTTAACTTTTCAGCCGAATTCATTTGAATTGAGATTGGAGAGTCGAACTGGGATTGGAACGAAACTTCAATATTAATCTCTTCATTGGGTTGAGCTGTACTATTTAGCATTTTGTAGCTCATGGAAATAGGAGCGCTTGGTTTTCCAACAATTGTTTTTTGAGTCAGTTCTTTTTCTGTGGTGTGAGTTATTGTTTGGTCATGATCGGCTGTACATGCCACAAGGCTACCGATAAGTGCTGTAAGCAAACTGGTTTTGTATATTATATTCATAATTATTCCTCTAATTCGCATTCAAAGTTATATCAATACAAGTGTCGCGCTGTACAGCGTTATCACCGGTATCAACATTACTGAACTCATAAGCGTCCATTACATAAGTTCCAGCAACCAAATCTCGGCTGATAGATTCGTTTCCATTATCGTCACTAAAAAAATTAATTTCGCCCTGTTCGTAAACGTAAAAATCGGGGTCATCTCCAGCAGACTGTCCTGTCGCTGTGAAAGTATAAGAACCATCGTTTATTATTTCGAAAATCAAATATTGTCGGTTTCCGAGCTTATTATAAAATGCATTGCTCGTTCCAAAACTACAAATTTCTGCGCTTCCGCCAACGCTGAGCGGTTTATAAATAGGCAGGTTTCTAGCGTCGCCACCATTATTGGTCTCATTGCTACCAAAATCATCGGTTACAGTGATATTCTGGGAGGTTAATAACGCGTTAATTGTCGAAGCGTCTGCTGGAGACTCTATTTTTAATTGGTTTGCGAAAGAGAAAATTGAAGTGAACGCGGGAGTTGTTTTTTCCTCACCAACCAGCACATTGTAAATTGGTTCAAAGCCTAAACTTAAATTATCAGAGCCATCATTGTTTGAATCATAAAAATCATAGATCAATGATTGAATTGATGATTCGGAAAACCAACCTCTATTTGCTCCCGATGGATTAGACTCTACGTTAATATCAAAGCCCGAGCCTTGACCAGAACCAAAAGAATCACGATAAAAAGGATCGTTAGTTACCATGCCAGATAAAGCATTACCAAAACCTTCACCAAGAGCAACTCGTATATCCAGTTTATCCCCACTTCCATGAGGTCCTCCAATTGAATCTGAACGAGACAACTGCCTCTCAAAATAGTGTCCCCACTCGTGTACTATGACATGACCATCATATTCATCCGTGTCACCATTTTCATCTCCAAGTACAAAAATCTCAGTGCCGTCAAAATGAGAAGTACTTATTTGTCCAAGATTCTTATTCCCATCAACCGCTACGTTACTAACACTCCAATTTAGTTTGAGAGGTGTCATCTGAATACTGGTATCTGCGTTTACAACCTTCTCTTTTGCTTCATATACAGAGTCAAGTATGGCAAATGAAGCAGCTACTCTAGGTTGAGTATAACTTGATCCCGTCCAACCAGAAGGTGCATTAATATTTAATACAACAGAACTAGTCGTTATTGCCTGCGGTGGTGAGTCCATAGCGTACAAAGCCTCACTATTGGTATTATCAACAACAGTAAAATTCCATGTTGGGGCGACATTGTCTTTTATAAGTTCAGCTTTCACTCGAACAATGTAGCTTGTGTTTATTGATACTTCAAAACTGTAATCGCCATTCGAGTCGCTACTAATTGTTTCCAAAATTGAAGAGCCATTTGAGTTTAAAAGTTCAACTGTTGCACCACGCACACCGGATTGAAAGATATTATTATAATCCAAAGCATTTGCAACGGTGTGCGGTACATGATCGTATGTGATTTTTCCAGACAAGGTGACAGAAAGAGGCGTGTCAATAATAGTAACATTAACGAAGCTCGCAGATGTAGCACCAATCGAATCAGTAACAGTAAGCTGAAAAGTCATCTGTAAATTTTGATTGATTATTTCTGGCGCTGTAAATGAAGCAATCGGAGTATTTTCATTGCTTAAAATAACAGTTTGTCCAGCCGTTTGCTCCCAAAAATAAGAGATGATTGATATATCGTCGCTACTGGACGTTCCGTCTAAAGAAACAGCAGTTAATTCCACGGCGTCAAAATCATTTGGTGTGACCGCTTGTGGTGGTTGATCTGGAGTAATCGTAACAATGATTGTATCGCTACTGGTAGCTCCGTCATTATCAGTTACAGTCAGCTGAAAGGTAAGCTGTGTGTTGGTGTCAACGTTGGGTGCCGTAAAGCTTGCTGAGACACTATCAGGATTTGTGAGCGTGACTGCTGGAGTACCCGTCGTTTGAGTCCAAGCATAGGAACTGATTGAACCATCGGAGTCACTACTACCATTACCATTTAGAGTAACTAGAGTCGATTCAACTGCGTTGAAATCCGCTGGCGCTGCCGCCGTAGGAGCTCTATTTGCTGGTGGTTCTGGGTTGGACGAGCCACCACCACACGCTACACATAGACTTATTATTAATACAGCTATAAAATTAGAAGTTCTTTTCATGGAGATTCTCTGAATAATATTCTTAGTTGAGATAATAGACTTTCCACCAAATTATGTCGATGCACTATTCACATTTCAATCTTTCTCCCAAACCAAAATTCGATTATTTGACGGCATTTCATAGTCGTCAAATAACTTCATTTCCGCCTGCTGTGCAAGTTTATCTACTGCTTCAAAATCCCTAATACCTCGTTCTTGATCCACACTTTTCAGCCAGTCTTCAAATTTTCGATTACTTTCGCTGGTAAACTCTCCACCATAGTTAAAAGGACCGTAGAGCATAAAGATACCTTTATTATTTAAAATTTTACCCACTCCTGCAAAGAGAGCTTGCACCGCCGCCCAGGACATTATGTGAGCGGTATTGGCTGAGTAAACGGCATCGAATTGAGTGATTGGCCACTGATCACTAACAACGTCCAATGACAAAGGTTGGTTGATATTTTTTGCTGATGAGTCTTCTATCCAACTGCAAATGTCGGGATGGTTTTCTTTTCGATCACTTGTTTGCCAGTTAATATGGCTAAGATTTTCTGCAAAAAAGACTGCGTGTTGACCCGTACCACTGCCTATTTCTAGCAAGTTTTTCTTGTTTTTTAGGAGGGTTTTTATGACATCTAAAATCGGTTGTTTGTTTCTTTCACAGGCTTCTGAAAAAAGTTTTGAAGTGTGCATTTTTTCCTCTTGCGTCGCATTTTGCTGTTATCTAAACACAAAAAAAGAGGCTAAGTTAAGCCTCTTCTTCAAGTTAGCCTACGCTCTCTGGGGGTTTAGTAATCGCCAGGAGCAGGGCCATATTGGTTTCCTCCTGGAGTGCTTTCAAGAAAACCACATTCGACTAGCTGCCAAAGACCAACAATCGGAATGAATCCTATCAAGACAAACCATGCGGATCTATCTCGATCGTGCCATCTCTTTGCGTTCAGAGCCAAGGCAATATAGAAGAGTACTATGTATAAAGGGATTAAAAGCGTAGCAAACCAACCACCTATTATTGAAGATATACCAATGATTACGCCAGCTATTATCATGAACCCAATGGATAATCCCAGTACGCCGTGTAACCAGTAAACTTTCCTAGGAATTCTTCCATTAAACGAGAAATAGATCTCTTTTAAGCTTAATTTTGACGTACCAGATGAAACCGCAACATCGCTTTCCGGCGCATCATAAGGACTATTTTCCGACATTTGTTACCTCCAATTTATTACTAATTTGATAAAACTCGGTCAATATAGGATAAATTTAGGCAAGTTGACAGTGATTTATTGCATAAATGAGGAATAAATTTACTTTTTGTTCGATAATTCCAGCTGACTCGATAAACATAAAAAAGGCTTCCGAAGAAGCCTTTTTGCAAAACAGATGATAATTACATCATACCGCCCATTCCGCCCATTCCGCCCATACCACCCATACCACCCATATCAGGAGCACCACCACCAGCATCATCAGCAGGCATGTCAGCAACCATGGCTTCTGTAGTGATCATTAATCCAGAAACTGAGGCTGCATGTTGTAATGCGCTACGAGTTACTTTAGTTGGATCAAGAATACCCATTTCAATCATGTCGCCATATTCACCAGTTGCTGCGTTGTAACCGTAATTACCTTCACCATTTGCAACGTTGTTAAGAACAACCGATGCTTCATCGCCAGCGTTAGCTACTATCTGACGTAGTGGTTCATTGATTGCGCGAAGTAGAATATGAATACCTGCTGTTTGGTCGTCATTTTCACCTTTTAATGTACCCACTTTAGAAGCCGCTCTTACCAATGCAACACCGCCGCCAGGAACAACACCTTCGTCAACCGCTGCACGAGTTGCATGAAGAGCATCTTCAACTCTTGCTTTCTTCTCTTTCATTTCGATCTCTGTGGCTGCACCAACTTTGATTACCGCTACACCACCAGCTAATTTAGCTACACGTTCCTGAAGTTTTTCTTTGTCGTAATCGGAAGAAGTTTCTTCGATTTGACGACGGATCATTTCAACACGTGATTCGATGTTTGAGCTTTCACCAGCACCATCAATAATGGTCGTGTTTTCTTTAGTGATAGAGATCTTTTTAGCAGTACCTAAGTCATCTAACGTTGTAGTTTCTAAAGACATACCAACTTCTTCAGAGATAACTGTCGCACCAGTTAAGATAGCAATATCTTCAAGCATTGCTTTACGACGATCACCAAATCCAGGTGCTTTAACAGCTGCAACTTTTACAATACCGCGAATGTTATTAACGACCAAAGTTGCAAGAGCTTCACCATCAACGTCTTCAGCGATGATTAATAGTGGCTTACCAGCTTTAGCAACACTTTCTAATACTGGAAGTAGCTCACGGATATTAGAGATTTTCTTGTCGACAATTAGAACCAACGGAGATTCAGACTCTACCGACATGCTGTCTTGATTATTAATGAAGTAGGGAGAGAGATAACCACGGTCAAACTGCATACCCTCAACCACATCTAGTTCGTTTTCTAAACCTGAACCTTCTTCAACAGTAATAACACCTTCTTTGCCAACTTTACCCATAGCAGTCGCAATAATTTCACCTACGCCCTTATCGGAATTAGCAGAAATGGTGCCTACTTGAGTAATTGCTTTGTCATCTTCACAAGGAACTGAAAATTCCTGAAGTTGAGCAACGATTTGTTTTACTGCCTGATCTATGCCGCGCTTAAGATCCATTGGGTTCATTCCAGCGGCAACAGATTTTAAACCTTCGTTTAATATCGATTGAGCTAAAACGGTTGCGGTCGTTGTTCCGTCACCAGCGACATCGGAAGTCTGCGATGCAACTTCTTTAACCATTTGAGCGCCCATGTTTTCGAATTTGTTATCTAATTCAATTTCTTTGGCAACTGAAACACCATCTTTTGTGACTGTTGGCGCACCGAAAGAACGATCTAAAATAACATTGCGTCCCTTAGGACCTAAAGTAACTTTTACTGCGTTAGCTAATATGTTGACGCCGTTTACCATTTGCGAACGCGCATCATCACCAAATCTTACGTCTTTTACTGACATGATTTATTCCTCTTAATTAATCTTGATAAATATTTAATATAAATAGGTTGAATGATTATTCGATAATGCCAACAATGTCGTCTTCACGCATAACTAACAGCTCTTCACCTTCAACTTTAACTTCGTTGCCTGAATACTTACCAAAAAGTACTTTGTCGCCAACCTTAACTTCCAATGCACGAACCTCACCGTTGTCTAAGTGTTTGCCATTACCAACAGCCAAAATCTCGCCACGGCTGGGTTTTTCTTTAGCGTTGTCAGGTATTAGGATACCGCCAGCGCTTTTTGCTTCATCTTCTATACGTCTAACGAGTACACGATCATGTAAAGGACGAATGTTCATCGATTTTCTCTCCTGATGATTACTAGCTCCACTGAGTTTTTCAGTAAAGGAACTAGAGATTGATTAAATTTTAATTCGCAGAGGCTATATGGGGACTATTTGTTAGCACTCAACCCTTCGGAGTGCTAATTTTTAAAGTTTTTTATCGCTTTTTATTGACTCTAAAGTCCACTATAGGGTTTATACTTGACGAACAACTCCCAAATGTTATTTATTAAATAAGAAGCACCCTTATTATGGATCAATTAATTAAAATCGGCTTGCTCGCGAAACGTTGTCAAGTGTCAGTAGAAACCCTAAGGTTTTACGAATCTCAAGGTTTGTTAACTGCAAAAAGTCGCACAGGCAGCGGCTATCGTTTATATGGTAAAGATGACGAGCAGAAACTTCATTTTATATTACACGCCAAAAAAGTGGGATTTTCTTTACAGGAAATAAAGCAATTGTTATCTCTTAGGGCGCATAAAGATAGTCACACCTGCGAAGAAATAAAAGCCCGTACCGGCGATAAAATAGAGGAAATAAAGTCAAAAATACGTGATCTTCAAAAAATGCAGCTGGCACTCAGCGATTTATACCATGCCTGCTGTGGCGGTGAAGAAAGCGCCAGAAATTGCACCATCTTAAATAGCTTAGATAATCCGAATCTTTTTGCTGCAACCAACTGTTTTGAACAGCAGAATATTGAGCAAAAATACTTGAATGAGGCAGTAAAATGACTGATGACTTATTAAACTACCCACTGAATTTTGTAGCACTTTTTGCCGAATCGGCTCCCTGGTTGTTATTAGGATTACTCATTGCGGGTTTAATGAAGTGGGTCGTCCCCGTGAAGTTGCTTGAAAAACATATGGGAGATAATCGCTTTAAATCGATTTTAAAAGCGGCTTTTATTGGTGCACCGCTTCCTCTATGTTCTTGCGGCGTTATTCCTGCAGCTCTTGGTTTAAGACGTTCAGGTGCCTCCCGTTCAACAACGGTTTCGTTTCTGGTGGCAACGCCAGAAACAGGTGTTGATTCGGTTTCGGTTTCTTACGCACTTTTAGGACCATTTTTTGCGATTATAAGACCTATTGCCGCCATTTTTACTGCAGTTTATGCTGGAGTAATGGTCAAATTATTTGCTTTAGAACAGTCTAAATCAAACTCAACAGTGGTTAATGAAAGTCAAAGTGATTGCTGCTCAGCTAAAGATAAAATGCAAAAAATGACTGAATCTTGCTGCGAAAATTCGGCAACAGAGGAAAAAATTACTCATTGTGAAGAAGCTCATGAAAAAAAAGAATCATCAAGCTGTTGCAGTAAAAAATCAGATCAAGATGTAAACAAAAAACTTAGCGTTACGCAGATTTTAATGAACTCTCTGGAGTTTTCAAGCGGAAAACTACTATCGGATATTACTAAATGGTTATTAATTGGTTTGTTATTAGCCGCAGCTATCAAAACATGGGTTTCAACTGACTTCTTACTGCAATGGGGAGATGGATTTACCGCAATGCTAGTCATGGCGGTGGTGGGTATACCTATGTATATCTGTGCAACGGCTTCAACTCCCATAGCCGCAGGTTTTTTGGCCGCAGGTTTATCACCGGGAGCAATCCTGGTTTTTATGCTGGCTGGTCCCGCAACTAACATCGCTACGATGGGGATGATTCGACAAGAAATGGGCACTTCAGTACTGATCCTTTATCTATTCAGCCTGTTTACCGGCAGTATCAGTATCGGAATTCTTGCCAATTGGTTGATTGCGAAGTTTGGATTTGTTATTCCTGAACTGGTTACCAGTTCGCATATGATGGAACTCTCGGCGACTCATATGATATCAGCGGTGCTACTTGCTGGGTTGATGCTCAGAAACTGGATGAGAGGTTGATTATAGACATAAGAAATACCGATCCGCTTCTTTTAGCTAAAAAGTTGTCAACTGGTTTGTCCATCTTAACGTTGTTTTTGTATTAAAATCCGCTTTTATGCTGTTAAAATCGAAAAAAATGAAAAATATTTTAGGTTTTGTAATAAAAGTTCTTTTGTTTTTACGGTTTTCGGCGTAATGTTTCAAAATCCGCATTTTTTAAGATTTTTGAAACATTTTATGGCAATTAGTCTAAAATAGACGAAACATAAGTAAAAAATATGAAAATACTGCTCATCAATGGTCCAAACCTCAATATGCTTGGCACACGTGAACCTGAAATCTATGGATCTTTGAGTTTGTTTGATATTGAGAGTCAAATGCAGATTATTGCAGATAAGGAGTCTGTCGAATTAGATAGCTTTCAATCAAACGCTGAGCATGAAATCGTTGATCGCATTCAGGCTGCAACCAATGAGCAGGTAGATTTTATACTGATTAATCCTGCGGCGTTTACTCATACTAGCGTGGCTATTCGTGACGCATTGACCAGTGTACAGATCCGGTTCATTGAAATTCATCTTTCTAACCCACATGCGAGAGAAGCCTTTCGGAAGCATTCCTATTTTTCTGATCTCGCGGTTGGCGTGATCGCAGGTTTTGGTGTCGATAGTTACTTAATGGCTCTCGGCTCGGCAATTAAAGCATTACAAGCAAACCATTAATTAAAACAAGACATAAAAGGTAAAGGTATTAGCATTATGGATATTCGAAAAGTTAAGAAATTAATCGAATTACTCGAAGAATCTGGTGTCGCAGAAATTGAAATTAAAGAAGGTGAAGAGTCGGTACGAATAAGCCGAGCGATGGGGCACTTGGCTCCGCCAGCGGCGACCGCACCTGCACCAGTAGTGGTTGAGCAAGCACAACCTTCTGCGACTACAGCACCCACACCAGAATCTTCTGGTTATCAAGTGAAATCGCCGATGGTTGGGACTATGTACCTTGCACCATCACCGGGCGCGAATAACTTCGTTAATGTTGGTGACAAAATCAATGTTGGTGATACGCTGTGTATCATTGAAGCAATGAAAATGATGAATCAAATTGATGCAGATAAGGCTGGTACTATCAAAGCCGTTCTTATTGGTGATGGGGAGCCCGTTGAGTTTGACGAGCCACTGTTTTTAATTGAATAGTCGTTAGTCGACCTAGTTCTTACTTCGTCTTTCGATCTAGATCAGCTCTTTGCAGAGCGATTAAAAACGAAACGCCCCTAAGATTTTATAAAAAACAAATAGTTTTGTTTTGAAAAAAATGATTATTTCTGGAAATAAAAATGCTTGATAAAGTTGTTATAGCTAATCGTGGAGAAATTGCTCTACGGATCTTAAGAGCCTGCAAAGAGTTAGGGATCAAGACCGTTGCTGTGCATTCAACAGCAGATGAAAGCCTAATGCATGTGCGCCTCGCCGATGAGTCGGTTTGTATTGGACCGCCGTCACCCATGGAAAGTTATTTAAATATTCCCGCAATTATTGCTGCAGCGGAAGTTACTGATGCGGTCGCGATTCATCCCGGTTATGGATTCCTGGCGGAAAATGCGGATTTTGCCGAACAAGTAGAACGAAGCGGTTTCGAATTTATTGGACCTACTGCAGACACTATTCGTTTAATGGGCGACAAAGTTTCGGCAATTGCTGCAATGAAAAAAGCAGGCGTGCCTTGTGTGCCTGGATCTGACGGTCCGCTCGGAGACGATGACAATACAAATATAGCAGTTGCTAAGCGTATCGCTTATCCTGTTATTATAAAAGCCTCTGGTGGTGGTGGTGGGCGCGGCATGCGGGTTGTCAGGCAAGAATCTGAATTAATTGATTCAATTGCATTAACCAAAGCAGAATCAAAAGCGGCATTTAACAATGATATGGTTTACATGGAGAAGTTTTTAGAAACACCAAGACACGTTGAGATCCAAATCATGGCCGACAAGCATGGCAATGCAATTTATCTCGGTGAGCGAGATTGCTCAATGCAACGGCGTCATCAAAAGGTCGTTGAAGAAGCGCCCGCTCCAGGAATGACGGAAGAAAAACGACGATTTATTGGTGATCGCTGTGTACAAGCGTGTATTGAAATGGGGTACCGTGGTGCAGGCACTTTTGAGTTTTTATATGAAAAAGGCGAGTTCTATTTTATAGAAATGAACACACGAGTTCAGGTAGAACACCCAGTTTCTGAATTGGTATCAGGGGTTGATATTATCAAAGAACAGTTAAGAGTAGCCGAGGGTCAGCCACTTTCATTTAAGCAAGAAAATATTCAGTTGCGAGGTCATTCAATCGAGTGTCGGATCAATGCCGAAGATCCGGTCACTTTTATGCCCTCTCCCGGAACAATTACTCGTTATCACGCGCCTGGAGGACCAGGAGTTCGCTGGGATTCACATATCTATTCTGGCTACAAAGTGCCACCTTATTATGATTCGATGATTGGGAAATTGATCACTTACGGAGAAACTCGTGAAGTGGCAATGGCGAGAATGCAAATGGCACTCGACGAAGTGGTGATCGATGGGATCAAGACCAATCTCGATCTACAACGCCGTATAATGGCAGATGAAAATTTCCAAAAAGGCGGCACGAATATTCACTATCTGGAGCATAAACTAGCACGAGAAGCTAGCTAGTTTATTGTTTTGAGAGATTAGTGAGCAGCTCTAATTACTGCGAATTCTAGTTCAGGCACGGGTTCACGCCGACAGTTTATCCTGTCTTCTATAGCCGGCTCTTACCAGCATACTTTCTAAAACGCCTGAGTTTTCACAGGCGTTTTCACTGTTGCTTGGCAAATGTAATTCACCACAACTATAACACGCTTTAACTTTGATTCTGCCTTTGTTAAATGTTGTCCATTGATGTTTGTTTTCTAACATTTATTAAACCTCAGTTGAGTTCCAAATACAGCTTTGGAAGCTATTTATATCCGAACTGGTAGCGAGATAATAGGACAAAAATAAGGCATAAGGGTTAAAAAAATCTTAAATTGTGATTAAAATCACACTATATAAGGCGATGCTAATGTGTTGTGGGTAATATGTGAGTGAGTAGACATTTGGTCGATGGTTAATTTAACTGAACACGGTCTTAAATTTAATTTTAAGCTGCTAGAGAAGCAGTTCAACATTGAAATAAAAAACTAGTTTTGTAGGGTTATTAAAAAAATAATTTTTATAATAATCCCCGCAGCAAGCTGCAGGTAATTAGGCCCTCAGAGATTAAAGCAAAATCAGCAACTATTGATTTCTTCACAGCGTCCAATTTATATAGCTGCCTTTTCCATGGATCTATTTCTGGATGACGGTCTGGGTCATAGAATCGAACAATCATTTCTTCAAGGTTATCCAAATAAGTAAAAATTGGTGCATAGCTGGGATCGACTAAAAAAATTATTGCCATCGAAATATTTTATACCGTAATCAATTTTTTATGTTCAAGCACAATGATTACTCTCTGCACAAAGTGGTATAATTTTAAACTTACGAGAATTAATTATTTTGGAAACGTTTTTATTACTTCAAATGTTGGGATAGTTGGGATTCTATATCTGATAAGGAGCTGTCTTTTGATGACCTAAACAGAACTTTTCCATTCTTTACCAGCAGCAGAGTAGATAGATTTTTAACATTGAATTGATGAAATAACCGGTTCGAAAAATCCACTGCCAGCGGATATATAATATTATATTTACGCTGAAACTTGTCGCGTTCTTTTACTCCCGTCCATAACCGAGTTAATACACCTTGCCATTTTACTTCTGGATATTTTTTATATAGTTGGTTCATGTTATTTTGAGAAGCCATACAGTGTACTGAAACGCTAGGTCTAGAGTCTTTTAAGTACCAGTCGCACCAAGTTGCGGAAAAGAACAAAGCGTGAATGTTACCGTCATTAAGATCAATTGGGATATCAGTTTCAGTCTCTAAAATTTTATCGATACTTAATAGATCAATTGAGTTTTGCTGGCTAACAAGCCCTATTTTGTTATCGAGTTGGGCATTTGCCTCGTTACCAATATGTACTAGATTTGTTTGTTTATCAAAAAGTATATGATAGGGAGTTCCTAGCAATCTAAACGCCTGTGCAAGATTTCCGTTCACATCTATCGCCATTGGCATTGATAGCCCCAGCTTTTTTTGAAGAGTACTAACTGTTTCCCGATTATCATTAATTCCTAAATTGATCCCTATGACCTTCATTTTATCACCATATTTCTTGTAGATTTTTTCAAAATGAGGCATTTCTTTCTGACAAGGTTGACACCAAGTTGCCCAAAACTTTAGATAAACCGGCTGTTTATTTTGATATTCTGCTAGCGTGACAATTTCTCCAGATGTAAGAGTAATGGGTATATCAAGTAGTTTTTGAGGCAAATTAGAAGCGCTCAACACCGAGCACCACAGTAAGCTGAGAAAAATAAAGATAGATTTCAAATGGAGTAAAAGTTTTGTCATAAATCACCGAGTCTTATAAGGTTTCCTTTGCTTTTAAGTTACGAGAGCATATATGAAAATTAAGATGGGATAAATAGCTTTAATAAATTACAATAATGAATATAATTCATGAATTAATGGTCTAACACAGGAAAAAGTATGGATAAATTTCGGTCATTAGAGTTATTTCTTGCGACAGTTGACGGTGGTAGCTTTGCCGCTGCGGCAAAACAGTTAGCGACCGATCCCTCTACTGTTAGTAAAGCAATAAAGCGATTGGAAACACGGTTGGAATTACAGTTATTCCAACGTTCCACCAGACAGCTTAACTTAACTGAGGCTGGTGAGAATTATGCCAACAGTGTAAGAGTGTTTATTGATCATCTCTGTCAAAGTGAAGAAAATCTCAAGCTAGAAAATAAAAGACCTAGTGGAAAATTACGCATAAACTTGCCAGTTTCATATGGTCGCCTTTATATTCAACCGTTATTATGTGATTTTAATCGACGGTATCCGGACATCCAACTAGAGATAAGCTTTGATGATGAATATATTGACATGATTGGTCATAACATTGATGTATCAATTCGTAGTGGGCATTTGAGCGATAGTCGCTTAGTCGCACAAAAATTAAGTCCCATGGAATATGTGATCTGCGCTTCAAAAGAGTATGTTAATAAAACCAAAAAGAATTTAGATATTAAAAATTTTTCGTCACATCCATGGATACGTTTTCGATTTAAACAAACCGGAAAACTGATGAAAATTAACGGGGTTGATAAAAATATCAGCGAAGCTATTGACGTTAAACAAAACATTATTGTTGATGATGGGGAAGTTTTAGCAGAGTTTTGTGCTGCGGGGCTTGGATTAACCCAAATACCTCATTTCATCGCTAAATCTGGGGTTCAATCTGGTAAGTTAGTAATTTTATCAGCGGTTTACCGATCGGAAAGTGCAGGCGTATATATCGTTTATCCTAAAAGAGAATTTTTACCTCAGAGAGTTCGTTTATTTGTGGATTTTGTAAAGAGCTATTTAATTGATATTAATGAAAGTTCTGATAAAACCTGGCTTGCCAATTATTTTGATGAAGACTGAATGTTACACAACAAATCTATATTATCTTCGATGCTAGTCAAATAATTATAATTGTCCAGAATTGATCATTTCCTGTGAATTGCTTGCTATATTTTTATACCAGCCCCAATTGCGTGCCTGTCCAAATGAAGTCATCTTCAGCAAGGACAGTGACCAAATCCTCCATGATAGATACGTTATCGTCATTTACATAAAACGAATCAGGTTCGACAATTGTTGATAGACAGACTTATGAGACGTCTTTGCACTGATAAATTTCAACTGTTACGTGAGAAAGCTTATGAAAATCGCTCAGTAAATTTTTATAGTGTTCAACAGGTTTCGGATGATGGGTGATTAGTGAAATAATCGCTGCATAATGATTCGCACCGACTTTCCAAATATGAAGGTCGGAAATAATATTATCGGAATCACCTTCGATTTTTTTTGTGATGGCTTGTCGATCTATTTCTTCAATACTACCGTCTAATAAAATAGGGCTGGTTTGTTTGAGTAATCCGTAAGACCATCGAGTGATAATAATTGCGCCAACAACTCCCATAAACGGATCAAGCCAATTCAACCCAAAATATTTTCCCGATAAAAGTGCAACAATTGCAAGCAGAGAAGTTAACGCGTCAGCTAAAACGTGCATATACGCAGCATGCAAATTATGATCATGATGATGGTGAGTATGGTCGTGATGGTCACCATCATCGTGAGAGTGATGATCTTTTAAAATAATTGCACTAATCACATTAATGACTAATCCCAAAACAGCAACAAAAATAGCAGCATTAAATTGAATGGATTGTGGTTCAATGAGCCGTTGTAAAGATTCGATTAACATCACCAAAGCAACAATAGCCAAAGCGATAGCGCTGGCAAAACCACCTAAAACTCCTACTTTACCGGTACCAAATGAATACGCAGGGTCGGAGGCGTGTTTCCGAGCGTAGCGATAAGCGAAAATGGTGATCATAAACGCCGCGACATGTGTTCCCATATGCCAACCATCAGCCAATAGAGCCATTGAACCAAAGAGGCTTCCGGCAATTATTTCGGCAAACATAGTGACAGCTGTCAAGATCAAGACGTATTGAGTACGTTTTTCCCCGCTATCATTTTTCACGCTAAAATTATGAGAGTGCTGCCAATCTTTTAATCGATGAGTATGCATTTTGTCCTACTATATCAAGAGATTTTGTCGCAAATAATTTTCTGACCTTAGTCTTTTTTTTAATATCCCAAACGCTCTAACCGGAAAAGTCCCTATACCTTGCATTTTGACAGGTACGGCAAAAAATTTAAAGTTGTCGTTTGGCAATTCGTCTAAATTGGTCATGTGCTCACAAATAAGAATGCCATATTTCAATAAAATGGAATGACAAGGTCTACTTTTACCTTTGATATCATCGATATTGTAGCTATCGATGCCAACAAACACGACTCCTTGTTGTTGCATATAGATTGCTGCTTGCTCTGTTACGTATGGGGGTCTTCAAAATAAGTGTCGGTTCCCCATTCACCCTTGCCCCAACTTATTGAGAAGTTACTATTTATCAGATTAATAACCTTAGAAGTTAGTCTAGCCAACAAATAATTTTTTCATCACTCGGTTTAATTTTTCTTCAATCAGGCGTTTGTGACCCAATAACTCGATAAATGAAGATTGAATATTTACCTGAGATAAATCTAAGTCTGTCAAAAAAATAGGGTAATTTTCAAACTCTTTTCTAATGTTCAACAACTGCTTAACGAGTTTTACATAGACTTGTTCACCGTATTCAATATAAAGATAGCTTTCATTTGAAGTAAAGAAATCGAATCCAACCAAGCGGGATTTTCGATATACGGCGATAGCTTGTACCAAAGAGAAAGGCTGATGCAAGATTTTTTCTGTTATTTCAATTCTTTTGAACTGCGATCGGTTTTTTATAAATAGATAATAATTAATATTTTCCTGAATACCAAGTTCGCCATCTGCACGATTACGTACTTTGTTAAAAAACTGCTGATAATGAGCGATCAATTGATCTGAAGAAGTATTTCTATGTGTTTGATAGTGAATCCTGCCGCTTACTGATTTAACCGCTACTTCAAATGATTGATTCGTTTTTTGATAAATAAAAAGGGCTAAATTATTTGACAAACGACGACTAAACACTTTTTGCATAAACGGAGACAGAGAAAGCCAGGGATCGATTTCATAAGATATTTTCTGCTTTGCGGTTTTTGTTTTATTAATATCACTTAGCCCGACGAACAAACTATTCAATGAAGAATAAACTTGATAAAAAATTTCACCCTCAATAAAAGAAATACCAAACCATTTTTTTCCAATCGTCATTAGGTATTGGTTACAGTATTTATTTTTTTGACTTTTTAAACTTAAATGTTTCCATTCTTGGAGTAAGTTAGTGATTCTTTTAATAATGTCATCATTTTGAACCAAACCCCGGCAATACATTGATATTGACTGACTGGATTCAGGAAGGCTGTGTTGATACTGTTTGAAAAAATCTATCCATGCCGTTTCTCCAGAAAAATATTGGATGGTTAATTCACTCCAACTGTTTAACGCCAACATATCAAAGTGACTTGCTAAATTTAATTTATTTTCTGTCCAAGATAAGCAATCAGATTGTGTTGCAACACTATATAGATTATTTTTTTTATCTTCTTTCAATGGATCAGTCCGACTATTAATAAACAAGCCAAAAACAATTATTCTTGCAGCTTGGTCAAAATCTATTTTCTTTGTAAAGCGAGAAAACAAGTTCAATGCTTTTGTAATATCTTTAATTCCCTCAGTCGCAAAACGTTGATCCAAATAATCAGATGCAGCATAAACTTGGCATTGTGTATTATTGTTAATAATTCCGTTTGCGCAACCCCAACATAAGCAGTCAAATAGGGATGTACCAACAAAAACAGATTGATTTATAACCAGTTTAACTTTGTCGAGGTGGCTTATATAAACCTGCCAGCCTTTTTCTAAATCTTCGTTAAACGTTACTGTAGCTTCTACAATATCTTTGGCTATGCCATTGTTAAGTATGTCAAACTTACCATTGCGTCTTTCAAAAGCGGCATAGAGACGCCGCCCCAATGAAAGCAATTCTACCTTGGCGATTTTACTAACAACTCCCTGTAAACGTGCAAAATTTGATAAAAAATGATATGAACCAGTTAACTCTCTCACCAAATCTTTTCTCTCATTAATGACCTGCCTTATACTCCATAGATGTCTACTATTGAGATAGTCAAGCCTTTCTTGATTCCATCCCCATTCTTTTGTTAACTCCATAATCATTTGGTAACGCCAGTTAGGTTTAACTTTTTTTGTCCCTTTAATTTTTACATTAACTTTCAAATAAAATGCCCGTCGTAAAAACTCTAGGCGTTGAGGATTATCTTTAAGCGCTTTTTCAGCAAAATTTAATACTAAAAAATAGGGATCTGTGTCTCTAGAATCGCTATAACCTTCATGAACTTTATTTTTGAATTTGTCTGACAATACGCCTGCACAAGGGAAAAGCTTGGCATAGACCTCAAGCACTAATAATTTAACTGAGGACTTATAGGGTGATTCAATCGCTTTATATAATTGCCATAACGCCGCACTAAAATATTCGTTGGCAGGAATTTGTTGCACTTTACCAAAATCAATCCAATCTGCCGGATCAATGTGTTTTTGTTCGACCAAACGTTTTGCATAAGCGTCATAATTTTCTGTTGTTGGTATAAGCCACCATAAAGGCCAACGACCAGCAATCCAAACAGCCGTTCGGTAGAACTCATCTAACAAAAGAAAATTTTGCGTATTGCCACAATTGTCCACTGCTATTTTTTTACTTTTATTGTGACTAAAATCGTCTAAATTAACCAAATAGTAATTTAGCTCAATTCCCACTCCTGCCAACCAATTTTTGATTTTAGAAGCTTTTTCATTGAGTTTTTTGGATAAGCTATTTTCCAATGGTTCGGCTAAGCAAATCCATAAATCGATGTCACTCGAAACTGATTGACCTAGTGTCCCCATGCTCCCCATTAGATATAGACCAGCAATACGATAAGTCAGATGGGCTCTTGGTTTAAATTGAAAGCTCTGACTTACTGTTTTAGCAATTTGCTTTTGCACCATTGTCGGCATGTAATTCGGTAAACCACACGGTGTAAACTTATCAACATAACCCGGTAGCATAGGGTGGTTAACATGAAATAATAACGGTAATAAATTCAAATAATCTGACTGAGTAGGTGATAAGTTTGCTTCCATTCGTTTAAAGCGCAATTGGCTGTGATTTATAAAATCTCGACGAATCGTTTTTAGTCGTTTTTGGTCAATTTCGTCAATTTTCACGTCTATCCCAAGATATAATTGATTTTAGTCAGTTGTTTTCAATAATTAGTATCTATAATATTGTAGTATGCTTTTTTAGTATCTGGTCTACGATCTATTTCGATCTTAAGATCAATCACGCTGTAATTTGTTTTTTTACTAATTGGACGTCAACCAACGGATCAGGTAAGAATATGTCATTTGAGCAATCCGAAATACTCAAGCTATCACCATTAGGTATCCTGGTATGCGATTCTGAGCAGCGCATTTTATCCTGCAACGAACGATTTCTCAGGGATACTGGATTTAAACAAGATGACGTGGTCGGTCATCTATTTGCATCATTGCCATTAGAAGCGATAGATAAAAAAGCCCACGTAATGCAGCTTTTTGAAGTTTCATCAGACCGACCCAAGAAGTTTTCTTATTGGCAAGCGAATATTTCTGATCCAGAAAGAGCAACAGCGCATTATTTCGTACTAGAGCGAGAACCAGCGCATATTAATACTAATATCGACACTAAAATCCCGAAGCGAGCGAATTGGATCGAGTTTTTGGACTATGAAGTCAGTCGAAGTAGACGTTACAACAATCCATTATCATTGCTGAAACTGCATGTAATAATCAATCATGAATTCGCGAACGTCGACGTTGATGGTGATGCTATTAGCCAACGGATCAATGATACACTGATGGACGAATTACGCTGGGCTGATATGATTGGTAACACCAGCCAGGGAAGCTACCTAATGGTGCTTCCAGAAACCCCAAGTAGCGCATTAGATCATTTGAAAAGTAAAATTGCGGCAGCGATCAGTGAAAGACTAGAGGATCTGTCAGCAACACTCTCTTGCACCGTGGTGTTTGGTAGTGCTCATTGGCAAAAGCGTGATGACAGCCTTTCCATCCTTAAACGAGCAAGAGACAACCTAGTTGAAGAACTGGAAGCGCTGAGTAAAAACTAGCCGCTACCACCCTACTAAGCTTCATGGTAAAGACATATAATCTACTGATTTTAAACAAATAATTAACAGTCAAACTTTTTACTGTTCAGAAAAATGCTTTTTTAGTCCATTTTATTCTATTAAAATTCCTCAAGATTTTTCAACTATTGCCGATCTATTTAACCAAGCGTTATAACAAATTGAGATGTCTACGACGAGAGGAGGATGTTAATGATCGATCAGCAAAAAACCATTCGCCAATCTCGCCTCGGTCTAATATTGATTAAAAAGAACTATATTAACCAAGCGCAACTTCTAAAAGCCTTAGGTTACCAAACTAGACGAAAAATAAAACTCGGAACGGCGCTTATCGAACTGAAGCTAATTAGCCGTAAACAACTCAATCTGACCTTAAGAAGGCAAAACTGGATCCGCACCATCGCTACTTGCATCGCTCTTGCGTGCAGCCCTTTCTGCACAGCTTTTGGGACTGAACATACATCGAAGCTTGATATAAAGTCAGAGACATCTCAGGACAGCGAAGTTAAAAATTATGACGGAAATAACGAATTTAACCCCGATATTCAATTTTACGCACCTCGTTTAAGTCAACGGTCAAAAGAATTTTATTTTACCGACAACAATCAACTGGGATATTCATTTTCTCAATCCAGTGGCATACAATTAAGCTTGTACGCTTCACAATCAAGCAGTTACCGTAACCAAGGCTCCTACGGGTTTAAGCCCCAAATTTCACTTTTTAAATCATCTTCTAGTGGTGCTAGCCCAACTTACCGCAACAAGCGAATTAGTAATCGTATAAACCGCTATTCTCGCCCGCAACCAGTGATTTATATGTTGACCTTAAAAGGTCGCTGCCTAGCGGAATCTGCAGGTAACGAAACCATTATGTGGAGTTTAGATTCCGCCAAATATGGCGTACAAAGAAAAGCGGAACTAATGTTTTCTATTACCAAGCTCTTCTAAACCCTTCTATACCCATCGTATATAAGATTGTTTACCAACAAAGATCCATTCCACACAGATAAGTATCTCTGATACAATCACTGTCAGTTATCCATAGACCATAAAACAAAGGAAATAGTGTGAGAATTTTAAGTATTTTTGCTCTTATTTTGAGCTTAGCTGCTTGCCAACAAGCATCTGAAGACACCAAAGACTCAAAAATCGAAAAATCGAATATAACGGAAAATATCGAAAAACTCCCATCTGAGCCGGGATCCAAACCCAGCGAAAATTTTTCGTTACTAACCGAACTACCCTACGAAATCATCGATTCCGATGAAGCTTGTACTGAACCAGTAGTTATCGAATTTTTCGCCTACCAATGCCCACATTGTTTTGAATTGGAGTCTTACGCAGAAGCTTGGAAAAAAGAAAATGCCGGTAAAGTTAAGTTTCAGCCGGTTCCCACTCACCTCGGTCACCAAGAGTTTGGTTCATTTTTAATTGTCCATCACGCAGCAGAAAAACTTGGTCTATTAAAAACCGCCACCCTTGCATTGTTTAAACGACTACACGAAGAAAAAAAAGCGTTCGCTTCTCAAGATGAAGCGGTAGCATTTTTAGTTTCTGTTGGTGCATCGGAACAAGATGCGAAAGCGACTTTACAAGATCAAGAGTCTGGAAAAACAGCAATCGACAATGATTTTCGCCTGCTTTCTAAATATAAAATATCAGGAGTTCCGACAATCTTAGTGAATCATCGTTATAAATTTGATGTCACCAAAGCAGGCGGTTATGACAATGTGTTTAAAGTGGTTGAAGAAACTCTAAAACTTCCTTCCAACTGTTCTAAAAAGTAAAGATGTCATCAATTAGTTGGGAAGATTTTGGTGATGAACTCGGGATCAAAGAATCCAGCGCTCAGATCACTACCAATTATCAAAAAGATGAACTGATTGCAAACAAATCATGGCAGTGGTTAATTTCCCGGCAAAACAGATTGGATCAATTATGTCGGAATGCTTGGTCACAGGATTTTACAAAGAAAATGGAAGCCTGATCTTGGCGGTGCCAGATAAACCACTAACTAACGGTGCAAAACTAGGTTAGTCAATTCTTCAAACTGGCTTAAATCTACATCTTCTTTTCTTCCATGGTATGTTTTAGTTTTGACAATTTATCAAGCTGAATAAAAGTAAGAATTTTTTTGTTTTCTACTTTGTGGTTGACAATATCAAGCAACTCTTCTAACGGTAGTTCTTTTATTTTTTCTTGTATTTCTAGCTCTCGATAAGACTCTTGTAATTTGCTTTGTCTTTCAGCTTCGGCTTCTTTTGCTTTTATTTCCGCTTGCTCATTTTGTTCTTTTATTTTAAGCTCTTGAGCTTCATTTTCTAATTGTTGACGTTTTTTCTCTTCTATAATTGCAAGACGTTTTTCTTTTATTTTAACCGCCTCCATCATTTTAGCCTTAGCGATAGAGGCTACTTTGTCTGATTCTGTTTTTGCCATATCAGCGACTTGTTGTTGCTTATCTACCTCTAGCTTTTGCTTTTCTATTGACTGCTGCTCGGCAATTTTTTGCTGTAAATCTTGATACATATCTTTGATCCTTTGCTGAATCGCCTCCAGCTGATAAGTTTGATGAAATTGATTAGCCTGACCAATAAACTTAAGTTCATTCATCGCTCGTTGCAGAAGTTTAATATCAAATATTTTTTTTCCAGTTAGCTTTTTTTCAAACGCCTGGAGTTTTTTATGAGCATCTGTATACCAGTAGACATGACCCAAATCTTCTTCAGGAATTTTAAAGTCGAGAAATATTTTTTCGACCATTAACAGACTAACATCATCTTTTTCTAATTCAGTTCGCAAATCTTCTAATGCTATTTTGAACTCGTCGATTTGCCCATGGGTTTTAAACCACCAAACCACCCCATTAAAACCGAATCGGTTAATACAATCCAGCAAATAAGTGAATTTGCGCCTTACAATGCCCAAAAATACAAATATTTGTTGTTTTATTTTTTCAAAATCGACCGATTTGCTCACTTTTACCCTTTTATTGGATTAAGCAATTGATTTAGTTGTTGTTTTCGTAACTAAGTAAAGTATAACCTATAATTTACATTTGTTGCATTAATCGATACTATTCCCTCGTCCTATTCCTGATTCATCTTCTCTAAAACTGCCCAATCACTGGAACATAATACCGAGTTTGCATATAACTCAAGTCTAAATCAGCATCGAATTTATGACCTCTGTAGCCCACATCATCTTTTAGAGCCCCAACATTTTCATCAAAAGGTTTATAATAACTTTTCAGCTGAGGAGCTAGTCGACAAAACTCCATCTTTTGCTATTAGTTTATCGCCAAGAAAAATGTAATACCAATATTAGTATCAACATTTCAAGTGCTTATTGAACACCCACAAAAAAGACCGGAAAATCCAGCCTTTTCAAATTATAATGTCATTACAAAACCTTATTGACTATTCTCAACCATGTATTTAACCGTATTTCCCAACTCTTCATCTGAACAATCACCACAAGCTCCTTTAGGAGGCATGGTATTAATTCCGTTAATTGCATTAGAAATTAAAACACTTTCACCTTTAGCAATTCTTGCAGTCCAAGAAGCGGGATTACCAAACATCGGCGCACCGATTGCGTCTGTCGCATGACATGCTGCACATTTCGTATCATAAATTTCTTTCCCTGATCGTGGTTCAGATGAAGCAACCACTATTGGTTTTGAGACTGGCACATCGTCACCTTCAACATAAACACTGCCGCTAGGTTTAATCCGCTTTTCGATTGTATGACTACTTAAATGATCTGCGAAAGCCGAACCTACCCATGTAAAAACAAACACAGCCAAAATTAACTTAATTTTAAACACTTTAAACCTCGCTTTAACTAAAAAATGGACTCTAGCCCATTTAGCACCCTATTTTCGGCAAATTATAGCTGAGTTGATAAAAATGATCCTAAAAACTTGCTTAAAATTGTCAATATTCTGCTTCTAAAACAGGATATTCCCTGAAACTGACAAAAACGAGATCAATATAGAAATTCACACCAACTCTCACTAACAACCACCATTTACCTAAATTACCAAAATAACTATTAACTCAAATATTTACTACCTTTTTTAAGGTTCTTTACTACACTTAAAGCAAACAGCTATGGAGGCTACAACATAATGGTCTGGGGATTTAATAACAAAACAGGCAATATACAAACCATCGTTTCACTCTCTGAAAACGAGCTGCGCCTATTTTTGATCGAAAACAATCCTGGGAATCTTCGAACAATCTCCTCCCATAAAGCCGCATATAATTCTAGCGAAGTACTCCAAGACGAATGTTTAAAATGGTTTCGAGATAATAAATGCAAGGGTTTGCACTGCCACTGGCTTCTATCTAGAAAGCTCTATAAAACAATTAATATTAAACCTCCTGAAGTACCCGATTCAGAAATAAGCACCGCCGTTAAATGGCTAATTAAAGATCAAATTGAGCAACCGTTAGAGAGTCTCTTAACGGCTCACTACAAGCCTTATAACCAAGATCAAGAGTCCGAAAAATTAACCGTAGTCGTATCCGAAAAATCACTGATCGAAAACCTAATTGCAATCACCAAAGAGTCCGGTCTTCAGTTGGAAAGCATACAAATCAATGAGCTAACACCAGCAAGTGGGTTAGCTGCTCTCAAAAAACTAAAACCGACCAGTAAAGATCCAAATGAAAACAAGATAACTGGTTTTATTGATGAGGACGAACTCGGACTGATTTATAATTTTTACGCGGGATCAACGTTTGCTTTTACACGCCATATCAAAGGACGTTTTTTTCCTAATGTGATTGAAGGTGAATTTTCATTAGAAAGCGATAATCGTCAAACTCAACTCGATCAGTTTCTACTGGAAACACAAAGAACGCTTGATTATTGTATTAGCCAAATATTTAGAAGACCAGTCGACAGCTTAGTACTTGATGCAAGCAAAACAACTGATCTAGAGTTAATCGCCGCTCTAGAGCAAATTACCGAGCTGCCCATATCTCGGGTGAAATTTAGTCAAGCACCACCTCAAACCCTAGATGAAATAACCGTAGAGAATATCGCTCCAGTGTTATCTCTAACAGAAATCGGAGTAGTTTTTAGTCAGGCGAACTCACAAACCCAATCTGTGAATTTTTATCTTAACCAATATAAACCTAAACCACTGGAGTTTGGGTTTAAGTTTGCATCAAGCATGGCTGCCGCTTTTATGCTATCGTTTTTCGGTTTTGGATACATACAAAATCAACAGTTAGCACAACTTAATCAGCAACTATCTGACAATCAAAGTGAGCTGACAAAAATACAATTCATCATAAAAAAACTTCAAAAGCAACGAGAAAAAAAACAATCTCCAGAAAATATTGAAAAACGAATTCTCAGAAAACAAAAGGAACTTATTTCCAGCAAAAAGCTTTTAGCAAAAGTGATTAATAAGAAACCAACCAAACCTGTTAGTTACAGCAGCGTGTTGAGCGCTTTATCGCAACAAAAAATTAACTCTCTCTGGTTAACCAAAATTGATCTTTATCCGGAAACGATTAATTTAACCGGTCAAACAACGAACCCATCATCAATACCAAATTATATATCCAGTATGTCTGATAATGAGGTGTTAAATAGTGAGTTTAAAGAATTCAAAATTGAAAGGGACGAAAATGACTCCCGTATTGTCAACTTTTCTATGAATAGTGGACGTTATAAAAATGCGAACTAGAATTGAAAATATTATTTCTCAGTTTGACGAGCTTTCTTTGCGGCTGCGGCTTCTTTTAACACTTTCTGTGATTGCAGTCATTTTTATGGTATTTGATATATTTTTATTTTCATCCAACGCTCAAAACATAAAAAATATCCAACAAAAAATTCTAAACAGTAGAAGTCAAATAGTCGAACTAGTAAATCTTCAAAATAATTACAACCAGAAAAAATTTGCAGCGAGAAGCGATCCAAAAACTAAACAATTAGAAAAGATCAATTTTGATCTTAGTAAAACACATCAGCGCCTAGTCGAACATACAACTAACCTAGTTCATCCGAAAGATATGTCAGAGGTATTAAAAGCCATACTGTCTTCGACAAAAAAACTAACATTGCAAAGTCTATTAAAACAGGAATCAGTTGATTTATCAAAAAATAGTGAGCCCAACCGGACTGACAAAAACGATAAACACGAAGAACAAATAAAACTTTACCGCCATAGTGTTGAAATAGTGCTTTATGGCGATTATCAATCAACCCACAATTTTTTAAAAAAACTAGAAACAATGAAAAAAAAGGTAACATTTGACAATTTAGAATATGTCGTTGACATACACCCTAAAGCCTACATAAAACTAACCATTTCTACTTTAAGTCTGGAATCAGGGTGGATTGGTGGCTAAGGTGTTCTATTTATCTATTATAGCTTTTGTTCTTATTATCTTAATAATACCTTTAAACGTAAAATCTGCTATTAATGACCCCACCAAACCACTTATCACACCGGTGTTAAAAAAAACAATAAATAAAAAAGCCTTAGAAAAAAAAACACAACCTTTAAGTGCTATTTTTATCAAACAAGGCGAATCTCAAGCGATTATAAATAATAGACTTTATCGAGTTGGTGATTTTTTTTATGGAAAAAAAATTATAGCAATAGACCCAAATAGCGTTCTATTAAAAAGTGATAAAATTCTGACTAAACTGACTCTTATAAAATCAATCAAGATATCAAACTGACTGTAAAATGAATAAAAAATTACATCGACATCTTCTAGCTATATTAACTTTATTTTGTCTATCATCCTGTCAGACCTTGACCCTTGAAAAGCAAACAAATAAAAATTTTGCGCTGGAGGAAATCACTGCTAGTCAAGCACTGGATCTCAACAGCAACTATGCTGTACAAATTACTACGGAGCAAGCACTTTCTACTCTAGAAATAGAAGACAATCATGAGTTGGAGTTTAAGGAAGAACGTTTTGATATATCTGTGCAAGATGTTCAAATAACAAGTTTTCTTCTCGGTTTGGTAAATTCGACGCCATATAACATTATTGTTAGTCCAGATTTAACTTTTGAAATATCGCTACAATTGAAAGATGTGACCATTCCTGATGTTTTATACACGTTAACACAAATTTATCCAATCGTTATTGAAAAAAATAACAATTTGTTCTTGGCCACTTCTGCTGAAACAACGACGGCTATCTACAATGTAGACTATCTTAATATCCAGCGAAGTGGTGAATCAAAAACAAGTATCTCAGGTCAATCTATTTCGAGTGGACAGTCATCTTCTGGTGGTCAAAATTCCGGAAATCAATCCTCAGGTGGTAGTGCTGCAAATGGTCGTACTGGTAACAATAACGTACAGCAAACTAATTCAAGCAATGTAGAAACAAAAAGTGAAACAGACTTTTGGAAAGAACTAACTTTAAGTCTAAATCTAATTATAAAAAGTGAAGATAAAGCCAATATTGTTGTGAGCCCACACGCAGGACTCGTAGTAGTTCGATCGTTACCTAAAACCCAACAACTCATCAAAAAATACCTTGCGAGTACACAAAAAAGCCTCGATCGACAAGTGATTATCGAAGCAAAAATTATCGAAGTTCGTCTAAATGAAGGATTTCAAGCTGGTGTGGACTGGAGTAAAATCGGTAATACCAGTGGAGATATTTTCACTATTGGTCAACAAGGTCAGGTAATTAGGCAACAATCTGACGATACCCCCCTCAACGGTATTTTTTCATTATTATATCAAGGAAACTCCTTTAACGCGGCGATCGATTTATTGAAATCACAAGGAGATGTGCAAGTATTATCATCTCCAAGAGTATCTACCATTAATAATCAAAAAGCGATTATTAAAGTCGGTAGTGATGAGTTTTTTGTCACTGATGTTTCCACAACAACCGTGACCGGGACAAGTACTTCAACTACTCCAGATGTAACTTTAACGCCTTTTTTCTCAGGAATTTCATTAGACGTAACGCCCCAAGTTAATCGTGATGGCGATATTGTCTTACATATTCATCCTATAGTAAGTGAAGTAATTGATCAGGCAAAAACCTTAAGTTTAGGTCAAGATCAATTTACCTTACCGCTTGCACTTACCAATGTTAGAGAATCTGATAGCCTAGTGAGAACTCGAGATGGTCGCGTTATTGTAATTGGTGGATTAATGCAAAATACGATCTCGGAAGAGCAGACGTCAACACCACTCCTTGGTGACATTCCTTTTCTCGGAAACCTGTTTAAGCAAACTCGCCAGTCACAAATTAAAAGTGAATTAGTAATTTTATTAAGAGCTCAACTTGTTGACTCTCAACAAAACAACAATCAATTAGAAAATATTAAATCTCGATTTAGTCGATTTTGACATATGTACTTATATCATTTCGACATGAATAATTTCCCCTTTGGTCATACACCAGATACAAAATTATTTTGCCCGACGAATACTCATATAGAAGCAATAAATGTGTTACTCTTTTCGATTAATAGTGGGGAAGCCTTTTGTAAAATAACAGGAGAGGTCGGCAGTGGAAAAACCATGCTTTGTCGATTACTGCTAAAAAAACTGGAAGATAATCGAACACTCGCATATATTCCAAATCCAAATATCTCAACCAGATCCCTTCATTATGCATTAGCCAAAGAGCTTGGCTTACGTGTTAATTCAAACTCTAGAGAAGACCAGATCTCTCAGTCGATTCAAACACGACTTATAAAACTCAATAAATCGAAAGGTGCAGTCGTTTTAATTATAGATGAAGCACAAACACTTTCTGACGAAGCGCTGGAGGCTTTACGCCTATTTACTAACATTGAAACTGAGCAAAAAAAATTACTTCAAATAATTTTATTTGCACAACCGGAGCTCGACAAAAAGCTTAAAAATAAAAAACTTCGTCAAATAAAGCAACGAATAAGTTTTTCCTATCAATTAAAAAAACTCAGCGCATCCCAAACGTTAATATATATTAGACATAGATTAAACCGAACCTGCAATAGTCATCAGATTCATATTAATGTTTTTACTACTTTTATTTTGTTTCTTATCTCCAAGGGAACACCAAGATTAATTAACATATTGTGCCACAAATCACTTTTATTAGCGTACGCGAAGAATAAATACCAGATCACTCTAATCAATGTAATTAAATCTGCTATTGATACAGATAGTGTTGATCACTTTTTAATCCGCCATCTTAAATTCACTGTTACTACTATTCTATTAAGTATTAGTAGTACCGCGCTAGCTTTTTTTGGTGGTTCATGAGCCTTGTTAATGAAATGCTAAAAGAACTGCAAAATACACGAGCTGCTGCTTATGATGTCAAAGGACTAACATACCCGACTGACAATAAACCAAATGTAATAAGGTATATATTAAGTATCGTAGTAGTTATTGCAGTCATATTTTTTTTGTTTTATAAAAACAAATCAACTAAATCAGAAAATAATCTTTTAACAAATAGTTCTCTTACTACAATTCATAATAAAAATACTGTCACAAAAGAAATCGAAATAACAAATATTTCAGAACTTACATCTAGTAACAATAAAACTACCAATGAAGATATTTTAAAAGAGACAACAAAAGAAAAAATCTCTATTAGTCAAAAAATCAAAATCGAAAAGAAGCCGGAACTTACAAGTCACCCAGCTATCGAAGAAAGAGTCAATCAAAAACAAAGTGCCAATATTTTACCCTCAAGAATATCTGTTGCGAAAAAAGAGCTTTTATTAGTAATTGATCGCTGGAATTTTTTTCCAAAAGAACAAAGTGTAAATAGTCTTGTATCTTTGCTAAATAGTTATAGTGATCTACCAACCATTTGGCAGTCGGCTTTATCTTTTACGAAAAGTACTGATGCTTTTTTGCATCAACAACTTCTCACTCAATCACTTGAAAAATTCCCAAAAAATATTGATTTTTTTCTTACCGCATCAAAATATCATTTCGATAATAATAATTTTTACCAAGCATACCAACTTCTCAACAGTATTGACGAGCAAAGAAAGGATAAGCGAATCTTTCAATTCTTAGGGTTGATTTTACAAAAACAAAAAAAACACCACTTGGCTATTGATAGCTACAAAAAATCTCTTGTTATTAAACCAAATCGTGGAGAAATACATATGGCGATTGCAATATCCTTTGAGGAACTAAAATCGCCAAAGAAAGCAATTTCTCATTTTGTTGAAGCTTTAAAAGATAAAAAACTATCAGAGCTTCAACGAAATTTTGTAAAACAACGATTAATTACTCACCGGGAATAGAAAATGTTACTTAAAAAAGTAAGACTTGGTGATTTATTGGTTGAGAATAAAATTATCTCTCTTAAACAGCTAGAAGATGCGCTTAAGGAGCAAAAAAATAACCGGCAACGTTTAGGAAAATTATTAGTCACCCTTGGTTATGTGGAAGAAAAACAATTACTTCAGTTATTAGCCGAACAGCTTAATATTCAATTTATTGATTTAGTTAGGTTCAAAATACAACCACACGCAATAAAAAATTTAAACGAGATGACTGCGCGAAAGTTAAGGGCACTGGTTATCGATGAAAAACCGGAATATTTTCTAGTGGTAATGGCCGATCCGACTGACTTAGCGAAATATGACCAATTATTAGAAACGCTGTCAAAACCTGTTCAACTATGCGTTGCTATAGAATCGGAGATTGTCGCTAATATTGATAACTTTTATCGTAGTGACGATGAGATTCTCGACCTAGCCGGTGCATTACATGACGACTTGAGTGACGATAGTTTTGACCTGCCAACACTAAATGATAATGTTTCGAATGATGAAGCACCAGTTGCAAAATTTTTACAAGGATTATTTGAACAAGCCATTCAGATAAAAGCCTCAGACATTCATATTGAACCAGACTCACATGTTTTAAGAGTGCGAATGCGTGTTGATGGACAACTTCAGGAACAAGTGATTAAAGAAAGCCGGATCGTTTCAGCTCTAGTACTTCGTTTAAAATTGATGTGCGGTCTGGATATATCTGAAAAACGAATTCCTCAAGATGGACGCTTTAGGATCAGAGCAAAAGATCACGAAGTCGATATTCGGCTTTCGACCATGCCAATCCAGCATGGTGAATCCGTTGTAATGAGACTGCTCGATCAAACCGCCGGATTATTAAAACTTGAGCATACCGGTATAGAAGCAAAATTATTAAAGGAAGTAAGACGACTATTATCGTTTCCGCATGGACTTATACTGGTTACCGGACCAACTGGTAGTGGCAAAACCACCACTTTATACGCCGCTCTGTCGGAGTTAAATTCATCAGAAAGAAAAATAATAACTATCGAAGACCCGGTCGAATATAAATTATCTCGAGTAAATCAGGTTCAGGTGAATGCGAAAATAAATCTTACTTTTGCCAAGGTTTTACGTGCGGTATTACGTCAAGATCCAGATACTATTTTGATCGGTGAAATGCGTGACAAGGAAACTGCAGAAATTGGTTTGCGCGCGGCGGTAACAGGTCATCTCGTTTTGTCGACTTTACACACTAATGATAGTTTGTCTGCGGCGGTAAGATTATCTGATATGGGAGCGGAACCTTACTTGCTCGCTAGTGGATTGAGGGGAGTAATTGCTCAGAGGCTGGTTCGCCGTATTTGTAATTTTTGTAACGAGGAATACCATCCCGACAAACAGGAATTTATCTGGCTAACAAAGTATCTTCATCGCGAAGATAAAGAAACCAATTGGCTTCATGGTAAAGGTTGTGTTCAATGTCATAACACAGGTTACAAAGGGCGAGCAGCAATTTTTGAAATATTGATCCCCGATTTAACCATGTTAGAAGCGATACGAAAACGAAACTACGGTCTGTTTGTCAAGCTCGCAAATGCTTGCGATACGTTTGTACCGCTTTCAACATCTGCAATCAATCTCGCCAAACAGGGTATTACCAGCATAGAAGAGGTATTACGGGTTTGTGAGTCGATCGAAGATATCAGTGAGCATGAATGATGGCTATTTTCGATTATATCGCTAGAGAAAACGATGGAAAACCGATTAGAGGTGCCATGGAAGCTACTAGTGAGGATATTGTTGCCGATCAACTTTTAGCTCGTGGGATTATCCCCATATCGATAACAAAATTAAAACCTTCTAACGACTTAATGCAAATTGATATCACGGAATTTTTTCAATCAAAGAAAGTTGATATACAAGAACTGGTCATGTTCAGTCGACAAATGTTTAGCTTAACCAAAGCTGGCATTCCGTTAACACGAGCGGTTAAAGGCTTGATGGATACCAGCAACTGTAAACCAATAAAAACAGCCTTAGAATCAATTTATTCTGATCTAAACGCGGGCACTAATTTAGCAACCGCTTTTTCCAGACACCCCAATATTTTTTCAGAGCTTTATGTCAGCCTGATCCATGTCGGTGAAAACTCAGGTCGTTTAGAAGAGTCTTTTTCTCGGGTCTCAAAATATTTAGAACTTGAACAAGAGACTACACAAAGAATCAAGAGTGCTACTCGTTATCCTGTGATTGTATTAAGTCTTATTGTGGTCGCCCTAATTGTTATCAATATTTTCGTTATTCCTCAATTCGCTCGAATGTTTGATTCGTTTAATGCTGGTGAACTTCCACTAGCAACCAGAATGTTAATCTCTACAAGTGATTTTTTTGTCAACTCTTGGTTTCATTTAATTGTTGGGTTCAGTTTAAGTTTTGTTATTTTAAAACAATATGCAAAAACAGATAGCGGCGCACTGTTTTGGGATCAAAAAAAACTCGACATCCCAATTTTTGGGAGCATTATTTACAGATCTTTATTAGCTCGTTTCGCTCGTTCTTTTTCGATGATGAGCCGTTCAGGAATGCCTTTGATTAATAGCCTCAATGTAATTAGTCGGGTTGTTGATAATCACTGGGTTGCTACTCATATAGATAACATGCGCAACGGTGTTGAAAGAGGAGAGTCGATTAGTATTGTTGCAAAGAGAACTAAAATGTTTTCTCCTCTAGTTTTACAAATGATTAGCGTGGGTGAGGAAACAGGACAACTCGATGAAATGTTAGACGAAGTTGCTGATTTCTACGAGAATCAAGTTGATTATGATCTTAAAAAAATATCTGATTATATAGAACCTATGCTCATCGTTTTTATTGGTATCATTGTCCTAATTTTAGCACTGGGTGTATATTTACCTATGTGGGATCTTGCGTCGGGTTCTCGCAGTGGCTAACCCGTTAACAGCGAGCGGATCAAAAGGTTCTCTGTTATTCGTCTTTTTGTTCATGATATTTCTTGGACTAATTTACTACAAATTAAATATCCGAACACCGTCTATCATCAATCATTTTGAAGAAGAAACTTTCCGGTCAAATTATCAAGCATTCAAAAACTCTATTCGTTATGCAAACCTTATATTTCAAACTAAAGGTAACCAAGATTGTGAGGTGGATTGTTGGATTAAGGGTAACGTTGGTTTGGACTATGGAAAATCGGGTTATCCTATATCAACGCAGTTTACGACAAAAAATTTTTTTTTAAATCCTTCTGGATATAAAGATGATCTTAATGGAAAGGACTGCGCTAAAATTTGGTCTTTTTTAATGGGTCCGATGCATCAAACAATCAACACAGAAGAAGGTAGTTACCAATCTAACTATGATAAGGTTTCGTCATTTTGTATTTATACTGACAAAAAAGTGGCGGATTTTTCTATTCTTTACGACTCAAAAACAGGCACCATTGATCTTTTAGAAATCAATCAAACTATTCAATAAATTTATTTTTATTTACTGGTAAAAACCCAGATATTGACTAGACTTTTAATAATCACTTTACATTATTTTTTTGTGGCAATGACATCTATTTTTAGAGGGTTGGAGGAATTATGAATTACCAAAATTTAAAGGGTTTTACTTTAATTGAGTTAGTTGTTGTGATCGTTATCTTAGGTGTACTCGCCGCCGTTGCTGTTCCTAAATTTGTCGATTTACAATCAGAAGCAAGAACCGCTGTTGTCCAAGGTGTTGAAGGTGCTATTAGAGGATCTGCTACATTGGTTTATTCTAAGTCACTAATCGAAGGTGAAGAAAGTACAGCAAGTGCTAGCGTGACAATTAACGGAAGCGGAACCGTCGCTACAGTTTATGGATATCCTGCTAGCACCTCAGGAGGCATTGAAGCTGCTGTCGACCTGAGTGGTGGAGACATTGCTGCCGTAAGTGCATCTGGAGTAACAACTTATAGCTACACTGGTATTACCAACTGTCAGGTTGCTTACACACAATCAGCCAGTGATGGTGCCGCACCAACCATCGCGGTAACTTCATCTGGCTGTTAACCAGCAAACCAGTTATCTCATAAATGGTAAAAAAAATAAAGTCGCTTGCTAAACAATCGGCTTTTACCCTAATTGAACTTATCATTACCCTGCTAATACTAGCGATAGTTTCTGTATATGTTCAATCTAAATTTTCTTCCACTGATCGCTACAAAGAAGACTCTGTCATAGCGCAAATTATATCTAGCGCAAGATTGACTCAACAATTAACCATGAATGACTCTGCAAGAAATTTTTCTCTTGTCATTCAAAGTAATCAAATAGACCTGCAAATAGACGGTTCATCTTTATCAATCGGAAGTATGCAATTTCCGATTATGATTGACAACACAATTACTTTATCTCCCGCATCCACGGTTATATTTGATCAACTGGGTACTACCACTAATTTCGTATTGATTGTTATGGCAGAAACAACACAACGTGTCTGTTTTGAGACTAGCGGATATATACATTTATGTTAACTATTTCTAATTACGCTTTTGCTGCTAACCAATATAAAACCAATAAAGGATTTACCTTGGTCGAACTAATTATCACTATTATTTTAACTGGTTTAGCCATGGTTATGTTTTCCGGTATTTACGCTTCGACACAATTAAAGTCTATATCGCCAGTTACTCAAGTTAAAGCGGCAGAATTAGCACAAAGCTATTTAGAAGAAATATCTCTCAGACGCTTCGATGAAAATTCTCCCATCGGAAACAGGCTGCGATGTGATCAAGTATCCCAACCAACTTGTAGTAATACTTTAGGATCAGAAGTTAGTGAGTTGAGAGTTAATTTTGACGATGTAGATGACTACAACAATTTAAATGAATCTCCTCCAAAAGATACACTCGGTAATGTTAGAAGCGGATTTAATGGCTTTAGTACTTCAATCTCGGTTAGTTATGCTGGATCTGACCAAGGATTTTCGACAAGAGATTTAAAAAAAATTCAAGTCACTATTACCTCACCAGAAAATGATCTGTTTGTTTTTAGTATGTATAAAGGTAATTTTTGATGTGTACTATAAAAAAACAATCGGCGTTTAGTTTGATTGAACTAGTGATTGTGATTATTTTGCTAGGATTATTATCCGTTTCATTTACTAAAATTTTGACAAGCTCTGTTTCAAGTTATATTGATGCAAAAGATAGGAATGAATATAGCCAATCGGCTAAATGGGTAACTGAAATAATATCGCGTTCTGTAAGAGAAGCGCTTCCTCAAAGTGTAAGAACAGGAGTGAACGGCGTTTTGCATTGTGTGGAATATATGCAAATAGAAAATGCTAGCCGTTACTTTAATTTGCCCGCAAACGGTCAAGTTACAAGTTTTAATACCGTCGCTTTTGACGTTAGTTTTCAAGTCGGCATGGTGGTCGCCATTATGCCGATTAATTCAGACTCGATCTACGCTACTAATAGTGTTATTTCACCCATTTTATCAATTACCTCTTCCGGCGTAGAGCAAAACCTGATTACATTAACCTCTGCTACCAATTTTTCTCAACGTTCACCTCAAAGCCGGGTTTATCTACTTACCAGCCCACTCACTATTTGTTTAAACAACGATACGGGTGTGGTTACCCGATACTCTAATTATGGATTGTCAGCCAGTATTCAGTATCCTCCTAGCGGAGGTAACAGTGAAATCCTCTCAGAAAATTTCTGGGCAAATGGTAACGTATTTAACTTTCAACCAAGCCCTCTTCAACGTTCTGGATTACTTCAGTTAAATTTCGTTGTTCAAAATCGCGATCGTTATTCTGCTGGAACATCGGAAGAATTTGAAGTATTTCATGAGGTACATGTACGAAATGTACCTTGAATCGCCTACTACAAATATTTTTGTTAATAAACAAACTGGAATAAGCCTGGCTATCTTACTTTTTATCATTGTTGTGTTGGCTCTTTTGTCTGCTGCATTAGTTAAAATTAACAGTCACTCAGTATCTTCTAATGCTCATCAAGTTGTTGCAACCCGCGCTTTTTTTGCTGCAGAATCTGGGGCAAACTTCCAATCTCTTCGCATTTTTCCTGTCTCTGGCGTGTCAGTTTGTAGCAGTCAAAATTACTCTTTTTCTTCAGCGGGATTAAATGGTTGTGAGGCGCAAACCCAGTGCAATTCATTTAGTGTTAACGGTCGAAATTTTTATCAGATAATAAGCCAAGGGCAATGTAATATAGGAACAACCTTCCAATCAACCAGAACCGTAGAAGTTAGACTGCAACCAGTCAATTAATTCAGCAGAATTAGGTGCTGCTCCTCATTTTTGGTAATATAACCAAATACCTCTTTTGAGTTATGGATTTGCTTTATCTGGCGTTGGTTTTAAAAATCATTTCGTCGGGACGTTGCTCGCTTTACCTTTGCCAATTATTTTATATGGAATATTTTTTGAGACAATTGCAAAAACTTTCGGAATTTTATAGATGCCTCTCACTTTTCAATGCCACTGTGGTAGTTCTTCTAAATATAAAAACTGTTGCGGACCGTTTATAGACCAACAACAACTGCCTGAAACCGCAGAGCAATTAATGCGATCTCGATATAGCGCCTTTAAGTTAAAACGTTTCGACTATTTAATCACAACCCATCTATTTATCGATGACATGCGCATACTGACTACAAAGGATTTTGACGCAAATATTGACTGGTTGGGACTAAAAATTATCTCAACCGATGAAAGCGCTAATGTAAAATGTCAGTCTACAGTTGAATTTGCCGCTTTTTACCATAACCAAACAATGGAAAACAGTAACCAATACGCTCAATTGCATGAAAAGTCTTACTTTGAAAAGAAAGATAATTGTTGGATGTATGTTCGCGGTGAACCACTAAAAGACATTAAATTATCCAGAAACGAGCTTTGCTTTTGCAATAGTGGAAAAAAATATAAGAAATGCCACGCTGTTTGAGGTTGTTTACCCTATAAAACATAGGATCACTTCCTCAGGATTGATATAATCTCGCACTATTGACTTTCAAGTTATCGCCAGTTCGGAAACATTTATTTTGTCTAAATCAGAAAAAAATCAGGGTATTGTCGGCGCGCCTCAGACTTTTCAAGCTCTTATCATGAAACTTCAGACGTTCTGGTCAGATCACGGTTGTGTGATAGTCCAACCGTTGGACATTGAAGTGGGAGCCGGTACATTTCATCCTGCCACTTTTTTGAGGTCAATAGGTCCTGAACCTTGGAACGCAGCCTATGTGCAACCTTGCCGGAGACCGACTGATGGACGATATGGCGAAAATCCAAATCGTCTTCAACACTATTACCAGTATCAGGTGGTATTAAAACCTTCACCTAAAAACATTCAGCAATTATATATCGACTCATTAATCATGTTAGGTATTGACCCGTTAGAACATGATATCCGGTTTGTTGAAGATAACTGGGAGTCCCCCACTCTAGGCGCTTGGGGCTTAGGCTGGGAAGTATGGCTAAACGGTATGGAAGTCACTCAATTTACCTATTTTCAACAAGTTGGCGGACTAGAGTGTAAGCCTGTAATGGGAGAGTTAACTTATGGTTTAGAACGGATCGCTATGTACCTGCAAGGCGTCGATAGTATTTTCGACCTAGTTTGGACCAAAGGTCCGCAGGGCGAAGTGACTTATCGGGATGTTTTCCATCAAAATGAAGTAGAGCAATCAACTTATAATTTCGAATACGCTGATGTTGACTATTTATTTCAGCACTTCGATCATTGTGAAGCTCAAAGCCAGCATTTAATCACAAACAACCTCCCACTCCCTGCTTACGAAATGGTTCTCAAAGCCTCCCATGCATTTAATTTATTAGATGCTCGACACGCCATTTCTGTAACCGAAAGACAGCGGTTTATTTTAAGAGTTCGAGCTTTGTCCAGATCGGTGGCAAGGGCATATTATGATTCACGTGAAGCTTTAGGTTTTCCTATTTGCAAGCAGGAGAACGAATAATGAATAAGTCGATCGATAGTAAAAAAGATTTTTTGTTTGAGTTAGGTTGTGAAGAACTTCCCCCTAAAGCGCTTACCAAGTTAGCGACCTCTTTACATGATCATCTTAAAGCTTCCTTTCAATCACTAGACTTAAATTTTTCTAATAGTGAATGGTTTGCAACACCAAGAAGATTAGCTGTTCGATTTACCCAACTAGATTCTGCTCAGGTGAATAGACAAGTTGAAAAACTCGGACCGGCTGTAGCAGTAGCGTTTGATCAAGATGGTAAACCTAAACCGGCTGCGATTGGTTTTGCAAAATCTAACGGCGTTAACGTTGACGATCTTGATCGTAAACAAACAGAAAAGGGCGAGCGCCTAGCTTTTGTTGCTGAAGTGGAAGGTCAACAAACCTCTCAACTTTTACAAGACTTATTGCAAAAGGCGATTACGCAACTTCCTGTACCCAAAGCAATGAAATGGGGTAATGAAACTTATCAATTTAGTCGCCCCGTTCATTGGATATTAGCAATTTTAGGAAGCGATGTTGTCGATGTTAATTTGTTTGGTGAGAAAGCCTGTAATATTACTTATGGACATCGTTTTCACTCTCCGCAAGAAATCACAATAAACTCCGCTGCCGAATATGAATCAAAACTATCTGGTGCGAAAGTTATTTGCTGTTTTAATAAAAGAAAAAAAGAAATTTTCACACAGGTGAAACAGCTTGCCAAAGATGAAAATGCCAAGGTTGTTATTTCTGATGAATTACTTAATGAGGTCACCGCTCTCGTTGAGTGGCCGGTTGCTTTGCTCGGTAATTTTGATCGCTCGTTTTTAGAAGTTCCTTCCGAGGCTTTAATTTCCTCAATGGCTGAGCATCAAAAATATTTTCACCTTATCGATAATGACAATAATCTTTTACCCTATTTTATTACTATTTCAAATATCCAAAGTAGTAATCCGAAATCAGTCATTGAAGGAAATGAAAAAGTTATTCGCCCTCGTTTGGCGGATGCAAAATTCTTTTATGATTCAGACTGTAAAAACACATTAGAAAGTTATACTCAAAAGTTAAAGACAATTGTTTTTCAAAACCAGTTAGGAAGTTTGTTTGATAAATCCGAACGGGTAAAATCTTTGTCTATAGTTATCGCCCAAGAATTACAAGCCGATAAAAAACTTGTAGAAAGAGCCGCACAACTTTGTAAATGTGATTTGGTGACTGATATGGTTGGCGAGTTTAGTGATTTGCAGGGAGTAATGGGGCGATATTATGCCCAAAAGGATAACGAGCCATCCGAAGTCGCCGCTGCTATGGATGAAATATATATGCCACGATTTGCTGGTGATAAGTTACCTAAAACGGCAACCGGTTTAGTTTTGGCCATTGCAGAGAGGATCGATACATTGGTGGGTATTTTTGGTATCGGAAAAATACCAACAGGAGCAAAAGATCCTTTTGCTTTGCGTAGAGCCGCTTTAGGAATTTTAAGACTGATTACAGAAAAAGAATTATCTCTCGATCTTGAACATTTGATTGATGGATCGATGAAAACTTATAACAATATTGAAATTTCCCCTCATACTAAACAGGAGCTTTTGAAATTCTTTTCAGCAAGAACTGCAGCAATGTATCAAGATAAAGGTATATCTTCTCAAGTCGTAAAATCAGTGCAAGCGATTAACATTACTCAACCAACCGATTTTAAAAACCGCGTTGACGCTGTACAGAAATTTGATAGTCAGGAGGAAAGTAAAGATCTATCGGAAGCGAACAAACGCGTGAAGAATATTCTAACTAAATCTAATTTTGATCCAGATAACATCATCCTCGATCAAAGTTTGTTTGGCAAAGAAGAACAAGCGCTTTTTGATATGATCGAGAAAGTTAAAAATTCGGTAAACACTCAAGTAGAGCAGGGTCTCTATATATCGGCTTTAGAAAAGTTAGCCAGCTTAAAAGATGTTGTTAATTTGTTTTTTGATAAAGTAATGATCAACGTTGAAGAAGAAAAAATTAGAAATAACCGTTTTGCGTTAATTAATGAATTGAGAAGTCTATTTCTTGGTATCGCAGATATATCCTTGTTACAAAAATAGACATAAAATAAATGGGCTCAAAAAAGGCTAAACTTATTATTCTTGATCGAGATGGTGTTATCAACCTTGATTCAGATAGCTATATTAAGAGTCCTGATGAATGGGTTGGTATCGATTCAAGTTTTAGAGCAATCGCTAAGTTAAATCGAGCAGGATATAAAGTTGCCATCGCGACCAATCAATCGGGGATCGCTAGGGGGTATTTTGATCGGTTAACCTTAACAATGATCCATAAAAAAATGGAAATGGCGCTCGCACAAGTCGGGGCTCACATAGATGCATTGGAGTTTTGCCCTGATCACCCGGATCAAGCAGGTCCTGACCGTAAACCAAACCCTGGTATGATCAATAAACTATCTACTTTGTTTAACATTGATGTTGGAGATATCATTTTTGTCGGTGATACCACTTCGGATATTCAATGTGCTGTAAATGCTGGCTGTAAACCGGTACTAGTTTTAACTGGAAAGGGGAAAAGAACGATTGAAAAAGGCAATTTACCAGCCGATTTAGCTATTTTTGAGAACTTAGAACTTTTCGTTGAATCTCTACTAAAATAACTACTCTCATTTTTGTTTGGATTTTTTGTTGTTAGTTTCTAATAAGTTGGTTGATCCCTGTAATGTCAGAAGCGAAACAAACTGCCAACAAAAACACAAAACAGAAAAAGAGGGCGAGGAGGGGTTTCATTGATTAGTTAAATTGTTAGGAATAACGGTTAATATTTTAAACCAGGGATAATAATAGGCTTCATAAGGATAGATACTATGAAGCCAACTATTTTGGTTCTTGAATTCAGGGTTACTTCAAGCTTTCATAATAAGCAGAAAGGTTTTCGATATCGGCATCGGTTAAAGCTGACGCCATACCCCCCATAACTGGATCGACTCGTGTTTTGTCTCTAAAAGCCTTAAGTTGTTTTGCTGTATAAGCTGCTTTTTGACCTTTAAGGTTCGGGTACATGGGTATAAAACTCACACCATCGGCACCATGACAACCAGCACATGTTGCTGCTTTTGCTTTCCCAGCTTCAACATCGCCAGCAGCAGACGCCATTCCAGCACTACATAATGACACAACTAATCCAGCAACAAAGATTAACTTTTTTAACATTTCTACTCTCCAAAAATTATAGTGGTTTTGTTTTATTAGTGATTACTAAAATAATAACAAATTCAAGAAAACAAGCAATTTATAATCGAATTATCATCACAATTGATATGGTTTTTATGCAATGTGCGATTGTACTCTTATTTTTGAATCTCGCAATATTTTGAGCGGCTAACTTTCTGGCAGCCTTATTGGTTAATTACGACCAATAAATCTTAACGCCAGTGTAATATACTTTATTGTTTCATCAAGTTGTTTGATCTGGCTCAATGACGTACATAATTTGAAATTAGATAAACGTTCCATTGAAAAGAACAGAAAAGAGCGTAAACCATTATATCTATTGAGCTGCAAGTAGTTACAAAGGTCATATCTATAGGAGATTATGTGCTTTTACTGCATATAAAAAGTGTTATAAGTAAAAATGAACCGCCTACTATTATTAACAATTTCCGCTTTACTTATCTTCATTGGATTTTGTATACCTTTTATGATCGAAGGTATATATGGTGTAATAATGGCTATTGTTATGATCATTTTCGGGTCTGCGTCATTGTGGGTATTCGAAGTAAAAACTAGAAAATCATTAGAAAAAGAGACTACCTTCAATAAAATATTAAAAGCTGATGGCGACAATTTTATAGAGAGAGAATAATTTGATCCTGTCAGTTGGTATGTAGGAACTTATTTGACTCGATTTATTGAAATTGAAGATGAGCTAAATAATAACCCTGAGGCAAGATTTGCAACGTGGGTGAAACCAGAGTGCCCGGACAATATTGGGGAATTGGCAAGCATTAGAGTATTTAATTTCAAATTGGTTGTCATACAAAAATCAATGTACGAAATGGAATTGCTTATACCAAAGTTTGACGTATATGAGCTTAACAATTATTTTTTATTGGAAAGATCTACTTATTATTAACCGCTGGATCTTGGCTTTATTCGAGGGCTAAGGTATAAGACTGACCACTAATAACTTAAGCGTGAAATTTTGAATCGATAGTCAAACAAACCAAACCCCACCAGTCACCTGGCAATCAACAGAATCTAAAATCATATGGATAATCAATCCAATACCAACAAGGCGCGTTTTAGGAAAAAAACATAACAAGCCATAAAAGATAATCGGAACAAATCCATGCAGTGGATGAAAGCCAATACTGCATCGACCAGCATCATAAACTGGATCAGCAAGCAAGTGATCTAAATCGACCAACATGGTTGCCATCATCAAAAGATATGCAATCTTCCACCTACTAATAAAAAATATAGTAACCACTACTGCCGGTACTATAAAGTGTAAAGCGATATGTAAAATTGTGAAACTCCTTATTTTTGGTAAAACCAACGAGATTGCCTGTTTGTAGGTTAGATTATGCTAAAATCCGTGGCTAAATTCTACATGTACATATATTTTAAGACATTTTGTCTTAAAAAGTTAACCAACAATGATCTGATAAAAAAACTATCCCTTTTTCGAAAATAGAGGATCATGTGTAAATGAAAAATGAATAAAACGATTGAATAATTACAGAGTTGGTATCACACTAATTACAACGAAGATTGGGAACATACTTACAGAGTTAAAGTTGAAAACAATAATAATCCAAGATAGATTGTTAACCCTAGGTATTAAAATTAATTCTATTGGTTGATGCGTTTATGATCCGATTTAATGATAACGTGATAAATGAACCTGAAACTTTAATACTTTGGGGCGCATTTACCTATTCGTAATAGCGCCGCTTCATCGGATGGTTGTTCGTTCTGGCTTACGAAGATCCCAAAAAGCCGGATGGTCACAGTCAAAGACAACATAACCAAGATGCCACTATCGTTGAATACAACGTTAGGTTACAAAAATTGAGAAACCATGCAAATAAGAGAAGCTGCAGAAGCTGATTTTGAAAAAATCTGGCCCATATTTAACGAAATAGCTACCACAGGTGATACGTATGCATATCCTACAAATACGCCAAAAGAAGAAGCTCATAGACTTTGGATGGAGTTGCCTCATAAAACATTCGTAGTAGAGGAAGCTGGAGATATACTAGGAACCTATTACATTAAAACAAATCAAGCTGGTCCAGGTAGCCATGTGTGTAATTGTGGTTATATGGTTTCATCGGCAGCTAGAGGAAGAGGGCTTGCCACATCTATGTGTGAGCATTCCCAAAAAACGGCCGTTTTGCTCGGTTACAAAGCAATGCAATTTAATTTTGTAGCGGAAAGCAATGAAGGTGCAGTAAGGTTGTGGGATAAATTGGGTTTTGACATAGTTGGTCGTTTACCAAAAGCATTTAAGCATCCAATTGAAGGGTATGTTGATGCATTGGTTATGTACAAATGGTTATAGTAGCTTCATCCGACATGCCGAGCTAAAACGTTATCTTTAAGAGCCTCGCTTGTGAATACCTTTTAGGATTTTTTTATTGCCTGTGTTAGTTTTAACCTCTCAATAAAGAATCCCCGGGGTAAGCCCTCTCGCTACCGCTCGACTTTCTTGTTTCACTCGAAAGCGGGGTATTTTAAAAGCTCAATTTTCATTTACCTATTTCGCCCCAAGGGGCTGGGAATAAATCCCTCAGAAAAATATCCATATCTTGAAATATCATTTCTTTTAACTCCGTATTTTTATAATTGCTTAATAATATATCGAAGACATAAGCTATAATTTGTAAAATGGTACATAAGCAGATTTACGACGGTTTTAAACTTATAGCTCATCCTAACTTAAAGAATCTCTAATTAGCTTACTAGCAGCATTATTAAGAGATTTCTTAATCAGCTTTTGTTCTTTCTTTTCAAGAACAGAAAACTCTGATTTATAGTCCTTTAAAAAATCTTCCATGACATCCAAATTATATAAACTAATAATTTTTCCAAAATCACTCGTACTGACTTCGCCGATCTTACTAACAACATTGTTAAATCTATTTTCGGTTACGTAATTTGTAATTTCCTCTGATAACGTATTAGCTATATCGGAAATTTTATCCTGCTCTAAAACTAACTTATTATGTTTTTTATTTTCTCGCCATTTATCATTTTTATTTTTTATAATAATGCGAGAACTTTGAGGGAATGCTCGAAATACAACAGGCTTTATTACAACTCCTTCACAAAAATTGTGCTCTAGCAAGGGCAATCCAAGCAAGCTTGGTACCTTCGATTCAAATAAATTGGGATATTGAAGCGCCTCTTTAAACGAACCTTGAAAAAGTGTTTGTGCATAGAAGAAATTAAATTTCTCAAATAGCTCATTCACTTTATCTACGGATAAATAATCTTCTCCATCTACCAAAATATCAAAGCCATAGAATTCATTGTTAGGGCAATAATAGATTCCTTTTTGTATTGCTACCGCACTTCTATCCCTTTCTACAGCTTGGTGAGGATATCCACCACCAAATAGTTCGCCAAATATTGCAATCGAAGAAATGTTAGGACGTTCTCGCCGAATATCTTTAAACACTCCCAGTATCGAGCTTCTATATTTCTTTAGCAAAGCTTCATGACTATACGCATAAAAAGTATCATCTGGAGCGATAAACTCTGTTCGTTTTGCACACTTAATAGTGCTGCCGTCACACCAAAAACTTAAGTTTGCTCCATGTACTTTTTCTTGTACAACAAATTCTCCCTCGTCGAATCCGCGTTCAATGATTTTTTGAATAAACTCATCTTGATACGAATTTTCTATCGATGAGTATTTTTTTAACTTTTCCATTTTATATTCCTAACACTATTAGAGGAGCTGACTCATGTTTTTAGAAAACCCTTTTGTCAAAAACTCCATTTGATCAGCCAAGATATTTCTATTGGCTAAAGCCAAATATTCAAATTTATTTGGGTTAAATGGAATTGCCACCAACTGCATCCCGGCTTCCTCTGGTGTACAACATCCTTTATGATTATTACATAATTTACATATGCAGCGGTTTCTAAACCAATCCACTCCATCGCTTCAGCGTTGTTTAACCGCAAGATCTGAGCTTGCATCTCATTTCTCCTTGTTAAAGTTAATTATTAACAAATTGGTTTTCGCAAAATCTAACTGAATATTTGGCACGCTCGATAGGATTCGAACCTATTACCGTCTGCTTAGAAGGCAGATGCTCTATCCAAATGAGCCACGAGCGTTTGATGCATAGAAAAAAACCGGAAGGACGAGCCGGAACATTAGCCGAATGAACTTTGATGTTCGGCGGGACTAATCCATATTCAACGACGGCTTTTTCCAGCCATGTGATTACGTCGTATCCTGTCCCTTTTCTATCGTTACCGAGGTCATGATCTAGACTCAAGTCAGTGACAGAGCCAGTCATTAACAAGCTAATTGCTTCTTGCGGTCAACGAACAAGTTTCCATCCCGACGGTGCAGGACGAACATCATCTAAAAATACTTTCATGATTTATCCTCCTTTTGAAATTGTTGGAGCCGGTTATAGGACTCGAACCTATGTCAATTGCTTACAAGGCAATTGCTAAACCATCTCAGCTAAACCGGCATATCTGGAAGCCCCGCGACAGGATTCGAACCTGTGACTCAAAAATCAAAATCTTGTGTGTTGCCAACTACACTACGGGGCTAAATTTGGCACCCTCGGCAAGACTCGAACTTGCGCGTCCTGGTTTCGAAGACCAGAGCTCTTCCATCGCCTAAAAGCGCCTGTTTTAAGCAAAAGGCGGATGCTACTGCGCTATTGAGCTAAAGTGTTAATAAATTTGGTCCCCAGAGCTGGTTACGATCCAGCCACCTCACGCTTATCAGGCGTGTGCTCTACCAAATGAGCTATCTGGGGTTTAGAGATAACTGAGTCGGGCTTTCACCGTGACAGGTCTGTAGGGTGAAACCTCAGTTAAATTTCACCATCGCAATTCAATAAATTGGCGGGCGCAGAAGGATTTGAACCTTCAACTAACTACTTAACAGGCAGTCGCTCTACCAGTTGAGCTATACACCCTTTATTTAGTGGAGAAGATGAGATTCGAACTCGAACTTTTTGGGTGGAAGCCAAACGTGCTGCCGTTAACACTACACCTGCTTTGGTGGGTGACCTACCAGATATGCTTGCGCGTCGGGTTTACAGCCCGATTGAGATCCACATCTCCCGCCATCCCTTTTAATAAATAAATCTTACGAGCATCAAACAGACTGCTCGTACTTTTTTGCGAAAACCAATTTGTTAAAGAACGTTGCCCACAATTGAGGCATCGTCACACCGCCTTCAATGGCTCCTTGTGACATACAGTCCTTCCGTGGACATAAAAAAACCCGAGGATTTTATCTCTCGGGTTTTAACTCAAAACTCAAGAGAAGCTCTTCGCAACTCTCAAGTAAAAACTTGTTGAGTTACATAGGCGCACCTCTGGCACCAAAATAATTCATGCGATCATTTGTCCCTTGTTCGGGACACACATCACCGCACCAACATCGCATCGGCTTAGTGATCTGAATTTGTTTTTCAATGATTGTTTTCATGTGTATCCAATTTACTTATTTTCAGTTTGGTAGCAGCGCCGAGATTCGAGATTGTTTCGTCAAAATCGAGATCAGCCAATTACCTATTGCTACGGAGTGTATGCTGCTGCCTAAAGCACCTTTTGGTTTACCCTTAAACTACGCTGCTATTATTTATAGCCGCGACAATTTTCTAAAATTTATCTGCGACTGTTAAGCCGCCCGTATTCCAAATAATTTATTTAAAAATATTTTTTTAAACCCTAAATAAAAAACCTGGTTAAGAATCGTCTCAGCCAGGTTTCAAATTTTCCTTCGAGACTTTTCGCAAGCCCCGAATTTTTTCGAAACTTAATCTATATTTGTATCTTCAATTCTGCCCACAAAACTGACGTAACAATACACACTTGACCATATGGGCTCTTGCTGTTTTATGTGTATATTGTTATTTATCGTTTTCACTATGTTTAACTCATTTTGAAACAATGTAATCTGTGACTCTATGATAATTTTCTTATCTTTAATATCAAAGGTGTCACTCATTTCTTGTTGCGTATTTAAACATTAGAGCTTCTGCTCGTCAACACTTTGTTTTGTTTTTTATTCTTTTGTTTCAAAGACTTACAAAACAACAGGTTGAGTCTAGACCTTCACCCAATATTCAGTGAATTCCCTTATTATTATTTGAAACAGACCCATTCAATTCCAAACCTACTACGCTGACATTTGATTTTTAGTCGTCAATTATTTTCCTTTTTATTATCATATTTACCCTTATTTAAATTTGGTACGCTGAGAGAGATTCGATACAATTTTTAAGAGCAAGTCAAAACCTGTTTTTTAAATTGTATATATGCCTCGCCCGTAAAAACTATCGCCATCACCGACGCATTAATCTTTGGCGGAGAGAGGTGGAATTGAACCACAAAGCTATTAAGCTTCCATTCGTTTAGCAAACGATGCCGCGACCATCGCGGATTACTCTCCGATTTAACGATTCAAACTGGCGGAAGCCGGAGGGCACGATCCCCAAACCGATTAAGGTTCCACTGGTTTTCAAGACCAGGACTTTGACCCACTCAAAATTTCAACTTCCTAAATTGGTACCCAAGGAGAGATTCGAACTCTCAAAATACGGATTCTAAATCCGCCGTGTATGCCTAATTCCACCACTTGGGCTTTAATTTTTTCTCACTAATCATTATTGGGGTGACCAATCGGGTTCGAACCGATATCCTTCGAGATCACAACCCGAGGCTTTACCTTTTAAGCTATGGTCACACCAATAATGACTAATGTATTTCAAACGGATTTTATTGTTCTAAAACACCTCATCACCATCCATGGCTCTCTTCGGAATACAGCCCATCCATGAACATAAAAAAAGCCGCTAAGTTTTTAGGCTTGCGGCTTTTAAAGAATGCAGGTTTAATTTGAATTCTTCTTATCCGGAAGCCTGCGCTTCCAAATAAGGAAGCGAGCTAAATCAATAACGAACGATGTTCACCGTCTATTGATTTATTTAATGGGCTACTCAGCCCATCAATTGAACTATATAACACGTTGAGCACAGTCAAGCGGGAGATCAGTAGATCTCTTACGTCTTTAATCTGTAGTTTAGTTGTGTAGTTCATTTTTTTCATCTCTAATAAATTTACTTATCTTAAAAACTATTGTTCAAAAACGGTCTCTTAAAAGTTAAAACACTCTAAAACTTCGCATGTTTGAATATGGAGCTATTAAACACTTTATATGGACATACTGTCAACAACAAAACCACTTTTTATTTAATGTTATCAATAACTTACAAAAACAACAATACAGAGAATACCCTTCGCTTAAAATAAACAAATATTCAGTGTTTCATCCTTAAACAGATCATCATCAATCCGTCTTTTTGCTCTTATGTCTTGTTAATATGTCTGTATCCCTATCAAGTTTTAATTTATTTCAGGCATCGGAACACTGGCATCCTTGCCTCTTTGTTCCATACAGCCCGTTCCTTGGACAAAAAAAACGCCGGTTGCTTTTCAGCTTCCGACGTTTTAAATAGTTTAGATGTTTTTAATACAATCTTTTATTTCAAACTTTGGAAGCCGTTAACTTCCAAAGTTGGAAGTTACTTATCGTGGATTTCTACCCAGTGAGTCAGTTATGAATAAACTTGTCTTACCTTCTAAACGACTCTCTATGTCAAAACTAGACATATGTATCCAGGCAGAGGAAATCCCTGCTGATATGATACTGAGCTGTTGTTGATAAGATATTTGAAACAAAACGTATTTACCTATAATAATTTATTGCCCTATTTTAGTTTTCCTAACCTCACAAATCAAGACAAACGATATAATACTTATTCATAAGCCAACTACTCTAAACCTATCCTCTACATTAAACATTAAACTAAGTTTGTTCCTATGGATTAGAGTCGGCTAAAAGATAATGCGTTCCTACAGTCCAGCCCGTAAAAATATAGTCGTTCCTAGGTGACTTACCTTTAACCAAGTCTACTAACCGAGTAACTATAGGCTCAAACATTTTGCTAAATAGAGCAGACTGTTGATATAAATGTTCGTAAAGAAACTCACCTATCTCGTTTTGTTTTTCCCGATCAAGCTGCGATAAGAAGAAAACCATTTGTCGCCATGCATATGCCGTATTCTTAATCATAACAAGTTTTGCATGATAATCGTTCAACTTGATTTGTTGCCTTTTGCATATCCAAACAAAACACTTTTTAATTGCTTCTTCTATTTCATTTTCCGAATCCTTTTTCCATTCGAATAAACTAAATAACTGTGCCAGGTTTTGCGTTGTGATTATTTGTTGTCGTTCTATAACTACTCCATTAGCCGCAACGTTCCAATCATAGCTAGAGGAGTTACTCTCTCTCTTATTGCAAATATTTGAGAAATTCTCAGCTTGTCTATCTGAAAATGTGCTGTTCACTGGAGCACATGCTTCCAATATCACCGAATAATCTAGTGCGTAGTATTTTTCATACAAGCTCCCTTGCAATTGCACTCCAGCTATAAAAGCAGACTTGGCGAACTTCGGAGAAAACCTTCCCATGAAAATATCGGCAGCTACTTCATCGACCAAGGGAATTTCTGCATTCGCTCTCTTAATTAAACTACGTAATTCCTGTAATAATTTATTCGGAATAATTGCTTGAGGAAAATTAAAGAGTGCAATCTCAGACATTTCCTTCAAAACACACTTTGTTGCCATTCGAAAATCAGATCTGACATCGCTATATTGGTTAAGAATTTTTAACCAAGGAAGCTCTTCAATTTTTACTTGGCTTTCCAAGTTCAGAAGCAATAATGATCGTCGCTTTCTAAAAGAAACATATATTTTCTTGTAAAGCATCTTCAAATATTCTTCGCTAAAAGCACCGGATAATACATCCCCCGAAATCTGAGGTAATATTTCCGCAATTGTGTCACCTGATGATATAACGCCTGCTTCGATTAAATTATCAATCGAATCTATCTTAGCTCTTCCAAGTTTCTTGATAAGATAGCTTGGTATAGTAGTATCTTCAGGGACTTTCCCATTACATATTTCAGAAACAGTTGTGTTTTGGGTAACCTCTTCTAAGTTAGATATTCCTTTAATCTGTTCTAATTTACTTAATCGCTCAGTCAAAACCTTTCGTATATAACGATGTTCCGGCGCTCGACATTGCTGCAACTGAAGCTCTCTCGCATTCTGTCGTTCCATTGAGTTAGTAACGCCATGCTTACGTAAGTATCTGTTTATCGCTTGAGCAATATCTTTATGATTTCTTTCGCAAAGCTCTGGATCGTTAGAAAAGTTCTTTAAAATTCCTAAAAGTTTTGAGAACTGAGATCCATTTTTTATCCAACGATTACTGATTGAGTGTTTGGTTTTTAGCTTTTCAAACTTGTCCAACAGCTGATCTTTTCTACATAACCAACTTTGATCGATCCGAGAGAGAGGTGTTAATTCTTTATTATCAATGTCAACCAAACAGTTAACACTCGAACTCATAGAGTCGACAAATAAATCAATCATTTCCTCATAAAATGGGATCCAGATTTCAATCGACTCTTTTTGGCGGATGATAGCTCTATTTCCTGACTTCCGCAAAACACTACAACCCTAAAAAATAAATTCTATAAAAATCAATGAGATAGAAAATCAAGTTTCAAAAGTCGAAATGTAGTGCCCTGCAAATATATGTATTTGCAGAGTCACGATA
>Ga0316204_10001358_pt1 | contig 68042 bp, 70 predicted proteins | sample 6monrhotite_MG_2_FD_205661 | JGI IMG/M metagenome (GOLD analysis project Ga0316204, IMG submission 205661) | Microbial mat bacterial communities from mineral coupon in-situ incubated in ocean water Damariscotta River, Maine, United States -... | ecosystem: Environmental > Aquatic > Marine >... | reverse complement strand
TCAAAGCAAATCAAAGCCGTACGTATCAGTGATCCAGTTTCAAACCTGAAATGCCCTGCCCTAAATCCCGTTCAGCAACCGCCGCCAGGGCGTGGATTTTCTCGAGCTTTTCCGTCGTTTCCTTGACCTGCTTGTCCAGCAGCGCAATTTCATCGGCATCCAGCAATTGGCCCTGTTCCGATTTGAAACGAAAATACTGCATGTTGTTAAGCAGGTTATTGATGATGTCTTCCACCGTCACCATGGTCAGGCGCATGGCATGAAGGCGTTCTTCCTGCAGCTTGATATCTTGTTTTGCCTTTGATCTGTACCAGACCATGTCGATGGTGCTGCCGAACATGGTGATGACGGCAAGCAGGATAAATTCATCAAGCTCATAGTCGCGAACATCGATATGCGAAACAACCGCCACGAACCTGGCGAATAGTTCAAGCTTGAAAAACAAATCGAAGAAGATCACCAAAAGGCCAACAATCGCCGCCGTGAACGTTGCCGTGAACCGGGACCACAGGCTACGGCTGATTTTTTCTACAAAAAATACTATGGCCACTCTCCATCAAGTTGATTGAGGGTATATCGGCACGATAAACCACCTTGCAATGATTCTAAGTAAATTTTTGTCAAAATAATGGCGGGAAGACCCTTTGCTATTATGAGGTTTAACCCAGCAGGGCGTTTAGAAATATCCGGGGGATTTTCAGGATACTGGGCCGGTGCTGAAATTTCGTCAGCAATTCACCAAGTTTATGGGCCTTCCGGTTGCTGACAAACCAGGGGGGGCGCGGCAACAGGCTCAGGCCGCCACTCAGCAGGTTACGCGGGAACGGGCGGAACGGCGCGCGCACCACCGTGCGTTCGGGTTTGTCGAACATGCACGAATTATGCACAAAGCCGATACCGCTTTGCACATTATCCGGTGTCGCGCCGGGGAATCCCCCCCAGGGCGTTTGCACCAGAAGAAACCCCAGACCGGTCCAGGCATTAATGGCAATGCAGCCATAGCGCAATTCGGTAAGAAGCGCATCGAAGCGCCGCTTGCCAATGGCCCGCAGGGTTTTGGGATGGATCAGGATGTTGGCACCCAACGTGCCGTGCAGGTTTTCGTTAGCGTAATCAATGGCCGCGCGCAGGTAACTTTCGGGATCGTCGTTTGGCAGGCGCAAGATGCTCATGGCCGGGGCGAAGACCTCGGTTTGTTCCAGCCAGGCATCACCGCCCTTAACGAATGGCACCACAATACAGGCAGCCCCATCATCCCCTTCCCCCTCGCCCGGGCGACCGTGATCGGCAAAGGCCTGAACCCGGTCCGCCGCCCCCGGATAATAGGGCGGCCGCGTGGAGACTTTAGATATCTGGGCCTTCATGCGCTCTAACAGGGTATCGGTTTTGTCCCATCCGTCCGGCACAATCAGCATTTGGCAGGCGATACAGTTAAAGCCCGAATTATGCATTTTCTGGGTCGCCAGATGTTCGGCCTGAAAGGTCAGGTCGGCATTGCTCCACGGTCCCGGCACGACGATGGTCGGGCAAACGGCCCCCAGTTCCGACGTGACCCGGCGCGGGTTTTCAGGCGTCCCCGCCGCCTTGTTTTTTTCGCCTTGGGCACCCGTTCCCCAAACGATGGCATCATGTGATGCCCCGGCGCCGGTGATGTGGATATCATCAATACCGGCATGCTGGCACAAATACGCGCCCACATCGGCGTCGCCCGTGACGATGCGCAAGGCACCAAAATCGATCAGCGGCCTTAAGGCCGGGCGCAAGACTTCGACCAGGTAATTGTTCACCGGGTTCATTTTCAAGATCACCACCTGGTGTTCGACAAACAGTTTCTGGAAACAATCCAGCGGCGCTATGGCGGAAATATTTCCGGCCCCCAGCACCAGCGACACCCCGCCCCTGCGGTCTGCCTTCAGTGTGTCGTAACCGGACGCCGTGTTTTGGGCCAGGTTTTCCCGGATGATGCCGGGTTGCATCCAGACTTCGGCCGTGACCCCCGACAGCAACAGCCTGTCCCAAATGGAATGGGGCACCACGGTGGCGGCGATCTGGCCATTGCCCAGGTCGCGGATCGGCAATTGGGTAATGTGCTGTTTGCCGTCCACTTTTGACAGGGTTTCCATAAACAGGTTGCACGCCGACATCAGGGCATAGGGGCCCGATGTCCATTCTTCACCGATCAGCGGCGATGCGGCGGGAATCTGTTTATGACGCGCTGCCGTTTCGGCCCAAATTTGGGAAACCTGCATCAGGCAATCCTTGACCTCGGCCAGCAAGGCAATGCGCTGGGCGTTAGAGGTTTGCGCCCACGTTGTTTTGCTTTGGGACAGTTCCGCCACGGCCAGATCCAGCGCCGGGTCCATGGTCGAAACGTTCGAGGCTTGTTCAGGGGTCATGTGGTTTGGTCCGCCTTTATCAGGTCTGCCGCTTTTTCAGCGATCATGATGGTCGGTGCGTTCAAATTGCCGCCGATCAGGGTTGGCATGATGGATGCGTCAACAACACGCAAGGCCGCAAGCCCCCGAACTTTCAGCGTCGGGTCGACCACCGCCATATCATCGATGCCCATCTTACACGTTCCCGCAGGATGATAAATGGTATCGGCGCGGGCCCGAATGTGGTGCAGCAATTCTGCATCGGTGTGGGCATCAGCTGTATAGTTTTCCCGGTGACGGAATTTCGCAAGCGCCGGAGCCTGCATAATCTCGCGCATTTTACGAACCCCTTTAAGCAAGGTTTGTTCATCCTGCGGGTCGGACAAATAACGTGGATTAATGCACGGCGGCGATAATGGATCGGCATCGTTCAGGCCGACCCAGCCCCGTGATTTGGGGCGCAGCACACATACATGGCAGGAAAACCCATACCCCAAATGAAGCTTGCGCGCGTGATCATCCACATTGGCGATGACAAAATGCAACTGGGTATCGGGGCGATCCAGGTCGGGCGTGGTTTTGATAAACGCCGCCCCTTCGGCATAGGGCGTGGCCAGCATGCCGGTGCCGTCCTTGCGCCATTGCAAAAGGGCCTTGGCGATGTTTACGGTTCCGACCGCACCGATGCCCATCAGGTCCGTTTCTTTTGATGTGTAGGACAAGGTGAAATCCAGGTGGTCCTGCAGGTTCTGACCGACACCCGGTAATTCATGGCGAACCTCGATGCCATGACGCGCCAGTTCATGGCCCGGACCGACCCCCGAAAGGTGCAGGATGTGCGGTGAATTGAATGCGCCGCCGCTCAGGATGACCTCGCGGTTGGCACGCACGGTCTGTTCTATTTTATCCTTGCGGTACACAACCCCCGTCGCCCGCCCCCCTTCAAGAACAATCCTGCACACATGGGCACCGGTCATCACGGTCAGGTTGGGGCGCCCCATGGCGGGGAATAAATAGGCGGCGGCGGCAGAACAGCGCTCGCCGTTTTTGTCATCCCCCCAAAACTGCGTCACCTGATACAGGCCTGCCCCTTCCTGTTCATCCCCGTTGAAATCCGCATTCGGGCGCACCTGGCATTGCGTTGCGGCCTCGACAAAAGCCTGCGAAATGGCCCGTGGGCTTTGCTGATCCGTTACCCGCAACGGGCCATCGCCCCCGTGCAATGCATCCCCGCCCCGGCTGTTGCCTTCGGATTTTTTGAAGTACGGCAGGACCTCGTCAAAAGACCAGCCGCCGCAACCCAGCTTCGTCCACGCGTCGTAGTCGGCGGGATGGCCGCGAATATACAGCATGGCGTTGATGGCGCTGGATCCACCCAGGGCCTTGCCGCGCGGCTGATAGCCCTTGCGTCCGTTCAAGCCCGCCTGGGGGGTCGTTTCAAAAGCCCAATTATTGATCTTCGGTCGGCCCGGCAACTGGGCAACGGCGGCCGCCGGGGTTCGCACCACCAAACTATCGCCGCCCCCACCGGCTTCGAGCAGGCACACGGAAATGTCAGGGTCTTCGCTCAGGCGCGCCGCCAGCACCGAACCCGCCGAACCGCCGCCAATAATGACATAGTCAAAAGACACCCGTTGCCCCCGCCGGATTGTCAGATACTTTTCAAAAACCGCGCGTTTTCTTGATCGATGCCAGCTTGCAGACGAATGATATCGCTTTGGATTTCGAAAATCAGCGCCGACGATTGTTCATGCAAGGCCAATAACTGATCCAGGTTGGTCTGAAGTGTTTTTGTTTCTTCAAAAGTTTCGGGGTTTTCGTCATCACTGTTTTCCCCGGTCACCAACCACCCCAGCGAAACCCCAAGAACGCCACAAAGCATGGCCATCTTGTTGCCGCGCGGTGCCGATCTGTCGGCTTCCCAATTGTGCACCGTCTTGACCATTACACCCAGGCGGCGCGACAATTGCTGTTCGGTAAAATTATTATTTTCCCGGGCCAGCGCAATCCGCCCACCCAATGTCATTTGCACGTCTTCTTCTACTAGTTCCATGTCTTCTCCTTTGTTCAGAAGAACTATAGCCCACGGTCGAAGTCTTTTTCCATCTTCTTCCAGTCTTCGACAAAATCGGGCAGCGGTGGCGAAGCGCCATGATGGCCGAAAGCCTCGGCCAGTTCCTGGGATGGAATCGAACGGCCTTTTTCGCGAAACAGCGCCTTGACGATGGCAATCACCGCCAGGTGTTCGGCTGTTTCGATGCGGTGTTCCATGTACACCCACTTTTCATCCCACCCCAACACACGGGTCTTCAAGGTGAACTTTTCAAACAAGCGCATGGACCGCTTGAAGCGCACCGTGGCGGCCCCCAGAACGGGTGCCCATTTGCGCTTGAACAGCACATTCAACGTGCCACTGCGCATCAGAAGATCAAGCCGACCCAGATCCATCAGGGTCAGGTAGCGGCCATTATTGACGTGCAGGTTGATGTCCAGATCATTGGGCCAGACCCGCATATCCACCGACGAGGTATCAAGCATGCCAATGGGGTCTTTGCCCCTGGCTTGGGCAAGCATTTTAAGGGTTCGAAAAAGCGGGTGCACGGCGGCTGTCCTTTATTGGAATTTGACCTGGTGGGTAAACGTCGCGCCATCGGAAATGGTAATTTGTTCGAACCCCAACATGCGGGCTAAATCAAAGAAGGTCAGGTTATCGTCGGCAGGGGCGTATTGAAAGGCCGGTGTCGTGCGGGCCACGGCACTCAAGGATGCCAGGTACGCCCGAACCCGGTAAATCGTATCGAGCCTTCCTGCCCGCAAGGCCACAATAATCAGCTTTTCGGCGTTCTTGCCCTTGGCGAATATGGCCGTGGAAGGCGCATAAGGCCGTTGCAGGCGCGAGATCGTAATGGCGGTGACAAAGCCGATGCGCCGAATAGCGGTGGCATCGGCAAAGACATCGGCTCGCGCCTGGTACGTTTCGACCTGGTCGGGATGCGGGTAATAATATCCCACGTGCCGGTCGGCACTGTGCGCCGCACCGGGCAGGGCCAGCCCGATCAGCAGCACGCCGACAAATGAAATTCCTGTTCGCCGTATGGTCATTCTATTTCCTGATTGTGTGTGCACATTTTTGTGCCGAAGAGCGATGTTAATCCCATTGCGCGGCCTTTGGAACCTGCTTTGATAAACCGTTCACCCCCCCTTCCAAACCCGGATCCCCTTTTCCGCCGAACGGCCAATGACATACCCGCCCAGGCCCAGTTTCAGCAGGTCCCACATGTCAGGCGGGATCAGTGCCTGGGGGGTGCCAAACAGGGGGGCCAACAGGTAATTGTTGGCAATGATGATGCCAAACAGCAGCATCAGCAGGGGGCGCCAGTTGCGTTGCAGCCAGCTTTCGCCAGTGGCTTCGGCGGTGATGATTTTGGCAGCCGCTTCCAGTTCGCGAAGCTCGCCGCTGAGGATCCGGGTTTGCAAGTCGACCTTGATTTTTGCCGCCTGATCGCGGTCCGGCACGGACTTGTCGATCAGCCCGAACACCCCCCCCAGCAGCGGCCCGATAAGTGCGCTTAGCATTTTGCTTCCTCCTGACTTATTCGATGCCGGTGTAAAACACATGATTGCCAATTTCTGCACTGGCCACCCGGCCCCGCGACCACGGCGGGTTGGCCGCCAGCGTGTGGTAATGGGTGGCGCCGCCGGTGGGATCATCGAGGGTGCCCGTGGTGGCCCGCCTTGCGATGCGCAGGCAACATTGGAAGACACGGTTTTCCATGCCGACCCGTTCGATTTTTGCCCGGTTGGGGTCATCTGAATTCCAGCAGGAAAATTGCCAGGGTTTGGCGCACACCTGGGCCAGGTCGTTGCCCCACCAATAGCCGCCCCGTTCATGGGACCGGCGAACCCGGTTAACGATCACGGCGGCGACGGCCTCCATACCGCGCACGGACTCGCCCCGCGCCTCGCCATAAATGGTGCGGGCCAACAGCACGGTGACGGGATCTTGCGGCAAGCGTTTGGAATGGCGGTTGCTCATTGGCCGTCTCCCTTGCCAGTGCGGTAGGTGTCGAGCTTGTCTTCAATGCGCACCAGATGATGCGTCAGGCGGCGTTCGACTTCTTTCAGGTAAGCGATCGAGGCGTAGGACTTGGCGACTTCAAGCTTGTAGGCGCTTAAATTGTCGCGCAACCAACGCAGGCCGCTTTCACTTTCATAGGCGGCGTCGGAAAGGTCGATTTCCAGGTCCCGGCGATTGCGCCAACCGAACCAGAACAGGCCCACCAGCGCCGGTATTTCAACAACGGTGATCCACCAGATCAGGTCCAGCGTCCACGGTCCGTGCAAGGTACTTTGCATGGCTTAACTCCTTTAAATTTTTAAAGAATTCGAAACAAAAAAATCCCCCTTCCGGAATGGCAAGGGGGCACGAAGGGCTAAATTTCTCGCGAGCTTTCCGGGCGCTAAGGCGTAAAATTCGACCGGGCGCGAAATCCAGCGGCATTCCCCCGCCAACCATCCCGCCGGACGGGGTCCCCCGGCGGCAAGCGCCGTTGCAGGCGCACGGGTTCGCTAAGCAAACAACCCGACACGGCATCGAGGCCATCATCGCGGCACTTGCTTGCCGGACGCCATTCGCGCATTTCAGCCATGAACGGGCTGTCCCACACACTTTGGTGGGCATGCAACATTCCGGCGGCCAGCACCGCATCGAAGGCATCGATGATGCGCTGGTCCTTGGCCACGGTAGAGGCCTTGCCGATGACCCCGGCGGCGATGCCCATGGCATCGAGTTCACGGCGCAACAGGCCCGGCAGCAAGCCGCCGACGCCATTGGTTTCGATGGTCACGGACGCCAGGTAATGATCGCCCACGAAGCGGGCAACCTGACGACACATCTGGATCGCTTCGGCCTGGCTTTCCACCAACGCCGGATCGTGGGTCAGGTAGCTGGCCCGGTGCAGCCAGTAATCGCCATGGTCGTCGGTGTAGACGACGGCAACGACACTGCCGTCACCCTTGCCCGGAGCACCATAGGATGGGTCCCACCAGCACGACGCCGACACCAACCGCCGCCCAGCCAGCATCAGCACTGCCTCGCCATTGCCTTCGCGGTAATCCAGTTCGCTTGCGTACAGGCGCAGGCGGTCAGGGTCCAACCTGCCGTCGGCCAGGTCCATGGGGTGCAGCATCATCTGGCTGGCGAACTTGTTGGGGCCGCTGCGTTTTTTAATAGCGGCGATTCGGTCGGCGGGAAACCGTTCGGGCCAGCGGCTGTTGCCATGTCCGTCCAGCAGCGGCAGTTCCAGACGATGAAACGTATCCAGATACGCCCCTTCGCCCCGGCCGTAGATCGTATCAAAGGTGTGCGGCGTCCCCACATATAATTGCAGGCCACCGGGCACCAGCACGTAATCAATTTCATCGAGACGCTGGCGCAGGTCTTCGCGCTTGGGTGCGGTGTTGCAGGTGTTGGGCACTTCCACGTCATCGCAAATGACCACATCGGCGCGCGAGCCCGTAACGTTGGCTTCGACGCCGCGGGCCAGCATGGACGGGTCGCGCAGTTCGGCATCGCGATTGACCGTGAACTGGTCCGCCGCCCACTGGTCGGCACGGGATGGTTTCATGCCGTCGCACAAGGGATGCCGTTCGATGATGCGTTTGACGTTGCGCACCATCTTGCGGGCCAGCGCCAGATCGGCTGCCAACACCATGATGCGAAGATCACCAGACCGATATAAAAGCCAGGCGCAAAACAGGCCAACCAAAGTCGATTTGCCGGAATTGCGAAAGGCCATCAGCAACGTTTCGTTGCGACCCTGGGCCCAGTTTTCCGCCAGCCAGTCGATGATTTCGCGGTGCAATCCGGGCGATGCCTGGTTCTGGCGGTCGTTCCAGACCTGCACGAAATCCATGAACGCGACATCCCTCACCGGACCGGGCGCCGCACGTCGCGCCGCGCCAAGGCATCTTTGGCGGCTTTGCCAAGCGTCGCCCGCCAGGCCGGGTTGGCACGGGCAAGTTCTGATAACATGGCGTCCAGAATAATCTGGTCGTCGGCTTTGGCCTCAACCACCTTGGGCTTAACCAGTCGTTTGATCATGTTGCTAATTCCATTGCTGACAAACGCCACGCAGGCGTTGCTGTTTTGAATTGAAGGTACTGACCCGCCATTTGAGCGACGTGCCGATGCGCGCCGACACATCCGCCGTACCGGTCAGGATTTGCTGGTTTCCCGTCAGGCTTACCGCCAATCCAAGAGGTGCAGGATCCCACGTGGCACCACCGTCAATCGACACCTGGGCAATCAGGTCCGTATTGAGGATCACCGCATCGACAAATTCATGCCACAGAACAAGCAATACACTGTCCGGTTGGGCCAGGGCCGTGAAGGCATTGGATTGCAGGTTCATGTCGGGCGGGGGTATCGGCTCGAAAAATTCCAGCTCGGCACAGGTCACGCCACCACCGGCTGTATCACCTTCCAGCGCAATTCGGTGATATCTATAGGCAGTCGAGATATCGATTCCTGTATCAACAGTCAGAACTTCTCCATTGATTCCAGAGCCATTGCCTGACCACAAATCGACGATTGAGGTTGCAAAATTATCCGTTGATCCTTGCAGCTTTACGCCATCGGCGCCAAGAGTCAGGGGGTAGGGATCGCTTGATCCATAAATAACAAATTTGGAAACTGTATTTGTAACCCCGACACCCCAATCCTTGCCGATGAAGTTGTTCAGTCCTGTCACCGAAGGATTTTTGCCGGTCGAATTTGCCCGAAGCTGCGACGATACACCGTCAAACGCCGTAGACAGGGCGGCGAAATCGGTAAGACTTCCGATCGCAGTTCCAGATGCCTGAGATATTTGATTGGGTGCGCTGGAATTAACGTAATAATTACCCGCCGCGTCATGGCTTTGATTGCTTGACGCGACCGTGTCGACGCCGCTTTCATCTTCGAATTCATCGACCACACCATCGACCATATTTTGTACCGACAGGCCGCCGTTGACGGCGATGCGAAAGGCGTTGAGCGCGATGTTGGCCTTTTGGGAAACCGTGGCACCTGTAACGATGCCGCTTAAAGTGGAACCGTCGCCATCGGGTGCCAGGGCCCCGAGCGCGGTGCGGGCGGCAGTCGCATCGACCGCCCCCAACAAGGTCGCCCCGAACGGCGAAACCGCCAGCGTATCAACCGCTCCGGCCGCGGCGATGGGATCGCCGTTTGAATCAAAGGCCAGGAACTGCCCTGCCCGCGCATCTTTGCCCGGCAATTGGGTTTGCAGGGCCGTATCGGTTGGCCCCACGTGCAGGGCACGGCGGGCCGTATCATTTACCTGTTGGATCAGGGCCGTCAGGGTATCGAGTTCATCGTTGATTACGCGGGCGCGGAATTCGCCTGATTCCTGAAAGTCCGAGGTCCTGGCAATCGCCATGGTTCGACGCAGGGTGATCACCGTACCGTTTGCGGGCGGGACCAAAAATGTGACCGTACCGCCACTGCTGACCCCGGCGCCGGTGACCGTGTAATCGACAACTGGCGTCGATAACGCACCGTCCACATAGGCCAGCATGTCGGCATCTGTGAAGATGGGGAAGGGAAAGGCAAAAGCCGTTAGCACGCCATCACCCGAATACTGGATGCGGGGACTTAAATCGCCGATTTGAATATGTTCTGCCATGGGGATGTTCTTTCTTCCAATCAGTTAGGGTTCAAGCAACGACACGGCGCGGCCAAGCCCCGCAGCGTTTCGCCGTTGCGCCCGCTGGTAATTCAACAGGTTGGATTTTTGCGCCCGCACCCTGGCCGCCGCACCGTGTTGCAGACGCAGGCGGTCGCCTGCCCGGTCATCCAAAATGGATTGTTCGGTTTCTTGCGCCAGTCCGTTTAACAAGGCATCGGCCGACCCACCCCGGCCCACACCGGCGGCGGCGAAGCGGGCCCGCTGGGTGGCCTGGGTTTGGGCAAGCCGCTTGCGCTTGTCGCGTTCCTGACGTGTGCGGGCCAGATCCAGATGTTGCGCATCGGCCTGTTGCCGTGCGACCAGGGCGGAATTTTGCGCCCGCATTTGCCGGTGGCTTTGCACCGCCCCCAGCGCGGCCATGGCAATTGATTCAAATCCTCCCATGGGGAAGCTCCTTTCATTTTGTGGTTGTGAGTTGCCTTAGCGGTTGATGGCGATTTCGCTGGCCACCGACAGCAGCGTGAAATTTTGCGGTGTGTCACCTTCAATGCGCCACAGCGCCTGATCGCCACCGCGCTTCCACCCCAGCGCCCGAACCTTGCGATCACCGCTAAAGGGCACCGGTGGTTGATCCAGCAACCCCGGACCAAAACGCCTGAAGGCCCTGTCTTGAAATCCGCCGCCGGTATCAAGCCTGAGCGACAAACATTCATGCAGGCGAAACACATGGGCGATGGCACGTACCGGACCGTGCGACATGCCGCCGCCATCAATGACCGGCGGCAGGGGTTCGATGACATGAGCGAAAGCCAGGCCCATTTCCACACTGCGTGCAGGCGTATCCAAAATAACCGCGCCGCCCGATACAACGGCATCGGGGACGGGTGCGCCATCGGCGATCACTTTCAGGGTTTCCCCTTCCAGATGGTCCAGCCCGCCCCAGGTGGATTTGCCCGTGGCCGATGTGCCCTGCAACCCGCCATCCACATTCATGTTGGCTTCCAGCTGTTCCAGGTAATATCCACCCGTGCGCGCAACCAACACATAAACCCCGGTCCCCGCAACGGCGACAGACAGGAACGCGCCCTTTGTTTCCTGCAACGTCCAGGCGGTTACCTGTTCGGCCCGGTAGATGGTCACGGTGGCCATTTTGCCGTTGTCCATAACCATGTGGAACAGGCGGGCGGCGGTGTCGAAATCCTGATCGCGGGCCGGTGCCAGCATGTGCCCGGCCAACAATCCTAAGTCGGCGGATTGGTACGCCTGTTCCACATCGGCAAACAAAAATTCCCGCAATGCCCCCGCATCGCGCGGCGCAAATAATGTGGCACCATCCACATTGCGTGGCGGCACGGTGCGGGTGGTGGGCGAACCGATCTGGGTTTGCCGCAAAAGCTGGATATTGCCGGGACTTAAAGGGTCGCCCGTGACCATCCATTCCGCACCCGAGGTAAAGACCTGCAAATGACGGCCGGAAAAGACGGCCCTGACGGCGTTGACCTGATCGGACAAAATAGCGAATTCGATGCCTTCGTCGTCCAGCCCCGTGCCCAGATCAAAATTGAACAGGTCGGCGGAACGGGACATCCACAAACGGTTGGGCAAATCGCGTGCGCCACCAATAACCATGCGGTCCTGATGAAAACACACCGACGCCGGCCAGCCGCGAACGGGGGAAAAGGCCTGTTCTTCAAAGTCCACCGTGGCGGTGGTCGAAACCAGCGTTTCGTGCACGGTAGCCGTCGCCGATGTGGCCGAAACGACGGAGACAATCTCGACTTCCTTGTTTTGCAGGCGAAAGCGGGTGCCCGTGTGGGCGGCGTCAAACACATCTGCCGACGCACTTATTGTAATGCTGCCGGTGGTGGCACTGGCCGCCAGGGTGACCTCATCAGGGCTGAACTTGTGGTGCGGTTGATGCAGGCGGTTATCTTTGTCAAAGAACGACCAGTCGGCCAGCGTCCACGCCGTATCGGACGTACGGGTAATTTTTTGGGGCGCCACATCGGGGTGTACGACAAGCAAGGTGTCGGCGGTCTGGGTCCAGTTCAGGGCCGGGACTTGTGCCGCGTTCCAGGGTGCGACAAACCCCGCCACCAACACGCCGTCGCGGTAAACATCGACCCGAAGGTCGGTAAAAACCAGCAGGTAGACCTGTTCCACATTGAATTCAAAGGCGACCAGGCGACCATCGCCCGGCACCGTCGCCAGATAGCGCAATCCGGCCCGGCGCGAAACGCCGCCGGTGGGATGAATGAAAACGTTGGTCAATTTCGACGCGCCGTTTTCATAGGACCGCAAGTCGCCCCGCCCCAACAACTGCGGCGAAATTTCGCCTGCCGTGAAATTGGTTTTGTTGATGCTTGCGCGCGCCATCAGCTCCGGGCCCCGATCAGGGTGAAGTCTTCGATCCGGCCCGGCGTGTCCTGCTGGGCGTCGATGTTGCGGGCACGCCTTAAATCCCCTTCGGAAATTTTCAACAGGCTTTCGGCGCGGCTGGTGCTTTCGGTCAGCGGGATACAAAATTCCGCCGCCAACCGTGCCACCAGTAGCTGGGCAAAGAACGGCGGGTATTCACTTTCGGCAGGGCGAAAAATGTAGCTTAAAACCACGTCGGGTGAATTCGTGTGCAGGCGGCGTTCGGCAATGCGATAGATCACACCGCGCCCGGCCCCGCCGTGGCCGACGGATAAAGCGCGCAAAAAATCGCCCGGCAACTGGAAGGCATAGGCGAAATCGGCGACCGGCTCAACAGCCAGCCTGGCCAGCGCGACCTGCCCCGTGGCGAAATTCCACGGATGGGTCGACAGCAGGGCATCGCGAACACCTTCATACAGGTTGCCCGCAATTTCGGCTTCCGCCGTGCCGTCGTCGAACGAGGCGATGGACGACGCACCCAGTTTCAACAGGGCGCGCGAACATAGCGCGATGGGGCTTAAGGCCATCTCGGGGACTCCTTTATCTTGAGGGGATTGGGGAAACAATGGCGTTGAATGACTTAGCGATAATTAAGACATAACTAAATATAAGTTAATTAGTATTTTATTGATATAAAACAGATAGATAACATTGGCGGCGGCCCGGATATTCCGGGTTATCGCCGCCCCTGCCATGCTGTCTTGTTTATTAGTCGGTATCGACCGCACCAATGGCCGTCATGTCGGCGACATCGACAATGCCAAGCGCATTGGCGTTAACCAGGTAAATGCCCGAAGCCGGTGCGCCATCGGTATCGGTATTGGCCATCACCATGTCGCCGATGCGGACCATGTCGGTGGCGGGATTGAAGTATCCCGCCGTATCGACGGTGATGGCTGTGTCGATGGTGGTGTAATGCCACAGCGTGAAGCCGTTGGCGTAGGCCAGCACACTTAAATCCTTGGACTGAAAAGCCATGAATTGTTCTCCTTTTATTTCAGGGTCAGGATTCCAGACAGCGCAGGGAAACAACGCCCGACGCATCGACCAGGGCAGCCCCCTGGCTCATGGAATTGTTGATGAAGTGGGCGGCGCGATCACCGTGCCAGGTGATGTCGGTCTTGACGTCGGACCCGACGCCATGACCCAGTGCCGATTTGTGATACCAGTAACAGTAACGGACATTGCCGGTCACACTCAGGCCCGAATGGGGCATCCACAAGGTCCCCAGCCAGCGCTTGGCCTGGGTGCCCTTCCACGGCAGGTCGTCGTCGCCGATGTAATCGGCATTGGCGAATTCCGAAATACCCAACAGGTCAGACCACTGTTTCCAACCGATGACGGCATAGCGCTCACCGTCGTCCGGCACATCGGCCTCGCCCAGCATTTCAAATGCGCTTAGCGCCTTGGCCTTGGTCAGGCCGTCGATCCCTGTTCCGGCGTAGTTGGTGGACGTATCAAGTTCACCAATCAACAATTCATCGGTCTTGCGACCCAGCGCATAAGCACCGGCCCTGGCCACGATGGCCTGTTCGTTGATGTTGGTCTTGAGTTCGTCCAGTTGATCGACCCAGTCACCGGCGTAATAATCATAGAGCGCGCATTCAACCGGCGTGTGATCAACATTCATCACCGGCACCTTGCCATGACGGGCCTTGGTGGATGCGGTGCCCTTGCCGACTTTCTGAAAGGTGGTCGAGGACCCTTTGACCTGGTCTTTGGTGCGCACGGTGTTGCGCAGCTTCGATCCCATGCGTTGATACTGCATATGGACTTCTGCCTGGAAGTGTTTAACGAACGACTGCTCGACGGTTGTCGACATGTGTCATTCTCCTTATTTTTCAGGTGTTTGTGGGGATACGGCGCAAAAATTTCGCCGCGGGCTTCACCCTTGTGCCGGGCCGGTTATGGGGGCCAAGTTGCCGCCGCCGGGGCGCAGGGCTCGCAACCACCGGGCCTTGCACCAAAAGGAACAAGGTTATCCGGAAGTGAAATAAATAAAAAAAAGCAAGAAAACCGGGTTCCGCCATCCTATATCAGGTGCAGAATGTTGATTTCTTCTTCTATTGTTGTTTGTAATCACTACGAAATTGACATTTTCCAATGAAAAGAAGTCTAATGGATACAAGCTTGAATAACGTTGCGATCAATCCTTTGGTAACCCCATTGGATGCATCTGATAGGGGCTACACAAATGAGCACTGAACCCGATACTGCCGTGACCAAAACTGCCGTCGTAAATCGGTCGCCACTGGGCCGTATCCAGACCGACACCAACCGACTGTTTTCAAAATGCCTGTTTGCCTTTCACAGCTTCGGCAACCTGGGCGAGCTGTCGGAAAACATGCGTATCCTGTCCCTGAACGCCGAATTGGCGGCCGGTCGCGCCGGAGAAAAAGGCAATGCCGTCCGGGCCCTGACCCAGTACACCCGGGAACTGGTGGCCCGCCTTAACGGCGTTAACCGCGCCATGTTGAACCTTAAATCGGTGACCTATAACCAAAGCGCCAGCGCCCTTAGAATCCTGCATCAGCTTCACCTGCTGAACCGGGCGCTTGATGACTTGCGCGCCCGCAAGGGGCAGTTCGCCACCCTGGCGCTGGAAAAAACAGCCAAATCCCGCGCCGACAAGCTTTCATCGCTGCTTGAGGATGTCCAGGGCATGACCCAGAACGTCAATAAATTGTCCAATGAAGCCAACGAGGTCTCTGAAGTTGTTTCCCAGGCGGGCAGTATTGCCACCAACATCGCCATCGAAGCGTCAAGCGCCGGTAATCATGAAGCGGAATTTGACCAGGTCGCCCAGACCATGCGGGGATACGTCGCCCAACTTCACCACATGGGTGATACCGCCGGCAGCCCCATTCGCGACGCCGGGTCCGTCGGCGCGAATCTTCAAGATCTCACCCGGCAAAACATAAAATCATAGCCCGTTCCGCACCCCCCAATCCCCCGGAATAAAATCGCCCTCGAGGAGGCAAAAAAATGATTTCACAAACTATCTTCCAAAAGCCCGGCCACAAATGGCTGGCTTTCGGTCAGGATCCGAACAAACCGGAAAAACTGATCGATACCAATCAGATCGTCATCACCGCCGGTGATTCCGCGATTATTCTCGATCCCGGTGGAATCGAAATTTTCCCGCCCATGCTGGCCGCCCTGACCGATGAAATTCCCATCGAAAACGTCAAGCACCTGTTCATGTCCCACCAGGATCCGGACATCGGCTCGTCGTTGCCCTTGTGGCGGCAGGTTTGCAACGAAAACGTCAACATTCACCTGTCGTGGTTGTGGACCAGCTTTGTCGCCCACTTCGATGCCGAAGCCAACATCACCCCGATCCCTGATGAAGGCATGACGATCCAGTTGTCCAGCAACGTGACCTTGCAGTTCATCCCGGCCCATTACTTGCATTCTTCGGGCAACTTCAGCGTCTATGACCCGGAAGCCCGCATTTTGTGGACCGGCGATATTGGTGCCGCCATGCTGCCCACACGCCAGCGCGACAGCTTCTACGTCGAAGATTTCAATAGCCACGTCCAGTATATGGAAGGCTTCCACCGTCGCTGGCTGGGTTCTACGCGGGCGCGTGATGCCTGGATCGGCCAGGTCAGCAAGCTCGACATTGACATTCTGACCCCGCAGCACGGGCTGTTCTTCAAGGGCGACGACGTCAAACGCTTCCTGGATTGGCTGGCCCGCCTGAACATCGGTTCGGGCATTGATTCCATGGGCGGCAATAACGATTCCTGACTTGGTTTAAGGAAATAACGGGCGGCGACACCAACCTGATTGTTCAGGTGGTGTCGCCGCCTCCTTAAGAGGGAGCGCAGAGGGTACGCGCTCTACCCCTTGGGGCCGGTCAGCTTGCCGGATAAAGCGCCTTGAACCCCTGACGAACCTGTTCCACCGTCGCCGGGTCACGGTCTCGCCAGTAGCGCGGGCTGTTCATCAAATCCTTCACAGAATTTTCACCGATGGCGGGTCCCGTTCCCGCCCCCGTCCCTATTCCCGGTTCGCCGGTTTCCATCAGGCGGTGCAGGGTCAACACACCCTCACGGGTGGCGCTCAACGCATCAAAAACCTGGCCCGGCAAATTAGCCTGCCCCCAGGCCTTTAACTGGCGAGATGTTTCGCGCCATTTTTCGGCGCCGCCAAAATGCGTTTCCAAATGTTCAATATGCGCCTCGGCCTCGTAATCCTGGGCCAGGTCAGCCAACAGGGGCGCTAACTTTTCGTTGGCCAGTTCATAAACCACGCGGGCCTGATCGGGACTGAAACCGGCCCGATGCAGGCGGGCGTTAACCTGGCTATCGGCTTGCAGGGGCAAATCTTCAAGGGCCAGGGCATAATCATCGGGGTTGTCGGGCACTTGGGAAACAGGTTGGCCTCCCATCCTGCGTTCCAGATCGCCGTAGGATTTGATCATGGCGCTTAAGCGCACGTTCTTGGTGGTGTCGTCCCAAAACTTAAGCGGCAGTCCTTCGGGTGGGCCGGATTGGGTTTCAGTCTCGGGCGTCACTTCCGGTGTGGGTGTGGATGTGTCTTCGCTTGGTACGTCAATGGCAACATCAGTCATCTTGCTTTCCTTCTTGGTTGTTCAGGTCAGAATCAGGGATATTCTTGCCGCGTTCGATCAGGGCGAGCATGCGGGCGACCAATTGGCGTTGCCCCTCCATATGGCGCAACAGGCTGTCACTGGCGGCGGGCCCCAGCACCCGGTCCAGCGTGGTGTGCCGCAAATGATCGATCACCCGGCGACCATCGGTGCTGCCAAAACAGCGTGTAAAGGCGCGCGCCAGGTCCGCGTCAGATGCAAACCCGGTGTTTAGCCCTGGTTCACTGCTCATGATACGACTCCGCCCCGGCCGTCAGCGCATCGATGATCGCCACGGCATCATCGCCCGGTTCGGCCAACAGACCCGGCGGCACACTGAAGGCTTCGGCCAACCAGCGCGCCGTGGCCGCCGTATCGACCGCACTCAGGGCATGGGGACCAAGTGATTTCAGGGTTTCCAGCCATTGCAAAACACCGGCGGCTTCGCGCCTTGAATTTTGCCGGGCCAGGGGAGAACGGTATTCAAGGTCGATGATCCGGCCATCGATGGTCACGTCGTCGATTTCGCCACGCCGTTTCAAGATCGCCATGGCGCGTGATACCAGTGGCATCAGTAGCTCGCTTTGCAGGCGGCCATAGGTGGCCCCCAGCACGCGGGCCATTTCGGCAGAACGTTCCAACACTTCGGTCGCCGACATGCGCGGCGCATCGATCTGGCCCAGTTTGTCGGCCAGCAGCGCCGCCCGGATACCTTGGCGTAAACGATCCAGCACCAGTTCTGAAATATCAAAGCGCCCCGGCGCCTGCAACGGTGTCAACCCGGCCGACCCGACCGCCTTTGGAATAATGGTTCCGGGCACCAGTCGAATGTTGGCCGGGTTCAGCACCCCGTCATCATCGGCCTGCCAGATGCCAGTTACGGCGATAGAGGCGTTTTTCAAGATCAGTTCGACCACCTTGTTGGCGGTTTTGATATCGGGCAACGCCTTCATCACCGGGGAACGTCCATAAACTTCCCCCGGTGCCTTCAACCAGCGAAAATTGATAAAAGGCGAATGGTCAAAACGACCCTCGGCCAGCTTGACAGGTTCGGCGGTGGTATCGCCGGGCTTCAACACGGCCAGATAATCATAGCCGCCCATGGCGGACGGGATCACCGCTTCGATCACCGCAAACGCCTGTTCCACGGATTCAGGAACTTGCCTGTCCTTATGTTCGGGCAACGGAGCGTTTGGGAACCGCTCAACCAAGCGGGCGTAGGTCATGTCCGATTGCCGGTAGGTGGTATCAAGCCGCCCCGATGGGCTTTCCTCAAGAACCAGTTGCGATAGCGGCACGGCGGTGAAGCGAAAGGCTGCCTGTTCACCCACCCCCGCTTCTTCAAGCAGTAACGAGGCGCTACCCGCCGTTACAAGGTCCAGATAACACTGGTGCATTTCAACGGCGAAGTTGGACCGGTCGAAATTGGATTTAAGGGTTTGCGAGATTTGTTCGAATTCACCGGCCATATCGGACGCGTCTTCGCCCGGCAAATCAGGCCCCGCGACGATGCCAAACCACTGCCCCCAGGGCGGTGTCAGTTCGGCAAGCAAGCTGGCGGCCAGTTGTTCTACGGCGTCCGGTGCCGTACCATCGAACAGGCGATCATACTGCTTGGCACCGGGCTGGCCCGTGCCCAAACCGCCTTCACGTCGGGGCAAGGCGAATTCGTAACATTCCCGCCAATGGCTTTCCCAGGACTGCCGGGCTTTGAGCGCACGGTCATACCGTGCGAGCACGACAGCCGGGTTCAAGGCCGGTAGCTGCCCCTGCGCCGGGGGAGTGGTTTGCGTGTTCATCATCATCCCCTATTCGCCCAACAACGATTTGCGTTTTTGCGCCACCGCACCACCGGACAGCAAACTGCGGGACGCCATGGTCACACCTCGGGCCGACGTCGCGATGGTTCCGGCACGACCACGCCTGCGCCGCGCCAGGGCGTCAAGGCGCCGTTTGGCTTCATCGTCACCATCATCCAAAGCGGCAAGTGGCGGTGGCGCGGGTGGCGACGGTGGCGAAAATAGTCCTCCCATAACGGGGTCCTCCAGAATTCAAACAGGTTGAAAAAGACAACAAAAAAACCCGCCAGGAATATCCCCTGGCGGGCCTTGGACACAGCTGTGTCCTTTCGTTGGACAGGAAGGTACTATGAATTAATTCATATTGTCAAGATATTTATAGAATTATTTTCCTATTAACAGCCTGAAACAACTGCCACGGCGTAAAAACCCCCGGTGCGCGCAGGCCAAGCACGCGCTTCACCGCCTCGACACAGGTATAGGGTCGCCAGGGCGCACAACGTTTGGGCGGATGAGTGACACGGGTTTGCAATACGCGGTGCCCCAGGGCGCGGTAGTGTGTGGTAATGGCAGGCGTGTCCAGTCCAGCCACGATGCCCAGTTCCGTACAATGGGACAGAGGGTTATAGACCACCCAAAAACCCCCTTCGCCCTTGTGTGCCTCCCTTCCATGCACTTGGCCTTCGATCAGGACGAAACAATGGCGATAGCCGCGCTTGAGGATCTTCAGCCACGGCAGGTCGGCCCGGTCGCCAAAAACCACCAGGGCACATCGCGGCGCATATTGCGGATTGTTTTGCACTTCAGCCCGCATCAATGATGTCCTTCTTCCTAAGCACCGTGGTCAGGCGGTCCAGCGCCTCGTGCCACAGGGAATGGGCGCGGGCGTGGTCGCGCAGGCGGGAGTCGGGCGGATGGTCGTCGTACCCGAAACGGGCGAGGACTTTCAAGTGTTCGACACCGATCAGGCCCTGCCTGTGCAGGGCCATGACCGCCCGGTAGATATCATCGGGATCACACGGCCTGACCGTGCCCCCCGAAGGACCGCGAAACCGGGCACCTTCGGTGCGGGCGCGCTGGGCCCGCATGTACCAAAACCAGGCTTCTTCAGCATCGCAAAACAGCAGGACACCCGTTTCACGCGTTACAGGCTGGCGGTGTTGACGATACATGTATCGGTTGCAGAATTTGGGTTGGTACACGGCGGTTCCTCCGGCTGAAATATTGTGAACATAAAGCGAACATATGTCTAATATCCGTCATTTATTCCTAAGTCAATATTATTTAAGTTAAATTTTCCTAGAATACTACGGATTATTTACGTGCAATTCGAAGGCGGATACACGAAAATGTTCCTATGCTGAAACACGCTGAAATCTGGCACGCCATCGACACGTTGGCCCACGAACATGGATTTTCGACCTCTGGCCTGGCCCGTGCCGCCGGGTTGGATGCGACCACTTTCAACAAATCAAAACGGGCCACGGCGAAGGGCAAACAACGCTGGCCCAGCACCGAAAGCATCGCCAAGATTTTGCGCGCCACGGGCACCGGCATGGGCGAATTCATGTCCTATATGGGGGATGGAACCGGCGCCTTTCACAACGTGCCGCTGATCGGCTTCGCCCAAGCCGGGGCGGCCGGATATTTCGACGATGCCGGTTATCCCACCGGAGGATCGTGGGATGAAATCCCCTTCCCCGGTGTATCGGACCCGCACACCTATGCACTGGAAATTTCCGGCGACAGCATGCAGCCGGTTTATCGCGACGGCGACACGATTATTGTGTCGCCCGGATCCAGCGTGCGCCGGGGCGACCGTGTCGTTGTCAGAACCCAAAAAGGCGAAGTCATGGCTAAAATTCTGCGCCGCCAGTCCGCCATACGCATTGAGCTTGCCTCTGTAAATCCCGACTATCCCGATCATGAACTGGCACTGGAAGATGTTGACTGGATCGCCCGGATCGTCTGGTCCAGCCAATAATCCAACAGGAGTTTTTTTAATGTCCAAGGCCCATACCGGCAGATCGATCACCTATGCCGATGGCGCATGGGTCGAAGGCAACCCCAAGTTACTGGGCGCTATGGATCACGCCGTTTGGCTGGGATCTGCGGTGTTTGACGGGGCGCGTGCCTTTGGCGGCATGGCGCCGGACCTGGATCGCCACTGCGCCCGGTCCGTGCGGTCGGCCCAGGTTATGGGCATGACGCCAAACATTACCGGGCCCGAGATTGAGGCCATCGCGCGCGACGGCATCGCCCGCTTTGATACGGCACTAGAGCTATACATATGCCCCATGTTTTACCCCACCGAAGGCTTCATCGTACCCGACGCGGCGACCACACGGTTCGTGCTAACCATCAGCGAAGCGCCAATCCCGGCACCGGACGGGTTTTCCGCCTGCACGTCATCCTTTCGCCGCCCAAGTCCCGACCAGGCCCCGACTGAAGCCAAGGCAGCCTGTTTGTATCCCAACGTGGCGCGCGCCCTTGCCGAAGCCAAGGGCAAGAATTTCGATACCGCCGTGATGCCGGACCCGGACGGGCTGGTCGCCGAATTCGCCTACGCCAATTTGTTCATGGTCAAAGACGGTGCCGCCCATACCCCGGCCATCAACGGCACGTTTTTAAACGGCATCACCCGCCAACGCGTCATCGCCCTGTTGCAAGAAGATGGCATTGCCATCACCGAACGGTCCTTGGGCTTTGATGAACTAAAGGACGCCGACGAAATCTTCGGGTCAGGCAACTATTACAAAGTGGCCCCCTGTACCCGCTTTGATGATCGCGACCTGCAGGCCGGCCCCGTCTATCGCCGGGCACGCGAATTATACTTCGACTTCGCCAAAAACGGATGATGCGGAACTTGAGGATTCATCTGCTGGCTTTGCTGATGCTGGGCCTGTTGGGCGGCGGGGCGCAGGCTGATTTTGAGGCCGGTTTTGCCGCCTACGAAAAAAACGATTACGCCACGGCCCTGAAAGAATGGCTGCCCACCGCCCAAGAGGGCGACCCCCATGCCCAGCACATGTTGGGCTTTTTGTATGCCCAGGGGCGCGGTGTGACGATCGACCCGGCGCAAACCGTAATCTGGTGGGGCAAGGCCGCCCGCCAGGGGTTCCCCCCTGCGCAATATACCTTGGGGCAATTGTACCGTCGTGGGCTTGGTGTCAAACGCGACCTTGAAAAAGCCCGCGACTGGATCAGCCGCGCGGCGGATGCCGGATATCCGGATGCCCAGCGCGCGTTTGGCATCATGCATGTCACCGGCGAGGGCGTTAAGAGTGACCTGAGCGCCGCTTTTATGTGGTTGGACCTTGCCGCCGACACCCGCGGACTGCCCTCCGGCACGTTCTGGCCCGATATCGACAAATACCTGACCCCGACCCAACGCCTGGAAGCCGACCAGCTAAAGAAAAACTGGAACAATTAGGTCGGAGTTCCCATGTGTCTTATCCAGACCTCGAAGGGAACGACATGCCAGACAAGAATTTCAACAACGATGGATTTTTTGCCCAGTTACGTCAGGAATTCATTGAATCCAGCCGTGACCAGATAGAAGAGATCGAGGCAAAGCTTGAACGCATCGACACCGGTGCAGGCATCGCCGCAGAAGAACTGTTTGGTGTCCAGCGCAACATCCACAATATCAAAGGCCAAGGCGCGACTTTTGGCTATCCGGTAACCGGACGCGTTGCCCACATGTTGGAGGACTATCTGGAGAATGCAGGTGAAATCCAAACCGAAAACATAGACCATATTCGCAGCTATCTGGACCTGATGACGGATTTGATCGCGACGGACGAATCCATCGCCAAAGGAAAAACGCAAAACCTGCTAAACGCCCTGCCGACGGGTCAGACCGTAACCTTCAGCACCCAGCAGACCCACGATATCAACGTTCTTCTGGTCATGCCCGCAGGATTGCAACGAAGACTGGTCGCCAAAGAATTGCTATCGTGCGGCTTTCGCGTCATGCGGGCCTATGGCAGCCTTGAGGCGTTATCGGTCGCCGCAGATCTTGCACCCGACATCGTCTTCGTCAATTACGATATCAGCCCCTTTAACGGGTGCGAGTTGGCCAACATGTTCGCCGCGGTCGACGACCTGCGCGATATCCACTTCGTGCTGCTGACCAGTTACGAGAGCAACAACGTCAAATTACTAAATTTACCCGCCAACATTTCGGTAGTTCAAAAGCACAAGGATTTCACTGAAAGCATCGGTGAATTAATGATCCAGTGGGGCGTGTTCGGTAACGTCCCCCACAAACCGCCCAGCCCCGACACATCGATCAGCCAACATCCCAAGACGGTCGACATCACCCAAGTCGTCACCCAGCGTCCGCTGAAGGTCCTGGCGGCGGAAGATAATCCCATTAACCAGCAATTGATCAAGGCAACGCTGGAAGGTTTTGGCCATCAACTGGAAATCGCCGAGAATGGCCTGAAGGCCATCGAAGCCGTCACAAAGGGGAATTTCGACCTGATCTTTATGGACATCCGCATGCCTGAAATGGGCGGCACCGATGCCACCCGTGCCATTCGAAACTTGCCTGGCGACATTTCGGGTATTCCGATCATCGCAGTTACCGCCGATGCCACGGATAAACACCGCAACGAATACCTGGATGCGGGAATGAATGACTGTGTCGGCAAACCCATTGCGCGCGGCGAATTGCTGGCGGCCATCAACAGGGCAATGGGCGAAGAAATTCATCTTAGCCTGAATAGTGAAACCCCGGCACCTGAACCGGTCAGCGACATCACGCACGCCGGCACAAACGATGCGCCAGACGGCGATGTTGAAGATTTCCTTGAGCGCTTGAACTCCGTCGCGGAAAAACACGGCGCAAAGGCATAGCGGCGAAACCCCCGCTTAATCCAGATTACCCAACCGTTCGATCAGAAGGTCAAAAAAGCCATCGGCATCGACGCCGCCAATAACGTGGGCGTTAGGCGCACGCTCTGTCACCTGCCACCAATCGATGACGGTGGCACCCCGGGTCAAGACCGATTGGACTTCAATTTCCACGTTGCAGTCGCGCCCCGAAAACAGGTCCGGCCTGATCAGCCAGGCAATGGTGGTGGGGTCGTGCAGGGGACCGCCGTCAGAACCATATTTGTTTTCATCGAAGCGCTCGAAAAATACCAGCATGTCACCTAATGCCGTGGCCGCCCGGTTACCCACAGCCCGAATGCGTTCGATCCGGGCTTTGGTCGTCAACACCTGGTGGGTGACGTCCAGCGGCATCATGGTGATCGGGGTTCCTGCGGCAAAGACCTCGCGGGCCGCTTCGGGGTCCACATATATATTGAATTCCGCCGACGGGGTGACGTTCCCTTGCGCAAAGTAGCCGCCGCCCATCAGAACGATCTGCTTTAGGCGCCCGGCGATGGCGGGTTCTTTTGCAAGGGCAAGGGCGATGTTGGTCAACGGCCCAATCGGGCACAGGGTAACCTCGCCCGGTGCTTCGGCCATCACCGTATCGATGATAAAATCAACGGCATGGGCGTCCTGCAAGGGGATCAGTGGCTCGAACAATTCGGGCCCATCAAGGCCGGTTTTTCCGTGCACGTGTTCTGCCGTCACCAACTGGCGTGCCAGCGGCCGGTCGGCACCGGCGTATATCTTTACATCCATGCGCCCGGCCATTTCGCAAATCATGCGGGCGTTCCTGGATATCAGCGCCAGCGGCACATTACCGGCCACCGTGGTGATCCCCAGCACATCTAATTCGGGACTGCCCAAAGCCAGAAAAAGGGCGGCGGCATCGTCTTGGCCGGGGTCCGTATCGATGATGATTTTCATGGATTTGATTTTTCCGTTCGTCAGGTGAGCAGGCGTTGCACGGCAGCAAGATTTGGTGCCGAGGCGCTTGCCCCGGATTTCGTGGTCGCCAACGCGCCGCACGCGGCAGCGAAACGAACGGCCTGACCCAGGCCATCACCACGGGCCAGGGCATAGGCCAGGCCACCGTTGAAACAATCACCGGCGGCGACAGAATCGACGGCCTGGACGGTAAACGGCGGCACGAAACCACGTTCATCGCCCGAAGAATAATAAACCCCGGCGGCGCCCATTTTGATCACCGCGCAGGCAACGCCCTTGGCGTGGAAAACCGCAGCCGCCTGTTCGGCCTGATCAGGCGTGGCGGGGCGAATGCCGGTCAGGGCTTCGGTTTCGGACTCATTCGGGGTGATGATGTCGGCCACGGCGAGCAGGGCGTTTAGATCATGTTCGTGGTCCGGCGCAGGGGCCGGATCAAGGATCACTCGCCCGCCGGATGCCCGCACGGCCTTGGCAGCATGACACATGGCGGGCTGGGGAATTTCCAATTGCACAAGCAGGATATCGGTTTCTTTAAAAACGCCCCGCTGGGCGTCAACGTCGCTTTCATCGATGGACAGATTGGCCCCGCCAACGATTGAAATACAATTTTCGCCCCTGGCATCGACACCAATAACGGCGATGCCCGTGGCGTTTACGGGATCATGCGCGACATAGGTATCGGGAACACCGAATGCGGCAAGTTCGCGTCGCGCCAAGGCACCAAAAGCGTCCTCGCCCAGGCGGCCCACCAATTTGACCTGCCCGCCCAGTCGCGCCACCGCAACGGCCTGATTACAACCCTTGCCACCAAGGGCGATGGCAGAGCGGTCCCCGTGCACGGTTTCCCCCGGCCCCGGCAATCGTTGGCCGTAAACCGTGATATCGACGTTGATGCTGCCGAAGACGACAATCCCCATAGATGATCTTTCCCCTGACCAGATCCGGGTTGATAATGTCGTATTGGTTCCGGCCCGGCAATGTTGAAGTTGCCAGTACCGGTGACTTTACTTTGCCGTCAGGGATTCCGTTGCCAGGCAGTTAATGACGGCAATTCGTTTCTTGAGGTTATCCACATGTTCAAGCAAACGCTCGCCGCGCAGCACCGTGCCATCGGAAATTTTGGCAGAACCCGCCCGGTCATAGACGCTTTGCATCTTGTTCATCTGATTGACCCATTTGTCGATATAGGGAACCCAGTTTCCATCGTGATGTTTTTTGACATAATTGACCAAACTGGAATGTGTCGTGGTTCCCCACCAGCTGACAACCGGCGGCTTCGCACACGTGCTGTTGAGCGGCCAGGCTTGGGCGCTTGTCGCTGCAGGGGCGACAGCCGGAACAGGTGTTTTCGGTGTGGGTGCCGGGGGTGTTGGGGGGGCAACGGCCGGGGCAGAGGCCTCGGGCGTGCTGGAAACTTCCTGCATTTCAAGCATTTCATCCACACCCAGGAAAAGGCCGCCGCCGATCAACACCAGAACGATCAGGGCCATTGCAAAGGTGGGTAGAGAGCGGCTCTTTGCCGGTTCCTGAAGAGAACCTTTGCGCCCACCGGCAATGTGATTAAGCTGGTTTTTCACCTTGGCGATGACGATGTCGGGATCAAACGGTTTGGTAATATAGTCAACCGCACCCAGGCGCAGGCCTTCCTTTAGGTCCTGTTCCTTGTTCATGGCGGTCAGGAAGATAACGGGAATGTTTTGTGTTACCGGGTTGTCTTTCAACAACTGGCAGACCTCGAACCCATTCAGGTCGGGCATGTCCACATCAAGCAGGATCAGGTCTGGTTTAAGCGTATTTGCAATTTCCAGGGCCTTGGCGCCATTGGGCGCAAAAGACATGCTGATGTCGTCTTTAAGAATATCGATCAGGAAATCGAGGATATCGCTGTCATCGTCAACGATCAGAACCTTGTTCGCAGTAGTCATGGCTTGAAACTCATCCGGACAGCAGGCCCCTGGCAATTCACGGGCGGATATTGTTAAATCTACACTTTGGCAAGCATGCGCGTGTTCATGGCAAAAATCTGTGACGGCGATCACATAGATAGAATTTGAATAAAATTGCACACAATCAACACAACGAAAATTTGCGCGCTCGATTTACCAGTTGACGTATGATCCCATGCGCAGGGATAAAGTGGTTTCTGACATAACCTTTTTCAAGCGCGGATATTCAAGCCATGTATGAACTGCACTATTTTCCAGGCAACGCTAGCTTTGCACCACACGTCGTGCTGCACGAACTTGACGCCCCCTTCAAGCTTACGTTTGTCGATCGCGACAATCAGGCCCAAAAGAACGCCGCGTACCTGAAGCTCAATCCGGCCGGGCGTATCCCGACGCTGGTCGATGGGGATCTGGTGCTATTTGAAACCGCAGCGATCTGCCTGCATCTTGCCGACACTCACCCAGATGCAAACCTGGCCCCGCCGCTTGGCACGCCCGCGCGCGCGCATTTTTACAAATGGCTGATTTTCATGACCAACACCATCCAGCCGGATGTTTCGATGTTCTATTACGGAGCCCGCTACACCACCGACGAACAAGGCTGTGATGCCATCAAGGAGGCCGCAACGCAACGACTTGTCGACTGGTTCGAAATCATCGAAGACGCGCTGGGAGACGGCCCCTATTACATGGGCGAAGACTATTCGCTGCTCGATATCTACCTGCTGATGCTGGGCCGGTGGGGTCGGTTCCTGCCAAAGCCGCCCCGCGATTTTGTCAAGATAAACGCCATCCTCCGCAGGGTGCTGGAACGCCCCGCCGTGCAAGCCGCCATCGCCAAAGAAGGCATCGAAGGGGACTTCCTGACTTAAGAATCGGTTAAGTCAGCAACCCAAGCTCCTTTTGCTTTTTCTTTGTCAGTCCCAAGGAAACAATGCGATGGGATTGGGCCAGGTATGACTTCAGGTCATCATCGGGCAAGCCCGGTTCGGCGTGATGCTGGATCCACTTCATGCCGCGCGAGGCCAGGTACGGTGCCGGGCGCAGGCCCGCCTGGTCCTGTAGCAGGTCAAACGCCATATCAGACACCTTGAAGGTAATACCGGGATATTTTCCATTTTCCCAGCCGCCGATGGCAAAAACCTTGCCCCCCACCTTCCAGACATGCGAGCCCCCCCACTGCATCACATAGGTGGTTGCCGGCAGCGACTGGCAATAGGCGTTGAATTCTTCGTAGGTCAATAAACGCTACCCTTAGCTGGCATAGGAAAGCGCGCGATTGCGGCGCGCAATGGTGACGTAAAGCGATCCCACGATGATCAGGTTGACCACCCCCGCCAGTGCCGCATTGGCATAGGATACCGTGTAGTCGCCGCCAAGATCGAAGAAGTATCCCCCTTGCGAACCACCGATGGCATGGCCGACCCAACCGAACAGGGTGACGATGCCCAGCGCCGAGGCGCGTTTGCCAAGCGGTGTCATGACCCGCACACTGACCAGAATAGTCGTCATCACCCCGGCGTAGCCAAAGCCGTATATGACGACAAAGATGTAGAAGGCATCGAGCGTTTCGAGCTGGATAAAAAAGAACACCAGTACCGTCTGCCACAATGAGGCGATCATATAGGCCCGAAGTGCACCGATCATATCGGCCAGCTTACCAAAGGCGATGCGACCGAAAATAGCCACGGCCATCATCAGAAAAACAACGCTGCCCGCATCTTCCAGGGCGATCCCCCGGTCTTGAATAAGCGGCAGCAAATGCATCAGCGGGACCGACATGCAAATGCAGCAAAACACCACCGCCGCACTCAACCAGGCGACAACGACGTTAGAAGGTATCGGTACCGGCTGATCATCTTCCATGGCCGGATCGCCCTGCGCTGTCGCCGCCACCTTGGCCGGTGGTTGACGGATCAACAGCGCCAGGGGGATCAGAACCGCCAGCGCGATCACCCCCATGGTCGTCAGGCTATCTCGCCACCCCATGGTGCCGATCAACAGGGCAGAAGCAAAAGGCACGCCCCCCTGTCCCAGCGCCTGACCGGCAGAAGCGATCCCCAGGGCCAGCCCGGCGCCGACTTTGAACCAGTTGCCGACGTTGGCGATGAGCGGCGTAAACAGTGCCCCGCCGCCAAGGAACCCTGCCACAAAAAACAGCACGTAAAATTGCCACAAGGCATTGGCGTGAGCGGCGAACAGAAGACACAATCCCAGGACGGCAGCACCCAGCAGGCAAATCCGGCGGGTCGACGTGCGATCCGCCATCCGCCCCATGACAATGCCCCCCAGGGCCAACCCCATGAGGCCTGCGAAATTAATCAACGACACAGAACCGCGTTGCCAGCCGAATTCTTCATTCAAGGGAACAAAATACGCCGAAATACCGTTGACCATGACGCCCATGCCCATGGCCAGCATGATGGCAGAGGCAATCACGATCACCCAGCGATACGCAGGTTCTGTTTCCATAATACTCCCCTTGGCCCCAAAGGCTGTCCTCAAGGGCCAGCCACATGACAGTTAATCGTGACATACAAGTTCGCGAACAGTCAATTCGCACGGCCTGACGGCGTCCGGGTCTCTCTTTGGCGAGGTTTCATGCCCATGGCAAATGCGACACATCCAATCCCCATCACCGTCGCGGAAATCAGCAACAACTTGGCGTATTTGTGAACAATACCAAATGTCGGTTCGATCAACGCAATGTGCCCGCCAGATTCCAGGAAGTAGAGCACTGCCCCGGCCATGGCGGCAACGAACGCGACACTGAACGCCCAACGTTCAATATCCCGGTTAAGCCAGATGCTGAAGAACACCACCGGGGCCAGGAACATGGACGCCGTGCCGCTGATCGCCACGGCAGAAAACAAATCCTTGGAACCCAGGAACAGGAAGACCAGCCCCCCCAGCAAAAAAAGCACCATGCTGATACGGCCATTACGCGCTGTTTCGGGTGCCAACTTCATATCCACGATGGCCAGCTTGGATGCGCTGGAAAAAGTTGAATCCAGGGTCGAAATGGCGGAAATGATCAACGCCATATTGAACAACATCATTGTATTGTCGCCAACCAGGCGGGTCAGGGTGCGCACCATGTCTTCCCCCGCCCCCTTCATCACACCGGCATATACACCCAACAAACCAAAGGCCAGAATACAGGCGATGCTGATCCAGCAGGCATGAAGAAAACTTCTTTGCGTTGTTTTCCGGCCCGCCAGAAAACCGCGATCCATCATGACCGGATCATGCAGCGGATAGCTCCAGATTTGCAGGAATGCGACGAGGAACAGCACCCAACCCGGCGACGTTATATCGGGGCTGGTCGCCAACATTGTCGGCAGGTCGAAGCTTTCAGCACCCGATACCCGGACCAACAAAACGGCAAGAACACCGACGAGCACGACCGTTTGCAAAACATCCGTGCGCAAAGATGCACTTAGCCCGCCCATCATCGAATACCCCAGCGTCAGCAAGGAAATGGCAACGACGGCACTGATATACGGCACCGTTCCCGCGACGCCGAAGACAATTCCCACAACCAGCAAATTGGCAAAGACTTCGCTGAGCAAACGCACGGCGACAACGATATTGAATGCCCCGGTCCCCTGCCTGCCGAACCGGTCACGCAGGAATTCATGTACGCTGCCATACCCATGGCGAAAACGAATAGCATCGACGATCCAGGCCCCCGTCAAAAAAGACAGGTAATAAGCCGCGTACGCCAACGTGCCCGCGATGCCGTAGTAATAGCCAAGAATAGCGGCGTTTAACAACGAACGCGCAAAGATCCACGTCGTCACCTGCGACAAGACCAGGGTCAGCAGGCCTGGTGCTGCGCCGTTTTCATCAAACCCGCGAAAGAACCCATCCGTCGTGCGAACCCGTGGCGAAAGAAAAAAACTGGCAAGCAAAATGACGCCCAAGAATCCGAGTAGAAGTTCCTGCATTGTGGCTCCGTATGTGAATTAAGGTGAACACCAGACCGCCCGAGCTTGGGTGGATCAGCGGGGCAAACCTACAGTGAACATATTGTTTGTGAAGTAACAACCCTGTGAGGTTGGGCAACGCCAATGAGGGGCCGATAGCCAGCGCAATCACCCCGCGGCATGCAGGTTCTATTTGTTTCGCGCTCTCTTTTCTTTAGCGGGAACAGGGGCTATACTTTTTATACCGATGGGGATGCTCGGTACTTTTTTTAATCATGCAGGGGGACAAAACGATGAAACGTTTAATCTCGGGAATTCTGATCGCGGCGGCGGCATTTGTTTTTGCCAGCGCCACAGCTCAGGCTAACGAAACCACCATGACGGCGGATGAACTGCGAACCGTCCTGGCCGGGAAAACCTGGTCGGTGAAAGGCCAGAAAGGTTCCAGCGCTAAAGCAATCATCAAGGAAGACGGCTCGCTTACAATCATGCAGGGCGTGAAAAAAACTGTCGGCACATGGAAGATCAAGGGCGACGGCACATGGTGCCGCACACTTTGGGGCAAGAACAAATGCCAAAACATGAAACGCAGCGGTGACGATATCAAGGTGTACGAATTGAACGGCAAGCATTCATCGACGCTCAGCCTGCAGTAGCGCTCAACGAGCCCCCCGAACGGACAATGGCAAAAAATGCCAAACACCAAAGCGTGACGGCAACAGGGTCAAGTTCTACGACCCTGACGGCAAATATGCCTCTGCGGTGACGCTGAACTAACGGCGTAACCGCTTACACTGCCAGGTCTTCACCGGCCAGGGCGCGGCGGATCAGGGCGATGGTTTCGGGCACGCCATAAAGGGCGATGAACGACCCCATGCGGGGGCCCTGTTTCTGGCCCAGCAAAATTTCATAGAGCGCACCGAACCAGGCTTTCAAATCGGCAAAGTCATGGCGCTTGCCAACCTCGTAGACTTCCGACTGGATATCGGCGGCTTGGGCATCAGGCGCCAGTCCCTCCAAGGCCTGCACCAGGTCTTCCAGTGCCGCCACTTCCAGTTCACTGGGCGCGCGGTACTGCTTACCCGGCTTGATGAAATCGCTGTAATAGTTGATCGCCCTTTCCACCAATTGATCCAGGAACGGGGCAGTTTCCGGGCTGGCATCGGGCCGGTAACGGACAATAAAATGCCACAACACGGACTTGTCTTCCGTATGGCAGACGCTGGCCAGGTTGAGCAGGATATTATAGCTTAAGTGCGCGTCCTCAGTGGGCGGTTGCCCCTGATGAATATGCCAGGCCGGATTGGAAAGCTTCTTCGCGCCATCCTGGTCAGGGTACGCCGCCAGGTGCGACAGGTATTCATCGACGTTCTTGGGGATCACATCGAAAAACAGGCGCTTGGCGGTCTTGGGCTTCTGGTACATGTACATGGACAGGCTTTCCGCCGGCGCATAGCGCAACCAGTCTTCGACCGCCAGGCCGTTGCCCTTGGATTTGGAAATCTTCTGGCCTTCATCATCCAGGAACAGCTCGTAGGTCAGGTTCAGCGGCGGCGTGGCGCCAAGCACCCGGCAGATACGGCTGGACAGCTTGACCGAATCAATCAAATCCTTGCCCGACATTTCATAGTCGACGCCTAACCCGGCCCAACGCATTCCCCAGTCGGCCTTCCATTGCAGTTTGCAGTGACCGCCGGTAACCGGCGTTTCGATCTTTTTGCCATCTTCGCGCTGATAAACAATGGTCCCGGCGGCGACATCGCGTTCGATCACCGGCACCTGCAAGACGATGCCCGTTTGGGGGCAGATGGGCAAAAACGGGCTGTAGGTAGCGCGCCGTTCTTCACCCAGAGTTGGCAGCACAACATTGATCACATCGTCATACTTTTCCAACACCCGCAGCAACATGGGATCGAACATGCCGCCCATGTAATAATCGGTGGAACTTTTGAATTCATAGTCGAAACCGAATTCATCCAGGAATGCCTGCAAGCGGGCGTTGTTGTGATGACCGAAGCTTTCGTGGGTGCCGAACGGATCGGGAATGCGCGACAGCGGTTTGCCCAGATGCTGGGTTACCATTTCCTGATTGGGGATGTTGTCGGGCACCTTGCGCAAGCCATCCATATCGTCGGAAAAAGCGAACAGCTTGGTCGGGATGTCGGATAACTGATGGAACGCATTACGCACCATCAAGGTGCGGGCAACTTCGCCAAAGGTACCAATATGGGGCAATCCCGACGGCCCGTAGCCGGTTTCAAACAGCACATAGCCTTTTTCCGGGCTCTTCAGTTTGCCCGCACCGCCCAGGTGTTTGACCAGGGCGCGCGCTTCGGCAAACGGCCAGGCGTTGGACGTTTGCGCCAGATCATGGAATTCAGAAGCGGAAGGGTCGAGATTGGCGGAAGACATGGCTGATAAAGTCCGGTTATCGGGTTGAAGTCGCCGGAAAATATACCACCTTGGAAAAAAATGCGAGCCCGGACACGGTGATGCTTAAAAATACCACATTCACTAGGCAAAATCTGCCTATGATCAACACATAGATTCGCAATGAATTAAAAGAATCAACGCCCCTTAACTGGCACGCCATTTGCTACTGATAAGGCAATGATACGGTAAGAATCAACAAGCGCCCTGTAACCCCTCTTTAATTGAGCCCCGATGACGCATTTTGCCAATCTGATGACTTCGCTGAGCAATTCCATACGCAATATGGGACTTTGTTTTGAGGATACGGCACCCGAAAAATCATCCTTCAAGGCCCCGTTTGACAGCCTGCGCATCGGCGATCACGGCACAGTACCGGATCATTTGCCGGCCCTGTTTGACAGCCGCGAACGCAATTTGGGCAATCCGGCCCGCCTGTTCCCCGGACGCACCTGCAAACAAAGTGAAACCGAAGATTTGAACCGGGTCACACTGCAGTGGCTCAATGTACTTGACGGCTTGAAGCCCTATGGCCTGCGCGGCCAGATCAGCGGCATCAACACCTACCTTAACCGGTCCACCGACACCCCGACGCTGGCGTGCCTGGGGCAAGAGTTTCCCTGGACCAAACCGCTGAACATTTTTCACAATGCCGGATCAGAACACATTGCCTTCGCCAAGTACCTGTCCCTGCGCAAGATCGGTGTCAGCGCCCAGCGCCTGCGGCTGGTCTGGATCGAAGATGCTGTGCTAAACAGCAACCGGGTCGTGCTGGCCGCCACCTTCGATGGGCGCAATTACATTATGGATAGCCAACGGCCCGAGATCCTTGAGGACCATACCCTGACGCATTTCAGGCCCTATTGTTCAACCAACAAGGCGCGTTTTTCCCTGCACTGGGATGGCCGCGAAAACAAGGGTTGGGAAACGTCGCTAAAACAACTGGGCGCACACGCCCTGCACTAGGGCAGATCCGTCGCAGGCTCTTGCTGGCGTCCCCGTTCGGTCCAATAAATGATTATGGATGCCAGGATTCCCATAAGTGCGAACCCTCCGACCAGGGGCAGCACAGTGCCATCAAACAACTGGCCCATGAGCGTCCCCAACGGCACCGAAATAAGGGTCGACAAGGACCCGATGACCGCCGCCCCGATACCGGCGATGCGGCCCAAGGGTTCCATAGCCAGCGCATTCACATTGCCAAACAGCATGCCAAAACACATGAAGGCACAGATAAAGAAGGCCATGTTCAGCCCTAAGTCCGGCATGCCGCCGATATAAACTGAATAGACAAAAAAAGCGGTCGACAAGATCGCCAGGGCACCTGCGGCAAAGGATGACAACAACCGCATCCCCAACTTCATGACCAACTGGCCGTTGATAATTGACGACAGGCCAAGGGCGAGCGCCAGCACGGCGAAATAGGCCGGGAACAGATCAACGACGCCATAAATGACACTGAACATCTGCTGGGCCGACAGCAGATAGCCGACCAGGGCGCCAAAGACCAATCCGGCCACCAGGATGTAGCCCAGGGAAATACGGTTGCCGCAGGTTTGCTTTATGCCCGACCAGATTACGAAAAAAGAGAAACGGACGCGTCGGTGTTCAGGTAACGTTTCGGGTTGGCGCAGGGTAAACCAGATCCACGCAATGAACGCCAGAACCAAAAACGAAACGAAAATCGCTCGCCAATGCCACAGCATAATAATCCCCTGCCCCAAGGCCGGGGCCAAGGCAGGAACAAGAATGAACACGCCCATGACAAAGGACATGATGCGCGCCATTTCGCGCCCTTCGTACTGATCCCGAACCAGGGCCACACACACAATGCGCGGACCACCGGCCCCCATACCTTGCAACAAACGACCCAGCAACATGACCTCGAAACTGGTTGCAAAGATCGATAGCAAACAGCCGATCACAAAAATAATGTAGGCGCTGTGGATCGCGGTTTTTCGCCCGATACTGTCCGACAACGGGCCATAGACGATCTGCGCCGTACCAAACCCCAAAAACAGGGCCGATATGACAAGCTGCTGATCATTGGCGATCTGGACCCCAAGGTCCTGCCCAATGTGAGGCAGTGCCGGCAGCATGGCATCGATAGACAGCGCCACCAGCGAAATCATGATCGCCATCAGCGGCACGAATTCGCCAAGCGCAAGGGCCGGTTTGCTTTGTGTGGTCACAGCATTTCTACTTCATCAAAACTAAACGCAGCCGGTGGGTTTGGGCAGGCCGCCCCATTTGCAAATCAACTTCATTGGGCCGGCTTCGAACGAGGCAAAGATATCGTTTTTGGAAACATTCTGGGCCTTGCAAAACTTGCGCAAGGGCGGCACGACACCTTCATCGTCGAACATCTTGCGGGCGGCGACGATGTAATTCATATGTTCGTCGGTCAGTTCACGGCTATCATTGGCGGCGATTTCACGGGCGATTTCGGGTGTCCAGTCATCGCGGTTCAACAGGAACCCTTCATTATCGAGCTCTAGAGTCATAATTATCTCTTTCTATGGGGCAACAGGAAGACCATATGAACATGGCATTCATTTAATACAAGAGGCAGCCGATCTTTCCCATGAACATGACAGCCCCCAAGTCCGCTCACTTCCCGTTTGATAACAGTTATGCCCGCCTGCCGGAACGTTTTTATGCCAGGTTGGCCCCCACACCCGTGGCAGCCCCGGCGGTGATCAAGATAAATCACGCGCTGGCGCAACATCTGGGCCTGGACGCCGAATTCATAAAATCGCCCGCGGCGGTTGAAATATTTGCGGGCAACCGGGTGGCTGAAGGCTCCGAACCCCTGGCCATGGCCTACGCCGGGCAACAATTTGGCGGCTGGGCGCCGCAATTGGGCGACGGACGGGCCCACCTGTTGGGCGAAGTCATTGATGCCGATGGTGCGCGCCGGGACATCGCCCTGAAAGGTTCCGGTCGCACGCCCTTTTCCAGGGGCGGTGACGGGCGGGCCTGGATCGGGCCAGTCTTGCGCGAATATGTGCTGAGCGAGGCCATGGCAGCCCTTGGCATTCCCACGACACGGGCTTTGGCCGCCACCACCACGGGCGAGGATATTTACCGCGAACAAATCATGCCGGGTGCCGTACTGACCCGTGTCGCCAGCAGTCATGTGCGGGTCGGCACGTTTCAGTTTTTCGCCGCCCGCCAGGATACCGAAGCCCTGCATCTTCTTGCCGATCATGTCATCGAACGACATTACCCCCAGGCGCGGGACGCAGAAAATCCGTATCTTGCGCTGCTTGAACATGTGATCACCCGACAAGCCACACTGATCGCAAAATGGATGGCGGTCGGTTTTATTCACGGCGTCATGAACACCGATAACATGCTGATTTGCGGCGAAACCATCGATTACGGCCCGTGCGCCTATATGGATGGCTTTCACCCCGACACGGTGTTCAGTTCGATCGATCACGGGGGGCGTTATGCCTACAAGAACCAGCCCAATATCGCCCAGTGGAACCTGGCGTCATTCGCTTCAAGCCTGCTGCCGCTGATCGATACGAATGAAGACAAGGCCGTTAGTGCCGCCGAAGCCGCCGTGGGCGCCTTTGTCGATCAGTTCAACGCGGCGTGGTCCGGTGAACTTCGGGCAAAAATCGGCCTGACAGAAGAACAAGACGGCGACGCCGAACTGGCCCAGGACCTGCTGAACCGCATGGCCGATAACACCGCCGATTTCACCCTGACCTTCCGCCGCCTAAGTGAGCTCGCGATTGAAGATGCCACCGCCGATGACGCCGTGGCCGCGCTGTTTGCCGACCCTGAATCGTTCCATCAATGGGCGACAAAGTGGCGCGCCTGGCTGGCCCACGAAACTGTCGACGACGCGACCCGGCAAGCCAACATGCGGGGCACCAATCCCGCCTACATTGCGCGCAATCACCGGGTTGGGCAGGTGATCGATGCCGCACTGGGGGGTGACTTTGCGCCCTTTGAAACCCTGGTCGACATTCTATCCCGGCCGTTTGACGCGCAGCCCGAAAACGCCGACTATGAAAACCCGCCGCACCCCGAAGAAGTGGTACACGAAACGTTTTGCGGAACCTGAAGGGCGCTTAAGCCCCGTTTTTTAGACACAACATGCCAGCCGCCGTATTGGAAATCGGCAGGTGGTAGTTGCTGTAAAGCTGTTTCACATTGCCCGTCAACGCGCCGCGCATGGTCAACCACATAATGAATTCGGCGCCCTGCGCCCCGGCCAGGCGCACCATGTCGTGAATAGACATATCAAGGAAATATTCCGGATCATCGACAATTTTTGCCATGCAGATCTGATCAAATTCCTTGTTGATAAATCCGGCACGTTCGCCATCCAACTGATGCGACAAACCGCCGGTTCCCACGACCACAACCTTGAGGTCTTCGGGGTATGACTCGATGGCCTTGCCCAGCGCCTGACCCATCCGGTAGCAGCGTTTGGGTGACGGCAATGGATGTTGAACGGTGTTGACCACCAACGGCACGGTCTTGATGTTTGCCTGGGCATAATCGGGCCAAAACAATTGCATGGGCATGGTAAAGCCATGATCCACAGCCATTTCCTGGCACGTCACCATATCGAAATCGTCGTGCACCAGGGAATTGATCAAGTGCCACGAGAATTCCGGTGCCCCCTTGAACGGCGCAATTGTCGGAATGCCCCAACCTTCATCCTGATTATGATATTCCGGCGCGGCACCTATGGCGAACGTCGGCTGTTTATCGAGGAAGAAGTTCAGGCCGTGATCGTTGTAGATGATCACGGCAATGTCGGGTTTAACTTCGGCCAGCCAGTCGCGCACGGGCGGATAGCCATCGAAAAACGGTTTCCAATACGGGTCGTCGAACTTTTTGTTGGCAATGGCGTTGCCAATCGCTGGAATATGAGAGGAGGTCAGGCCTCCGACAATACGGGCCATAACATCAATCTCCTGCGCGCAATAGTTTCTCTTTGAATTCTTCGACCGTCATGCCGGTTTGCTGGGCACCCACATCCTGGACGTTCAGGCCAAAAATCCCTGCGAACTTGGCGAGGTAATAAATATTGCCACCGGCGGCGAGCAGGTTAAGAACGACCTTGTCACGTATCGCCTGTTTTTGTTGCTCGTTAAGACCGTACGCGGACATATAGGCTTCTTCGTCTGCAAGAAAGCTGTCGCGATTTTCCTTCTTGTTGAACGAATAGCACATCTTGTTCAGGGCGTAGCCTTTCATGGCCTGCACGCCGTCGAACATGACGGTGCCTTCAATTGGTGCTTCGTTAATCATTGGCCTCCCCTCTTCATCAAGACAACGGCGAATGTCCTGATTATCGGGAGATCCTGGCAAAAGGAATTGATGCCAATCAATTCAGGGGGAACTTAAGGCCTACTTTTTCCAGATCGATTTGCCCGATCCGGGCAGGCCATAGCTGCCCCGGTCACCTGTCGGTTTCGTCTACTGTGCTGCGCCAAACAGACATTATCTTTCTGGAAGGTCTGCTTTGAGGCAGGGAGCAGACATCATTTGTGATCAGCGCACAGATCCGTTTTTGACCCATAGCGGACCCCAAGAAGTCCGTATGCAACCGTTTATCGCCCGTATAGATCGGGCTAATTAAGAACCCCATTTGGATACACCAGCGGGGAGTTTCGCCGACGTTTATCCATCGCGAGGAGCGGCCGAATTGACGCACTATTCAATCTGCGAGTTGCGGACCAAGTTAATATTCGGCGGGTTACGTAGAGTTTCCAAGATTACGCAGCTACGTTCCGCCGCCTTCATAAGGGTTTCCAACTGTCCGTCTTTCACATCATCGGACGTTTTTAAATCATATGAAATATTTACTCGTTGAAAACCAACGGGGACGCTCTTCTCCATCATCAAAGTTCCGCGTATGTCGACACCGAGATCAACTTTTACTGCCAGGTATTTCAAATTAATACCGAGTAGATTAGCGATCATTCTTGTCGAAGTGTCGAGGCAACTTGCAATGGCCGCCGCCAATATTTCGCCGGGGCACGGAAAATCACTCTCTCCGCCGACAGCCTTGTGGACCGATACCGCTTGGCTGGCGGGAATGCCAGTCCCGAAGACAACATGGCCATGGATCGGGTGGTTCGCATCTATTTGATCTGACGAAGTTCGCGCACTGTCGATGATCCACGCTCGTTTCGGATCGCTCTCGTAGTCTTTCCGCACGGGCGCCTGCCGTTTGCGGATATTGATTTGACCGAGGCCCTGGTGTCTATCAATGGTTTCTTTGTGTTCTGGTTGCATCATTCTCTCCTAGACCGTGAGAGCAGAACGTTATTGTCTGGCGAGACGACAAGAAACTGCGGATGGTGTAGCAAATGACTATTGGTTTGATAGCAAACAGCTACAAATCGAGTAGTTGTCCAGATGCGATGAGAACACTAGCATCTGTTGATGGTCGAAAATATTGACATAGAATCCGGTAGCTTGTGTCCAGCCCTCGCGTCTGCAGGGATACTCGGAGACAAGTGGACGCTACTGATCTTGAGAGAACTGTTTCTTGGCACTGTCCGGTTTAACGACTTTCAGCGGGCACTCCCCCGGCTATCGCCGACAGTCTTGAGCAAGCGCCTCAAGATGCTCGAAGCGAATGACCTGATTGTTCGCAAGGCAAGCGCTTCAGGCCGAACCAAAGAATATCGCCTGACTCGTTCCGGTCGAGATTTGGGACCAATCATCGAATACATGGCGGTTTGGGGATTGCGCTGGCGCCGCCGACGGATTGGCGAGGAAGATTATGACATCAGTGGTTTTATGTGGGACTTCCACCGCACCCTCAAAACCGATTCCCTCCCGGATGGCGAGATAGTGATTTTTGTAAAGTTTACAGATCAGGGTTCTTATTCCCGTTGGTGGCTCGTTGCCAACGGGAATACGGTCGATTTGTGTATCGACGATCCCGGTAAGGAAGTTGATCTCTATCTTACGGCAAGTCTTGATTGTCTGGCCGCAATCTGGATGGGCGATCGCTCTGTCAAGGAAGCCCTCAACACCAATTCCATAGTCATCGAAGGCTTGCCTTATCTTATCCGTGACGCATCCAGTTGGTTTCCTCAATCACCATTGTCAAATGTGCGTCCGACTGTGCCTTTGGATTAGGCAGAGTCTACATGTATTGGATTTCAAGAACGTCCACTTTTAGGTGGTAGAACGGACATCATTCAAGATGGGTGTTTAGGTATGGAAATGACCCAAGGCGGACAATTGACGGTTTTTTTACGCCTGGATCGGCAACATAGACAAACCTGTAGAATCAGGAGGCCGAAGCAGAAAAGACAATGCTCGGCACTGGAATCTTATAGTTACCATCAGATAGATATTCAGAAGCCAATTCGTCAATCTCCGCTCTTATAGCCTTTTGAACGCCCTCATCTTGTTTCTTTAGGATTAGCGGGACGCGAACCCCAAATTTCATGAAGAAGTCGAAGAAGCTCATAGCTGGAGCATGTAGGACATTTGCGACCAATTCCGTTTTGACGTTTTGAAACCCCACCTTATGCATCATGCTCTCAACTTGAGCCACGTCAGACAGGATGTAAGCGTTGGGCGCAGGCCCGGCTAGCGACATATCGGCATGCCTTCCAAGTACATCAAATAGCAGCCGATAACATTCTGATTGATCAGGCCCCAGCCATTGGCTAAACGCAAATCTGCCACCGGGCTTCAGCACCCGATAGGCCTCGTCCATCGCAGCGATGGGGTCGGTAACATGGAATAGTACAATATTGCTGAGAACAGCGTCATACGTTTGGCCGGGAGCGGGAATATTTTCAACATCGCCAATGCTAAATGACAGATGAGGAAACTGCTTCTTTGCTTCCTCGACCATACCCGCTGAGAAGTCCATGCCTTCGGCTTCGGCGCCAAGCAAACATGCGCATGCAGCCACATAACCGGGGCCACATCCTGCATCCAAAACTTTAGCCCCTGGAAACAGTTGAGCATGAGAGAGTAGTGCCGGGATTGTTTGGAGTGTAGCGCGTGCCGTCGTGTCACCATAGAATACCGCACGCTCAGTCCATCCATCTCGCTCGCTCTCTCTGAATTTTGAATAATCCATCAGCGACGCCTTCAATAATCCCCAAAAGGGGAAGTGGATGCTGTCACAGGAGAAATGTCAAATTTCGTCATGTTCTCATCTTCTGAAGACATCCTTTGTGACTGCTATTGGCTATTAACGGACTCCATCAGCATTTTGGAATTATGTCTGCTTTGAGGTGGTGAGCAGGCATCATTTGTGATCGGCGTACAGGTCAGTATTTGAACCAAAGCAGAAGTTTGGCAACTCGCTAGTCAGCTCTTGTTAATCGCTGACCCGATTGCGTTCTGATTTGTTTCAAGAAGGAATAGGCGTTCCCGGCATGACCAAGGGTTGGGGGACGACCTCTCCCCTGAAGGAGCACCCTTCCCCCTTAAACTCGACCCGGGTTCCCAAGTCGGCGAAGCGGGTTTCCAGCAACGCGAGGCCGATGTTGGCGCGCCTACGCGGTGAATGACAGACGGCGCGCACCGTGCCCGCAATATGGCCGTCAACCCGTGCGGTCCAGGGGTGTTCATTAAAGGTGACGGGGTCGCCATCAAAAACGATGCCGACCAGTTTCCGGGCCGGGCCTTCCGCAGCAATACGGATCAGGGCCTGCTTGCCGATAAAATCATCTTCCCGGTCGAGATCGATCATTTTGTCCAATCCCACTTCAAAAGGAGAACTGTCCGGAACGGTGTCGGCCCCAAAGGACAATAGGCCGCTCTCCACCCGTTCGATGTAATTTGGCGCACCGGGAGCGATGTCGTAGGGTGCGCCGGCCTGCTTGACCTTGTCCCACAAAGCGGAGCCACGTGTGCCATCGCAGAGGTAGATCTCATACCCGCCCTGCTTCGACCAACCCGACCGGGCGACGACCAGCGGAATACCGTCCAGTTCCGTTTGCCGGAACCAGAAATATTTCAGGTCCCGGACCCAGTCGCCAAACAGGTCGGCCACCACCTCTTCCGCCTTCGGGCCCTGAATGGCCAACGGACTAACATCAGGCTCACGGACCTGGACCTCGAAACCGCCTTCCATGGCAATGGCACGGACCCACAACAGGACATCGCTGTCGGCTATGGAAAGCCAGAACGTGTCGTCGTTCAGCCGCAACAGAACAGGATCGTTCAGCAGGCGGCCATCGTGATCGCAAATTGGCACATATTTGCCCTTGCCGATCTCGCAGGTCTTGAGGTTACGCGGTGTCAGATACCGGACCAAACGCTCCGCATCGGGCCCCTTGATCTCTACCTGGCGTTCGGCCGCCACATCCCACATGGAAACGCCTTCCAGCAACCGATTGTATTCCGCCGCCGTGTCGCCGTAAGACACCGGCATGTACATTTGATTGTAGATGGTCATATGGGTCACACCGTCCGCGACGGTGCTGTCGAAAAAGGGAGATTTACGTTCCCTGGGTCCCAGCGCAATCTGATAAGGCATAGGGGCAAACCTTCATATTGTGATTGGCAAAAAGCGAGATACGGCACGCCTTAAAAAAAACCGCAGCATTACCAAACCGACATTTCACAAATAACCTTCATTTCGCAGCCTCGGGCACCATTAATGTGCCCGTGGAAAAAGCAAAAACACCTGATCCAGAACTAAGAAAAACAGGATTATGAATTCGGAATTTTACCTGTAGCGACACATACGCGTCTATTTAGGCAAAAACCTGCATAAAAATATTTTAATTGTCGGATGTTGGCTGAGGCTGTTGAAAAAAGCTGAGGTACGAGGGGATGGAATATTTACTTCCAAATCGATTTGCCCGACCCGGGCAGACCATAGCTGTCCCACTTTTTTGTCACCTGTTCGACAACGTCCTCATCCATGCGGATTTTGCGGCCCCATTCCCGGTGGGTTTCGGGCGCTATCTTGGTGGTCGCATCGATGCCCATTTTTGATCCCAGCCCCGATTCCGGCGAGGCGAAATCCAGGTAATCGATGGGCGTGCCTTCGATCATGGTGACGTCGCGAACAGGATCGACATTGGTGGATATGGCCCAGATCACATCGTTCCAGTCGCGCGCATTGATGTCTTCGTCAACGACGATGACAAACTTGGTGTACATGAACTGGCGCAAATACGACCACACCGCCATCATCACCCGCTTGGCATGGCCGGGGTACGCCTTGTTCATGGACACCACGGCAACCCGGTAGGAGCACGCTTCGGGCGGCAACCAGAAATCGACGATTTCCGGGAACTGCTGGGTCAGCAACGGCACGAATACATCGTTCAGGGCCTCGCCCAGCACCGATGGCTCGTCTGGCGGCCTGCCGGTATAGGTCGACAGATAAATGGGATCCTTGCGCATGGTGATGGCGCTGATTGTGAACACCGGGAAGGGTTCGACTGAATTGTAATATCCGGTGTGATCGCCGTAAGGACCTTCGTCGGCCATATCGGTCAATGAAACATGCCCTTCGAGCACAATTTCGGCCTCGGACGGGACTTTCAGGGGCACCGTCTTGCAATCGACCAGCGATACTTTTTCGCCGCGCAGCAGGCCTGCAAACTGGTATTCCGACAGGGTATCGGGAACCGGTGTCACGGCGGCCAAAATCGTGCCGGGGTCGGCGCCGATAACGGCGGCCAGCGGCATGGGCTGATCGGATGTTTTTTTCCAGCGGGCGAACTGCTGGGCCCCGCCGCGATGTTTCAACCAGCGCATGATCGTGGTGTTCTTGCCGGTCACCTGCATGCGATAGATGCCCAGATTCGGCGCATCGCGTTTGTCGCCCCCTTTGCCCCCGTCCGGACCTTGAGTAACGACCAGCGGCCAGGTGATCAGCGGTGCGGGCTCGCCGGGCCAGCAGGTTTGTACCGGCAACTTGCCCAAATCGATATCATCCCCCGTCCAGACCACTTCCTGACACGGTGCCGATGTTGTCGTCTTTGGCTTCATGGACATCACGGTCTTCAACAAGGGCAGCATGTCCAGCGCCTCGCGCCAGCCGCCAGGGGGTTCGGGCTGGCGCAGGAAAGCCAGGGTTTCACCAATCTGGCGCAACTCGTCCGGGCCACGGCCCATGCCCATGGCGACCCGCTCGACGGTTCCAAACAGGTTGACCAGAACCGACATGGCCGAACGTTCACCCTTTTCGTTGACGACGTTTTCAAACAACACGGCGGGGCCACCTTCGGCCATCAGGCGGGTCTGAATTTCAGTCATTTCCAACTTGGTGGAAACCGGTTCGCTGACCCGGATCAGGCGTCCATCCTGTTCAAGACGGGCCATGAAATCCCGAAGGCTTTTGTAGCTTAAGGAAGCCATAATATAATATTTACTCCTCCGCAGGTAATTGTATAGCGTGTCGATATCAACCGATGGTCGGCACGAACCTACTTTTGTTGTGTTCAGTTGCAAATAAGGATACGATTTCAACGAGGTGTTAACAAAGGCAATAATAGCACCAGGGGTTAAGAAATGAGTGTTACCGGCGATAAAAGCTTTAAGCGGCTGATAGATATTGGCATCGCCCTGTCGATGGAAAGAGACCACAACCGGCTGATGGAGCAAATCCTTCAGCAGGCCAAGGAGCTTTGCAACGCCGACGCCGGCACACTGTACCTGCGGGGCGACGACGATTCCCTTCGGTTTGAAATCATGCTGAACGACAGCAAACCCGACCTTAACGCCGGGGGTACCAGCGGCAATCCGGTGCCAGCCTTTCCGATTCGCTTGTACAACCCCGAAACCGGTGACGCCAATCACAAAAACGTCGCGTCACACGTGGCGCTGACCGGCAAAACCATCAACATTCCAGATGCTTATGAAGCGGAAGATTTTGATTTTTCGGGAACCAAAGGTTTCGACGAAAAGTACAGCTATCGCTCGACGTCGTTTCTGACCGTGCCCCTGAAAAACCATACCGGCAAGGTGATTGGTGTTTTGCAACTGCTTAACGCGAAAGACCTGGACACCGGGCAAGTTGTTCCTTTTAGCGAAGTCAACCAGCCGCTGATTGAGGCCGTGACCAGCCAGGCCGCCGTGGCGTTGGATAATCAGAACCTTATTCAGGCCCAAAAAATACTGCTCGACAGCTTCATTTCTGTGCTGGCCGGCGCGATTGATGCCAAGTCCCCCTATACCGGCGGCCATTGCCAGCGGGTCCCCGAACTGGCCATGATGCTGGCCGATGCGGCGTGCAAATCAACCGAGGGAATCTTCAGGGATTTCGACCTGGATGAAGACCAGCATTACGAGATGAATATTGCCGCCCTGCTGCACGATTGCGGCAAGGTGACGACACCGGAATACGTTGTCGACAAGGCGACCAAGCTGGAAACCATCTATGACCGAATCCACGAGATCAGAACCCGGTTTGAAGTCCTTAAACGCGATGCCGAAATCGACTGCCTGAACGCCATCATCGCCGGTGGTGAAGAAACTGCGTTACGCAAGGAACTGAAGAAAAAGCAGGCCCAGCTGGACGAAGACTTCGCCTTTATCGCCAATGCCAACATTGGCGGCGAATACATGTCGGACGAAGATATTGATCGAATCGCCCAAATTGCAGAAATCGAATGGGTGCGCACGATCGACAATCGCATCGGTGTTTCCCACGAAGAATTGCGACGCATGGAAACCGTTGACTACCAGCCTGTCCCGGTCACTGAAAAATTGCTGGTCGACCGGGCTGAACACATTATCGAGCGTGATACCGCAAATAAAATTCCGGAAGAAAACACACTGAATTTCAAGATGAACGAACCCAAAGATATGTATAACCGCGGCGAATTATACAATCTGAGCGTTCGTCGTGGCACCCTGACCGCAGAAGAGCGCTACAAGATCAACCATCACATGGTCCAGACCATCACCATGCTGGATCAACTGCCCTTTCCCAGCGACCTGATGAAAGTACCCGAAATTGCCGGGGGCCATCATGAGACAATGATCGGTACCGGTTACCCGCGCGGCCTGAAGAAGGAAGATATGTCCATCGAGGCCCGAATCATGGCCATCGCCGACATCTTCGAGGCCCTGACAGCGTGTGACCGGCCATACAAAAAAGCCAAAACCTTGAGCGAAAGCGTTCGCATATTGTCGTTCATGAAGCTGGACAAGCATATCGACCCCGACCTGTTTGATCTGTTCCTGAAATCGGGTGTGTATCTGGAATATGCCGAAAAGCGGCTGATGCCAAATCAGATCGACCACGTGGAAATCAGCCAATACCTGGACGTTGGCGTCGACTGATCTTGCCCATTCCCACCAGCAGCGCGCCTTCCCATGCCGTTACGCGCGCATTGGCTTATCCCTACCAAATCCCGGAAAAATCATATGTGCTGGGCCCTCACGGGCACCGCGAACTGCATGCTGGCGAGCCTGCGCCAGACCTTCACGGTCTGCACCCGGTCATTGCCAGCGGGTCCAACCAGTCGCCCGAGCAACTGGCCAGAAAATTCGACGACAGCCACTTTGCCGATACGGGCGGCGCCCCGATTCCGGTATTGCGCAGCCGCATGGAACAATTCGATTCCGTCTATTCGCCTCATTTCAGTGCCTACGGATCGATCGCCGCGACGCTGCATTTCAGCCCCGGAGTATCGACCGACCTGTTCACCACCTGGCTTAGCGATGCCCAGTTGCAGCGCATGCATGACACCGAAGCACTTGGACTGAATTACGATTTTGGTCGACTGGACGACGTCAGGGTAGAAATTGACGGCGTCGGCGATCGGAATGCCGTGTTCGCCTATATTGGTCGTCGCGGTGCGTTATCTTTTGAAAACCAGCCAATTGCCCTGGCCGATGTTACCGCACGGGGGCGGGCCTGGCCGGCAATGACGCAAACGCAGGTTCAGGCGTTGGCACGGGACCGATTGTCGCCGGTGGTGGACTTACACGGATTCATTGGTGAAAACATCACCAACGTTGACATGCGCCATCAACGCACCACCTGTTTAGCGACCGACGCCGTACCGTTTTTCCATAGCGGATTCACACCTCTTTAAAGCGAGCCACAGACCATGCCTGTTTTTATTGTTTCCTTAATCCTGGCCCTTTCAGTCCTGATCCCTGCCATCGCCACGGCGGATGTGCTCAAGGTGCAGGCGGTGACCAAGGATATTTTCGCCATCGTCGGCCCGCTGGGAAACCGGGACAAGGATAACCTGGGCAACAATGCAACATTCGGCCTGGTAATCACCAGCGGCGGGGCTGTGCTGATTGACCCCGGCGGCACTTACAAAGGTGCGGCCCAGATCGATACCGCCATCCGCACCGTAACGGAAAAACCCGTGGTCGCCGTGATCAACACCGGCGGCCAGGATCACCGCTGGCTGGGGAACGGCTATTTCAAGAACAAGGGGGCGACCATTTACGCCACGGCAGCGGCGGTGGACGATCAAAACGAACGCTTTTCGCAGCAAATGCAGGGGCTGGAATTCCTGATCGGCAAAGAGAACGTGGAGGGAACCAGACAGGTTCAGGCCGACGTCACCTTTAGCGAGCGCCGTGGCTTAACAATCGGTGACACCGTGTTTGAGCTCATTCCCGGCCCGGCCCACACGCCCGGCGACGCTATTGTATGGCTGGCCACTGCACGGGTCGCATTTAGCGGTGATTTGGTTTACGTCCAGCGACTGCTTGCCATTAACGAGGTCAGCTCCCTGAATGACTGGGTCGAAAGCTTTGACGTTCTGGAAAGCCTGGCCCCCGAACATGTGGTGCCCGGCCACGGCGCCCCCACCACCCTGGCCCAGGCCCGGACGGATACGCGGGATTATTTGCAAAACCTGCAAGGCGGCATCCGCCAAATGATCGTGGATGGTAAAGACGACCGCGTGGCGGTGAACATCGATCAAAGCCGGTGGTCGGGACTGGGAAATTTTGAACAGCTTGCCAAACGCAATGCGCTGGCCGCGTATTTCCAGTTGGAATTTGAATAAGACGCCTAGAAAACCTGGCCCGCGATAATAGCGGCGGTAACAATCAGCCCGAAATCCCGGTTTGACTTGAACTTGGCCAGGCAGTCCTTTGGGTTGTCAATCTTCAGGGTCGCCACCTGCCAGACCAGATGCGCCAGGGCCAGGGCCAGCCCGCCATAAAAAGCACCCGACAGGCCGACAATTTGCCCGGCCACGCCGATCAACACGGTCGTACCACTATAAAATCCGATCAACCAGTTTCGGGTGCGGTCACCAAACTTCAAGGCTGTCGACTTCAAGCCGATCAGCGCATCGTCTTCTTTGTCCTGATGGGCGTAAATCGTGTCGTAACCCAGGGTCCACAGGATACCGGCCATGTACAACAAACCCGGCGCCAGATCCAGATCACCCTGCACCGCGGCCCACCCCAGCAGCGCCCCCCAGTTGAACGCCAACCCCAATACGGCTTGCGGCCAATAGGTAATGCGCTTCATGAACGGATAAATGGCGACGATGCCCAACGACGCCGCGCCGACCCATACGGCGAAAAAGTTGAACTGCATCAATATGGCCAGCCCGGTCAGCGACAACACGCCCATGAAGGCAACGGCCTGGGCAACGCTGACGGCACCACTGGGAATGGGTCGGGTGGCCGTGCGGGCGACCCGGCCATCGTAATTTCGATCGACGATATCATTAAGCGTGCACCCCGCCCCCCGCATCACCAGCGCGCCAAGCCCGAATAACGCCAGCAGGGTAAAGTCGGGCCAACCGTCGCTGGCCAACGAAATGCTCCACCAGCACGGCAACAGCAACAACCAGGTGCCGATGGGCCGGTCGATGCGCGCCAGGACCAGGTAGGGACGCATCCAACCGGGTGTCCACTTAAGGGTCCTGGAAACGGTCGCTATATCGCTCGCGGCATCTTTTAACTTTGCGGTCATAGGGGTAGGTTAAAGCATGGCACAGCAAAAATCCAAAGCCCGCATCTACGTTACCGATGACCTGGAATCAGGGGGCACGGTTTCGCCAAGCCGTGATCAGGCCCATTACCTAAGCCGGGTCATGCGGTTGGTACCGGGTGACGCCGTCGTCCTGTTCAATGGCCGCCATGGGGAATGGTGGGGGACGGTGCACAGTATTGCAAAAAACTCCTGCACGCTTTCCTTGGGCGACCAAATACGCCAACAGGTGGACGAGGCCGATTTATGGCTGGCCTTCGCTCCTTTGAAAAAAAGCCGCACGGATTTTTTAGTCGAAAAAGCGACGGAACTGGGGGCGACCAGACTGACGGCGGTTTTTACCGACCATACCGACACCGGGCGGGTCAAGACCGAGCGTCTGGCGCAGGTCGCAACAGAGGCCGCCGAACAATGCGAGCGCCTGACCATCCCCGAAATCTGCGGCCCCCTTTCCTTGAACGACCTGATCGCAACATGGCCCGAAGGGCGATTGTTGCTGATCGCCGATGAAACCGGCGGTGGCCAGCCCATTGGTGAACTCGCGGCATCCTTGCGCAAACCCGGCACCCACGGGCGCCCGGCCGTGGGATTACTGGTCGGCCCGGAAGGAGGATTTTCACGCTCTGAGCTTGACGAACTGAAAAAACTGCCGTTCTCTATGTTTATCGGACTGGGGCCACGTATATTACGCGCCGAAACGGCAGCCATTGCCGCACTCGCCTGCATCCAGTCACTTATTGGTGATTGGCATCGGCGACCTCGTTCGGGTTAAATTTTATCTAACTCCAGCAACAAGAAGTAAAAATCATGCCAGCAGATTCCTCGGGTAAGAGCGCACCTATTGCCAACAAAAACGACCTGATCGCCTACATGGAATCAGGCTGCAAACCGCCTGAAAAATGGCGCATCGGTACCGAGCATGAAAAATTCGCCTATCACATCAAAGACTTAAGGCCGCTGGAATATGAAGGCCCCGACGGCATCCGGGCCTTGCTCGAAGGCCTGACCCAATTCGGCTGGACACCGGTGATCGAAAATGGCAATCCCATTGCCCTGATCAAACCCGACTTAAGTTCAATCACCCTGGAGCCCGCCGGGCAGGTCGAACTTTCCGGTGCGCCACTGGAAAATATCCACCAGACCTGCACCGAAGTGTCCGAACACCTGCGTCAGGTCAAGGCGGTCGCCAAGGACCTGGGCATCGGTTTCATGGGACTGGGGTATCAGCCGAAATGGCCGCTCAAAGAGCAGCCCTGGATGCCCAAATCCCGTTATAAAATCATGCGCGACCACATGGCGAAGGTCGGCACCATGGGGCTCGACATGATGCAATCAACCTGCACGGTACAAGTTAATCTGGATTTTGACAGCGAGGCCAACATGGTCAAAATGTTCCGGATTTCATTAGCCCTGCAACCCGTCGCCACGGCATTGTGGGCCAATTCACCTTTCAAGGATGGCAAACCATCGGGATATTTAAGCTATCGCAGCCATATCTGGACCGATACCGACCCGGCCCGGTGCGGCACCCTGCCGTTTGTTTTTGAAGACGGTTTCGGGTTCGAACGCTATGTCGATTATATGCTCGATGTTCCCATGTACTTCGTTTACCGGGACGGCGAATACATCGACGCTTCAGGCCTGTCGTTTCGGGATTTCATGGCCGGCAAACTGGCCGTCCTGCCCGGCGAGTTGCCCACCCTGAAAGATTGGGAAGACCATTTAACCGTGGCCTTCCCCGAAGTGCGCCTGAAAAAGTTCCTGGAAATGCGCGGTGCCGACGGCGGCCCGTGGAACCGCTTGTGCGCCCTGCCTGCATTCTGGGTCGGCCTGTTGTATGATGATCAGGCCCGCGATGCCGCCTGGGACCTGATCAAGGACTGGACCCCGGAAGAACACCTGACCCTGCGCCGTGATGTACCAAAGCTGGCCCTGAACACACCGTTTCGGGACGGCACCTTCGGTGACATAGCGCTCGACGCGCTTGAAATCTCTCATCAGGGGTTGTCGCGCCGGGCCGTGCTCGACAGCGTCGGCCTGGACGAAACCCATTTCCTTAATCCGCTGTTCCAGATCGCCGAATCAGGCATGACCCCGGCCGAAGAATTGCTGTGTGCTTACGAGCGGAGATGGCAGGGAAATATCGACCCGGTTTTCAAGGAGTATTCATACTAGATCATTTCCAATATAAAGACGGGACTTTTCAAGTCATGATCTTGGCTTTATAAATAAAAAAGAGAATATTTCTGAGGTATTCCAATACTAGAGAAACTATAAAAACATTTAGCGCGTCATGGACAATAAAAAACACACGCTAAGCGCGATTGAAGCCGCCCTGCACAACGGGGAGATGTGCTTCTATTATCAACCGAAAGTATCGTTCGTAACGGGACAGATCGTCGGTGCGGAAGCCTTGTTGCGCTGGATCAAGCCTGACGGCACATTGGTGCCGCCTGCCGATTTTTTGCCCCAGGCCGAAAAATCGGGCCTGATCACCAATATTACCGCCGTCATGTTAACCGAACTGATCGAAGACATTGAGGCCATCCGGAAGGTCAAGGTCGACGCCCAGATCGCCTTTAATATTTCGGCACTGGATTTGTATTCCCCGTACCTGTTGAAAATGTTGCGCAGCTTCATCGGCTCTAAACGTATCAGCCCCGGTAACATCCAGATCGAAATTACAGAGACCGCCTTCGTCGACAATTCCGAACGTATCAAGACGGCCCTGCTGGACATGGTCGCCCTTGGCATCGAAATCGCCATGGATGATTTTGGAACCGGTTATTCGTCGCTCGACCTGCTAAGCCGTTTACCCATTTCCACGGTCAAGCTTGACCAGGGCGTTGTCAGGCGCATGACCGAAGACGTCAAGAACACCCACATCGTACGGTCCAGCCTGTACATGGCGCGCGAACTGTCGATCAAGACCGTCGCCGAAGGCGTCGAAAGCAAGGGGACCTACACCTACCTGATGTCGTCGGGCTGTAACGAAGTGCAGGGGTACTGGATCAGCCAGCCGTTGCCGCTTAAAGATTTCATCACCCTGTGCGGTGGCAAGCCACAATGGCCATCGTCATCGTTCGGGTTGCTGTATAACGCCTGGGTCAATCATATCTCGTATCGCCACAAGGTGCTGGATGCGGCGTTGACCCTGTCCATGACGGGCCCCGAAGAATGGGGGTCCCTGCCAAAAATGGACCTGGTCCACAGCCCGGCCCGATGTCGTCTGGGTCAGTGGTACATGGGCGAAGTCACCGGCACCGACCATAGCGATCGGGCGGTCAAACAACTGGAAGAACCCCACCGCCTGATGCACGCCGCCGGTGCATCCTTGATCAAGGCCATCCGTACCCAGGCCGGGACCCGCGACATCAACCGCGCGACCCGCATTTTTCTGGAATATTCCGACGTGGTTGACGCCGAAGTGTCCCGCATTGTTGAACGGGATCTGGAAAAGATCCTCGACGCCGCCGATAGCAACGGTGCTGCCGAAATCCCATCGGTCGAGAACCTGATCAAAGCCTACGATATGGAATGACGGTCAGGCCGCCGTACCGCCCACGGTCAGGCCATCGATACGAATGGTCGGCTGACCGACACCCACGGGCACACCCTGGCCATCCTTGCCACAGGTCCCGACACCGGGATCAAGTTCCATGTCATTGCCAATCATCGACACCCGGGTCAACACATCGGGGCCGTTCCCGATCAGGGTCGCCCCCTTTACCGGGGCCCCTATTTTGCCGTTTTCGACCATATAGGCTTCGGTGCAGCTGAAGACAAATTTGCCCGACGTAATATCGACCTGGCCACCGCCGAAGTTAACGGCGTAGATGCCCTTTTTGACCGATTGCAATATTTCCTCAGGGTCACGGTCGCCCGAGGGCATATAGGTATTGGTCATGCGCGGCAGCGGGGCATGGGCATAACTTTCCCGGCGTCCGTTACCCGTTGGTGCGACGCCCATCAGGCGAGCGTTCATGCGGTCCTGCATGTAACCTTTAAGGATACCGTCTTCGATCAATACGGTGCTTTGGCCGGGCGTGCCTTCATCATCAATGGTCACCGACCCCCGACGGTCGTGGATTGTGCCGTCGTCGATGACGGTAACACCGGGGGATGCCACCCGTTCGCCCATCAGGCCCGAAAAGGCCGAGGTCTTCTTGCGATTGAAATCACCTTCCAGGCCATGACCGATGGCTTCGTGCAACAAAATTCCGGGCCAGCCGGACCCCAGCACCACATCCATTTCACCCGCTGGTGCAGGCACCGAATCCAGATTTACCAAGGATTGGCGCAGGGCTTCGTCGACGGCTTTTTTCCAGGTTTCGGGTTGCAGGTATTCATCGTACAAGACCCGCCCGCCGGTGCCGTAGCTGCCGGTTTCCATGCGATCCCCCTTGGCCGTAACGACCGATACATTCAAGCGCACCAAAGGGCGGATGTCACCGGCCCGGTGGCCGCCTGGGCGGATCACCTGGACCGCCTGCCAACTGCCGGTCAGCGATGCCGAAACCTGAACGACCTTGTCGTTCAGCGACCGGGCATAGGCGTCCATATCAGCCAGCAGTTTCACTTTGGTTTCAAATTCGACCATGCTTAAGGGGTTATCATCGGCATAGAGCCGGTTATTGGTGCCCGTAGGCGATGCCGCAAACGTTCCGTCGTGTCCCGCAAACACTGTCTTGACCGTCGCCCCGGCCCGCTTGATGGCGTCCTCGCTTAAGTCCGACGCATGGGAATACCCTGTTACCTCGCCCGACACCGCGCGCAAACCAAAGCCCTGGCTGGTGTCGAAGCTGGCGCTTTTCAGCTTGCCATCATCAAATACAACGGCTTCGGACTGGCTGTATTCCAGGTACAATTCGCCATCGTCGGCACCGTTCAAGGCGTCATCGGTAAGGCCCTGGACACGGCCTTGGTCCATGCCGGCGCGGTTGAAGAATAAATCATCAGTCTGGGACAGATCGCTCATAGCCATTCCTTGAAACATTTCATCGGGTGGTAACAATATAGCGGGTACATTATATTCATATAAGGTCTCCATTTTGATTTTTCGCCCTTTGGCAGGACATATATTTCCAAATGAGCAAATTTAGCGAACATCCCCTGCGTGAAAGCCTGGCCAACGAGGTTCACGCCCGGCCCTATGGCCTGTTGCGACCGCCCGTCAAGGTTAGCCATTTGGCCGTGTTATCCGGCGAAGACGACGCGGAAGGCGATCGCAGGCATGTTCAGGATTTATGTCGGCATTTTGGCGTCGACGCCCCCCGGGAAGGGGCTAAACACCATTCCGGACCGCTTGAAACCACGAAACATCACGAACTGCGCTTCAAGTGGGAACGCCATACGGAATTTTCGTCCTACACTTTTTACCTGGACGGGTCCTTCGAACACCCCTTTGCCGGCAACGCCATTGATAAAATTCCCGATGACTGGCTGGGCACCCTGCCCGGCGAAGTCCTGGCCGCCACCAACCTTGTGTTAGAGCCCGCCGACGGCCCCGAACGGGACTTTGGTGAACTGGCGACACTGTTTGCCAATAACACTGTGACCGGTAGCGGCATGATGAACGGGGCGGCCCTGGTATGGACCGATTTCAGGCTACACGATGACGGCTTCAATCGCATTCTGGTTCGCGACGTCGACATGAACCAACGCCAGGCGGGCAGGCTGGTGCAACGGTTACTGGAAGTGGCAACTTACCGCATGATGGCCATGCTGGCGTTCCCGGTGGCCCGGCAGGTATTACCGAAACTGGCTACCTACGAACGCACGCTAAGCGACCTGATCGGGCGGATGGATGCATCGGAAAGCGGCCATGACGAACGCGACACCTTAAAAAGCCTGACCAATCTGGCCGCCGAAGTCGAGGCCCTGTCGCTGGATATCAATTACCGCTTTACCGCTGCGAGCGCCTACCACGCCTTGGTCAATCGTCGCATCGAAGAACTGCGCGAAGTTCGCATTGGTGATATCAGCCAGGTCCGGGGCCTGCAGCCCCCCGGCGAATTCGTCACCCGAAGGCTGGCTCCGGCTATGGACACCTGCAAATCGGCCTTAAAAAGGCTGAACACGCTGTCACGGCGCGTCGGTCGGGCCAGCGATTTGTTGCGCACACGGGTTGACGTGGCGCTGGAAGAACAGAACCGGGACTTGCTGGAATCCATGGATTCACGGGCCAGATTGCAATTGCGCCTGCAAGAAACCGTCGAGGGACTATCCGTCGTCGCCATCAGCTATTATCTGGTCGGGCTGGTCGCGTATGGCGCCAAAAGCGCCAAGGCCCTGGGCTTGCCCATCAATGCAGAAATCACCACCGGAATCTCGTTGCCGGTGATCATCCTGCTGGTCTGGTACGCCATGCGCCGCTTCCGCCGCAAAATCACAAAGGCGGAATGAGGCATCGCTCCTGAGCGGGCTACAGCTATTTGGCGCATCAATACGCACGCCGCAACCAAAGAATGCAAAACATCTGCGACGACAATTTATCGTCTGGCCGCATTCACATAATAATCCGCATAATTCGCCCTATCCTATACCTCTGTATAGGTTGAACCGCCCCTCACCGCCCCCCTTATACAGTCCAAGTTTAGGTTAGGTATAACAACATAACGATTATGCGTGTGCTGACGACAAGACGAAACACAGTCGCATGCAAAAAGCGGAAACAGGGTCCAATGACGATGATACAGGCGTTCAGATCGCTTCGAAAACTGCCTTTGGCTGCATGCATGGTGCTGGGCGTGGCAGCGTGCGACCAGACCGAAACCGATGCAGAAAACCAGATTTACCAGCCCACCTTTGCGGCAGGGGCCAAGGACACTGAACGTACCTACGTTCTTGGCGTTCACCCTCTTCACAATCCCGAACGACTGTTTGAAATATTCAACCCCCTGGCGGTTTACCTGGGCCAGAAAATTCCCGGCACGTCCTTTAAGATCGAAGCGTCACGTAGTTACGCCGCCTATGACAAGAAGCTTTATGCCGGAAAATTCGATTTTTCCCTGCCCAACCCGTTTCAGACCGTTAATTCCCTGAAACACGGCTACCGCGTTTTCGGCAAAATGGGGGACGATCAGAATTTCAGAGGCATCATACTTGTCCGCAAGGACAGCGGGATCAAAAAAATGTCGGACTTGAAGGGTAAAGCCGTCAGCTTCCCGGCACCCACCGCACTCGCCGCCACGATGATGCCCCAGTTTTACATGCAGAAAAACGGGCTCGAGGTCATGAAGGACATCGAGGTTCGCTATGTCGGATCCCAGGAATCATCCATTATGAACGCCTATCTTGGAAACACCGCCGCCGGGGTAACATGGCCGCCACCCTGGAATTTACTGTCCGAGGAACGGCCGGAACTGAAAGCGGAAATGTACCCGATTTGGGAAACAGACCCGCTGCCTAATAACGGCCTTGTCGTGCGCGACGATATTTCGCCTGAATTGGTCGCCAAAGTTTCCAAGGTGATCTTTTCCCTTCATGAAGACAAAGCCGGCCAGGCCATATTGTCATCCATGGGCCTTTCCACATTCGAAGCAGCAAACAATGAAACCTACCAGCCCGTCATCAATTTCCTGGAAGAATTTTCCAGGGAAGTCAGGCCTTTGGAGAAGTCTTGGTAATGAGTATATGGGGAAGATTTAAGAATTTATGGGCGGGCTCGATTCAACGCCAACTCATCGTCGGTATAGCCGCGGTCCATGCCGTTATGATGACGCTTTTTGTCGCCGATCTCGTTTTACGACAGACGGAATTTTTGCGTAATCAGACCATAGGACAGGCAACCAGCCTGGCGGAAACACTCGCTGCCAACAGCACATCGTGGGTTTTGTCCAGCGACGTCGTTGGGTTGGAAGAGGTGGTCCGTTCCCAGGCCAGTTACCCTTCGCTTCAATACGCATTGATCCATGATCTTGAAGGAAAGGTGCTGGGGTATTCCGATCGCCAAAAGGTTGGGGATTATATTGATGATTCCATGAGCCGAAGCCTGCTTGGCCGTGCAGCGGAAGCCGTCATTCTTTTGAACAACGATGACCTTGTTGATGTTGGCGTGCCAATTATCGCCAGCGGCACCCAAATCGGATGGGCCCGTGTTGGCCTGGGTCGCGGGGAAATTGCGGCCAACCTGAATATCATCACCCGTGACGGGGTGCTTTATATGGTCGCGGCGATCATTGTTGGAACGCTGTTTGCCTATTTTATGGGCTTGGGCCTGACCCGTGGTGTTCGTGGCCTGGTATCCGTCACAGATTCCATGCGTCACGGAAATTACAATACTCGTGCAAAAGAGGACCGCGCAGACGAGTTGGGTAAACTTGCCAAAGCCTTCAACGAAATGAATGAGATCATTCGAAATCGTGAAGACGAACTTAAAGGCATGAACAGCCAACTGGAGGACCTGGTTACGGCTCGAACGGAAAAACTCGAAGCCACCCTGAACGAATTGCGGATCAAACAACAAGAGGTCCTGCAATCTGAAAAACTTTCGGCTATCGGCGGGATGGTCGCCGGATTTGCACACGAACTGAACAATCCCCTGATGGGACTAGGCGCCTATATTGATGCCATTCGAGGCTCTTCCGATCCTTCAGCAAGATCCCCGGAGGTCCAGGAGGCCATTGAGAAAGCCGGTAAAATTGTCGAACGATTGATGAAGATTGTTCAAAGCATTCTTCACCACACTGTGGTTCACGAATTTGCATTTACCGAAATTGCGCTCTCGGAAAGTGTCGATGAAACTATCCACCTGTTCAGGGCAGGCGCCATGGTTGAGGACCTGACCATAAATGTCGACATCAGCGATGACCTTCCTCCCATATGGGGCGACGTCAACAGTCTTCAGCAAATCCTTTTGAACATTATGCTCAATGCCCGCGATGCGATGAATGAGTCCGAGAACAAGTTAATCGAAATTTCGGCCACTGCGAATGAGACCGATGTTAGCATTTCGATAACCGATACCGGATCGGGAATTCCAGATGAAATTCTGAACAAGATTTTTGAGCCCTTTTTCACAAACAAGGCCCCCGGCAAGGGAACAGGGCTGGGCTTATCGGTCTCCAACGACCTGATACTCAACATCAAAGGCAGCATGCAGTGCCGCAATCGCCCCGAGGGCGGTGCAGAATTTATTGTCACGGTGCCGATATACAAAGCCGATCAGTAATTTCATTGAAGATTAAAACGGTATATAGTTGAAATATAATACCCTGATAACAATGTAAGTAACATCACGTACTCAATACCCATGATAGCAACGGGGCAGAAGAGAATACAGAAATCGGCTTATTGCGAGCCCTCTTAACTATCTCTGCTAACTTTTTCTGCTAACAGAAGGCCTCCTAAATGAGCAACAAAATACTAATAATCGATGATGATGAAGCCGTTCGTGACGCGTTCATTATTGCCTTGAGAAAAGATTACGAGGTTCTGGTCGCCGAAGATGGCTACAAGGGTGTCGATACGGCACGAACCGAAAAGCCAAGTTTAATCTTTCTGGACCTGAAAATGCCCGGCATGAATGGCGTCGAAGTGCTGGCAACCATCAGGGAATTTAATACAGAAACGCCAATCTTCATCGTTACCGCCTTTTACAAGGAATTTTTGCACCCCCTGGAAAAAGTAGCCAACGACGGCATCTCCTTTCAACTTGCCCAAAAGCCGCTGTCGGGCGATCAAATCCGGGCAATTGTCGGTTCCGTCATTTGATAGCGAAACACAAGGAATTAATAAACCATGCCGACGAATATTGAGCCCGCCCCCGTAGAGGCCGAAGAGACCAAAGATATATTCGTGTTTATTTTATATGTCGCGGGCATCACGGATCAGGTCAAAAAAATGGTTACTGACCTGGAGACCTTATTGGAAAACGAATGCAGCACCGCCTGCAAAGTTGAGGTCATTGACGTCATAACCATGCCTGAACAGGCCGCCCAGAATAATGTTTTCGTAACCCCGACACTGGTAAAATCTTTCCCCGAGCCTATTGTTAAATTGATTGGCGACATGAAAGATACGGGCCGCATCATGTTGGCACTCAGCATCAATGGCGAGGATGAAGACGAAAAGAACTTACTTATTTGAGATGCCCTACGGTCGTACCCTTTCCATTACTTCCGCCTGAGGCAAAGGCTTTCAGATGAATTCAATCGCCCCATTTCAATGGGATGTGATCAGCGGGGAACACAAGCGACCTGCCGCAACGTGTGATATTCTTGGGCTGGAGATATCCGTTTTTCCGTCCAATGAGGAGGCGTTTCTAGGCCTTGTCCTGCCGTCAGACCGTGACAGGGTTCATCGCCGTTTGGCGACAACAACTCCCGATAACCCCACCTATGAAATTGAATACCGAATATGCCTTCGCGACGGCTCTCAGCGTTCCCTGATCGAGAACGGTGAAGTTTTCTTTGGGGAAAATAACAGTGCTGAAATGGTGATCGGAACCATATCCGCGCGCGTTGAAGAAACCGATATTTCACTCGATATTCTCAAGTTAAACAAAATCGTTAACGAGCAGGCGGACGCGGTCGTAATCATCGACATAGACGGCATAATTCGTTTTGCCAATCCAGCTGCCGAAAGAATCGTAAACAAGAAAAGCGAAAAATTAGTCGGGTCCCAGTTTGGCATTCCTCTCACGCATGACGACGTTACTGAGGTTCAGATGCTGATCCCCGACAAGGGGCTGATCTATGCTGAAATGCATACCGTTCATACGGACTGGGACGGTGAACCGGCTCAGTTGGTCTCGTTTCGAGATATCACCGAACGCAAGCATGCCGAACAGGAATTGCTGGAGAGCCAGCAAAAATACCGTTCCATATGTTATTCTGCTACGACGGTAGCGATAATTTCCATCGGCGCCGATAACAACCTTACGGCCTGGAATCTTGGTGCCCAAAGAATCTTCGGCTACAAGGAAGATGATGTTCTAGGCCAGCCAATAACCCGCTTTATCCCCATGCGGGACTGGGAACCCCATGAGGCTGACCTGAAACGGATTGCCGAAACGGGTGAAAATCACCTCTTTGGAAAAACCATAGAACTTCGCGGTCAGCACAAAAATGGAATCGAAATCCCGGTCGAGCTATCGCTCGGTGTTTGGCATTCGAATAAAGGTCCACAGTTTTCAATCGTCATTACGGACACGACAGAACGGAAACTGGCTATGGCCCAATTGATCCAGTCCTCAAAACTGGCGACACTGGGCGAAATGGCGACAGGTCTTGCCCATGAATTGAACCAGCCACTTAACATTATTCGCATGTCTTCAGACACCTTGACCGAGGTCTTGAAGGAAGATGATATTCCGTCCCATGACTTTTTGAACAAGCGACTGGAACGGATATCCTCGCAAACACAAAGAGCCGCCAGTATCATCGACCGCATGCGCGTTTTTGGGCGCACTCCCCAGGATCATGCGATGATTATCTCGCCAAGGGACGCCGTATTTGCCACCAGCGACATGATGAAGGAACAGTTGCGCCTGTGCGAAATCGAACTGGCACTCGATGTCCCTGAAACTTGCCCCTCGGTCAAAGGTGATTTGATCCAATTGGAACAAGTGCTATTGAACCTGCTGACGAACGCCCGTGATGCAATCGAGGAACGAGCCACGAAAACAACGGCGGGCGAGAATGGCCCAAGATGCATAACAATTACGCTTAAGGACGCCCCGGCAACGAAGACCATCGAGTTGATGGTCCAGGACACCGGGGGCGGCATACCACAAAATGTTGTGCATAAAATATTCGACCCCTTCCTGACGACCAAGGAAATTGGAAAGGGAACAGGCTTGGGACTTTCCATTTCATACGGAATCATCACCGATATGGGGGGGACCATTACCGCCGGGAATGTCGATGAAGGAGCGTTGTTTACAGTAACGCTGCCAGCCGTCAACGAGGACCAACAGGAAAACCCGGAGATGCGGCTTCAGGTCCAATGAGCAAAAAAGGCCGTTGAATTAACCAGCCGGCCTGTTAGGCCAAGCGCGGCTTTCGCCGCACGATGATTGAGCTGGATTGAGGGGCAAGGAGCCTCGAAGCAAGCGCCTCAACCCTTGCCAATATCCTTGAATTCCTTGTTCAGGGAATATTCATCGGACGACACGTGTTCTTCCATTTTGCCCGCGCGCTTTTCCAGGTCCTCGAATTTTTCCTTCAAGTCCGAAAATTCAAAGCCGTCGTGTTCCGGCGAGGCCGCGTTTGAAGAGGCCCCGGCGTATTGCGCCTGATCCGTCATGTTACGAAACGTGCGCCTGGATTTTTCCATGATCGTATCAAAACGGTCTTCCAGTTTGCCCGGGTGCTTGACCCAGTACGACGCGCCCAGGAAGGTCAGGATGGCCAGTGGTACGCTCATGAAGAACAGGAAGATAAAGCCGCAAATGATCACCCAGCGGGGAACACTGAAGCGTTCCGCCAAAGCCCGGATGGTGCGCTTGATAAAGCCCTTGGGTTTTGTGCGCGAACCGCGTTTGGTTTGATGAAAATGATAATGTTCGTGATGTTCGTGGCGGGTCATTTGTTTTCCCTGCGGGGGCTTTCCCCGTCCAAAATTGTTTCAAGGGCTTCAAGGCGTTCATCCAGGGATACGGCGATTTCGCGCAGACGCAAAAGTTCCTTGCGATCGACAACGGTTTCGCCACTTCCGGCACCCGCCCGTTTCATCTGTTTCCACTTTGTCAGGTAATGAAAAATCAGCCAAAGCGGTGCGATAACCGAGAAGAAAAGGATGAGCGGGACGTTAAATAAGCCTAAGAATTCCATAACTGATTCCGTATCTCCAAAGCGGTGATAATGCCGGACCCCATATTGGGGCCTTCAAGCGCTATTTGGCCAGCTTTGCCTTCAGTTCCGCCAACTCATCCTCGACACCACTTTCGGCGGCAAGATTAACGAATTCATCGTCGAGTGTCTTGGATTGGCCCAGATCGAAGGATTCGGCATCGGCTTCAAGTTCGTCGATGCGCCGTTCCAGATTCTGATACCGGCTCATGGCGTCATCAATTCTGCCGTCGTGCAGGGTGCGGCGAATATGAACGCGCTTCTGGGCGGTTTTGAGGCGTATTTCCACGGCCTTCTTCTTGGTCTTGGCTTCTTCAAGCTTCGCCTGCAGTTGCCCCAGATCCTCGTTGTACTTGCTTAAAGACACTTCGACGACCTTGATCTCACGACGCAGGATTTCGATCTGATCGGCGATCTTGTGCTTGGCGATCAAGGCGCCCTTGGCCAGATCCTCGCGGTCCTTCGACAGGGCGAATTCGGCCTTTTTCTGCCAATCGGCGGCGGCGTCTTCAAGTGCTTCCAGCCTGCGGGTGATTTCCTTTTTGTCGGCGATGGTCTTAACCGCAGCCGAGCGAACCTCGACCAGGGTATCTTCCATTTCCTGAATCATCAGGCGGATCATTTTTTCAGGATCTTCCGCGTTGTCGAGCAGGGAATTGATGTTGGAATGAACAATGTCGCTGAGTCGGGAAAAAATAGTCATATCGTCCTCGTGTGAAAGATTGAAGTCTATGGTGGTCCTGATTCCAGAATTGCACGAGTCGTGCCAGTTTTCCAACCCCTTGAAAACAAAGGAAACTGCCCTTAAGCCTTGAATAATGAATAACTAAATTCGCTAACTATTATCGACATTAATAGCGATAATCGCTATATATCGACCATGTTAGACACCCTGCCCCCGATCCTTGGCGAAGACCCCCTGCTGCTGGATGCCATCGAACGATGCTCGCGCCTGGCAACGGCGAACCGGTCGTGCCTGGTGGTTGGTGAACGCGGCACCGGTAAAGAGCTGTTCGCGGCGCGCTTGCATTACCTGTCGGACCGGTGGAACGGGCCGCTGGTCAAGATCAACTGCGCAGCACTTAGCGATACCCTGTTGCAATCCGAACTGTTCGGCCACGAAGTGGGGGCCTTCACCGACGCACGGCAGCGCCGCGCCGGGCGGTTCGAACTGGCCCACGGCGGCACCCTGATCATGGATGAAATCGCCAATGCCTCGGTGGCGGTTCAGGAAAATGTCTTGCGGGTTATTGAATACGGCGAATTCGAACGGGTCGGGGGAACGTCGACGCTAAAGGTCGACGTGCGCATCATCGGGTCCACCAATACCGATTTACCGGCCATGGTGAGGCGCGGCGAATTTCGCGCCGATTTGCTGGATCGTTTGGCGTTTGACGTTATCACCATCCCGCCGCTACGGGCGCGCACGCTCGACATCTTGTCGCTTGCGGACGTTTTCGCACGGGACGTTTCGCGCAGCCTGAACCTGCAACCGTTTCCGGGATTTTCGGGCCCGGCACAACAAACACTGCTGGCCCACGACTGGCCCGGCAACGTCAGGGAACTACGCAACGTAGTCGAACGTTCCGTGTTCGCGGCCCCTCAAGACGGAACGGCGGTCAATGACATCAACCTGGATCCGTTCGACAACCCCTGGCGGCCCTTGAACGCACCACCCGCAGAACCCGTCAGTCCCTCAACTCACGATGCCGGCGAGGCCAACTACCAAGACGCCGTCGCAGGCTTCGAACGGACCTTGCTCGAAGGTGCCCTCATGGCGACACGGCACAATCAGAAAGATGCGGCGGCGCGGCTCGGGCTTGGCTATCACCAGTTCAGGCGGCTTATGCAAAAACACGCCCTGGGTGCCGACAAAGGATAAACAACATGGTGCATCGCTATTCCCACCGCGACCTTACCACCTGTACAGCCGCATTATTTGAACGGGCCGGGCTTGATTCCGAAATCGCGCATGTCGTGGCCGAGGTTCTGATTGAGGCCGACCTGATGGGCTATGACACTCATGGCCTGCAGTTCGTGCCAGCCTACCTTTTAGCCATCGAAGACGGACGAACCCGCCGATCGGGCCAGCCCGAAATTCTTAAAGACGCGGGCGCCGCCCTGGTTATCGATGGCCGGTTTTTGCCCGGACAGTGGGTCGTCCGGCACGCATTGGACAGGGCCCTTGAACGGATCGCGGACCACCCGACGGTGACCGTATCAATTTGCCGCAGCCAGAATATTTCCTGTCTCGCAACCTATGCAAAACGGGCCGCCGACCGGGGCGTGATGGCTATTCTGGCGGCCTCTGCACCGGGCAATGCCGTGGTCGCCCCGCAGGGCGGGCGCGAACCAAGGCTGTCCACCAATCCACTGGCCATGGGCATTCCCACAAACACGACACCGATATTGATCGACACCAGCACCGCCAGCGTCACCAACCGCCAAGTCGAACGGACCCGCCGTGCAGGTGTTCGCCTGCCCGACCCCTGGTTGGTGAATTCTGAAGGCAAACTGAGCGACGATCCCGAAGCGCTCTACACCGACCCGCCGGGGGCGATCTTGCCCGCCGGGGGCGAATCACAAGGACACAAGGGCTTCGCCCTTTCCATTCTGGTCGAAGTCTTAACTTCTGGACTTGCCGGCGCCGGGCGTTCGACGCCAGAGTTGGCCGGCGGCAATCATGTCTTCTTGCAGCTTCTTGATCCCGACGCCTTTGGCGGCGGCGCAGCCTTTGAACGCGAAACGGGGTTTCTCGCCGACTATTGCCGCGAGACGACGCCCATCGACCCCGACCAGCCCGTTCGCATGCCCGGCGACCGCGCCCTTGCCCAATGGGCCGAACAACGTGCAAACGGCATGACCCTGCAACCGGAAATTTTGCACCGGATGATGCCATGGTTCGACAAATACGGGCTCGCCGCCCCCCAACCGTTGCCCTGAGGCGTCGCCAGAACCGCAGTTTTCCTTGACCGCCGCCGTCCCTTGGTCCTATAGATATTTCTTCACGTGGTGATTTGCACGACCAGCTTGCGACCACGCTAAAAACTCGCTAAACGGTCGGCGCTCGTAGAGCCCTGACCTTTGCCGTCGGGGCTTTTTTTGTCCGCCCCGGCTCTGGCATGACAAACAGGACAAGCGCGGCAGATTAAAGAGAGAACCGATATGAGCACAAACGAAAGCAATCCCGAGAACTGGCGGGCGGCCACCCAGATGGTTCGCGGCGGCACCCTGCGCAGCGCCTTTGATGAAACCAGCGAAGCCATTTATATGACCTCGGGTTACGTATACGGTTCCGCCGAAGAGGCCGAAGCGGCGTTCAAGGGCGAGACCGACCGCTTCGTTTATTCCCGCTACAACAACCCCACGGTCAGCATGTTCGAAAAGCGCCTGGCGTTGCTGGAAGGGGCCCGTTTTTGCAACGGCACGGCCAGCGGCATGGCAGCGGTCTTTGCGGCCTTGGCCAGCCAGCTTAAAACCGGTGACAGGGTTGTCGCCTCGCGCGCCTTGTTCGGGTCCTGCCATTATATCCTGACCCAATTGCTGCCGTCTTATGGCATTGAATGTGAACTGGTCGATGGCACGGACTTAAGCCAATGGGAACGCGCACTGGCCCGCCCGACCAACGCCGTCTTCATGGAAACTCCTTCGAACCCGACGCTTGAAATCATCGACTTGAAAGCGGTCTGCGAAATGGCGCATGCGGCAGGTGCCCGGGTCGTGCTGGATAACGTGTTCGCTACGCCGGTCCTGCAAAAACCTTTGTTACTGGGCGTCGATATCGTCGTCTATTCATCGACCAAACACATCGACGGTCAAGGCCGCGCCATGGGAGGCGCGATCCTGACCAACGACGAAGAATTCGCCCAGGATTTGCTGAAACCCTTCTTGCGCAATACCGGCCCGTCCATCAGCCCGTTCAACGCCTGGTTGATGCTTAAGGGAATGGAAACGCTGGATTTAAGGATCGACCGCATGAGCGCCAACGCGCTGGATGTGGCAACCTACCTTGAAAGCCTGCCCGCAATCGACCGGGTCATTTACCCGGGGCTTGCCAGCCATCCGCAGCACACGCTTGCCATGGCGCAAATGAAAAGCGGCTCGACGGTGGTTTCCTTTGAACTGGCCGGTGGCCGCGACGCCGCATTCAAGGTGCTCAACGGCCTTGGCATCATCGACATTTCCAACAATCTGGGGGATTCAAAAAGCCTGATCACCCACCCGGCGACGACCACCCACCAGCGCCTGACGCCCCAGGACCGGGCTGAAATCGGCGTTGGCGATGGACTGGTTCGCCTGTCTGTTGGCCTGGAAGATGCCCAGGACCTAAAGGAAGATCTGGCGCGCGCCCTGGCGGGACGCTAGCCCTGCACCCAGGGCAGACCGTCTATTTTCCAGCCGTTGACTGTCCCCCGGTGGTGGGTCGCATCCTTGTCGCCTTCAAAACCGCAGGAAATATTGAAGCATGCCCTGAAGCCCGCGGCGGTCAGGGCGATGGCGGCGGACTGTGACCGTTGGCCCGAACGACACAGGATCAGCAGGTCGGCTTCTTTATCGATGCCGATTTCTTCCACCTGCCGGACAAAATCGGTATTAATGTGCATGCCGGGAAACAGCATCCAAGGCACCAGCACGGGTTGCCGGTTAAGCGACGTCATATCGGGGAGCCCCACATAAGCCCATTCCGCCGGGGTCCTGACATCAAGCAAGCCGGTGGCCTGGTCGCCGTTCAGCATTTCCCAGGCTTGTTTCGGCGTGATGTTGCCAGCGTAACTTGCATCGTTCATCAGACATTCCCCTGTCTACCGGTTTTTCTTGATCTAGAACATTTCTCGATATCTATATAAGTCCTAGGTTAACATTTTTCATCCTTACAGAGTGCTCACATGTCCGATCTTACCCTTGCCCACGGCCTGACTTTCGATGACCTGTATGACGCAGGTGGTCTGGCACGCATTGATGGCCTGTTCCTGGATCATCTGGGTTTCGCGTCCGATGAATTGAAACAACGCCTGTCGAGCGCCCGCGCCGCCCCCGATACCTTAAGCACCCTGGAGCAATCCAGCCTGTTGCTTGAACTGGCACCCCACGCCAATGATTTTATCGGCGAGCTGTTTGGCATCGCATCAAGTGTGCGCGCATTGTCAGAACAACACCACGCGCTGGCCCCATTGTATGACTGCAAGCGCCTGTTCGTACAGCGCAGGGCGGCTAAAAAAATCAAGGCCGAAGAAGCCGTAACCTTTGATGGCGCGGAACTGCAAGCCTCGCTTATGCCCCTGATGGGCGGTGCCTTCGATCAACTGACGTTCGCCAAAACCGTGATGACCTGGCTGGATGATGAAGACGCCAATTCAGCCCCCCTGGACCTGGCCCTGCGCTATGCCGCCTGGGCGCTGCACAGCGACGAGGGCAAACACCAGCACCGGGATGATGTGCTGTTCCGGGTACCGGGAAAAGTCGACTCCCTGCATTTGGTTGAAACCGAAACAATCAACGAACACGATATCGACATGCTGCACTTGCCCGCCGAGGCGCAGCACCCCCGCGACGGGTTTGGCCTGACGGATCAGGGATGTGACCTGGTTGGCGCGCTGGATGAAGCGACGTATTGCGTAATTTGCCATGACCGCGGCAAGGATACATGTTCGAAAGGCATTCGCGACAAGGCCACGGGTGCCTTTGCCAGCAATGTCCTGGGCGTGCCCCAGGCCGGGTGTCCGCTGGAAGAAAAAATATCGGAATTCCACCAGGCCATTATCGACGGTCATGGCGTCGCGGCCCTGGCCATCATCGCCATCGACAACCCGCTGGCCGCGGGCACGGGGCATCGCATCTGTAACGACTGCATGAAATCGTGCATCTATCAAAAGCAGGAACCGGTCAATATTCCCGAAGCCGAAACCCGGACCCTGAAGAACGTCCTGAACCTGCCGTTCGGGTTTGAAATCTATTCCCTGCTCACCCGCTGGAACCCGTTGAACATTGAACGCCCGCTGCCCAAAGCCCAAAGCGGCTACAAGGTGCTGGTGGTCGGCATGGGCCCGGCAGGGTTTTCATTATCCCATCACCTGATGAACGAAGGCCACACGGTGGTCGGCATCGACGGTGCCAAGATCGAACCGCTGGACCCCGCCTTGAACGGCATCACCCAATCGGGCGAACGCGTGCCCTTTAGCCCCATCGAACATATCGACGACATCCGCGAATCTTTGGATGATCGCGTCATGGCAGGCTTCGGGGGCGTTGCCGAATACGGCATTACCGTGCGATGGGACAAGAATTTCCTGAAAGTCATCCGCCTGTTGCTGGAACGTCGTGCCCAGTACACACTGTATG
>Ga0316204_10001357_pt1 | contig 68042 bp, 57 predicted proteins | sample 6monrhotite_MG_2_FD_205661 | JGI IMG/M metagenome (GOLD analysis project Ga0316204, IMG submission 205661) | Microbial mat bacterial communities from mineral coupon in-situ incubated in ocean water Damariscotta River, Maine, United States -... | ecosystem: Environmental > Aquatic > Marine >... | reverse complement strand
ATGGTAAGCGCTACATTCAGGATCAGCAGTACCTTGGCCTGCTGGTCGGTAAGCCCGAGTGCCTCTTTGATAAAGGGCATCAGTGGGCCGAGACCGAGCCACACCACAAAGGACATGAAGAAGGCGAGCCAGGTGAGATGAAGGATGCGGGTTTTACCGGAAAACCCGAGTAGCGTGAATTTAGAATGGTGACTGTTGTCAATCGAAGGCATAAGGCTCGCTCCAGTGCGATAGTATTATGTAACCGCTATAGCAATCGCTGTGCCATGTCATTTAATTGTTTTAAAACAAGTGGTTGTGTTTAATTGTTGATTTTCATGGTGGGCGGCTTGCTCGTTTGAGGTGCGTTACTTTGAATGAGGGGCTGTTTTGGTTCACTGCCTCGCGGTGGTTTGTGTTGAGTTAAATCGGTATGGTGTGCCGTTTAGTTTTTAGTGTTGAAGTGAAATGAGTAATCAATCTGAAATTGACCAACGATGGATGGCGCACGCCCTAATGCTGGCCGAGCGTGCTGAGGTTGAAGGTGAGGTGCCGGTCGGCGCGGTACTCGTCAAGGATGGTGAGTTGCTGGCTGAAGGATGGAATCGGCCCATCGGTCTGCATGACCCCACTGCGCATGCAGAGGTGGTGGCGTTACGTGCGGCGGGTAGTACGCTGGCTAATTACCGTCTCTGCGATACAACGCTGTACGTGACTCTTGAGCCGTGTGTGATGTGTGTGGGGGCGATTGCGCATGCGCGGGTCGAACGTCTGGTTTTTGGTGCGCCTGATCCCAAACGTGGTGCGGTCGAGAGCGCCTTTGAATTGATGCAGCCAGGTAATTTTAATCACAACGTGGTGTGCGAAGGCGGGGTACTGGTTGAGCCTTGTGCTGCACTGTTACGCGGCTTTTTTAAACGCCGCCGCTGAGGCGTTAAGTACTTACATTACTGCGGGTACGACCGCTAAATCACGATCAAAGATCGAGTGTTGTACCTGCTGAGCCTGCGTTACTTTAAGAGGGCGATCTATCTTGCCGTTCTCTGCGCGCCATACCAGGATGTCATAGTAGCTACGGATATTTTCGACATAGCGGAATGCCTCATTACCACGTGCATAGCCGTATTTGGTGTCTTTATACCAGCGTTTCTGCATCAGTAGTGGCAGGTTGTCTTTAACGTCCATCCACTTGTCAGGATTGCCGCCTCGCTTCTGTGTGATGATGCGTGCGTCATGTAGATGCCCCATGCCGATGTTGTAGGCAGCAAGTGCAAACCAGGTGCGATCAGGATCCTGGATGCGCTTTGGTAAACGTTTTTTCAACTGAGCGAGATAGCGTCCACCACCCATAATGCTGTTACGTGGTTTGACGCGGTTTTCATAGCCCATGTCCGCTGCTGTTGCGCGTGTCAGCATCATAATACCGCGTACCCCGGTGGGTGATACCGCGCCTGAATTCCAATGCGATTCTTGATAACCGACCGCGGCGAGTAGACGCCAGTCCATGTTGTTCTGTTCTGATGCTTCGTGAAAGTAATCGATATAGCTCGGCAGGCGCTTGTTGATGTGGCGCATAAAGGTGCGTGTGCCGACGTAATCGAAGTCCTGGATATGGCCATAGTGGCGTTCCATAATCTGATCAAGCTGACCATTCTTTTTGATCATTTTGAAAAACTGCTGCGCTTCAAGGTAGAGGCTGTGATCATCACCTAGCGGGAAGGCCCATGCCAGTTGTTGCGGGCCAGTGAGATCAAAGGCGACGCGTAGCTCAGGATAGAAGCGCTGGTTCATCTGCACATCGTTTGAATCGGCAATCGCATAGCGACTCTCTTTATTCCATACCTTCGATAGCAGTTCGTCACTGCCGATCTCGTTGGTTTCAGACCAGTTAAGTGTCGGGTACTCCATGCTGACCTTTTGCAGGTGCGCAGCATGGCTACTGCCAGCGATCACTTCAACTGAATCATCAGTGATGTCATGCAGGCTCTTCGGGCGTGTGTCGCTAGCGCGATAAACTACTTGCTGTGAAATGGTCTGATAAGCCGAGCTGAATCGGATGCGCTTTCTGCGCTCGTCAGTAATGGTCAGGCCTGCGGCTGCAAAGTGCGCTTCACGCTCAGCGATCATCGGGATGATCTCGTTTAGGCTAGTAGCCGTCTTGACCTTGAGTGTGACTCCGAGGTGTTCTGCAAACAGGTTGGCTAGATCGTATTCTGGGCCGGTCGCGCCGAAGGGGCCTTCATAATAGGTGGTGGGGCCATTACGGGTGATGATGACCAGTTCGCCCTGGTTTTTGACCTGTTGAAGTGTCGATGGTGTTTCAGCGCAGCCGGTTAGCGTTAAGCCCACGGCTGCGGCAATCATCAAGGTGATGATGCGTTGGCTGAATTGATTTTGAAAGATACTTAATTTCATGCTGTTCAGAGTTAAATCCCAATTGACGTTTAAAAGTGCTGTCTATTATTAGGACCTTTTCCTGATGCCTCAGTCCTCATGGCCGGGTGCGGGTGTGCCCTTAAAAAACCCTAAAATGCCAAGTGGGTCACATTTTATACGATCTCATGTGTGTGGCAAAGGTAATTATGGCTTTTCAAACTGGTGCGCTTCTAACACAATGAAATTTAAGGGGAAATAAAATGACAGGAAATTGACTGAAGCCTTTTCATCTCATTTCTCAAACGTGTTGATTAGTCTTAAGTTTTTGATAAATATTAGAAAAGTAATTTTATCTGGTTTGGTTTGATTATTTTTTGTTGTTTTTTGTGGCGCTGATGCTAAATTATTGTTTGCATAGAGGCGGCGGCTGCTTTAATCTTCTGCGCCTTGTCTCGCTGAGTCCTCGCGATGATGAAAGGAGAGGTGTCCGAGTGGCCGAAGGAGCACGCCTGGAAAGTGTGTGTACGTTTGCGCGTACCGAGGGTTCGAATCCCTCCCTCTCCGCCATATGTATAAGTTTATGGTGGCCTGTATCGGCCCCCTCGCAACGGTAAACTGTGAACCCCGTCAGGCCTGGAAGGGAGCAGCGGCAGCAGTGGTCCCGTGTGCCGGGGTGTGGTGGGTATGGGTCGCCTCCATTTTCTAGTAATTCCTGTGCGCTCGTGATTTGCCCGATTACGGCGTCTAAAGTACTCATTTACGCGTGTAAACTGCGTGCTTTTTCCTTGTACTCGAACAAATCACGAACGCACAGAAACAACTACGTTCGGTAATATCCTGCTATTTGTTTTAAGCTGCGTTTCCATATGGTGGGAATGGGCTTGATTTAAGGTAGAATGGTCGGCTTCGATTAACGAGTTGGCGTTGCCTAGAAAATAAACCTATGAGTTATCAAGTCATTGCGCGTAAGTGGCGGCCTAAGACGTTTGCTGAGATGGCCGGGCAGGAGCATGTGCTGCGGGCGATTATCAATGCATTGGATAATGACCGTTTGCATCACGCATTCCTGTTTACTGGGACGCGTGGTGTTGGTAAGACGACGATTGCGCGTATTCTCGCGAAGTCGCTGAACTGTGAAACGGGCGTCAGTTCAAAGCCCTGTGGACAGTGCAGCGCCTGTACTGAGATCGATGAGGGGCGTTTTATTGATCTGATTGAGGTCGATGCGGCATCGCGTACCAAGGTCGAAGATACCCGTGAATTACTTGAGAACGTGCAATACGCGCCAACACGCGGGCGTTACAAGGTCTACCTGATCGATGAGGTGCACATGCTCTCGACCCACAGTTTCAACGCATTGTTGAAGACGTTGGAAGAGCCGCCGCCGCATGTGAAATTTCTGTTAGCGACCACCGATCCACAGCGTTTGCCGGTGACGATCTTGTCGCGTTGCTTGCAGTTTAATCTAAAGCGCCTGCCACTGAATTTGATTACCGATCATCTATCGACTGTTTTAAGTGCGGAAAAAATAGCATTTGACCAGCCATCGCTGGCGCTGTTGGCCCATTCTGCGGATGGCAGTATGCGTGATGCATTGAGTCTGCTGGACCAGGCGATTGCCTATGGTGGTGGCAAGCTGGATGTGGCCGAGGTGCGCGAAATGCTCGGCACGATTGATCAGCATTATGTGATGACATTGCTGCGCCATTTGTCGGATAAAAATGGTGAAGCGTTGCTGCAGGAAGTGGATACGCTGGCGCAACAGTCGCCAGATTTCGGTGGTGTGTTGGCGGCAATGATCAGTGTATTGCACCAGATCGCAGTGGTGCAGGCAGTGCCGACGGCATTGGGTGAAGATGTCTCTGACCGCGATGAAATTGTCGAGCTGGCTGCAAAGATGAGCGCGGAAGATACTCAGCTTTTTTATCAGATTGCGCTATTGGGTCGACGTGACCTTGATCTGGCCCCGGAGCCGCGTGGTGGTTTTGAGATGGTATTGTTGCGCATGTTGGCATTTCAGCCTGCGAGTGCTGCGAGGACTGTGGCACCACAGGCAGCGCCGACTAGCGGCGGTGCGAGGCCTAGATCAGCTACAACTACAACAGCAGCTGCGCGTACTTCGGCAGCCCCTGCAGTAAAACAAACGGCGGTAGCATCTGCGCCTGTAGCGTCGGCAGCGCCAGTAAGTAATGAATGGAGTGAGGTGGTAACAGCGCTTAATCTACGCGGTGCGGTGCGTAGCCTGGCGGTCAACTCTTCACTGGTCGAGCGTACCGATACGACGATTGCATTGTTACTGGATACTGGCCATGGACACTTGCGTAATGATAAGTTTGAGTCACGCTTTGAAGAGGCACTACAGCAACACTTTGGTCAGAAATTAAAGTTGGTGATGACGGTCGGCGCGCCATTGGTAGAGACACCGGCATCTCAGCAGGTACGTGTCGCAGGCGAACGTAAACAGACAGCATTGGAGGCGATTGAAGCGGATCCCAATGTGCAGTCATTGCAAGAGGCTTTTGGTGCTAAGGTGATTCCGGAATCGGTCAATCCCGTTGAGTCATAGGATTTAAGAAGCCCCAGGATTTAAGAAGTTGTAGAATTTAAAAATTAGGCAACGATAGTATTTTGATTTGTTTTTTTGAAAATTAGAAAGAGGGAGAAGATATGAAAGGTGGATTAGGCAATTTGATGAAGCAGGCGCAGCAGATGCAGGAAGATATGCAGAAGGCGCAGGAAGAGTTGGCTAACATGGAAGTGACCGGGCAGGCCGGTGGCGACATGGTCAGTATAGTGATGACCGGGCGTCATGATGTGCGTCGCGTTTCCATTGACGATAGTCTATTGAAAGATGATAAAGATATGCTGGAAGATCTGATTGCAGCAGCTGTAAACGATGCTGTGCGTAAGGTCGAAGCTGTGAGTCAGGAACGTATGGCCAGCATGACCAGTGGAATGCCGTTGCCACCGGGAATGAAGCTACCATTCTAATGTTGCTGGTTTGCTTGTCGGCAGTTTCAACGCGGGTTGTTGAGTGATGGCAGATAATTCATTGATTGGACAGTTGGTTGATGCGCTACGTTGTCTGCCGAGTGTTGGTCCCAAGTCGGCACAGCGGATGACTTTTCATTTGCTGGAGCGTGACCGTCACGGTGCAAGGCAGTTGGCTCAGGCGTTGTTGGCGGCGGCGGATAATGTTGGCAACTGCCAGACGTGTCGGACCTTGAGTGAAAATGAGGTTTGTCGCATTTGTGCCAATCAGCGGCGAGACCAGAGCCAGCTTTGTGTGGTTGAGATGCCTGCCGATGTGCACGCTGTTGAGCAGTCTGCTGCCTATCGAGGGCTCTATTTTGTGTTGATGGGGCATCTATCACCAATCGATGGTATTGGCCCAGAGGATATAGGGCTAGATCAGTTGGCGCGTCGTTTTGAAGAGGGTGAGATTAAAGAGGTGATCCTTGCCGCGAACCCAACGGTAGAAGGTGAGGCGACCTCTCATTATATCGCTGAGCTTGCGCGTTCCCGAGGAATAAAATCGACGCGAATTGCCTATGGTGTTCCGTTTGGTGGTGAGCTTGAATATGTGGATGGCGGTACGTTAACGCACGCTTTTACGGGCAGGCGCGAAGTATAATGTGATGTATTTCACATGGAAGTTATACCTTAGTGTGTTAGTGTAGTATAAGACTGCGAAATATATAGGAATTTTAAGTTATATAAATCCCCCGTTTTATTAGTGGTCTTGATATACTAAGTCTGAATGTAACCTGAATATTTCCGAAGGATGAGGGGTTTACTGAGTGTAAGCGACCTCAAGGTAAAGGTGCCAGAATGCAGTTAACGCTCTATACAGATTATTCATTACGTGTGTTGGTTTACCTCGGTTTAAAGGATGAGGGGTTATCGACGATTACCGAAATTTCAGATAATTATGAGATCTCTCGTAACCATTTGGTGAAGGTGGTGCATAACCTTTCCAATAACGGTTTTATCCATACAGTACGCGGTAAAGGTGGTGGTATGCGTCTCGCGTTTAAACCTGATGAGATCAATATCGGCACGGTGGTTCGCGCGACTGAAAATAATTTTAATATTGTTGAGTGTTTTGATAGCGAAAGTAGCAGCTGCCCAATCACATCAGTATGTGCATTAAAGGGCGCGCTCAAAGAAGCGAGTCGTAATTTTATCGGTGTGCTGGATCGCTACACATTGGCGGATGTATTGGTCAACCGTGATGAGCTTTCTGCCACATTTAAATCAATCAAGATTGTTGAGCAGCCGATACCTGCGCCTGTTCAGCAACCAATGGGTATCAATTCTTAGTCGCTACTATTAAGGTCGTCATAGATCTTATGGTAGCTGTCCATTCTTGCTGAACTGATTTCCCCAGCCTCAGCGGCCGCCTCGATTGCGCAACCTGCATTACGACGGTGGCTGCAATTCCTGAAACGACATTCACCCAGATAGGGTTCAAACTCGATGAAGCCCTTTGCCAGCTGATCTGGCGTTACTTTCCACAGGCCAAATTCACGCACGCCCGGTGAGTCGATTAAATGACCGCCTTGCGCTAAGTGGTAGAGCACGGTGGTAGTGGTGGTGTGTTTGCCAAGCCCAGAGTGAGCGGAAACTTCGTTGGTACGGATCGCCAGTTCAGGCATGATGGCATTGATCAGTGATGATTTCCCCGCGCCAGATTCGCCAACAAAAATACTGGTTTTATTACGCAGTTGCGCGTTCAGCGCTTCGATACCGATGCCAGCTTTTGTGCTAGTTAATATCGTTGTGTAGCCAATTTCCTGATAGATCTTTGTCGCTTCTTCCATGCGCTCGATTGTTTCTGGTGAGGCAAGGTCACACTTGTTGAGCAGGATTAACGGTGTGGCACCTAATAGCTCGGTGGCGACGATATAGCGATCGGTCAGCGCCATGTTGAGCTCGTAATTAGCGGCTTCATCACCGAGGTCGGGGAGTGCGTTGACGATGATCAGCTGGTCGATGTTGGCAGCCGTTTCTTTTGGTTGGCCTCTGCGGTCGGGGCGAGTCAGCACGCCGCGGCGCGGCATCAGCGTGGTGATGACGCCGCCATCGCCACTCACTTCCCATGTAACAAAATCACCGCACAGCGGCAATATTTTTTTACGGCTGACACATTGTGTAATCGAACCACTACTATCTTCAACCGCATAAAAGTTACTGTAACGTGCGATTACCAGACCGTTGTATTCCGCTGGGAATGCGATCATTGTGTTTGTCTGCTTGCTGTTCTCATTATGTCCTGTTGCACTTTGTTATTCTTTATTTCTGGATAGATGAGCAATCCTGACCGGTGCCGGTGGATGCGAGTCATGAAATGCAGAATAGAGATGATCGGGTGTGAGTGTCGCAGCATTCTCTTCATACATTTTTACCAGCGCCTGGATCAATGCGTTGGCATCCGCATGTTCCGCGGCAAAGTCATCGGCCTCAAATTCATGTTTGCGTGACACACGCGACATGATTGGCCCGATGAAAAAAGTAAAGACAGGCATCACTAGCATGAATAGCATTAAGGCGGTGTGGGTGGATGGTGTCTCTATGCCGAGGCCTTGAAAAAACCACTGCTGATTGATCAGCCAGCCGAGCAGTGCCAGAGCAGCAAGACTCATGGCGGCAGTCGAAATCAGGCGTTTTTTGATGTGGCCATGTTTGAAGTGTCCCAGCTCATGCGCCAGCACGGCTTCGATCTCATCTGCTGATAGTGACTCGATCAATGTGTCATAAAAGACGATGCGTTTGTTGGTGCCGAGCCCAGTGAAGTAGGCGTTGCCGTGACCGGAGCGGCGAGAGCCATCCATCACAAAGATGCCGTTGCTGCTGAAGCCTGTCTTCTGCATGAGTGCTTCAATGCGTTGTTTGAGCGCCTGATCTTCCAGTGGTTTAAATTTATTGAAGATCGGCGAGATGAAGGCCGGATAGGCCCACATCATAAGGAAGATGAATGCCATCCACACCAGCCAGACATAGAGCCACCACAGGCTGCCTGATTGCTGCATCAGCCACAATACAATCCATGCGAGTGGGATGCCAATGGCCATGGTAACTGCGGTTGTCTTTAACGTGTCCGTTATAAAAAGTTTAGGCGTGATCTTATTAAAGCCAAAGCGTTCTTCGATCACAAAGGTTTTGTAGGCAGAGATTGGCAGGTCGAGCAGGCTGCCAATCACAAATGCGCTAATCAGCACTGCAACCCCGGTGGTGAGTGGTGATAGTTCAAGTGCCAGCCATGCATTGTCGAGTAGATTGAGGCCGCCGCCGATGGTCCAGCAGAACAGCAGCAGGGTGGCCACAACGAGATCGATCATTTCGAGGTTGATATTGGTCGTGGTGTAGTCAGCTGCCTTTTGGTGTGCATCGAGTGAAATTTTGCTATCAAAGGGTGATGGCACTGCGCCTCGGTTACGCGTCACGCAGCCATTTTGGCGTAGTCCAAGCCATAGTTGCAGGCCCAGTGCGAATGTCGCCATGAGTATAAATACCATTGAAAATGTGTTCATTTAGCTTCGATTCCGTTATCCAATCCAGTTACGCCATGCGCATGGCACTCTGTTATAATGCGCGTTAAAATCATCAATCAAATTTTCTTAAAAAATTAGTAATGGGAAGAGTCTACCACTATGCCGCAAAGTCCGAATAACCTCGTTTGGCTTGATCTTGAAATGACAGGGCTGCTTCCAGAGCAGGATTGTATCATTGAGATCGCCACGATCGTTACTGATAGTGAACTGAATGTGCTTGCAGAAGGGCCGATATTCGCGATTCATCAAAGTGATGATATTTTGAACGGCATGGATGAGTGGAATACGCGTCAGCATGGGCGCTCAGGCCTTACCGATCGTGTGCGTGAAAGTAGAACCACTACCCTTGAGGCGGCGCGTGAGACGCTCGATTTTATCCAGAAATATGTGCCTTCTGGCAAGTCGCCGATGTGTGGCAATAGTATCTGTCAGGATCGCCGCTTTATGTATCGCCTGATGCCTGAACTGGAGGCCTATTTTCATTACCGCAATCTTGATGTGAGTACCTTAAAAGAATTGTCGCGCCGCTGGTCGCCAGAGGTCTATAAAGGCTTCCGTAAAGAGTCGTCGCACCTGGCGATGGCCGATATCCGTGATTCAATCAACGAATTGAAGCACTACCGCGAACATTTCATTCAGTTACCGTAGTAATTCATCATCAATAATTCGAAATCATTTATCTGTTCAGTTTAGGGGAGTCGCGGATGAGTAATGCTTCGCAGGCATGGAACATATCCATGCATATCAATAAAGGAAAGGCGGGCGCAGTTGTTTCAGTCAGCCACGACGGTGAAAAGACGACGGTTAATAAAATTCCGTTAGTGAATTCTGACAGTAGCGAACGTGAGCAGGTATTTATTGGCCTCGCTGCCGATGGCGCTGTGATTCAGATGGATGCTAATAGTCAGGCGGTCAAGCATGACGAGACCTTTCTAGCTGAAAGCTATGTGCCATACGCGTACCCACATTTTGATGGCGATACCCATTGGTACTCATACGATGGTGATAAAGAGAGCGGTGAAGACCGTCAGGCCTGCCCGAATGGCGGTGCGCCGATGTTAGTGGTGCGTAACAATGGCGAGAGCGCTGAGATAGTGAAGATGGTCTGTCTCGGCCGCGGTCATCACGTGGTCGCTTTTTCTGCGCCGACTGCAACCAATGCCGTGATTCTAAAGCAGGCCTTTGTCAGTAATCTGCTCGATGGCAATATCGTGGTGCTGGGCAATGATCCGGCCGATGCCGAGCACTATCTGCAGGTGATTAAGATCATCGATCTATGTGAGGCGGACAAAGAGAAGAGCGGCGAGCACTGTACCCCTAATAACGCCTTTCCTCATGGCATGGCCTTTTCACCGCTGACCGGTAAAATTTATAGCCTTAATAACGGTTACGCCTCGATTGTGGTTATCGATCCAGTGTCGCTTGAAATTGACTCACGCCTGCAGATGAAAAAGAGCAGCAATCTGCTGTTGAGTCATGACGGTCGCTATCTGATTGGTAAAGGGGCTGATCGTAAAACGGACCCTGAACATGTGATGGGGCACATCTCGGTAGTTGATGTGATGAGCGGCAATACTGAAGCGTCGCTTGATCTGCCGGATGTCTATCCAAGCACCTATCGCTTTAACCGCGACGGCAGCAAGCTCTATGTGACGACGGCGGCAACCGGTAAAGGTACACAGCGCGATAATATCAAGATGGATCTGTTGCAGGTTTACGACACCTCAGCATTGCCTGAGATTAAGCTGGTTAAAGAGGTGAAGGTTGGTGTGGCCGATTGTGGGCGACGTCCGCTTGCTTATATTGCTTCGAATGACGGGCCGGATCGCCTCTTTATTCCCAATCCTACCGATGGCACATTGACGGTACTGGATGGCGCAACCGATGAAGTGTTAGAGACCATCGATATCGATGATGGCGATGCCAACGAGATTAGCTTTTCATTCTGGGATGGTGAGGTTTTCGGTAGCTAGTTTTGAGGGTGCTGTTCCAGCGCCCATTCAATGTGCTCACGCACCATCTCTGATGCTTCTTTGCTGCGCTGTTGTAGCGCCGTGATAATTTCAGGTTGTGTCGGTGCGTTGCCAAGCGCCACCGCGATATTACGCAGCCAGCGTTCATGACCAATACGACGAATCGCAGAGCCTGCGGTATTGTCGAGAAACTGCTGTTCATTCCATCTGAATAATTCCAACAGTGTGCTGTTATCGAGTTGATGGCGTACCTGAAAATCTTGTTCGCGCGTCAGTTGTGCAAAGCGATTCCACGGGCAAAATAGCTGGCAGTCATCGCAGCCATAAATTCTGTTGCCGATGAGCGGGCGGAATTCAAGCGGAATACTGCCGTGTAGTTCAATCGTTAAATATGAGATACAGCGTCGTGCATCAAGTTTATACGGTGCGATGATCGCGTTAGTGGGGCAGACGTCGATACAGGCGTTACAGCTGCCGCAGTGGTTTTGGCCGGGTGGGTCGATCGGTAGCGGTAGGTCTGTGTAAAGCTCGCCGAGGAAAAACCACGAGCCTGCTTTCTGGTTGATTAGGTTGGTGTGTTTGCCGATCCACCCCATGCCCGATTTTTGAGCCAGTGCCTTTTCCAGTACCGGTGCGCTATCGGTAAAGGCGCGATATGAAAATGGCCCGATCTCTTGCTGTATTTTTGTCGCGAGCTTTTGTAGTCGTTGGCGCAGCACTTTGTGATAATCACGCCCCATTGCATAGCGAGAGACATAAGCGAGCGTTGGGTCATTAAGGCAATCTTCTGCCTGATGTTGATCATTGACGAGATAATCCATCCGCACTGAGATCACGCGCAGTGTACCGGGCTCTAGTTCGGCCGGGCGACTGCGCTTGGTGCCGTGGCGCGCCATATATTCCATCTCGCCGTGATGGCCAGCATCGAGCCAGTTGAGCAGGTGTGTTTCATCCTCAGCAAGGTCGGTATCGCTGATGCTCATCGCCTCAAAGCCAAGCGTCTTGCTCCAGCCGCGGATTTTATCGGCTAGTTCAGCGAGTGCCTCTGGTGATAACGTGGATGATGGGTTTGTTGCGCTTTGCATAAGCGCTATGATACCGCGTATGAGTTCATTACCACATAAATTGTATCGCGCCGCAGACGTGCGTGAGCTTGATCGCATTGCAATCGAAGAATTTGCCATTCCTGGGTTTGATTTGATGACGCGTGCCGGTGAGGCCGCCTTTGCCGCATTACAGGTTCGTTGGCCAACAGCACGGCGCATCGTCGTGGTTTGTGGTGGTGGAAATAACGGTGGTGATGGTTTTGTGGTGGCGCGGTTGGCGCGTGCGCAAGGGCTGGATGTCTCAGTGGACCTGCTGACATCGGTTGAGTCACTAAAAAGTGACGCGAAGTTGGCTTATGAATCGATGGTCGCCGTCGGTGTCGAATCGCAGGCTATCACCTCTGAGTTGCTGGCTGATGCGGATGTGATCGTCGATGCGATGCTTGGCACGGGCCTGGATCGTGAAGTGGAAGGTGTACTGTGCGATGCGATTATCGGGATGAATGCGTCCACTGCGCCGGTATTTGCGATCGATATTCCCTCGGGCCTGAATGCGGATAGTGGGGCCGTGATGGGTGAGGCGATCAATGCTGCTGCAACGATTAGCTTTATCGGTTTGAAGCAGGGCATGTTAACAGGCGATGGGCCAGCGCACTGTGGTGAGATTATGTTTGATGATCTCGATATCCCGCTGGCGGCGTATGACAAGGTGGCAGCTGCCGCAGGGCGCATCGAATATGATGATCTATCTACGCTGTTGCCGCGCCGGGCGCGTACAACTCATAAAGGTGATTGTGGTCATGTGTTGGTGATTGGCGGTGCGCTGGGCATGAGTGGTGCAGTACGCATGGCAGGTGAGGCGGCGCTGCGTTGTGGTGCAGGATTGGTGACGATTGCAACGGCGGTTGAGCATGCGGCGTTGATTAATCAAGCACGGCCAGAGTTGATGGTGCATGGTGTTAATAATGCAAGTGATCTACGACCGCTGATAAAAAATGCTGATGTGATCGCGATTGGGCCTGGCTTGAGCCAATCCAGATGGGGGGTGGCGATGCTGGATGCGGTGCTGAGCTGTGATGTGTCGTTGGTGGTCGATGCAGATGCGCTGAACCTGTTGGCAATCGAGCCGCATATGCGTGATGACTGGGTGCTGACGCCGCATCCCGGCGAGGCGGCGCGGTTGCTAAATATTTCAACGCCTGAGGTACAGGCAGAGCGGTTTTCTGCGGTCGATAAACTACAATGTCAGTATGGTGGGGTGGTGGTGCTGAAGGGTAGTGGAACGCTGGTGCTGGATCAGGATGGCACGGCATCGTTATGCGATAGTGGCAATCCTGGCATGGCCAGCGGTGGGATGGGCGATGTATTGACGGGGGTGATTGCCGCTTTGATTGCACAGGGGCTTGAGTTGGCCGTAGCGGCAAAGTTTGGGGTTTGTTTGCATGCGAGTGCTGCGGATCGGGCGTCGGTGGCTGGTGAACGAGGGCTTCTGGCGAGCGACTTGATGCCGCATCTGCGTAAATTAGTGAATGGGCTTTGACGATGGCTGAAATAGAGCGCTGCTGGCATGTGTCGTCAGCGGATGAAATGGAGGCACTTGGCGCAACTTTTGCTTCTGTTATCAGCGGTGGTGCCGTGGTTTTCTTGAACGGCCCTTTGGGTGCGGGAAAGACGACCTGGGTGCGTGGTTTTTTACGTGCGCGAGGGCATCTCGGTGCAGTGAAGAGTCCAACCTATACATTGGTTGAATCATACTCACTGCCTGATGGAGCGGTACATCATTTTGATTTGTATCGTCTCGGCGACCCGGAAGAGCTTGAGTATATGGGGATCCGTGATTATTTTTCTGCTGAGATGCTTTGCCTGGTCGAGTGGCCTGAGCAGGGTGCTGGTAGTATCGGCGAGGCTGATATCACGTTAACATTGTCTTATAGCGATGGCGGGCGTGAATTATCAGTTTGTGCGAGTAGTGATAAAGGGCGTGAGGCGCTGGCGCAGATAGCTGAATCAGGTGATGTTTAGAAATAAGTTTACGGGCTATCTTGTTATAATTATTGCAATTTACTGTTTAATGTATTAAAAGTATCTACATAGGGGAACGCAGGTCGCAAGCGTGATGAAAAAACTAAGTCTCATTTTCTTGTTGGTATTTCCGTGGATCTGTTCTGCGGCAGATATCCAGGTGGATGGCGTGCGTACCTGGCAAGCACCCGACAACACTCGAGTGGTGTTTGATGTGAGCAGTGCCAGCGCCAAATATAAGGTTTTTAAACTCTTAAATCCGCCTCGTTTAGTCATCGATTTCAAAAATACCCGCCTGACTGGCAAGATGGCCAAGCCTGCTGGTGAAGACCTTATTCTAAAAAATATTCGTAGTGCTGTGCGTCCTAATAAAGACTTGCGTGTGGTGCTCGATCTTCATGATAAAACCAAATTCAAAAGCTTCCTGCTTAAACCTTATAAGAAATATGGGCACCGTCTGGTCGTCGATTTATTGCATGGTGGGCGTCAAAAAGATGAACTCAAGGTCTCTCCTGTCAAAGATGTCGCGTCAAAAAATGTTGCAAAGGCTCGACCTCAGCGAGCGGAACCTAAATTACGAGATCTTGTTATTGCTATCGATGCAGGTCACGGTGGGGAAGATCCGGGTGCGCTAGGGCCGCGAGGAACTCATGAAAAGGATGTCGTCTTTGCAATCGCAAAAAAATTAGCAGCCCTGATCAAGAAAGAAAAAGGAATGCGCCCTTTGTTGATTCGGGACGGTGACTATTTTTTAAGTTTACGACAGCGCACCCAAAAGGCGAGAGATAATCGTGCTGATATGTTTATTTCGATTCACGCCGATGCCTTTCGAGATAGGCGTGTCTATGGCTCGTCTGTTTATATTTTATCGGAAAATGGCGCGTCTAGTGAGGCGGCTCGTTGGTTGGCAGAAAAAGAAAACGCATCTGATTTGATCGGTGGCGTTAGTCTTGATGATAAAGATAATATGCTGGCGCGCGTGTTGCTGGATCTATCGCAGACGGCAACCAAACAGGCAAGCTATGAAGCAGGCAGAGAGATGCTACAAGAGTTGAAGCCTTTGGGAAAATTGCATAAGAAAAAGGTTCAGCAGGCTGCTTTTGCTGTGCTGAAATCACCTGATATCCCTTCGGTGCTGGTTGAGGCTGCCTTTATTTCGAACCCTAATGAAGAGAAAAAACTGAAAAATAGCAGGCATCAGAATGTCCTGGCTCGGGCATTGTTGAATGGTGTGCGTGAATATTTTACTAAAAATGCGCCGCCAGGAACGCTTTATGCGATAAGAGAGCGTCAGCACGTCATCGCTAATGGTGATACGTTATCAGAGATTGCGCAGCGTTATCACGTTAGCATCTCAAGTATTCGTTCAGAAAATAAACTCTCTGGTGATCGAGTGAGAATTGGGCAGGTGCTAAAAATTCCAGCTTTTGGGGATGGCTAGCTAGTGTTTGATAGTTTACAGCGCGCGATTCGTTGACCGCTACGCGACTGAACATTTTAGTTTATCGATCTCTTTTGCCTGATGCGCAATGATGTGTTCCTGACTTTGAATAATACTTAGCATTTCATTGGAGCGGGAGGCAACTGGCTGAGCATGTGTTCGCTCTTTGATCACCTGTCCAATGATTGAACGTAGCGCGTGTTCGTTACAGGGTTTTTCGATATAGCGCAGCACCTGTGCTTCATTAATGGCACCGTAGAGCGCTTCTTTTGTGCAGTAACTGCTGAGAATGATACGTGACGTACGTGGTTGCGATTTCATGTATTGTTTGAGAAAAGTGATACCGTCCATTTCGGGCATCATATAATCAGAAATAACAATATCGTATTCTGCTTGAATCGCTTTTTCAAGTGCGATATTGGCTGAAGTGAAGGCATCAACCTCGCAATCAGGCATGGGTGCTAAAATCTTTTTTAGCATGCGCAGGCATGTGCGGTCGTCATCTACCAGTAGAATTCGAGTGATGCGATTCATGGTGTTAGCTCACTTATCAGTTTGTCTCTTGCAACTACAGCGGCAATTTATTTGGTGCGGTGATATTGCTCATCAATAGTGTTTTAATAGGTGGGCTTTTATTGCCCTCGATTATTACCACTTTATCGTTCAGAACGGCTAAAGCTTGAGCGTGACACAAGGGAAGGGCTCGCTTGAAAAGGCATTTTTGTTAACCTGTTGATTGATATGTAATGAGCTGAAAAACTTGCTAAAAATAGCTGCTTGAGAGCGATCAATATCTGAATGATTTGTTTATAATGACGACTCTGAAAACGTGGTGAAAGTATTGATGTCAAATTCCAGCTCTAACTCTGAATCTCACAGCGCACCTGTGCAGCGAATCCACCACCTCTCCTCTCAGCTAGCGAATCAGATTGCTGCTGGTGAGGTGGTTGAGCGTCCTGCATCGGTGGTGAAAGAGCTGCTGGAAAACAGCCTTGATGCGGGTGCTACTCAGATTGAGATTGATGTTGAGCAGGGTGGCTCACGCATGATTCGGGTGCGGGATAATGGTGCCGGTATTCACCGCGAGGATTTGATGCTGGCGCTGAACCGTCATGCGACGAGTAAGATTATCGATGCAGATGACCTGGACGGCATCATGACGCTCGGCTTTCGTGGCGAAGCACTCCCGAGTATCGCCTCAATTTCACGCATGAGTCTGATATCACGCCAGCAGGGTGATGAGAGCGGTTGGCGGGTGAGTAGTGAAGGTTATGCGCCTGAAGAGGCGGCTGCGCCATGTGCCCATCCCCTCGGGACCACGGTTGAGATTCGTGATCTGTTTTTTAATACCCCCGCACGGCGTAAATTTCTACGTAAAGAGAAGACTGAATTTGGTCATCTGGAAGAGGTAGTCAAGCGTATCGCTTTAAGCCACTTTGATGTGGGCTTCCAGTTGAAACATAATCAGCGAGTAGTGTTGTCACTGCGCCCGGTGACGAATACGGAGCAGTATATCGAGCGGGTAGAGGCGATTTGTGGACAGCCGTTTAGACAAAATGCACTGGCGATTGAGTATGAAGCGGCAGGCTTACGGTTGTGGGGTTGGGTAGCGTTACCGACATTTTCACGCAGTCAGGGGGATATGCAGTATTTCTTTGTGAATGGCCGTGTGATTCGCGACAAGTTGGTGAGCCATGCGATTCGTCAGGCCTATCGCGATGTGCTTTATCACGGCCGTCATCCTGCGTTTGTGTTAAATCTTGAGATCGCACCTGAACAGGTCGATGTCAACGTTCACCCGACAAAACATGAAGTGCGCTTTCGTGAAGGGCGTTTGGCACATGATTTTATCTTTCGCGCGATCCACCGCTCACTGGCCGATGTGAGGCCGGGTGATGCAGAAAACGAAGGCCAGACAGCGCAGTCGATACCAACGATGGGTGTTAATCCCTCACCTCAGCAGAGCGCAACGGTGATGCCTCTTTCGTCCCCTCAACCAGTGGCCAGTTATGGCGGTGGTGCGGCAACTTATACGCGGCAGTCAAACATCTCATTAGGCGTGCAAGAGCAGTTGAATGATGCTTATAAAGTGCTCTCAGCGAGCACGGCTGGGCAGCCTTTGAACGATAGTGATGCCGATCTCTCTGAAGTACCGCCGCTCGGCTTTGCTGTGGCTCAGCTGCATGGGATTTATATTCTGGCTCAAAATGAAGCGGGATTGATCTTGGTGGATATGCATGCTGCGCATGAACGCATCACTTATGAGTGGATGAAGCAGACCTTTAGTGATGGCGGCATCAAGTCTCAGCCGCTGCTGGTGCCGTTGTCGATAGCCGTGAATCAAAAAGAGGCGGCATTGGCGGAAGAGTTTAGTGCGGTCTTTTCATCGCTCGGTTTTGATATTCAGCGCATCGCACCTGAAACAATTGTAGTGCGAGAGGTACCAACGTTATTGAGCAGTGCTGATATCGAAACGTTAGTGCGTGATGTACTAGCTGACATCAACACCTACGGTGAAAGTGTACGGGTGCAGGAAAGGTTGAATGAGGTGTTGTCGACGATGGCATGTCACGGCTCGGTGCGTGCTAATCGTGTTTTGACATTGCCTGAAATGAACGCGCTTCTGCGAGACATGGAGCGTACTGAGCGTAGTGGTCAGTGTAATCACGGACGGCCAACCTGGACGCAAATGAGCCTGGTTGAACTTGATAAATTGTTTTTGCGCGGACGCTAGCGCCGCTCTTTTATTTGTCATCATATGCTGTTTTGTGGAACTAAAAAGGGGGCTTTCGCCCCCTTAGTTATCGCACGTTAAGGTTGTTTTTTAACGAACAATCATGTTGTCGCCTTTCCCTGCTTTAGGATCGGCATCGGTTTTGTTCATCAACACGGTAATCGCACCGCGTAACGCTGCTTTCATGGTGTGATCCACAATCGCGTTGTTGGTTGGTCTATCCGCTGGTGAGACAATGTCAAAAGCGCCTGCTTCAGAAACCGCAACGTTATAGGTTGCCATATCTTCCAGTACGTTTTCAGGATTACCATTGATGAATACTTTGTCCCAGATACCTGCGATAGGGTGGAAAGCAACGGGGTCATTGATGTTGGCATTTACGAAGTAGATACGTACGCGCTCACCAGGTTTAGACTGTAGTACCAATGATGCATCTGGATCATGTACTGGATCGTAATGAAACATTTTGCCGTTGATCAGTGAGCCTGCATAACCTTCGTTAATGATCATCCCTTTGTAGTTGTCTGCATCTGGGAAATATTGTCCCTGCACCAACACATATTCACGATCAGGTTTAGGGAACTTTTTACTGTAACCTTCCTTTGGATCAACGATGATCACGCCGTACATACCGCGTGCAATGTGCTGAGCCATTACGCTTGCACCGCAGTGATACATCCATACGCCAGCGCGTTTAGCGGTAAAGGTGAACGTCTTGGTTTCGCCTGGTTTTACGCTGCTAAACTCACCCAGTACATCCACTTCAGCTGCATGGAAATCCATTGAATGAGACTCTTTATTGGTCTTTGGATTGACCAGTTCAAAGTTGATTACATCACCTTCTGTAACACGAACAACTTTTCCTGGAATTGCGCCATCAAAGGTCCATGCCGGGTAGGTGGTGCCTTTGTTGTCAATTTCTACCATGACCTCTTTGGCGATCATTTTGACATTGACGGTCTTGGCTTGAACCGCTTGTGATGCAAACATTGCAAAGGCAAGAGCGCCTGCTGTCATTGTTAGCAAAGATATATTTTTTCTCATTATGACCCCTCCGTTAGGGTTTTAAACAAACATCATTGGTGTAAATTCTTTGAGCAGTTACCCGCGACTCAAATTAACCTGAGGTTCTATTAAATGTGATTAACCACATTTACAAAGTTCCCGCAGGTATTCCACGACCGCCTTTATCTCAGCGTCGCTCATCACAGCCGCCCACGGCGGCATAAGCACGGATTTGTCGATTGATAACCCGCCCTCCTTGATGACCTTGAATAGCTCCGCATCACTGCGGGCACTCATTGATTTTTTGTCGGTATGGTCACGGGGCTGTACCGACATATTGTCGATATTGACGCCCATGCCATCGCCATTCATGCCGTGGCACTGCCCGCAGTAGGCTTTGTAATGTTCTTCACCGGTTGCGGCGAAAAGCGGCGAGGTGATGAAAAGTGAAACAAGCAACAGGCTAAGGTATTTCATTTCCATTCCTCCTTGCTAAGTGCAACAAGATAGCCGACCAGTTTCTGTATATTGGCCTCTTTGATATGCCGGTTGGGCATGGGTGATTTAGGGCTCCACGCCTGTGGTGAGCGAATAAAACTCACCAGAAAGTCTTCCTGTAACCTGTTCGCGGCCGTGTAAAGCTCAGGGCCAGATACCCCGCCATAGCCCGGTTCAATTTGGTGGCAAGCCAGGCAGCCATTGAACTTATCAAATACCATTTCGCCAAAGCTCATAGAGATGGACTTACCGTTAAACTCATCTTGTTTTAACTGCACGGGGGAGGCTGTTAGATTGAGTAACGCAGTGGTGGCCTTTTTTGATTCTGCTGCTGTTAATACAGGGTGTTTTAGCAGTGAACTGCGATCAATCAGGTCGCCTTTGGGACTGGATTTAATATGCTTGAAATAGTGGTGCCCCATTGGACGAATGCGAGTGGGTTTGGTTAGCCACGTTGAAAGCCATTCACGTTTATATTTCACGCCTGCATAGAAAAGGTCTGGTGCTTTACGCTGCCAAGCCTCTTCAACAGTTTGTGCGGCAGGGCCAGTTAGGTCATGGCATGATGCGCAGCGCTCTTTTAGTAAGGAGTCACCGCTGTCGGCTTGTACCTGGTTTACACTTATCAAGGTTGCCGCAATGATAGAAAATAGCGTAATTCGTTTCATAGGATTATTCCGGATCGCACTGGATTACTCGGTGTGATGTCGGCTGCTACGACGACGTTCACGGGGTAATGGTTTTCCCTTGAAACCGGGGCTATTAATCATGCCGTAGCCTTTTTTCATCGCTTCGCTGAAGAAAAAGTCAGGGTTGTAATCGATATTTTTCCACACGTACCACTCGTCAACCTTGGTGCCTTCGTATTCCATAACGGTGATGGGCCCACCTGGGTGTTTGCCGCGAGCGGTGACATGTTTGTCGACATGGTCGTGGAAAATAAAACGCCCTTCATCATGATTCGCTTCAATGATGGCGTCATAACGCTCACCTGGGCCTATCAATATAGTGTCGACATAGTAGGGCTGCGGTAGTGGTAGGCCATCTTTATGGGTGATTAGCATGTCATGTCCATGTGAATGCATCGCATGGATTGCACCACCGGCACCAATAAAACGCACCCGCATCACATCACCTGTTTTGAGGCGGATTGGCTGGGTGTTGGGGAATGATTTCCCGTTGACGGAGAAATAATCCTCGACATCATAAGGGGTTGAGCCCTGGCCAAATTTGTCAGCGTTGGCACTTTCCCAGGTAGAGAGCATCATGATCGCTTCTTTGGTGACGCGCTTTTCGATGGGTAGTGGCTTAGCAGGTTCGACCACAATAGGTCCCCACATACCACGGATGCCGACATGCTCATTTACGTTGACATGACAGTGATACCACAGTGAACCGACGCGGTCTGCTTTCCAGCGGTAGGTGTAGGTATCGCCGGGTTCTATCGGTAATTGGGTCACGCCAGGTACGCCATCGTTGCGCCAGTTGTTGGTCATCAATACGCCATGCCAATGGATAGTGTGCGGTAGTGATGTGTTATTGGTCACGTGAATAATGACGTCATCACCTTCCTGAAGATGAATGAGTGGGCCGGGTACTTGGCCATTAAAGGCGAACACTTTGTAGTCAAGGTCGGGCGCCACGGTGACGACCATTTCGTCGATGGTCATCGACATTTCGCGTTCAGCTGCTGAGGTTAACCCGCCGAAGAGCAGTGTACCTGCGGCTATAAATGCAGTGGCTAGTGTTTTAAGCAGTTGAAATCTATTTTGAGGTACTGCAGCGGCGTTCTGAATATCGGCTGCGCACTGGTGGTTAACTTCCATGTTATGCCTCCTGATGGTCTGCTGGATCATTATTGGCCCCGCTTTAATTTTTATTGAATTCCGTAAGGTGCATCTTGAATGGAACTATATTCCCACTTTATTGGTGCGTCAATAGAAAATGTATCTAAGATGCAATTACTGATTTGGTCGTTTAATAACAGTTAGTTAGGTTTTTTTTTGAAATAACCGATGAAAGATTTTGTAACGATAAGGCGATCAAATGATCGAAGAATATATAACTATGTTTCAATAAAGGCGGTTATTTGAGTTAGGAGTGGCTGCCATTTGTACGTGAAATGGCGGTTAAGTTAATGATGAATGAGAAGTGGGCAGGGGGAATTGTTGTGGCTAAATTTCAACGATAATCCGTCCTTGTGAGGTGCCATTTAGCATCTTGAGGAAGGTGGTTTGGAGTTGTCCCAACGTGATGGTTTCGCGCTGGATTAAGGATGGGTGCCTTGGCTGTAGCTCATTTGCTAAGCGCAGCCATAGCCGCTGGCGTAGTTCAGTGGGGCAATTAGTAGAACTGGTACCGAGAATGCTGACGCCGCGTAAAATAAACGGCATCACCGTGGTCTTGAACTGTTCGCTAGCGGCCAGGCCAATAGAGGCAATATTGCCCCATTCATGTGTTGTTCTGCATAGCTCTGCCAGCAGCTCCCCGCCAACGGTGTCGACAGCACCACCCCAGCGAACCTTTTCTAATGGGCGTTGTTGGGTGGTTAACTGTTCGGGCGTGATGACCTGGGTCCGCACCGAGCGCGGTTAAATGTGAGCGCAGATAACTTTTTCTGCTCACGGCGATCACTTCATAATCCTGCGCTGAAAATAGATCGATGGCGAGTTGACCCACACCACCACTGGCTCCAGTGATGACAATTGGGCCGAGCTGTGACGTTTGCCCATTTTGCTCCATGCGGTGTAGCGCCAGGGCGGCGGTTAATGCTGGCGTTCCCATCACCATTGCTTGTTCCATCGTGAGGTTTTCGGGTAGCGGAATAATGCAGTGATGTGGTGCACGCACATACTCCGCATAGCCACTATCATAGGATTCACTGTGGCCTGCGCCAGTGATTAACACGTTATCACCGACATTAAATTTATCCGTCTTAGTATCGACGACGATGCCTGCGACATCGATGCCGCCGACAAGTGGATATTGGCGTAGAATCCGTCCCTGGCCGCTACCCGCTAATGCATCTTTATAGTTAACGCTTGAGTAGGCGCCCTTAATGATGACATCTCCAGCAGTGAGATCATCAAGCATAATTTTTTCGATGCCCGCACGAAAATTGTCCCCGAGTCTTGATGGATACGGAAGGCGCGAAAGGGTTTACGGATTACGGGATGATCATGGCTCATAAACTATTCCTGCTGTAACGCTGGCAGTTCTTTGAAGTAGTCGAGTGCCGCAGGATTGGCGATGGCGCTAAGGTTGATCACCGCTTCATCATGGATGACATTGTGCACCGCGAGTTCGACAATCTTGCCACTGCGGGTACGTGGAATATCGTCCACGGCAATGATTATACTTGGTACATGACGTGGCGTTGTATTTTGACGAATACGCGTTTTAATCTGGTCGACGAGTGTTTCATTGAGTTCGAATCCTGATTGTAGTTTTACAAACAGGATGATGCGCACGTCACCTTTCCATTGCTGACCAACGGCAATACTCTCGAGCACCTCGGGCTGTTTTTCTACCTGCCGATAGATCTCTGCGGTACCAATGCGCACGCCACCCGGATTCAGTAGGGCGTCTGAACGGCCATAAATAATAATGCCATCATGCGCGGTGAGTTCGGCGTAGTCGCCATGCGTCCAGACGTTTTTGAAGCGCTCGAAATAGGCCGCGCGGTATTTTTTGTTGTTATCGTCGCCCCAGAAATAGAGTGGCATCGGCGGTGCAGGTGCGCTGCAAACAAGTTCACCTTTTTGATTTTTGATCGCTTTACCAGACTTGTCGAACACCTCAACCTTCATGCCCAGGCCTCGACACTGTAGTTCCCCGCGATAGACCGGTAGCAGTGGGTTGCCAAGTGCAAAGCAGGAGACGATATCGGTGCCGCCCGAAATCGATGAGAGCTGTAGGTCTGAGTTAATTTCACGGTAGATATAATCATATGATTCCGGTGCCAGCGGCGAGCCAGTTGAAAGTATCGTGCATAGTTGATTAAGTTGGTGATTCGCTGCTGGCTTGATCCCTTCTTTTTCCAGTGCTGAGAAGTACTTTGCACTGGTGCCGAAGATCGTCATGCCTTCTTTTTCGGCGATATCAAACAGGATCTCGGGTGTGGGGTGAAAGGGGGAGCCGTCATAAAGTAATAGCGTGGCCCCTGTCGCCAGTGCGCTGACCTGCCAGTTCCACATCATCCAGCCGCAGGTGGTGAAGTAGAAGATGACGTCATCCGACTTAAGGTCTGTGTGCAGTACGAGTTCTTTAAGGTGTTGTATTAACGTGCCGCCCGCACTATGCACAATGCATTTGGGCTTTCCAGTGGTGCCAGATGAATAGAGAATATAGAGCGGGTGATCGAATGGCAGTTGTGCAAAATTGATTTCTTCATCATCTTTTTTTGAAACGTTATGGTTTGTTGAAAAGTCGCGATAGCTGATGCCATTCGGTATTGAAGAGATATCCGGTTGTTGGTTTAAATAGGGAATAACGATGACCTGTTTTATACTCGGAATGCGCTGCGAAATCGCTGCAACGCGCGTCAACGAATCGCGTTGTTGGCCTTTAAACCAGTAGCCATCACAGCAAAAAAGTAGTGTGGGTTCGATCTGCTCAAAGCGCTCGATAGCGCCTTCGATACCAAAGTCCGGTGAACATGATGACCAGATCGCACCGAGTGAGGTGGCGGCCAGCATCGCAACAACTGCTTCTGGTCGGTTGGGGATAAAGCCGACTACTCGGTCACCGATGCCGATGCCGTGGTTGCGCATCGCGGCCGCCACGTTGGCAACGGCACGATAGAGCTCACCATAACTGAGTTCGCAGCGTGCTTTATCTTCCCCATAAAATATCAATGCGGGCTTATTTTTTAATGCCCCGTGGCTATGGCGTAACAGGTTTTCTGCAAAGTTGAGTCGTGCGCCAGTGAACCATTTAGCACCGGGCATCTTATCAGCGTCACTCAGTACATGATCCCACGGCTGACTCGCCCTGATTTCGGTAAAGCGCCAGACAGCCGACCAGAATGCTTCAGGTTTATCGATCGACCACTGATAAAGTGCGGCGTAATCATCGATGGCAATATTATATTCATCGCGTATTACCTTGATGAACTGCGTAAGGTTAGCCGCCTCAATGCGTTGTGCTGACGGTGTCCAAATAGGGTGAGTGTCGGCTGGCATAGGGTCAACAGGGTGAGCTATTTTTGCCCCATCCGCAGGGCACCATCGAGTCGAATGGTTGAGCCGTTTAGCATCGGGTTTTCGACGATATGTTGTACCAGTGAGGCAAACTCATCGGGTTGCCCCAGTCGTGGTGGGTAGGGGATATTGGCGGTAAGCGCTTCGCGAGCGGCCAGTGGCAGCCCGTCAAACATAGGGGTCTCAAACAGTCCGGGGGCGATAGCCATCACGCGAATCCCAAGGCGCGCAAACTCGCGAGCCAGCGGTAAAGTCATGCTGGCGATACCGCCTTTTGAGGCAGCATAGGCGGCCTGGCCAATCTGTCCTTCAAAAGCGGCGATTGAGGCGGTGTTGATGATTACGCCGCGCTCTTCATCTTTGCCAATCGTGTTGTTGTGTTGCATCAGATTAACGGCGGCACGGCAGACGTTAAAACTGCCGTTCAAATTGACGTTGATGACCTGTTGGAATTCAGCATTGCTGATGAGGCCATCACGTGCGAGCACCCGTTTACTCGGCGCAATACCAGCACAGTTCACGACAAGCTGGATTTGATCTAATTGGCTATCAGCTTCCACCAGTGCCTCGTCAACAGCCGTCTCCGAGGTGACATCGGTTGCGATAAAATGTGCCCGTTCACCGAGCAGGATCAATTCACTGGCGCTGCGCTCACAGTCGAGGTCGAGGATAACGACGGTGCCTCCGGCTGCAATGATACGCTGAGTGACCGCAAGCCCAAGTCCAGAGGCACCGCCCGTTACGATTGCATTAAGCTGTTTGAATTCCATCGTCTACTCTCGTCTATTGATAGGTTTTTTGGTGGCTTGATGATTAATAGAGTATGCCAACGTGGCTGCGGTTGGTACGATTTAAATGTTGGCAGATCATATTGCCAGTTTCACTGAGTGCGCGTAGGTCAACGCCGGTCTCAATCCCCATTCCATGCAGCATATAGACGACATCTTCGCTAGAGACGTTGCCGCTGCTGCCTTCCGCATAGGGGCAGCCGCCAAGGCCAGCCACCGCTGTATCAACAGTGCTAATGCCGAGTTCAAGACAGGCGTAGATGTTGGCAAGCGCTTGCCCTCTGGTGTCGTGAAAATGGATCGCCAGCTTTTCGACCGCTACCTGATTACTAACCGTCTGAATGAGTCGCTGCGCCTGTAGTGGGGTGCCGATGCCGATGGTGTCGCCCAATGAGACCTCATAACAGCCAAGCTCGATCAGCCGTCGTGCAATGGTGGCAACCACCATCGGTTTTACCTTGCCGCCGTAGGGGCAGCCCATCACGCATGAGAGGTAAGCGCGTACATCAATACTATTATCACGGGCGATTGCCATCACCGGTTCGAAATTTTTGAATGATTCCTCAATCGAGCAGTTGAGGTTTTTCTGGTTAAACCCTTCGCTGGCAGAGACGAAGATGGAGACACTCTTTGCGCCAGCGGTGAGTGCTCGCTGCATCCCTTTTTCATTGGGTACCAATACCGGGTACTTGATATCAGGACGTTGGCTGATTGCTTTGAACACCGCCTCAGAGTCCGCCATTTGAGGCACCCATTTCGGATTCACCATGCTGCCACTTTCAATCACCGCCAGGCCACAGCAAGAGAGCTGGTTGATGAACTCTACTTTTGTCTGTGTCGATAGCTGCTCTGTTTCGCTCTGCAGACCATCGCGTGGGCCGACCTCGACGATGGTGACTTTTGATGGTAATGAATTCATGGTGACTAAGTTAGTTGCCCTGAGTAAGTGGATGTTGGATTAATCTGATTAATTGGGTTAATTGGATTTAGCCCATGAGGGCAGGCGTTTTTCGAAAAAGGCGCTCATCCCTTCCTGCCCCTCACTGGAGGCGCGTAGCTGTGCGATCAACTGTGCTGAAGATTCATCGCTGAAGTCTGGGTTGAGTGAACGAATCAGGCATTTACACGCCTGTACCGACAGTGGCCCAGCTTTCAGTAACTTTTCGGTGGTTCTATTCACGGCCTCATCGAGTTGATCTTCATCGCTGATCTGATGTACAAGGTCGATCTGTTTTGCTTCATCGCTACTAAATCGTTCGGCGCTCAGGAATAGCTTGCGTGCGTGGCGTTCACCAATTGCCTTGATGACGTAAGGGGCGATGACGGCAGGCACCAGGCCAAAGCGCACTTCTGTGAAGGCAAACTGTGCGGAGCGTACTGCAATGGCGATATCACAGCAGGCGATCAACCCGAGCGCGCCGCCAAAGGCGCTGCCATTGATGCGCGCGACGGTTGGCTTGTCGTATTCGTATAGTGTGCGCATCAGTTTTGCGAGCGCTTCGGAGTCTTTCTGGTTCGTCGCTTCATCACGCTTTGCTGCGGCCTTCATCCATTTAAGGTCTGCACCACTGGAAAAAGTTTCACCTTTGCCGGTTAGGACCAGGATACGAACCGCATCATCTTTTTCTATCTCACTGAGCGTGCTACGTAGTGATGCAATCAACTCGTCGTCAAAGGCGTTGTGTTTTGCAGGATTGTTGAGCGATAGAGTGCAGATGCCACGTGAGTCGGTTTCAACCGTTAGTCGTTTTTGTTGCGTCATGCTCACTCTCCTTGCTGTGATATCACGTGATTTACGTGTTATTACATTCTAAAAATACCGTAGTCGGTTTTTTTAATAGGGGCGTTCATTGCGGCTGCAATACCACGTCCTACCAGGTCACGAGTCTCGATTGGGTCGATGATGCCATCATCCCAGACGCGTGCAGTGGCGTGGTAGGGGTGGCTTTGGCGATCGAACTGTTCTCGGGTCTCATTTTCAAATACCGTTTGTTCTTTCTCACTCCACTGTTTACCCGCTCTTGTCATGCTATCTTTTTTGACGCTGCTCAGCAGGTGCGATGCGGTATCACCGCCCATCACGGCAATGCGTGCATTGGGCCACATCCATAACTGTCTGGGGCTGTAGGCACGGCCACACATGGCGTAATTTCCGGCTCCATAAGAGCCGCCGATAATCACGGTGAATTTGGGAACTTCGCTACAGGCAACGGCATTAACCATCTTGGCGCCATGTTTGGCAATGCCTTCATGTTCATATTTTTTACCAATCATAAAGCCGGCGATGTTCTGTAAAAAGAGCAGTGGAATGCCGCGCTGATTGCAAAGCTCAATGAAATGAGTGCCTTTAAGTGCAGCGTCTGAAAAGAGGATGCCGTTATTGGCGATCACGCCCACCGGGTAGCCATGGATATGTGAAAAGCCACACACCAGTGTTTGACCAAATTCTTTTTTGAATTCGTGAAATTCTGAATCATCGACAATTCGCGCGATGATTTCACGCACGTCATACTGTTTGCGGGTGTCAAACGGAATGATGCCGTATAGCTCTTCTGCAGGATAGCGTGGTGCAGTGGTGGTCTGGCGCTTGATGATGCCCTGTTTCTGATAATTAAGGTTGGCGATGATATCGCGAGTGATGCGCAGTGCGTCGGCATCATCTTTTGCCAGGTGGTCGGCGACACCGGAGATACGGGTGTGAACATCGGCTCCACCAAGTGTCTCTGTATCAACTATTTCGCCAGTGGCGGCCTTGACCAGCGGTGGGCCACCGAGGAAGATCGTGCCCTGCGCTTTGACGATCACGCATTCATCAGCCATGGCTGGGACATAGGCACCACCTGCGGTACATGAACCCATCACGACGGCGATCTGTGGAACCCCTTGTGCTGAGAGTCTCGCCTGGTTGTAGAAGACACGACCGAAGTTATCGCGATCAGGAAAGACTTCATCCTGTAGCGGTAAAAAGGCGCCGCCGGAGTCAACCAGATAGATGCAGGGCAGTCGGTTCTGTTCAGCAATCTCCTGTGCACGAAGATGTTTTTTTGCAGTAATAGGATAGTAGGTACCGCCTTTAACCGTGGCATCATTGGCTATAATGACACATTCCTGGTCATGCACCACCCCTATGCCGGTGATGATGCCTGCGCTCGGCACCTGATCACCATACATGTAGTTGGCCGCCAGAGCGGAAAACTCCATGAATGGTTGGCCTTCATCGAGTAGCATGTGAACTCGGTCTCTCACCAGTAGCTTGCCGCGCTGCAGGTGTTTGTCTCGCGCCTTATTGGAACCGCCAATTTTTACATCACGCAGGCGTTCTTTAAGGTCATTGACCTGAAGCTGCAAATGACCGCTATTGTCGGTGAATTCTTCGCTCTTGGTGTCGATACTGCTTTCTATAATCGCCATCGCTCAGTTCCATGTTTTGCACTACGTGGTAGGAAGTAGTCCTTTAACTCCTTCTATCATACTGTTATCGGCCAAACACCGTTAGGCTACTGTTTCAAGTGCGATAGCAGTTGCTTCGCCACCACCAATACAGAGTGATGCGATACCACGCTGTTTACCGCGTGCACGCAGTGCGTGTAGTAGTGTGACAATAATACGTGCGCCTGATGCGCCGATAGGGTGACCAAGGGCGCAGGCACCACCATTAACGTTGACCTTTTCATGATTCAGTTTTAGCGCATGCATCGCCCCCATGGTGACGGCGGCGAAGGCTTCATTGATCTCGTAGAGATCCACCATCTTGTCATCCCACTGGCACTTCTGGTAAAGCTTCTGAATGGCGTGAATGGGGGCGAGGGTAAACTCTTCCGGTAACATCGCGTGAGAGCTGTGGGCTACGATGCGCGCGAGTGGCTTGATGTTGCGTGCCTTAGCCTCGCCGGCAGACATTAATACCAGTGCCGCCGCGCCATCGGAGATTGATGATGAGTTGGCTGCGGTGATCACACCGTCTTTTTTAAAGGCTGGTTTTAATGTGGGGATTTTTTCAGGTCGACAACGTGCGGGTGTTTCATCGCTGGTGATCTGCTCTTCGCCATTGCGTATTTTGATGCTGACAGTGGTGAGCTCATCAGTAAAGGCGTTGTTGCTGCAGGCCTCTACTGCACGCCTGACGCTTTCGAGCGTAAAGGCATCGAGCTGTTCACGACTAAAATTAAAATGTTCGGCGCAGTGTTCGGCGAAGATCCCCATCGCTTCGCCATCCGAGGCGTTTTGTAGACCGTCGTACAGCATATGGTCGAGTAGTTCGGTATGGCCGAAACGGGCGCCCTGGCGTGCATTGGGGGCGAGGTAGGGGGCACGGCTCATCGACTCCATACCACCAGCAACAACAATGTTAGCGCTGCCAGCGGTGATGGCATCAAACCCTTGCATAACACTTTTCATGCCTGATCCACAGACTTTATTGATCGTGGTGCAGGGGGTGGCGATAGATAAACCGGCAGCAAGTGCGGCCTGTCGCGCCGGTGCCTGACCCAGTCCGGCAGATAATACGCAGCCCATGATCAGTTCATCGATTTCATCGGTCTTCAGTGTGCAGGCAGAAACAGCTGCATTAATGGCGGCTGCACCCAATTCGTGGGCCGGAGTGCCTGAAAATTGACCGAGAAAGGCACCGATCGGGGTGCGCTTGGCTGCGACGATAACGATCTCATTTTGCTTCACAAACTTTCTCCTTAGTACGCCGTTTTTCCCTGGTGTTTGTTAGCCTATGTTTTATAGCGCATTATGACCGCTAACCTGATGATCTCTTTATAATCTATCGAACAGTTATCTATAATGACGGCTGGTTATTTTGGTTGAATGATGAAATTATTTCATCACCTGATCGTATGTAATGCAAATCGAATGCCACATATTTAATGTTAAAACGCCTTGTTAGTGTGGTAGATAAGCCGTTTATGTTGATAGGGTGGTCGAGGTTGAGTGAATAGTTTATCTCCCTGATGTTAAAGGTCTGATGATCTGTCAATAAGCTGGGGTTATCAAAATGGCACTTACTTAAGCTTTTTAGGATGCCCGCACTCCCTCACTTTTTTGCGAGCTTGGGTGCGAGGTATGGTTAATAAGGGAAATGCTTTCGGCCTTCGTTTCACTGCTCTTGGCTCAATCCGCCGAGGTCGATTACCAACGTGCTGTTGTGCCATCCTTTGAAAAAATACCGCTAACTTTTTATCATCTAGGCTTTACGGGTGGCGCATATAAATCAACCATAACTGAAGTCAGCGCTTGAATCTGATACTCCTTAGTTTGACGTCCGCCAGCAAGGTCGATTGAGCCATCATAAGCCGAGTCAGATTATAGACCAATAGATACAACCAGGTCTCTTTTATAGCCATCTCGGGTGTTTTACAGCTGAGGATATTCATGCCCATCATCTCCTTAATATGACGAATATCGAGTTCTATGTGCCAACGTTTTTGATAGAGTGTTTTAGTCGTTCTTTCGGATGGTGCCTTGGGTATGTCATCGTCGTGATAATGATTTTTCCTCCGAGTCGACAATTAACAACCAAGCACATCGGGTGTTTGTTCTGTTTTGTTGACTCTAATTGTGGTTTCGGAATCCATTTCCTTTTCTTCACTCCTTTGAAGATATAACTCGAAGTATCAGCGCGAACGTGGTGGTTCGTTAGATCCTGATGTGAAGTAGATATATATTAACGTCGGAAATCTTTTACCTAAACCTTTTATCACCATCGAACGCTAACAGCTACGGACGCCGGAGATAGCCATCTGGAGAGCGCAAGGGATTCATGGATGATATGCCTCTCTGAACTTAGCGGTAGGTTGCCTGGTTCTAACGGGGTTCGTTAGTTGTTTTGTATTGTATTGTTAAGGAGAACATATGGAGCGTACTCTGCTGCTGGTCGATGATGAATCTCACATCCTTTCATACTTGACGCGCCTGTTACGTGACGAGGGCTATCAGATCTTCACTGCTGCTAGTGGTCGGGAAGGACTGGAACTGCTTGATCGCAATCGGATTGACGTCGCTGTATCGGATCAGCGTATGCCGCAGATGACGGGCGTGGAGTTCCTGGCGCGTGTTAAGGAGCGTTCTCCACATACAGTACGCATACGGGAGCAAATGGAATGACGATATGTTCAGGAACGGAGGGGCTTAACCCCGTCGAGCGCCATCTACTACTGGTTGATGACGAAGTCAATATTATGCGTTCACTGGAACGGGCATTGTACCGAGAAGGGTACCAGATCCAAAAAGCGAACAGCGGCCTGGAGGGGGTGAAACTGCTCGAAAAGCACCAGTTCGGCGTTATTGTCTCGGACCATCGTATGCCTCAGATGACCGGCGTCGAGTTCCTCAGTCAGGTCAAGGAGCGCTATCCGGATACGGTGCGCATTATCTTGAGTGGTTATATCGACCTGAATCTGGTGACTGATGCTATCAATAAGGGTGCTATCTATAAGTTTCTGAATAAACCGTGGGAGGACGATCTGCTACGGGCCAATATCAAAGAGGCGTTTCAGCATTATGAACTGCGCAGTGAAAATGCCCGACTGAGCAAAGCGTTGCAAGATGCCAATCGGGCACTGGAGACGATCAATCAAGAGTTGGAGCAGCGGGTCGAGCAGAAAAGTCGCGAAGTGGTGTTCAATCTTAACACCCTGAAACTCTCTCAGGAGATGCTGGAGAACCTGTCAACAGCGGTGATCGGTATCGACAATGACGGCACCGTTGTCCTGGCCAATCACCAGGCCCGTGCTTCCCTTACCTGCGAGGACGAGGGTATGGTGGGGCGACACATCGATACCCTGTTGCCCGAAGCAACGACAAAATTAACGTCACTTCATGCCTCAGGCGAAGCGCAGACGAGCCATGGCAGGTTCACCCTCGCTTGCGGAATCGAGGTAGAGGTTGAGTGCCGTCGCATGGGTCGGTGCTCTATCGGCAAAGGGGCGATGCTGGTAATTGCGGAGTCAAGGACGTGAACGAAGAGGTACGATGGTGATGGAAAAGAGCGCAGTAGCGCAGCGGCTGGAGCAGGCATTGCAACAGCTGCCTTCCCTGCCACAATTGGTGATGGAGGTGCTGGCGATGATCGATGCCGGTGAGATAGAGATCACCCAGTTGGTCAACAAGATCGGCCGCGATCAGGTGCTGACGGCGCGGGTGCTGCGGGTGGCCAACTCGCCTTACTATGGTTATTCACGCCACATCGCCTCGCTTAAGGATGCCGGTGTCATGCTTGGTATCCACACCCTGCGTGACATTGTGCTGGCCGCTTCCGTGGTGAGCCGTTTTCCGCCGGACGAGGTGGGGGTGCTAGACCGTAGTAAGTTATGGCGTCACGCAGAGATGACCGGGGGCATCGCGCGGCGGCTGGCTAGCAGGCATGGACTCGATTGCGAGTGCGCATTCACCGCAGGCCTGTTGCACGACATCGGCAAGCTGGCGCTGGATACCTGTTTTCCAGAGGTCTATCACTGCATCGTTTTATATAGCACTGAGCAACAGTGTTCATTGTCGAAGGCGGAAATGGCCCTGCTGGGTTTCGATCACTGCCACGCGGGTTTTTTGCTGGCACAACACTGGAAATTACCACAACAGATCCGCGTAGCGATCGAAAAACACCATCACCCCGATGTCGAGCCAACGTCACCCATCGCCGATCTGGTCCATATCGCAGATATATTAAGCCACAATTTTGAAGATAAAAAAAAGGGCGAGTCGCCCCCTGTGGGGATCAGCATTGGTGCCCTGAAACGGCTGGGGCTGGATGAGCACTTTATTGATGAATGGCGGTTAGAACTAGGGGTTGCCGAGCTGGAAAGCGCTCAGTTGTTTGGGTGTTAGCCCAGATAGATCACCGAGAAATGTGAGTGTTATGCAAGGGCTGTGATAACTAAAACAGATAGTGAAGCGATGACAAGGAGATTTTGGCAATGGAAAGCACTACGGTTAATATTTTGCTGGTGGAAGATGACGAAGTGGATGTCATAAATGTCCAGCGGGCCTTTAAAAAGAACCACATCAATAACACGCTCCATGTCGCGGGTAACGGTCTGGAGGCACTGGCGATGTTACGTGGCGACGGCGTAGCGCCCATGATTCCCAGACCCAAGATTATTTTGCTCGATATCAATATGCCACGTATGAATGGTCTTGAGTTTCTGGCCGCGTTGCGAGCGGACCCGGAACTCAAATGCATCAGTGTTTTTGTGATGACCACTTCCAATGATGAGGGAGACCGTATAGCTGCCTACGACCTCAACGTCGCCGGTTATATTCTCAAACCGGTGGAGCTGGACAGCTTTATTCAGGCGGTAAGCACGCTCGATCTCTACTGGTCGTTAATTGAAATGCCGTAACAGCTTCAAGGGAATGTTTCACAGTGCCCATCAACAGCATAGACTTAAAGGAGAACCATCATGAAAGACATTAACAAAATTCAAGAGACTATTGCCGAACTCGATTTCCCCCTGGAGAGGGATCTGTTCCTGAGGACGCTGATACGCGAACTGTCGGGAACCCTGGAGGAGGTGATCGGACTCAAGGAGACATCGGGCTTCATCAGCATCGTCGGACAGAATATGGGGGATTGGATCAACAAAAACTATAAGGAGCTACTTAATCAATCACAACTCGATCGCGAACAAGTGGTGGGAGCGCTGATCGACCTCAAACGGCGCATCAAGGGCGACTTCTATGTGATCGAGCAGGACGAGGAGAAGGTCGTATTCGGCAACCGTGCCTGCCCCTTCGCAGATAAAGTCATCGGGCGGCCTTCGATGTGCATGATGACCTCCAATGTCTTTGGCTCCATCGCAGCAGATAATCTCGGCTATGCCAAAGTTGTATTGGAGGAGACCATCGCCAATGGAGACCCCGGTTGCCGGGTGGTCCTCTATTTGAAGCGCACGCCCGAAACTGAGGCAAGCGATGGCAGAGAATACTTTGGTTGAGTGGTATATAACATGATGCCCCAACAATTTTATGCGCTTGCCGACCCGCTGCCGGAAGCGATGTGTCTGGTGACCAGGGAAGGTCAGATCACGGCCGCTAATGTGGCGATGACCGAAATGCTTGGCAAGAGCCGGCAAACGCTAACCGGCGCACGTTTGGATTCCTTGCTGGCCGACCCCGATGGGCAACAAGCTAAGGTAAGCGCGTATTTACAGAACTGCCTGCGTAACCGCTCCTTAATGCCCGGTGCAATCCGCTGGCTCAAGGATGATGGCCAGATCCTGGCCTGCCAATGTGAGGGCACGATGGTGCCACCGGCACCGGAAAGTTCCACACCACAAGTGTTGTTGCGCTGCACTCCCAGGGAAGCGACGAATAGCCGCTTTACGCTGCTAAACGACGAACTGGAGAGCTTGCGTCGATCGCATCATGAGGTTATGGATCAGAGGGCGCAATTGGAATCGATCATCGAGGAGCGCACCGGGGAATTGATGGAAAAGGCGCAGATGTTGGAGCGCAGTAACCGCGAACTCGACCAGTTTGCCTATGTCACCTCCCATGATTTGAAGGCACCGTTACGGGCTATCTCCAATCTCTCTCAGTGGATTGAAGAAGACATCGGTGAACAATTAAGCGACGAGTCACGCCAGCAGATGGCACTGCTGCGTAGCCGGGTACAACGTATGGATGCATTGATTCAGGGTATTCTGGAATATTCACGGGTTGGCCGCGTGGCAGAGGAAACGGGGTCTGTTGATGTGGCCACGCTGCTGGATGAGGTGATTGATTCCATCGATCCGCCGCCTGGATTCACCATCAATGTAGCGGTAGACATGCCCGTCATCGAGACTCAGCGGGTGCGCCTACAGCAAGTGTTCGCCAATCTCATTGGTAACGCTATTAAATATCGCGAGCGAGACGATGGCCGAATCGAAGTGACGGTAGAGGATGATGTGCAGGGAAGGACAAGCACCCAAAACACTCGCTCTGCTCATGGGGCAGGCTCTGTTGCAGGAGCGATGAGCGACGGCTTTTACCGCTTCACCATCAGCGACGATGGCCCCGGTATCGCCCCTGAATACCACGAAAAGATCTTTGGCATTTTTCAGACGCTGCAGTCTCGCGACAGGGTTGAGAGCACGGGTGTTGGGTTGACGCTGGTAAAGAAAATCGTTGAGGATCAGGGCGGTGAAATCACGCTCAATTCCAGTTTGGGCGAAGGGGCGATGTTTCAGTTTACCTGGCCCAAAGTGATTAAACCTGGGTAGGGAAACTGAATTAATGCGTTTAATAGCAAGGAGCTTTGAATCATGAAAGACGATACGGTCAATATCCTGCTGGTGGAAGATGACGAAGTAGATGTCATGAACGTGCAGCGGGCCTTCAAAAAGAACCACATCAAGAATGAACTCTATGTGGCGGGCAACGGCCTGGAGGCGCTGGCGATGCTGCGCGGTGACGGTGTGGAAACCATCATCCCCAAACCCAAGATCATTCTGCTCGATATCAACATGCCGCGTATGAACGGTATCGAGTTTCTGACAGAGTTGCGGATGGATCCGGAATTTAAGTGCATCAGTGTCTTTGTGTTGACCACCTCCAATGACGATAAGGATCGCATCGCTGCCTACGACCTCAATGTTGCCGGTTACATACTCAAGCCGGTTGAACTAGATAATTTTATCGAGGCAGTGACGACGCTCAATCTTTATTGGACACTGACCGAGCTACCCCTATGAACATATTCGTGCACGCTTCTGGCGTGTTGCTGTTTGTCGCTAGCCAACTCGCTATTGTCACCTCGGCTGGCGCGGATGAAGTGACGGAAAAAGAACGCCAGGCTATCCAGTCAGCCGATGTCTATTTACATGTCGCCCTGGTGCGGGATGAACTGGAGCTGCTTCGTTTTGAGATGGGCAGACCAAGCGACCATCAGCTGCCGATAGCGGTCAGTAATGTCGCCCCGCGCGAAGTTTTTTTTCAGGCTCTGACGCTATTTCAAAAAGCGGATCGTCTCGTGTATGAACAGACCCGCGAACGGGTGGATGAACCGGCGATTCCTCAGGGTGAGATCCTGCCCGGTCATGTGTGGCAGGTTGTAGATGTTGCTTTGCAACGCATTCGGCGAGTTAAAAGTGAGCTGGGCATTGTTGAAAAGAGTGCGCCAGGGGTACGAAATGCCGACAAACGCCCCACAGATGTATTCATCGCCATTGCACAGGCTGACCGGCAGTTGAATCTGCTGCTGGAGCGCCAGTTTGCCCCCGGTGACGTGTTTAAGCAGGTGACACTGGCCATGGCCTACAGCGCCCGGTTGTTGTCACATTTTGATGGTGCAGAACGTATCGCCGCCACACCAGCCTATCAACGCGGTAAGCAGCCTGTTGATGTCTACCACCGATTGGTCGCGGTGCTTGCTCGACTTCAAAAGATAGCACAGCAGTCGGGTTTGGCGATGTTGACACTGAGTGATGTGGACGACGCAGCAGAGATTACCCCGAGCGATGTCTATGATATCGCCTCTGTTTTGGTGGCGGAACTCGCCTATCTGCATCATCAGCTCGGGACCGTTGAACGTCCTCTGCCCCAGCACTACCCGGGACGCAAATTTCCCTCTGATGTTTACCAGCGTGCAGGTATTTTGGAGGCTCAACTCACGACTCTTCAGGCTCAGGTGGATGCCAACCCCGATTGGTTGCACGCTCGCTTGCAAAAAAGAAAGATCGCTGAATGAAGCCGCTGTTAAATTTTATCCGAGCGGGCAACTTACGCCACAGGTTGTTGCGCTCCCATTTACAGATTGCATTGATCGGCGTGCTCATGATTGGTGTTGCCCTGGTATCGATCATCTGGCTGAGCGACACGGCGCAGCGAGCGACGAGTGAGCGAGCGCCGATGATGCAGGCTTCGACATTGACACTGAACGGGTTGCACCGCTCCCTGGCCGAGATGCGGGGCTGGGTTGCGTTAGGTGATGAGCGATTTCGTGAGGGCCGCCACAACGCCTGGCAAGAGGAGATCCGACCAGCGCTTGAGCGGATGCAGCGCCTGAGTTCAAACTGGATCGATCCGCGCAATAAGCAACAGTTGGCGCAGGTGAACAAGCTGCTCGCGGAGTTGGAAGAGCTGCAGTGGTGGATAGAGGATGTCGCCCAGGCACCGGGCAACGAACCGGCACGGTTGACGCTGACACGGGATGTCGAACCTGTTGCCGAGCGGGTGTTGACGGCGATGACTGCGATGATCGATGAAGAGATGGCTAACGGCCTGGGTGTGGAACACAAGCAGCAGCTCGGTATGATGGCCGATTTTCGGGCTGCGTTTCTCCATAGCACGGTGATGTTGAGTGACTTCGTCAGCGCCGCCGAAATACATTATCAACAAGCTTACTATGCTGACCTCGATAGAGCGACCGAGCGGCTGAACAGCATCAATGATCGGCATCACCTGTTGTCCGCGCAACAGCAACGACTCATCTTATGGATTCAACAGGGCTTTATCGATTATCGCGATTTTGCTGAACAGGCGCTGGCCCAGCGTCAGTCTGCAACCTGGGATGTTGCTCGTCACCTGATGGCGACTCAGGCCGTGCCCGTGGCGCGGCAGGCCACCCGGTTGCTGCAGAGTATATCAGCCCATCAACAGCGGTTGATGACCGAGGAGGCTACAGAGGTCTCGCTACTCGGCAGTATTGCCGTGTGGTTGTCGCTGGCCATGATTAGCGCGATGATGATCATCGCCAGTTGGCTCTCCCGGCGTAGTGCCAACCAGATTGCGCAACCGATTGCCGTGCTCTCCCAGGCAACGCAGGCATTTGCTGAAGGTCGCCTGACAGCGGATATCCCGGTCACTGGCGATGATGAGCTGGGCCAACTGACCGCGGCGTTCAACCGCATGCGCAGCTCGCTGCAACAGGGCGAAGCGGCGTTACAAAGTAAAGCGCAGCACCTTGAGCGCAGCAATCGTGAGCTAGACCAGTTCGCCTATGTCGCCTCACATGACCTCAAGGCACCATTGCGTGCCATCGCCAATCTATCACGCTGGATCGAAGAGGATCTAGAGGAGTGCCTGACCGCTGACACCCGCAAACAGATGGGGTTGCTGCGTGGTCGCGTTCACCGCATGGAGGCGTTGATCGAAGGTGTCCTGCAATACTCACGGGTGGGCCGCGTGGCGCTGGATGTGGGGCAAGTGGATGTCGGCCGGTTACTGAGTGAAATAGTGGATGACCTCGCGCCGCCAGGGGGGGTCAGCGTCGAAATATCCCCTGATATGCCGCGACTCAACGCCTCCGAGGTACGTCTCTATCAGGTCTTCGCCAGTCTAATCGGCAACGCGATTAAATACCGCGAACGGGATGATGGTCGGGTCGAGGTGTCGGTGGAAGAGCGTGGTGCGTTCTACTGTTTCTCCATTGCCGACGATGGCCCGGGTATCGACGAGGCATTCCACGGCAAGGTATTTCAGATCTTCCAGACACTGCAGGCGCGCGACACAGTGGAGAGTACTGGCATCGGCTTGACGCTGGTGAAGAAAATCATCGAAGAACAGGGCGGTAACATCACCCTGAAATCGAATCCCGGCCAGGGAGCGACCTTCCTTTTTACCTGGCCCAAACAACCACCACTGCAGGAGCAGTAAGATCATGACAACTGATAAGGTCAAAACAGGTGATTCCGCTGTGGAGTCTTCCGCGCCCGGGATGTTGAATCTACTTATTATCGATGACGATGACGTGGATCGGATGGCGTTACGCCGGATGCTGAAGCAGGCAGAGATCATGGCTAATGTAAGGGAGGTTGGTAGCAAAGCGGAAGGGTTGGCGGCGCTGCAAACAGAGTCGTTTGATTGTGTCTTTCTCGACTACCAGCTTCCCGATGGTGACGGGCTGACGTTGCTGCATGAGCTGGAAGTGGCAGGGATCGAGGCATCGGTGGTGATGATGACGGGTCAGGGTAGTGAGGAGTTAGTCGTCGAGATGTTGCATGCCGGGGCGCAGGACTACCTGCCCAAGGGCAATATTACCGTGCAGACGCTGGCACGCGTAGTACGCAACGTGATTCGGGTGGACCAGGCTGAGGCGGCTGGCAAAGCGGCCCAGGTGCGTCTGGCCGAAACGAGCTCTCATCTGCAATATCTGCTGGATAACAGTCCTGCTATTAGCTATAGCGCCGTGCCCACGGGGGATTTTAAAATCACCTTTGTCAGCGAGAACCTGAGCCAGATTCTGGGTTATGAGCCGCGCACGATGCTGGACGACATTAATTTCTGGTTTGAACATATTCACCCCGACGACCGCATGGGTCTGATGATGCGTCTGCCACAGCTGCTGGCGACGGGAGGGCAGCAGAGTCATGACTACCGCTTTCGTCACTGTGATGGCCATTATTTATGGATGCATGATCGACTCAGAATGATCTATGACGAATCGGGCAAGCCACTGGAACTGCTCGGCTCACTGCTCGACATGACTGACCGCAAGGCGATGGAAGAGGCGCTGCTCCAGGAGAAAGAGGAGCAGCGAACATTGATACGGGAGCTGCAGGAGGCGCGGGGTCAGCTGCAACAGAACGAGAAGATGGCCGCCATCGGCCAGCTTGCCGCCGGGGTGGCGCATGAGATTAATAATCCGGTGGGTTTTATCAACTCCAATCTCAACTCGCTGGCCCGTTATCTGGAGAATATGATCGAAGTGATCGACCTCTATCAGGCGATAGAGCCGCTGTTGGAGCCGCATGAGGAGGTGCTTGATCTTATTCGTTCCGTCAAACAACGTTTCGACCTCGATTACATTAAACAGGACGTGCGTGATCTGGTCAGTGAGAGTATTGATGGCACGGCGCGGGTGAAACAGATTGTCCTGGATCTGAAGGAGTTCTCCCATGTCGATGAGGCAGAGTGGCAGCAGGTCGATCTGCACCAGGGACTCGACAGCACCCTCAACATCGTCAATAACGAAATCAAATATAAGGCCGAAGTGATCAAGGAGTATGGCGAGCTACCGCCAGTGGAGTGCATCGCTTCGCAGATTAATCAGGTCTTCATGAACCTGTTGGTCAACGCTGCTCACGCGATTGAGGAGCACGGTACCATCACCCTGAGTAGCGGAGTGCGGGATGGTGAGGCCTGGGTGGAGGTTGCCGATTCCGGCAAAGGGATTTCCCCCGAGCACTTGAAGCGCCTGTTTGAGCCATTTTTTACCACCAAGCCGGTGGGGTCCGGCACTGGGCTGGGGTTATCTCTCTCCTTTGGTATTATCAAAAAGCACGGTGGACGTATCGATGTGCAGAGTACGGAGGGAGAAGGGACGCGCTTTACCGTGTGGTTACCGTTGAAGCAGGCGGAGGTGGTCATCGAAGATGATGTGGCACAGGATGAAAAAAACAGGTGAAATAGTATGAGCGATATAAATAACGTGGCTGCATCCGTGACAGATAATTCGGAGCAGGCGACACTGCTCTGTGTCGATGATGAAGCGCAGATCCTGTCTGCATTGAAACGCCTGTTTAGGCCGCTGCCTTACCGGGTCTTGACCGCCACAAGTGGTGCAGAGGGGCTGGAGATCCTGGCAAAGGAGACGGTACATGTGGTGATCTCCGATATGCGTATGCCACAGATGGATGGTGCCGCCTTTTTGGAGCAGGTTTCTGATGGTTGGCCACAGACGGTGCGGTTGCTACTGACGGGTTATGCCGACCTCGGTTCCGCTGTCGATGCCGTCAACAAGGGGCGCATCTACGCATACCTTAGCAAACCATGGGATGATGACAAACTGGTATTAATGGTACGGCGAGCGGTGGAGCAACAGGCGCTTGAAGCGTTGGTGCAGCGTCAGAATGAGGAGTTGCAGCTGCTCAACGAGCAGCTGGAAGATAAGGTGCAGGTGCGCACCGAGGAGCTGCGCCAGGCGATGGGTTTTCTGGAAAAAGCGAATGAATCATTGAAAAAGCAGTACGTATCATCAGTGAAGGTGTTTGCTAATTTGATGGAGGTGCGTGAGGGGGGGGCAACGCCGAGCAGCGGTCACTCGCGACGTGTTGCCGACCAGGCGCGGCAGTTAGCACTCAATATGGGGCTGGAGACGGGTGATCTTCAGGATATCCTGTTCGCCGCGTTGTTGCATGATATCGGCAAGATTGCCCTGCCGGATACGCTGCTTGAACGAACCTATAAAGAGATGTCGGTGGGTGAGCGCTTACGATTTGAAAAACACCCGCTCATCGGCCAGGCGGCATTGATTGGCATGGCCCATCTACAGGGGGCGGCAGTGCTGATTCGGAGCCACCACGAGTGCTTTGACGGTAGCGGTTATCCGGATAAATTACACCGCGACCAGATCCCGCTGGGTGCGCGCATTCTCGCAGTGGTTAATGATTACGATGCCTTGCTGACGGGAGGTTTTAGCGGCCAGCGCTATTCACCACAGGAGGCGCGTGATTTTTTGCTCGATGAAGGGCGACGGCGTTACGATCCGGCGGTGGTGAAGCATTTTATTGCCCTGCTGAACAAGACGGGGCAACAGCAGATGGGAGTTCCTGAAGAACTCTCCATAAAATCCGGCGCTCTGAAGAGCGGCATGGTGCTGACAAAAGACCTGCTCACCAAAGAGGGCGTCATGTTGCTCAGCAGAGGGCATGTGCTGGACAAAGATTTGATCGACAAGGTTCATAACTTCGAAAAGGAGATGGCATGTCAGTTTCAGTATTATGTGCGTGATGGCCAGCAGCAACACGGAGAGGATTCGTGACAGATAACGATGTTGGCCACCACATTATGGCCGTCGATGATGAAGGAAATGTGCTTAAGGCGCTACAACAGACGGTGGAGATTCCTGTTCTATTGAGTAAGCTGTGGTTCAGTGCCGAGCTTCTGGAGTACGTGGTAAGTGCCCTGGGCCATCAATACGGTGAACAGTCATGAGCCATCAAACGACCAACACTTTGGATATCCTCTACCGTTTCCACTGTACCGATGGCAAAGAGCGGCGATTCGATCTGCATCTGGATCCGCTTACGCTAGAGCAGGTGACTCCTCCCCCCGAGATATGCGCACCATGGACGCGCCTTGAATTCCATCAGTGCGCCAATTGCCCGCTCAGTGTAGAGAGCGACCCCTACTGTCCGGTGGCCGTTCACCTGCAATCGCTGGAAGCAGGCTTCGCCGGACTCTGGTCCTATGACGAACTTCACATGGAGGTGATCACGCCCGAGCGTACGGTCTCTGCCACCACCACGGCTCAGCAGGGGGCCTCTTCCCTGTTGGGGCTGATGATAGCCACCAGCGGTTGCCCTCATGCGGCTTATTTCAGACCCATGGCCCGTTTCCACCTGCCCCTGGCGAGCGAGGAGGATACGATCTACCGGGGGGCCTCTATGTACCTGTTAGCGCAGTATTTCCGTACCAAAGCGGGGCAACAAGCGGAGTTCGGTTTTGCGGGGTTGGTGGAGATCTATCGCCAACTGCGGATCGTCAATGTCGCATTAGCTGAGCGGCTGCGTTCTGCCAGTGACAAAGACACCAGTATTAATGCCGTCATACTACTGGATCTGTTTGCCAGGGCGATGCCGCACAGCATTGATGACGATCTGAGTGATCTGCGCTATCTGTTTGCACCGTATACCCAGAGAGGTTCCCAAGATGTTTGAACGTATAAAAAACCCTTGAATAATCTACTGCCTGTTTAATCGGGTTATTTATCGCGGTTTAGCAAAGTCCAGGATTGGTTGAGTGGGATAAGCGGTTTTGCATTCCGCTTTTGATTTCTTGACTAACGCGCGCTTCAGTGAGGCGTCTGCCGCTAGCCATGCAGCGCGTAACTCATCATTGATACCCGCTTCTTTGATTGAGTCTGAAAGTAGTTGTGCTCTATGTTCAAACAGTTCTTCGCTAATGACCATGTGTTGGTGTGCGAAGAGTGGTGTTTTGCCGCCATAAGCCTTCGGACCGCCCATCAATTGAATCATAAAATCGGTCTGCTGGCTTTCCAGGGTTTCCTGTGGTTTATCGGTGAAATACTCCCTGAGCCACGGGTCTGCGTAGGCTTTGTCGTAAAAGATACGGTGAACCTTGAGGTAGGTCGGTTTGCCGCCGAGGCGTTCATAAAGTGTTTTGTCGATCGCCATTACGCTGAATGCCTCGTTGTTTGGTTCGCTCTCAACTAATGTCGGCAAGCTAAATGTAAACTATAAATATGGTCAGTCCTGTTAATTAAAAAAATTTTCAGGCCAGTGACATACTGGGTGTTCGAGAAGGAGACAGGAATAATTTGGTGTCAGTGGCTGCGATGATGGCGCAACTCGATACAAACACATGCAGCTGCTTTTCTTTGCCCTGTTCTACCCAGCGTGGATAGTGGCGCATGACCACCGCTATATAGCAGATTGTTATCATTAGCTAAGGCCGCATACTTCTAATAATGGGGAGGGGCGCGCCCACTTAAGCTGAGACAAGATATAAATTTTCCTCTCAACTTGTGACCAAACTTAGTTGGCCACTACATGCACTACTTTTGTTTGATTTGGTAAAGGTTCATCTCTTGCGCCCGCTCTTCACATAGAAGGTACTGTCAGCACCATAAGTGACGCTTCCACCATCACCATTCTGACCCGCAATACGGAAGTGATAGGTAGTCTTGCTAGTGAGTCCGGAAATTACGTTGTTAATAGCGACTTCCTGATAACCTGAAGCCGACTGGACTGAGGTGAGTGATCCATAAGAAGTATCGATACCATATTCAAACCAGACTGAGCCACTTGCTCCATTGGGGGTAATCGTTCCATGAAGTGTCGCTTCGCCCTTTCTAATACCTGTAGCAGCCCCAGTTACAACGACAGGAAGATCTGGCAAGGTTGTAAAAGATTGATCAATCCCTAACTCAATACCCGCGGCACTCTCCCCAACCATACGGAAGTGGTATGTGGTGTTTTTTGATAACCCCACGATGACACTGGCGATGTTGGCTTCGATATTGCCATTGCCAAGTGGTTGGGGCATTGTGGCATTGCCATAGCTAGTAGTCGTACCCCATTCAAACCAGGCATTTGTCGCACTACCATTGGGATTGACCGTGCCATTAAGATTTGCCTGAGTCTGCTCTACCCCTGTTGCGGTTGTCGTAATGACGGTTGCTCCGGGCATTTCGTTAACTGTAATTGAGACTTGTTCAAAATCTGACAATGTTCCATCACTGGCCGTGAAGGTCACAGTAAATGCTCCCGCTTGAGTGTAATTAGGTATCCATGCAAAGGTCTGCGTCACCGCGTCGAAGCTCGCCCCTATAGGAAGCTCGGTCGCACTGAAGGTGAGTGGATCATTATCCGGATCGCTGCCACTAATGGTAAAGCTGAGCAGTGCACCTTCATCCGCAGATTGAGGTCCAATGGAATTGAGAACAGGTAGTCGATTCGGTGACTCGACTGTTGATGGCTGCCGGCCTGTGTGCGCTGCATCGTGATGAAACATAGGCCAGGGAGAGTTACTTGATGCTACCGCTGCTGTATCCCAAACATAGAGGTTCAGGTTCAGGTCAATCCATGCGACCTCCTGCAGTCCATCATTGTCTATATCGGCCACGGCAGCGGTATTGGTTCCCCAGGCGGTTACGTTTGCAGTAGGTTTTGGAAAGCCAGGCACCTTTGTTCCATCATATTGATATGCATTGAGGGCAAACCTTTCGTTGAAATAACCTACATCGCTAGAAACAATGATATCTGGCCTTCCATCCGATGTGATATCCGCTAAAACAGGAGCCCCAAACCCCCACGAGGTATATCGAATGGTGCGATCATAAATGACAGGCCAGCCTGCAACAGGTGATCCATCCCCGTGCCAGGCATAGAGATAATTGAAGTATTCATTGCTTTCATTGACGGTATCGTTTCCTACGATGATCTCTACTGAACCGTCGCCATCGATATCGCCAATGGCAGCAGTTGATATCGCAGTGCCTCGCGTAGTCTGAGGCCAGCCTGCAACGTTGCTTCCATCGTGATGAAACGCATAAACAGTGCCATCAGTCGATCCTATAATAATCTCCAGGTCGGTATCATTATCTAGATCAGCCATCACAGGGTAATTATAGACCCAGCGGGTACCTAAATCAGGATTAATGGTGATTGGCCACCCGGGCATAACATTACCATCAAAGCTCAGAAGATAAAGCTCGCTAACATTATTTTGGGTGAAAACAGCGATCTCTTTGTTGCCATCATAATCAACATCCCCCACCGCTGGCTGCCCAAAAAAGTCTAAAATATTTGGAGTAAGGTTCCATTTTGGCCAGCCAGGAAGATAGTTGCCGTCCTTATCATAAATGCGTACATTTGGCCCCTGCGTACCAACAACCTCATTGACCCCATCTCCGTTGATATCATTAATTGAAAAATGGTCAGAGGAGATTTTTTTTGGCCACCCAGGCAGAAGAGTCCCATCCGCCTCCCATATAAATATGTTAGAAGCACTGCTCGAAGCCACTATCTCAGGAATCCCATCACCCGTTAAATCGCCAACAGCTGTTCCTCTTTGAGTGTAGTGTCCCTGACCATCTGGATCGATTGACTGGGGCCACCCCGGAAGGAAGACGCCACTATGATCAAAAATCCGGATCGAATTTCCATAGCTTACGATAAGCTCTTCTCCACCATCGCCATTCATATCAGCCACAGTTAAATGATCCATAAGTGCTAATGTATACGTACTAACAGACCCTAGATTTTGCGGCCAACCAGTGTGGTAAGCTTGATCGACAATTAATGCAGTCATATATACACCAAGAACCCGTCCATCAGTTAAATTAACCCTGAGTTCAAGTCTATAAAGATCTGTTGGTATCGTTGTCGTATCAATTGTTCCCATCATACCATCAACCACTTTTTCTAAACCGTCATTCGCTAGCGTAATACCGTTATCGTCGAGATAGGTACCATCACTTTTAGTCATTTTAATGGTATACGAAGAGAATAGGGCGGGAGAGACCGTGCCAGAAATCGTAACCAGATCACCTCCTTTAAAAGGAGCATTATTCCCAGGTGAACTGAAATCAATCTGATCAATTGTTAACGTGATACGATCTTCATTTGCATAGCCAAAAGAGTCTTCCACAATAAGTCGAACCGTATACTTTCCATCTGATATCACCGAAAAATCCCAGGTATCTAATACACCCTCTATCACCGGGGTAGAGCCACTCGTCATTTCAGTCCAGAGTGAGGGTGAAGTACCCGCGCCATATTCAAGACGCCATGCTGTCAGATTAGGGCTATGTGCGTTGCCACTTATCTCTATCGGAATCGAGCCACTCAAGGTGTCGCCGCCCGTATAGGTAATCTGTGCTACCCCTTGTCCATTATCCAGAAGAGCCTGCGTGGCATTGAGGCGCCCATAGCCACTCTCTGAATCGAATCCCACAGTCCCCACATCATCACTTGACCTCCGGATGACCTGCCTGACCTCTTCAGCAGAAAGTGTTGGACGCAGAGCGCGAACCAAGGCAACAGTACCCGTAACATGAGGGGCCGCCATACTGGTACCGGACTGACGAAGATAGTCTGTATCGATGATCAATGCTGGGACGGCCATTGAGGCATTTGCGACTTCACTTTTTAGCGAGAGGATAGAGCGGTCGGGTTGAATGACCAATCCGTTAGCGTCTGTATCGCCACCACCCGGTGCTAACACGTCAATCTTGACGCCATGATTTGAAAAGCTGGCTTTGGTATCAAGGTGGTCCCCGGCAGCTACGGTTATCACATCTCGAATGTTTGCCGGAAAAAAGCCGTATGTCTCACTTCCCACATCAACATTAAAGTTTCCTGCCGCTGCTACAAAGGCCGCATCCTTCTGGTCATGGGCATAAGAGATGGCATCAATTAGTGTTTGCGGCGTTGTGCCAAACCCACCCCAACTCGCATTGATGACGTCAGCACCATTGTCAGCTGCATAATAGATCGCACTCGAAAGGTCCGCGGTTGAACCACCACCGTTTTGATTGAGCCCTTTCAGCCCCATTATTTTAGCCTGCGGTGCAACGCCAATAATTCCTAGGTTATTATTCCCGACTGCTGCTATTGTCCCTGAAGTATGGGTTCCGTGGCCGTGATCATCCAGCGGGTCGTTATCGAATGATACAAAGTCCCAGCCGCTGTCATCATCGATGAAGCCGTTATTGTCATCATCAATACCATTCCCTGCTATCTCTCCACTGTTCGTCCAGATATTGGAACTTAAATCGCTATGGTTATAGTCAATGCCGGTATCAATCACGGCTACAATTACATTGCTTCCCTGAGAAAGATCCCATGCGGTCTCTGCCTGGATCTTCTGCAGACCCCAAAGATCCTGAAACGTCTGTCCCCAGGTAGCGGAAGAGCTGTAGTAAGGATCGTCTGGAACAAGCTGAGTCTGCATGATTGGATTGAGCTCGGCGTATTCAATTTGGGGGAGTTGACGTAGCGCAGTCAATAACTCCGTAACTCTCGCAGGAATAGACGCCAGACCGGGAGCTGAAAAAAGCACCGTCAATCGACGAGGATCAGTCGGTGCGACTCCTTTAGCATGCCTGAAGGGCTTTGCTCCATGCCGAACGTTAAATCGATCGAAGAGCTTCCCTAGTGCCGGTACACTGGGTAATGTGATATTTCCCTTTGGAGATCTGTGATTCGCCACAGCCTCATTGGCATGAGAACGAGACTTAAATTTAACGATGATCTCCCCAGGGACGAATTCTGCCTCATTGGAATCCCCACTTGAGGTGGTCGTAATTACGGTGTCATCTGCAATTGAGACATAGGACTTCGTTGTTTGAGGTTCAGCATCGTCTGGAATTTGATTTTCAGAGGCGCTTGAATAAGGCGTCGCAAAAAGCAGAAAGAGCGCCGTATAAAAACTTGTACTAATTACATTCCGTGCGATATGCATTAGATAATCTCCATTTTCATCGATTCCATGCGTGAAAAGCTAAAGAAATCAAACTCTATTTTTGTCAGGCAATCTATCTGTAAACATGTAGCCTATATAGCTTATAGGCCCAATCATCGCGTACGTTATAAACATGCCATAAATCAGCATCTGATCATAGTGGTTTTTTTATATCCATAAATAGGCATTACATGTGGTGAGGTTTTCACTGTGGTGTAATAGGGAGGAGGTTCGATTTGGTGGTGCCTTATATGTCCTTTCAGATTTTTTTATAAGAAATAGACTGCTCTGTGGTTATTTGTCTCATGATAAAAGCTTATGCTTATGCTTATGCTTATGCTTATGCTTATGCTGCTTATAACTGATATCCATATATCAAGCATAAAGGCCGATGGATTCTGCTTTAATGGGAAAGAGATTTATCTATATGGCCCGGATGGCTATGGTCGGACAAAATTCTTCAACAATTTTTTTGAAAAAAATCTCAAAGTGAGTGCGACGACAAGGAACTGGAATACTGTGAACAAGTTGTATGCGATTGCGGAAGCCTTGGACTCGATATGACAATATCTCAAATACTCATCTATAGCGGCGCAGCTTTCTCAGCTACCGAGGGCATCGCCCATCTTATTCCTACGAAAAATATCGTCGCAGGCTTTGGTGACATCAACGAATATAATCGCAACATCATGGCCATGGAGCGAGTTCCATTGATATTGATGAAACGCTGGTTGCACTGGTAACCTATGTTGACCCTTTTGATCCGGTATCGTCTATTGTCTACGTCGTATCTGCTGTCGCGCTTCTATCATTGTCGGTGGTTACACTCTTTTTAAAATATGTTCGTGTACTGGCGTTATCGGCTGTGCTCATCACGCTGGAGAGTGTAGTATGAGAATAGAGTTTGGTGATTGTGAATGATGGCTTAGTACCTTAGAAATAATTTTTTGCATTTTTTCTCAGAGAAATAGTTTATTGTTTCGTGACGGCATTTATACCCATCAAGGGGTCACTGAAAAGAGTTCAGCTCTACTAGGTGAGGACGGTAACAATTGCTCCAGGCAGTCATGCCAATAAAGGAGGATCCATGTTGAAAAATCGCTCAGCGAGATCGAAAACTATCCTCATTGTTTTGGCGGCTGTCGCTGTCGTGGCTGTTGTTTATGTATTGACGCTGATGCGACAGCCTGAACTGCCTGAAGGTTTCGTGTCAGGCAACGGGCGCACCGAAGCTACAGAGGTCGATATCACTACAAAATTCGGTGGTCGGCTTGAACAGGTGTTGGTTAAAGAGGGCGCTAAGGTCGAGCTCGATCAAGAGCTGGCCCGGTTCGACACCCAGGAGCTGGCGGCGCAGTTGCGCCGGGCTCAGGCGGAGGTGCGTCGCACCGAACAGGAGCGGCATTTCGCTACCGCGGTGATCGCCCAGCGCAAGAGTGAACTCTCTCTCTCCAGGAAAGATCTGGAGCGATCCAAAGGGCTTTATGAGAACGACAGCATCTCCCTGGAACAGTTGCAGCGTGATGAAACTGCGGTGGAGACTGCCAAGGCGACCCTGGTGGCGGCACGAGCTCAGTTTTCCAACGCCGAGGCGACCATCGAAGCCGCCGTCGCCAACACGGAACTGATAAAAACCCAACTGGATGACAGTGTGCTCAGGGCGCCCATCAACGGCCGGGTGCTGTACCGTTTGGCCGAACCTGGTGAAGTTCTGCCCGCTGGTGGCAAGGTGCTCACGGTACTTGATCCCACTGATATCTATATGACGCTCTTTCTGCCGACGCAAGAGGCGGCCAGAGTCGGTATCGGCGTTGAGGCCCGCGTCGTGCTCGACGGCATAGCCGATCGGGTCATACCAGCCACGGTCTTCTTTGTCGCGCCGCGAGCTCAGTTTACCCCCAAAGAGGTCGAGACCCGCACCGAGCGGGAGAAGCTGATGTTTCGCATCAAGGTTCAGCTCGATGCCGGGTTTCTTAAAAGCCATATCGAACTGGCCAAGATCGGTATCCCTGGGGTTGCCTACATTCGGCTCGATCTGGATGGCGAATGGCCGGAGCACTTGCGTGCTGAGGAGAGAGGGCAATGATGTTGTCTGGGGGTGAATTCAGGGGATGAAGACCGTCGCCCGTGTCGCCGAACTCAGCCATCGCTATAAAAACAGCGTGGCATTGGATGGCGTCGAGCTGGAGATTCCAGCGGGCAGCATGACGGGGTTGATCGGCCCCGACGGGGTTGGAAAATCGACACTGTTGGCACTGATCGCTGGCGTACGCAAGATCCAGGAAGGTTCGGTACAGGTACTCGGACGTGACATGAGTCGTAGCTTGAATCGTATGGTAGTAGGGCCGCGTATCGCCTACATGCCCCAGGGATTGGGGCGCAACCTTTACATGACGCTGTCGGTATTCGAGAACGTCGATTTTTTCGGCCGCCTGTTTGGTCATGACAAAGAACAGCGGGCATGGCGTATCAAGGAGTTGCTGGAGGCGACCGGCCTGGCGCCGTTTGCCGATCGTCCCGCCGGTAAACTCTCCGGTGGTATGAAACAGAAGCTGGGGCTGTGCTGTGCCCTGATTCACGATCCCGATTTGCTGATTCTGGACGAACCGACCACCGGCGTTGACCCCCTGTCACGACGGCAGTTCTGGGAACTGATCGAACGCATTCGTGGTCGCCGCGAGGGCATGAGCGTGATTGTGGCCACCGCCTATATGGACGAGGCGGAGCGCTTTGACTGGCTGGTGGCGATGGATGGCGGCAAGGTACTGGCCACCGGCACACCTGCCGAACTGAAATCCTATACCAACAGCCAAAATCTGGAAACGGCCTTTATCGCGCTGCTGCCAGATGAAAAACGCGCTCGTCACCAGGCCGTCACCATCCCGCCTCGCCAGCATCAGAACCAGACCCAGGCAGCGGAAACAGCGATTGAGGCCGACGCTCTCACCCGCCGCTTTGGTGAGTTTGTCGCGGTTGACCGTGTCAGCTTTCGCATCGAGCGGGGCGAAATCTTCGGCTTTCTCGGCTCCAACGGCTGTGGCAAAACCACCACCATGAAGATGCTCACCGGGCTACTGCCCAGCTCCAGTGGAGAGGCCTGGCTGTTTGGTCAGCCAGTCGATGCCAGGGATATCGATTTGCGCAAACGGGTGGGTTACATGTCTCAGGCCTTCTCACTCTATAGTGAATTGACGGTACGCCAGAACCTGGCACTGCACGCCCGCATCTTTCAGTTACCCAAAGCGCAGATTAAAACGCGCATCGCGGAGATGGTTGAGCGCTTTGGACTTGGTGACGTGATCGATGAGTCGACGGACAAGTTGCCCCTGGGGGTGCGCCAACGCTTGTCGCTGGCGGTGGCGGTCATCCATGGCCCGGAGATGCTTATCCTCGACGAGCCTACCTCGGGTGTCGATCCTGTGGCCCGCGATCAATTCTGGCAACTGCTGGCGCAGCTCTCCCGCGATGATGGCGTCACCATCTTCATCTCCACCCACTTCATGAACGAGGCAGAACGCTGTGATCGCATCTCGCTCATGCATGCCGGCCGGGTGCTGGCCCAGGGCACGCCAGAGCAGTTGGTAAAGAGCCGCGGCGCCAGTAATCTCGAAGAGGCGTTTATTGCCTACTTAGAAGAGGCCTCTGCCGAAGCGCCCGTCAGTACGAAAACAAGTTCAGCACCAGCTGCTCCAGCACAGCAAACTCAGCACCGGCCCCGCAGTGCACCCTTCGACCCACGCCGTGGCTGGGCCTATGCTCGCCGTGAGAGTCTGGAGATCGTCCGTGATCCGATTCGTATCGCCTTTGCCCTGCTGGGCCCCATCTTGCTGATGATCGCCTTTGGTTATGGCATCACCTTTGATGTGGAAGATGTCAGTTATGCGGTGCTTGATCGTGATCAGAGCCCGGAAAGCCGTCGCTACCTGGAAAACTTCGCCGGTTCGCGCTATTTCGATCAAGGCCCGCCGTTGCATAGCTACCGCGACCTGGATGACAGGCTGCGCAAGGCCGAGTTGGTGTTCGCCATCGAAATCCCACCGGGCTTTGCCAAGGAGATCAAACGCGGTCGTCAGCCGAAGGTGGGGATCTGGCTCGACGGCACCGATCCCTTTCCCGCCGAGAACGCACGCGGATACATCCTTGGTGTGCACCAGTCTTATCTTGAACAACAACGACAGCGTGAGTTCGGTTACAGCCCGCGCGCCGCACCCTTCACCATCGAAACCCGCTTTCGTTATAACCAGGATTTCAAGAGCGTCTATTCCATCGTGCCCGGCACCATCATGATGCTGCTGATCTGGATCCCCGCCATGATGACCGCCGCCGGGGTAGTGCGCGAAAAAGAGATGGGATCGATTACCAACCTTTACGCCACACCGGTGAGCGGACTGGAATTTCTGTTGGGTAAACAGTTCCCTTACATCATCATCGCCCTGATCAACTTCGTTACTTTGGTGCTGCTCGCCGTTATTTTATTTCAGGTGCCGATCAAAGGCAGTGTTGCCGCCTTGCTGGTCGGCGGTCTACTCTATGTCGTCGCCACCACCGGCCTGGGGCTGTTGATGTCGTCGTTCATGAAGACCCAGATTGCGGCGATTTTCGGCACTGCCATTGCCACCACCTTGCCAGCGATCAGCTTTGCTGGCCTGTTTGCCCCGGTGGCCTCACTGACACCCGGTGCCCAGACCATCGCCCACATATTCCCCAGTAGTTATTTTCAGCAGATCAGTCTGGGCACATTTACCAAATCGCTGGGTTTTGAAGCGTTGACGTTCAACTATTTTATGATCGCGCTGTTGATCTTCGTCTACCTGATGCTGGGGCTGACGCTACTGAAAACACAGGAGCGCTGATGATGAAACGCTGCCTCACCAACATCTTTCAATTAGGTATTAAAGAGCTATTCAGCCTGCGTTATGACCCGGTAATGCTGTTTCTGATCGTCTATATGTTCACCTTTTCTGTGTTCGAAGAGGCCGAAAACGCGACCACCGGCGTAGTCAATGCTGCGGTGGCCATTGTCGATGAAGATCGCTCCCAGTTGTCACGGCGTATCGGCGATGCCTTGCTGCCACCCCACTTTCAGCCCCCGGTGGCGATCACGATTGATGAGATAGACGCCAATATGGAAGCGGCACGCTACACCTTTGTTATCGACATTCCACCGGGATTCCAGGCGGACCTGATGGCGGGGCGACCGACGGTGATTCAACTCAATGTCGATGCCACAGCGATGGGCATGGCCGCGACTGGCGCGGGATACATCCAACACATTATTTCCCAGGAACTGAGCGCATTTTTGAATGATGATCGAGCCACCAGTCAAATGTCAGCAGCCGTCAATATCGTCACCCGCGCCAGGTTCAATCCCAACCTGGAGACCAGGGGATTCCAGGGCGCCATGGCCTTGACCAACAATATCACTTTGATGGCTATCCTGCTCACTGGCGCCGCCCTGATTCGCGAGCGTGAGCACGGCACCATCGAACATCTGCTGGTGATGCCGCTGCGGCCGATCGAGATCATGCTGGCCAAGGTGTGGGCCAACGGTCTGGTGGTGGTGCTGATTGCCAGCCTGTCACTCTATTTCATCGTCAAGGGTGCTCTGGGGGCCACCATTATTGGGTCGATCCCACTCTATATCTTCGTCACGATCATCTATCTCTTCTCGGTGACGTCGCTGGGGATCTACCTGGCGACGCTAGCCCGTTCCATGCCCCAGTTCGGTCTGCTGGCAATGATTGTGTTTGTCATGATGCTGCTACTCTCCGGTGTCCATACGCCGTTCGAGAGCATGCCCGAGACACTGCAAATGATCATGCAGCTGGTGCCCTCCACCCATTTTGTCAGCATGGCTCAGGCGGTGCTGTTTCGTGGCGCAGGGGTGGATGTGATCTGGCCTAATTTGCTTGCCACGGCGGTCATTGGCGCGGTGTTTTTCTTTGCTGCACTGCTGCGCTTTCGCAAGACCGTTACGTTGACACAGGTGTGAATAAATAAGAAGGTGGAACAAAGATGAGATCCCATTACCTTTTCAGTCTATTAGCGCTGATGTTATTGCTGACACCTGCCGTGCAGGCAGCTAAGGTCGTGACGATTGGCATTGTCACGGACGGCCCCATAGAACACGCTGGCTGGTCACCGGCGCTGTTTAAGAATGAGTTGCTGCTACTCGTCAGGCCTGACTTCGATGTACGTTTTCCAGCCAGCAAACAGCTCGATGGCGGCTGGTCAGCCAGGCAGATCACTGAGGCTCACAAGCAGCTGCAGGCGGACCCCGAAATCGACATGGTAATGGCGCTGGGTTATGTCTCCAGTGTCATCGCGGCCCTCGACACGTCATTACGCAAGCCAACCTTTGCGCCGCTTATTATGGATGCTGGTTTCCAGGGACTGCCGATGAAAGACAACAGCAGCGGTGTTAAACACCTTAACTATCTGAACAGCGGCGCCGATTTTGTGCGTGACCTACAGGTCATGAACAGTGTTGCGAGCTGCAAGAACATCGCGGTGTTTCTCAGCGAAGCTGACTACGAGGCTCAGCCGGGGCTGATTAACCGTGCCAGGGAGGTGACGGATGCGGCAGGCGTTGAGTTGCTGTTTGTCCTGCAACGAACCCGAAACGAAAACCTGGGAGAACGGCTACCACCTGGCATCGACTGTGTCGTAGTGACGGGCCAGGGGCTGCTGAGCCCCGCCGCTATGGACAGGGTCATCGCTACCCTGATTGAGAAAAAACTGCCCAGCTATAGCCTGCTCGATGCACACCTGGTGGAACAGGGGCTATTGATGGCAGAAGCCCCCGCGACCAACTGGCGGCGCCTGGCACGTCGCAACGCCCTGAACATGCACAGTGTGCTGCATGGTGAGCTGGCAGAGCAGCAGCCTGTGACGTTTGAGAGTAAGCGGCGTTTGACCATCAACATGGCGACCGCTCGGGCGATCGGTCTCTCGCCCCGCTTCAACATCCTTAGCGAAGCGGTGTTGCTTAACGAAGAACCGGAGCCACAGGGCAGGCAGCTCTCGCTGGCAGTGGTGGCAGAAGAGGCGGTGGCGGCAAATCTGGATCTGCGTGCGGCAACTTTTGCAGTGAGGGCCGATCAATCCAGAGTGGAACAGGCCCGTGCCGAATTGAGGCCACAGCTTAATGCCCGCCTTGGTCATTCCAGATTAAATGATGACAGCTCGACGGTGATGAGCGGCGCGGCGGCGGAACAATCCACTTCAGCAGCACTCACGCTTACACAGCTCATTTACTCTGATACTGTAAATGCTAATGTGGAGATTCAACGTTATCTGCAAAATAACCGCGCTGCACTTAAACGCCAACTGGAACTGGATATCGTCCAGGAAGCCACGATTACCTACCTTAACCTGCTTAAGGCACAAACCCTTATCCATATCCGCCGCGAAAACATGGGACTCAGCCGAACCAATCTGGAGCTGGCCAGAGATCGGCAGCGGATCGGTGTCGCCAGCCCCGCCGAGGTCTATCGTTGGGAGAGTCAACTGGCCACCTCACGCCAGGCGCTGCTCAATGCCCAGGCGAAACTTCAACAGAGCCAGGATGCCCTCAACCGACTGTTGCACCGACCACTCAAAGAACCGTTCATTGCCGAACCGTCTACCCTTGACGACCCCCGTCTCATCGTCAGTCGCAAAGAGCTGTTTGATTACGTAAGCAGCGATCGTACCTTTGAACTCATGGGAGAGTTTATGGTGATGGAGGGTATGGCGGCTTCGCCGGAGCTGGAAGGCCTTGAAGCCTTGTTGTCCGCAACCCAGCGGGAACTCAAAACTAATCAGCATGCTTATTGGTCGCCCATCGTGACACTGCAAGGTGAAGTAACGCATGTAGTGGATGAACAACGTCTGGCCGGGTTATCGGCTGAGGACGATACCGACTGGTCATTCCTCGTCAATGTATCATTACCACTGTTCGAGGGTGGTGCTAGAAGCGCACGCGTGTCAGGCTCTCGACTCACCTTAAATCAACTGCTCAGCCAGCGCGATGCTACACGTGAGCGTATTACACAACGCATCAGGGCGACGTTGCACGACATTGGTGCCTCATATCCCTCAATACAGCTCTCCAAAGATGCTGCGACCGCGGCGAAAAAAAATCTGGATTTGGTTACCGAAGCCTATATTCACGGAACGGTATCCATTCTCGATCTGCTCGACGCTCAGAACGCGGCGCTGGTAGCCGAAGAGGCCGCTACAAATGCCGTCTTCGATTTCATCATTGATCTAATGAATCTACAACGCAGCCTGGGAGGATTTGATTTCTTTCTTGATGAGCAAGAACTGGATGGCTGGCTGGAGCGTTTGAGGAATTACATTGCTATTCAGCAGAATGGTTAACACGATATTCAATGCGCTGATATGTCTAAATAACTCGACTCACGAGCATGTGTTTTAAAGGAGGGCAATCATGAGTAGACGAATGAATATAGTCAACGCATTGTCACTTGTGTAATGACGGCGGCATCTGACTCCGCCTCATCACTGATCATGATTGTTTGTTTCGTCATAGCAATCCCATTGTATGGCCAACGTCACAATTAAATCACGCTTTCGACGACCACTATTAATTTGTTTTAGGCAAGTTCTTGCACACACTTGATTACATTATTTGGCATTCGCGCCATGACCTTTGACGATATTAATCCATTTTTCTCTTTGTTGAGGCGTGGATTCCTTGAAGAGAGGAAACTCAGTAATCTGAGTCACTTTGATACCACAGAATCCAAGAATTGTTCTTTTCATCGCGTTATGCCCTGGCATGCGAAATATCCAACGGTAATACCAGGCTGGCGTATCCATTGTTACGATCAAGTGGGCGGTGCGTCCAGATAACAACTGATCGCAACGTGCAGAATTGTCACGATATTTGAAAGCGAAGCCCGGTAAAAATACCCGGTCAAAAAATCCCTTCATCAAAGCTGGCATTATTCCCCACCAATTCGGATAAATAAAAACCATGTGATTTGACCATTGAATAAGTTCCTGGGCTTTAACTAGATCGGGTTCGAGTTCTTGAATTCTGTTATACCCTTTCCAAAGTATCGGATCGAACTTTAATTCACCAAGCTGAAGTTCTCGTACATCAGAATCCGTAGTCCTTGTACTTTCGATATATGCCCTGGCCAGTGCGCCACAAAAACTATCTTTGTCGGGATTGCCTAAAATGACAAGAATATTCTTTTTCATTTTTCCCTCCTTTGTCTAACAGTCACTATACGGGCCCTTTTGATCTGTATAGCAATATAAGTATTTTTTAATGAAAGCCCCTGTTTCATTGTTTTATAAATAATTGATCTAGCCCTGTCCCGGTAACAATTTAAGCAAACCGAGGCCCGTATGATGAGATGTGCCCCATCTTCTTTTTTTAGCGTAAGCAGATGCTAGAATGTCCGCTCTGTGTTAGCAACAGCATATAGCAGCTTTACCCCTAAGGACAGCTATGTCTATTAAATCGCCTCTTGATTAGTTCTTTGTGAAGAGGCGGTATCTCCAAATATTAGAATATTCGAACTGAGTTTTATTACGGCTGATTGGTTGTGGTAGCTGACGTATTCCCATGGAGGTCAAAATAAAATTCTAATCCAATAACCAACCTTTCTAATCTCCTTCATTCCAGAAACCACATTGCAGGAAGCCAGGTAAGTGCCGGTCCGTACTTGATCTGCATGATAAGCGAATAGAATATTATTCACTCATTGAATGTTTAATGAATTGTTCGTTTTTTATACGACATGTATTATTGCGTATAAGCGGGCCACTGGATCCGTTTGTAAAATGTTAGATTTTTCGTGAGGGATGTAATTATGGATCAAGCTAATGAAAGCGATTGTATATACAAAATACGGGCCCCCGAGTGTTCTTCAATTAAAGGAGATAGAAAAGCCTATACCCAAAGATAATGAGGTGCTAGTAAGAGTTCATGCGACAACAGTCAATCGAACCGACTGCGCCACAATTAGAGCTATACCTTTTTTTGCAAGAATTGCTACAGGTCTACTTAGGCCGAAAAAGCAAATACCTGGGACTGAATTTGCCGGAGAAGTTGAAGCTGCTGGAAGAGATGTATTGTCATTTAAAGTAGGAGATAAGGTTTTTGGGTTTGATGATCAAGGTACAGAGGCTCATGCTCAATACACCGCAATACCAGAAAATAAAGTAATGGCGATACCCGAAGGTGCAACGTATGAACAAGCGGCAGCTAGTATTGAAGGTGCCCATTATGCGTACAATTTCATCAATAAGGTGAAGCTTAAAAAAGGTCAAAAAGTGCTCGTTAATGGAGCAACTGGTGCTATTGGGTCGGCCGCAGTTCAGCTTTTAAAATACTTTGATGTAAATGTGACTGCTGTGTGTGCCACGAGCAACATCGATTTAGTAAAATCACTGGGAGCGAGTAGAGTCATCGATTATACAAAATCGGATTTTACAAAAGATGATCAAAAATATGACGTTGTATTTGATGCGGTTGGAAAAAGCTCATTTTTAAAATGCAAACATTTACTGCAACTCGGTGGCGTTTATATTTCATCTGACCTGGGCTATATGGCGCAGAACTTGATCCTCCCCCTTATAACACCGGTTATTAAACCACTTCTTGGCAACAAAAAGACTATATTTCCGACGCCTACGGATATTAGAGGAAGTATGCTTTTGATAAAAAATCTTATTGAGCAGGGAAAGTTCAAAACAGTGATAGATAGAAAATATCCACTAGAACAAATTATTGAAGCCTATCAGTATGTTGAGAAAGGGCACAAAATTGGGAATGTTGTAATAATGGTGGAACATAATGATTCAACCTAGAGCCTGTAAATAATTCTGTGAACTGACATAAAAAATCCAATCAAGAAAAGGACTATTAATGAATAATATCTTTCTTATTGGTTTCCTTGTTATGCAGACATCCTTGTTTGGGTGCTCTACTATCACAAATGCATCTGATTTAACTCGTCAGCAACGTATTACAGAAAGCCCGCAATGGAATGGGAAATCATTCCAGAATCCAGAACGGGTTCCAGACGTGGAAGTGGGCGCGAGTCTGAAGACATTCTGGAAATATTTTTTTAATAAACCAGAAGAGGCTATACCTGACTTGCCACTCCCTGCAGAGCCATTTGATATTTCCCAATGGGATGAAAGGCGGGACTTACAATTTGCCTGGCTGGGCCACACAACTTTTCTTATTAAGATGGGTGATAAAGTGGTTCTGACAGATCCCATGTTCTCACAACGAGCGGGTTCTTTTGGATGGCTGAGCCCGCTGCGATACTCTGAAACCCTTGCTTCAACGGATCTTTTGCCAGAAATTGATGTGGTATTGATTACTCATAATCATCCCGATCACCTGGACGAGGATTCGATTAAGGCCTTAATTCCTAAGACCAAACACTTTGTCGCACCTCTGGCTGTGGGTGAACTACTGGAAGAGTGGGGAGTATTGCATAAAAAGATAACCGAACTTGACTGGTGGCAGTCAAAATCTATTGATGGTTTAACGATTACCGCAGCGCCGGCCAAACATACTTCCGAGCGTGGGATGTTTGATAAAAACAAGACGCTTTGGGTTTCCTATGGTATTCAGGGGCAAAAACATAACTTATACCTTAGCGGGGACTCAGGTTGGCATAAAGGGTTGCACGAAATAGGTGAGCGACTGGGGCCTTTCACCGTGACCTTCTTTGATATAGGCGCCTATGGCGAGCAGAAAGGCTGGAATGAGGTTCATTACACCCCTGAACAAGCGGTCAAAGCACATTTGGCCGTAAGGGGAAAACTGATGGTGCCTGGCGGCTGGGGAACCTTTAATCTCGCATTGTTCCCCTGGTATGAACCGATCGAGCGGTTTTCGGATGCAGCGAATCAATCTGGCATTGATTATCTTACGCCTGGAATCGGAGAGGTCGTTATCTCAGAAAAGAAGGGTAGCCGTGAGACATGGTGGAAACCATTCATCAATAATAATGCTCAGTAAGCTGTTAGCTACATGAGGAGAGCAATGCGAAAATTTGACTCAGCTCGAAAGCCCGATTTTTACAGCATAGCAACTACCATTATCATGATGCCTATTATCGGGTGTGCATCATCTTCCCCAGCCGAAATATGGGCATGAGGGCCTGGTGATCGAAGCTGGATTCTCATTGCCCAGTATGCGAGTGATTAGGGCGTTGACTCAGTTATTCGAGTGGCGATAAAAATCGTCCGTCATTCGTTGTGACAATGGGCCGGAATTCATCAGTCATGAATTCACTAACTGGGCTACGAGGCATGCTATTCGTATCGAATATATTCAGCCAGGACAACCTCAGCAGAATACTTATATCGAACGTCACAACCGTACAATCAGGTACAGCTGGATAAGCAAGCATCTATTTGAGACGCTGGAGCAAGTCCAGGAATATGCAATAAAATGGCTTTGGTTCTATCATCACGAACGATCACATAAAGCTAATGGCGGCAGGCCGCCTTTGATGGTGGCTTAATCTCTACTTTTGATGACGATTAAAAAGGGGAGGATTACCCCGCGAATCGCATGAATGGTACTCTGATAGTTATTCATGATTTCAAAGAATTTATCCCCCGAGTTTCTCCAGACTATCAGTTTTCCGCTAAGTATTACCTAACCCAATCACCAGGCTATTCAGTGCCGTAAAAAATAGCGTACCAATGATGGATAAAATAATAAATGCAGGAATAGCGGCTATGGACACCTTCACCAGGAAAACCACCATCGACCAAAATGGCATCTTTATATTAACGATATCTACCTGTCTTGCTTCATTGTCACTCATTGTTTTTCTCCTTTGTTTAATTGCAGGGAAAATATTATTTCTATCAGGCGTTATTGATCCAGTGTGGCCCACGACTTATTACATTACAAAATAGAGATCTCATATCTTCTCGGTGCTGCAGCACCTTGTCCTGAGTCATCTCACAGCATTTTGCCAGGCAGAAACCATAATGCTAGCCTGTGTATAAAGATGATAAGCCTATATACTTTGAGTCGATAGTTCGTTTGTCGGCGATGAGAATTCCGAGAAAGCGTTTTTTATGCAGTTGTGTGGATCGAAATAAAAAATAGATGAGGGAACGCGTGATGGTTTTTGTCAAAAAAGTTGTTCTGGACGTACTCAAGCCCCATCAACCTAATGCACTGGAGTTTTCTCAGGCCATTGCTGCAGTGGGAGTCGATTATCGTGTGCGGCTAACTGTCCTTGAAGTAGATGAAAACACCGAGTCGCTTCAAATAGAGGTCACAGGGAATGCGGTGGATTTTGAGGCGATTCAATCTATCATAACCAGCATGGGAGGTTCGCTTCACAGCATAGATGAAGTGGAGGTGCATAGTGCAGCTGATGCTGGTTAACATGTAATGAGTCTATTGCGTCAGGCAAGGTTTCTGTTGCGCATTACTCGGACTCACGACATTGTGCGTCGCTACTTCGTGGTTAATGGCTTTGATGGTGCGCTGACTATGCTGGGTCTCATCATAGGGTTTCTGCTGAGTACCTCTGCCGATTTGGCGGTCATTATTAACGCCTGTATGGGAGCTGCCATTGCGCTGGGGATGAGTGGTGTGAGTAGCGCCTACGTCAGTGAAGCAGCAGAAAGAAAACGTGCTCTGGAAAAACTTGAAGAGGCGATGGTTAGTGATCTTCAGCAGAGCCAGCATGGCGAGGCGGCGCGCCTGGTGCCGTGGTTGGTTGCAGTCGTTAATGGTTCGTCCCCCCTGATCATTTCTCTACTGATTCTGATGCCGCTATGGCTAGCGAACGCTGGTGTCACTCTGCCTTTACCACCGCTCTACGCGGCCATCATTATTGCGCTGCTGCTGATCTTTTTACTGGGTGTTTTTCTGGGCCGAATCGCGGGTATCTCGTGGCTGCGTAGCGGGATTCAAACCTTGTTGATCGCGGTGGCGACCGCAGCACTCATCTATCTCTTTGCCGGAAATTAAGATGTCACCGCCTGCCTGGCACAGTATTGAGACCGATGAAGCGCTGCAACGTCTCGACTCTTCGGAAAGCGGCCTGACAACAGCGAACGCGCAAAAACGGCTGACCGAACACGGGCCGAATGCCATTCCTGAAAAAGGTCGCCGCTCATTGCTGCTGATGCTACTGGGGCAGTTTTCCGATTTCATGATCGTGGTGCTACTTCTGGCAGCGCTGATTTCCGGTTTTATCGGTGAACCTCTGGACACAGTTGCGATCCTCGTCATCGTGCTACTCAATGCCATCATCGGAACGATACAGGAGTACAGAGCGGAGCGTGCCGTGGCGGCCTTGCGGGAAATGGCAGCGCCAGAAGCGCAGGTGCTGCGCGATGGCAGGACGGTTACCCTGGCAGCGGCGGAACTGGTGCCGGGCGATATAGTCTTGCTGGAAGCAGGCAACATTGTGCCTGCCGACCTGCGCCTGCTAGAAGTGGAAGAGATGGAGGTCGATGAGTCGGCGCTGACCGGAGAATCCCATGCCGTTGCAAAACAATCAGCACGGTTAAGCGAAACCGACTTGCCCATCGGTGATCGCCAGAATCTTGCCTTCAAGAGCAGCCTGATCACCCGTGGGCGGAGCAAGGGCATCGTGGTGGCGACTGGCCTGGCGACGGAGATTGGACGCATTGCCGCGCTGCTGAGTGGCGAGGCTGGGGTAAAGACACCACTGCAGGTGCGACTGACCCGTTTTAGTCGTTACCTTGCGCTTGCCGTGCTGGCCATTTGCGCCGTGGTGTTTATCGCCGGATTACTACAGGACCAGCCGGTATTACTGATGTTCCTGACTGCTGTGAGTCTCGCAGTGGCGGCGATCCCGGAGGCGCTGCCGGCCGTGGTGACGATCTCGCTTGCCCTTGGTGCACGCAAACTCATCCGGCACAACGCGCTGGTGCGTAATCTGCCCGCAGTGGAGACGCTCGGTTCTGTGACCTATATCTGTGCCGACAAGACCGGCACGTTGACTCAGAATTGCATGTCCGTTGAACTGTTCTTTGTCGCCGGTGAACGATACAAGGCATTGTCCGATGATCAGGCCGTGCTGGGGGCAGCACTGGCGCTGAACAACGATGTGGAGGACAGAGATGGTCAGCCGGTGGGCGAGCCGACCGAGTTGGCGCTGTTTGAAGCGGCACGCAAGGCTGGTTTTGATAAGAGTGCACTGGCGCAGGAAAATCCGCGCCTTGCTGTCATCCCATTTGATAGTGAGCGCAAGCAGATGACGACGCTGCATCAGGTGCCCGAAGGTGTGGTCGCATATATAAAGGGCGCACCGGAACGGGTGTTGGCACAATGCAGTGCGACGCTGGGCAATGAGGCGTTTACGCCTGAGGCGGTGCTGGCCGCGGCGACGCAGTTAGCCAATGAAGGTTACCGGGTCATGGCGCTGGCAACACGCAAACTGACTGTGCTGCCGGAACCGTTGGATGCCGCAACGATTGAACAGGGGTTGACGTTTTTGGGGCTGGTAGCCCTGATTGATCCGCCGCGCCCTGAAGTGCCGCAGGCGATCGCGGATTGTCTGACGGCGGGGATCACGCCAGTGATGATCACCGGCGACCACCCGGGCACCGCGATGGCGATCGCCCTGCGCCTCGGTATCACCGATAACAATCAGGCAATGTTGAGCGGTGACGAACTGGCAAAACTCTCCGATGAAAAGTTTGGCCGCATTGTTAAATCAGTCCGGGTATATGCACGCGTAACCCCTGAACAGAAACTACGTATCGTCAAGGCCCTGCAAGCCAACGGCGAGTTTGTTGCGATGACGGGTGATGGAGTGAATGATGCCCCGGCGTTGAAACGGGCCGGTATTGGCGTGGCCATGGGACAGAAAGGCACCGACGTCGCGCGCGAAGCATCAGACATGGTGTTGCTGGACGATGACTTTGCCACCATCGTCCATGCAATTCGGGCCGGACGCCGCACCTTCGATAACATTCGTAAATTCATCAAGGATACGATGAGTTCCAATTCCGGCGAGATCTGGACGCTGTTTATCGCGCCGTTTCTCGGCCTGCCGATCCCCTTGTTGCCCATTCATATCCTGTGGATCAACCTGGTCACCGATGGTCTGCCGGGGCTGGCATTTACCGCCGAACCCGCCGAGTCGGGCATTATGCAGCGTGCACCACGTCCACCGGAGGAAAATATCTTTGCCCACGGTATGTGGCAACACATCCTCTGGGTGGGCCTGTTTGTAGGCGGCATCTCCATTGCCGCCATGGCCTGGGCAATTTCCCGCGAGGTTGATTATTGGCAGACCGTGGTGTTTACCGTGCTGACCGTCTCGCAGCTGTTTCACTCACTGGCGGTGCGTAGCGAAACCACCTCATTGTTTCGCCTCGGTCTGTTGACTAACCTGCCGATGCTCGGCGCAGTGACACTGATGCTGCTATTGCAGATGGCGGTGATCTATACGCCGGCACTGAATACCATCTTCCATACCCAGCCTCTGCCAATGTTCGATCTTGTCGTCTGCCTGATGTTGTCTTCACTGGTTTTGGTCGCGGTCGAGTTCGAGAAATGGCTGGCGCGTCGTGGCATTATTTATAAATAATACTAGGGTCTGTTGACGTTTCATTTATCTCACTGTTGCGTCTGAAAAAGCGCCACGCTGCGTTGCTCGTCGCTTATTTGGAGCAACCAAACTGCGCTCCTCGCGCCTTGATTGGCGCTTTTTCAGACGCAACCCGGAGGGCTGGGTCCATTTTTCCGCCACACTGCGTTGTCAGTCGCTTATGTAGAATAACTACACTACGCTTCTTCCGCCTTGTGGGACGAAAAAATGAACTCCAGCAGTGTGGTAAATGAAACGTCAACAGACCTTAAATAATCAGGCGCGACAATTATCTGAAATAGGCCTTGGTGACATACTGACTGATCATACGCTCGGTATTGAAAAAAGAGCCATTGATGGCAATCGCATTCCTCATAATATCTATATAGGCATCTCGATTATGGTAGTACATGGGGATGATGATGTTCTCAAGCTTGGAATACAGTATATCGGCTTCGCTTTTCAACGGCTCTTTGAGCAAGGGATTATCGAGCAGATAGATCTGGCCCACCGAAAGATAATTGGCGGCGCGCCAGTAGGCGTCAATCTTGCGCAGTTGCTCGGTATTCAGAGTCTCGCCGGTAATTGCCCCAGTCGCTATCATGCTGCTTCCTGCTGACTGAATCAGCGCACTTTCAATATTTAAATGTATGATGATCTTTTAGATGACGCCTGTAAACGACCAATGCTGAATTTGTCTGCCTATTTCTGTCTTCACTAGTTTGGTAGCAGTCAAGATTGAAAAGCACTGATGCGGCGTAACATTATTTATCAAAGCAACTGAGTATATGATGAGTATGCGATGGTGACGCCTTTGTATAGGCGTTATAAATTTCCAAACAAGCGTACAATTTCTGGCATGATTATGTTTGAATCAGGCATTGGCCATATACTCATATACACGCAAGTTTACCTGTAAAGGGAACGCTATGACGCTTAAGCACACCAAAGAAAAAGACGCGATTATTAGTCGCATAGTTGACATACTGGGAAAGCGTCTGCCCGAAGGGGAAGTGAGGTGTGCGACTCGCTTTGCTGAGCAATATTATGCACGTGCAGCCCCTGATGATTTACTGAACCTCTCTATCGATGATCTGTACGGTGCTTTACTTAGTCATTGGCATCTGGCGGGCCGCAGAAAATCAGACAAACCACTAGTCCACGTTTATAACCCTGTCTTTGAAGAGCAGGGTTGGCAATCCACTCACACCGTGATTGAAGTGGTTACCGACGATATGCCATTTCTGGTCGATTCTCTGAGTATGGGCTTGATTCACCAGGGCATCAGTATTCATTTTGCCCTGCATCCAATTATCTCGGTACGCCGTGATGCGAGTGGCAATCTGGTGGAGGTGTTGAATGCCAGTGACGAAGATAAGCATGTTTTCAATGAGGCTTTTCTGCGTTTTGAAATCGACAGGCAGAATGATCCACAGACACTGGCTACCCTCCACAAGAATATTCTGCATATCATAATGGACGTGCGGCTGGTGGTTGATGACTGGCAAGCGATGCGGACCAGGATGAAGGAGGTCATAGAGCTGCTCTTGGCCCAGAACTTGCCGCTTGACCAGGAGGAAAAAGAAGAAAGTATTGCTTTTTTGCGCTGGGTTGAGCAAAACCATTTTACCTTTATCGGTTTCCGCGCCTACGACCTGATTGAAGAGGCCGGGCAGGATGTATTGCGTTTGAGTGCTGATTCGGGGCTGGGTATCTTTCGTAACACCCACGTAGATCATGTCTCTCAGAGCTTTACCCAACTCCCCGCAGTAGTGCGGAGTGAAGCACGTGTGCCAAGCTTACTGGTCATTACAAAATCGACCGCACAGTCCCCGGTCCATCGCCCTGTCCACATGGATTATCTGGGGATCAAACGATTTAATGATGCCGGAGAAGTGAGCGGCGAATGGCGTTTTCTGGGTCTGTACAGCTCGACTGCCTACAGCTTGCAGCCCAATGACATCCCAATCCTGCGGCGTAAGGCGGCATGGGTGCTGGCGCAGTTGAAGTTCGCCTCTGATAGTCATGCTGGGAAAGCGATGCAACATATACTGGCGACATTTCCGCGTGATGAAATGTTTCAGGCCAGTAATGAAGAATTACTGGAGATTACAGTTGGCATACTCCATGTACAGGATCGTCACAGTTTGCGTCTGTTTCTTCGGCAAGACCCGTTTGGTCGTTTTATCAGCGCTTTTGTCTTTGTGCCCCGTGATCGCTACAACACGGAATTACGCCTGCGGATGCAGGCGATACTGATACAGGCGCTTGATGGACAGGGCGCAGAATTTAATGTGCAGTTTACTGAGTCTGTGTTAGCACGTATCCATTTTATCATCCGTATCCAGGCAGACCACCTTCCCGAATTTGATGCGAGTGAGATCGAGGCCCGCATCACGGCCGCGATGTTATCCTGGGAAGACGAACTGGAAGTGGCATTACACGAACATCATGGTGAAGGGCTGGGTATTCAGTTGACGCGTAAATACGGCAGGTCCTTCCCACCGGCCTATCGTGACGACTTTACCTCACGTACCGCAATGCTGGATATCAAACACCTGGAGAGTCTCACTGAGACAATACAGTTAGACACGCTGCTTTATCGTCCCATTGAGGAAAGCGATAACCTGCTGCACTTCAAGGTCTATGGTCGAAATCGCCCCATGCCCTTATCCGACGTGTTGCCGATACTTGAACGCATGGGACTGCGTGTGCTCGGCGCTCGACCCTATGAGATTTCAATGTTGGATGGGGCGCGTTGCTGGATCCTTGATTTTGATATGACCGCCGGTCAGGGCATCGAAATTGAAATCCTGCAGGTGAAGAAGATTTTTCAGGACGCATTCGCGCGCGTATGTACCGGCGAGATTGAAAACGATGGTTTCAATCGCCTGGTACTGGCGGCCGCGTTGAACTGGCGCATGGTGATGGTGTTGCGAGGTATCTGCAAGTACTTACTGCAAACTCGCGCGCCTTTCAGTCAGGCCTATATGG
>Ga0316204_10001356_pt1 | contig 68310 bp, 67 predicted proteins | sample 6monrhotite_MG_2_FD_205661 | JGI IMG/M metagenome (GOLD analysis project Ga0316204, IMG submission 205661) | Microbial mat bacterial communities from mineral coupon in-situ incubated in ocean water Damariscotta River, Maine, United States -... | ecosystem: Environmental > Aquatic > Marine >... | reverse complement strand
CCGAGTTCCACTCGGGACCGTGACATTGGGTTAGGGCTCATTTGGGCCCATTAATGCATTAACGTGCCAGGCGTGAGGTCACAGCCGTGATTCAAAAAAATTGGCAGGAATTGATCAAACCGACGAAGCTTGAAGTGGTTCCGGGGCATGATGCTTCGCGTGCCGCTGTTATTGTCGCTGAACCGCTGGAACGCGGCTTTGGATTGACTTTGGGCAATGCACTGCGTCGGATTTTGCTTTCGTCTCTTCGTGGCGGTGCCGTTACGGCGATCCACGTTGACGGCGTACTGCACGAGTTTTCGTCCATTCCGGGCGTACGCGAAGACGTTACCGACATCATCTTGAACATCAAATCTTTGGGTTTGCGTGTGCATTCCGAAGGTAAGCGCAAGATGACGTTGTCGGTCGAAAAGCCGGGCGAAATCACCGCCGGGATGATCGACACCGGTTCGGAAATCGAAGTCATGGACCCCGACTTGGTTCTCTTCCACTTGGATGAGGGCAAAAAAGTCAACATGGAGTTCACGGTCGAAACCGGCAAGGGTTATGTTGCTGCAGCTGAAAACCGTCCCGAGGATCCGCCCATCGGCTTGATCCCCATCGATTCGGTGTTCTCGCCGGTTCGCCGTGTCAGCTACAAGATCGAAAACACCCGTGTCGGTCAGCAGACCGATTTGGACAAGCTGGCGCTTGAGGTTCACACCAACGGTTCGGTTACGCCGGAAGACGCAGTCGCATTGGCCGCGCGCATCCTGCAAGACCAGCTGCGTTTGTTCGTCAACTTTGAAGAGCCGCAAGTGGCGGCCGCCGAAGAAGACGTTCGCGACGAGTTGCCGTTCAACAAGAACTTGCTGCGTAAAGTCGATGAACTTGAGCTGTCGGTCCGTTCGGCCAACTGTCTCAAGAACGACAACATCATATACATCGGCGATTTGGTCCAAAAGACCGAAGCCGACATGCTGCGCACCCCCAACTTTGGCCGCAAATCCTTGAACGAAATCAAGGAAGTGTTGGCGCAGATGGGTCTGCACCTGGGCATGGATATCCCCAACTGGCCGCCCGAGAATATCGAGGACTTGGCCAAGAAGTTGGAAGAGCCTTACTAAGCGTTCTTTGAGCGTTCGGGCCATCGTGGTCCACACCTGTCGTGCCCGTCCCCTGATGCCCTTATGGGCTTCAGGGGCGAGGCGGCGGGACTTGCAATCGGTCTCACCAAGCACATGCTGGCGGGGCCAAGACTTTTAGGAGAACCGTCATGCGTCACGGTAAACGTTTACGTAAACTGAATCGCACACACAGCCACCGCAAAGCGATGTTTTCGAACATGGCGGTAGCTATCCTCACCCACGAGCAGATCAAAACCACGCTGCCCAAAGCCAAAGAAATGCGTTCCATCGCCGATAAAATGATCGGCCTTGGCAAGCGCGGCGACCTGCACGCCCGTCGTCAGGCTTTTGCTTACTTGCGCGACGATGCGGTTGTGAAGAAGCTGTTCTCGGTGTTGGCTGAGCGTTACAAAGAGCGTCCGGGCGGTTACACCCGCGTTCTCAAAGCCGGTTTCCGCTATGGCGACGCAGCCCCGATGGCGTATTTGGAACTGGTCGACCGCGATCCCGAAGCCAAGGGTGCCGAAGACAAGCTCCGCGTTGCCGCCGAACAGGCCGCCAGCGAAGACTAAGCGCGACTTTCGACGCATTACAAGAATTGAGAGGCAGCCCCAGGGCTGCCTCTTTTCATTTAGGGGCTTTGCGCCTCACAGGCTATGATAGCGGCCTAAGACAAGACTAAGCCCAACGGTACAGGTTTCCTTTTGATGAGTTCTGCGCCAGCCTCCGGTCCTCACGTCAATGATACGCTCAACATCCGTCTTCTGGCCATTCACGACGAGGTCAAAGAATGGCTGCCGCGTATCAACCGGATATCGGTCGCCCTTTACGATGCGGATACGGACGTGTTGAAGACGTTCATCAATTCCACCGAAAATGGCAGTCCGCTCGAGCATTACGAGGCCGAGTTGGCGAGTGTGAGCTCGCTTCAGGAATTGGCGGCATCGCGTAGCCCACGCACGCTCAACGACATGACGGTCCTGGCCAAAGGCGATAGCGAACACACCCGAAAAATTCTCAAGAAGGGCTATCTGTCGAGCCTTACCGTACCGATCTTTCACAATGACCAGTTTCACGGTTTCGTGTTTTTCAACGCCTCAGAGCGCGATTATTTCACGGACACGGTGGTGCATAAGCTCGGCGTGTACGCGCAATTGGTTGGCTTGTTGTGCATCACCGAATTCAATGCCATCCAAACTTTGCGGGCGGCGGTCAAAACGGCGCGCGAAATCAGCCAATACCGCGATGAAGAAACCGGTAGCCACTTGGTCAGGATGTCGAATATTTCGCGCATCATTGCCTTGGAAATGGCCCAAAGTCATGATCTAAGCGACGAGTTCATCGAGTTCCTGTTTCATTTCTCGCCGCTGCACGACATCGGTAAGATCGCCATTCCGGATGGCATTTTGCTGAAAGAAGGCGCGTTCACCGCCGAAGAGCGCGAGATCATGGAAACCCATGTCAGCAAAGGGGTGGAGATCGTCGAGAAATTGATCAACGGCTTTAAGATGGAAAGCATGCCCAAGATCGAAATGCTCAAAAACATCGTGCTCGCCCATCACGAAGCCATCGACGGCAGCGGCTATCCACAAGGCCTGAAAGGCGATCAGATCCCCTTAGAAGCGCGTATTGTTGCGGTGGCGGATGTGTTCGACGCCTTGACCAGTGTGCGGCCTTACAAACAAGCTTGGACCAATGATGAGGCGTTTGCCTTTCTCAATGACAAGACTCCCCATATATTCGATCCTGAGTGTGTCGCCGCATTGCTGCGTCAGCGCGACCGGGTCGAAGAAATTCAAAAGAGATTCCATGAAGATGTTTTCGGTTAAATCCTATCGTGCGCTCGTGTTTTGCGTGGCGCTGTTCACTTGTGGTGTGAATGCCGGTTCTGGCTTTGCGCAAAACAAGGTCGTGCCGCAAAGCCAGGGCCAAGTGAAGTACAGCTATGCGCCGTTGGTGAAAAAGACCGCGCCCGCCGTGGTCAATGTGTTCACCGCCAAAACCGTGCGCACGCGTAGCCATGTGCCGTTGTTCGACGATCCGTTCTTTCGCCGGTTTTTTGGCGACAACGTCCAGCGCGCGGTGCCGGGGCCGAAGAAAAAAGTACAGAATTCTCTGGGTTCCGGCGTGCTGATCGACGCCGATGGTTTGGTGGTCACCAACAACCACGTGCTCGAAGGCGCCGAAGAAATCAAGGTGGTGCTGCATGATCGGCGCGAATTCAGCGCCAAGGTCTTAGGTAAAGACGAGCGCACCGACATTGCGGTTCTCAAGCTGGACCTGAAGGGTGAAAAGTTGCCGTTCTTGCGTTTGAGCGATTCCGATTTGCTTGAGGTCGGCGACCTGGTGTTGGCCATCGGCAATCCGTTCGGCGTCGGTCAGACGGTGACCAGCGGCATCGTGTCCGCCCTGGCGCGCACCGCGTCCGGGGTATCGGATCTCAATTCGTTCATCCAGACCGACGCGGCCATCAATCCCGGCAATTCCGGCGGCGCCTTGGTCGATGTTAGCGGCAATCTGGTCGGGGTCAACACCGCGATTTTCACCAAAACCGGCGGCTCGCACGGCATCGGCTTTGCGATCCCCGCCAACATGGTCAACCGGGTGGTCACCTCACTGGTCACCAGCGGCAATGTGGTGCGTCCGTGGTTGGGGGCCAAAGGCCAAGATGTGACGGCGGAAATTGCCGACAGCCTCGGCATGCCACGTCCTTATGGGGTGATGATCACCAGCGTCTACGACGGTGGCCCGTCGGCGCGCGGCAACCTCAAGGTCGGTGATGTGCTGTTGAACATCGACGGCAAAGAAGTCCGCGACGCCCAGGACTTGCGCTTTCGCATCGCCACGCTGCCGGTCGGCGGATTGACCCGTGTCGGCGTGATGCGCCAACGCGGCGAAGTGACGCTCAACATTGCCCTTGAAGCCCCGCCTGAGGTGCCCAAACGTAGCGAAACGCTGTTGCGCGGTCGCCATCCGTTCCAAGGTGCCGTGGTCGGCAACTTGTCGCCCAAGCTGGCCGATGAATTGGGCTTGGTGCATGAAAAGACCGGCGTCATCGTGTTGGCGCTGGACCGCAAAGGCAGCGCCGCCCGTCTTGGCTTTGAGCGCGGCGACATTGTGCTCAAGCTTAACGGCGCGATCGTGAACAGCGTCAATGATCTGTTGGTGCTGTTGCGCGAAACGGCATCGACCTGGATCATTCGCATCGAGCGCGACGGGCGCGAAAGCAACATCGTTATTCGGTAAAGGTGTGATGACGTCTCTGTTTGAAGATCAAGCCCCACGGCCGCTTGCGGATCGCTTGCGCCCCGCCACCTTGGACGAGGTGGTGGGCCAGGATCATCTGTTGGCCGAGGACGGACCGCTGGGGCGTATGGTGCGTGCCGAGCGCCTGTCGAGCTTGATCTTGTGGGGACCGCCCGGTACCGGCAAGACCACCATTGCACGGTTGCTGGCGCAGCACACCAATTTGTACTTCGAGCCCTTGTCGGCGGTGTTTTCCGGTGTCGCGGATCTGAAAAAGATATTTGCCAGCGCCAAGGCGCGGCGTGAAGCGGGCCAAGGTACATTGCTGTTCATCGATGAAATCCATCGCTTTAACCGCGCCCAGCAGGACGGCTTTTTGCCATACGTTGAAAACGGCACCGTGATCTTGGTCGGCGCGACCACCGAAAACCCATCGTTTGAGCTCAATGCCGCGCTTTTGTCGCGCTGTCAGGTGTTGGTGCTTAATCGTCTGGATGATCGCGCCTTGGAAGAATTGCTCAGCCGCGCCGAAGACGACACCGCTAAAGCCTTGCCGGTGGACTTGGACGCGCGCGCCGCGTTGCGCGCCATGGCCGACGGCGACGGGCGCTATCTGCTCAACCTTGCCGAAGAACTTCTGGCGATGGCGGATAGCCAAGAGCCGCTCAAAACCGAAGATTTGGCGCGTGTGGTGCAAAAGCGCCTGCCGCTGTACGACAAGTCCCAAGAAGGCCACTACAACCTCATATCAGCGCTGCACAAGTCGCTGAGGGGATCAGACACCGACGCCGCGCTGTACTGGTTCGCGCGCATGCTCGACGGCGGCGAAGACCCGCATTTCATCGCCCGGCGTCTGACCCGCTTTGCGGTTGAAGACATCGGCTTGGCCGATCCGAACGCGCTGACCCAGTCCATTTCAGCATGGCAGGCTTATGAGCGCCTCGGCTCGCCGGAAGGGGAATTGGCGTTGGTGCAGTTGGTGATCTATCTGGGCACGGCACCCAAATCCAACGCGGCCTATAAGTCAGAGAAGCTTGCCAAGCGCGCGGCGCAGAGCACCGGATCGTTGATGCCGCCCAAGCACATCCTCAACGCGCCGACCAAGATGATGAAAGAGCTCGGCTACGGCGCGGGCTACAACTACGATCACGACGCCACGGATGGTTTTTCCGGCCAAAACTACTTTCCAGACGGCATGAACCGCCAGCGGTTTTATGCACCCAAGGAGGTTGGTTTTGAGCGCGATATCTCCAAGCGCTTGGCCTATTGGGATAAATTGCGCACCAAACGTGAGCGTGAGGAAGGGGAAGGGCAATGAACCCACAACTGTTGATGTTCGTGGCACTGGGCGGGGCGATCGGTGCGGTGGGACGTTTCGTGGTGATGAGCGCCGTGGGGCACTTCGCGCACGGCGAGGGGGTGTTCGGCGGTTTCCCATGGAGCACGCTGACCGTCAACGTGGCGGGCGCGTTCATTTTGGGCGCGGTTATTGAAATTTCCGCACTTGCGTGGTCGCCGTCGCCAGAAATCCGCGCCATGGTGGTGGTCGGCATGTTGGGCGCGTTCACCACCTTTTCGACCTTTTCCATGGATCTCTACTATTTGCTGGACCGCGGCGCGCTGGTCAGTGCGGCGATTTATGCGGTCGGTTCGGTTTTGATCTGCTTGGCGGCATTTGCTTTGGGTTTGTACGCGCTTCGCTTGATTTTGTCCTAAGGCAATGTAAAACGCTTAGCTCACATGCGCATTGGATGGGCGTTGACCACCCATAGGGGCGGGGCATATGGTTCTTTTGCACCAGACGTGTACCGGCCCTTCAAAACGAAACCGTCACAATGAAAACCATAAAGTGGAACTGTGATCTGGCCGTCGGCATCGAAGAAATCGACGCCGAGCACCAACAGCTCATTAAGCAACTCAACGACTTGCTGGCGGCATGCTTCGCCGGGCAAGGGCCTGCTGTGTTGGGCAAAACCTTGTGTGAGTTGCAGAAATATACCCGTGAGCATTTTGCCCATGAAGAAGACATCATGCGCAAAAATGGCTTCCCTGGATTGCAAGAGCACCGTGACCTTCATGCCGAATTGGTCTGTGAGTTGGACGACTTGATCGAACAGTTCGAGGTGAACGCCGACCACGACCTGAGCAACAAGACCATGCAGTTCCTCGAAGACTGGCTGTTGCACCACATCCTCATCGAAGACAAGAAGATCGGCCGTTACATGGGCGCGATCGACTGAGGAGAGCCATTGACGGGCTGTGCTTGGGGTCATATGTTTGCGCCTTCTCAACCCTGTCGATAGGTTCCCAAAGCATGAGCGGCGTTCAAACCGTTGAAGTCTCGCGCGAAGACGATGGCTTGCGCCTCGATAAGTGGTTCAAGAAACACTACCCGGGCTTGACCTTCGGGCGTCTGCAAAAGCTGCTGCGCACCGGTCAAATCCGCGTCGATGGCGTGAAAACCAAAGAGCCGAGCCTGCGCCTGGAAACGGGCCAAAGCGTGCGGGTGCCGCCTTTGGACCGGGAAAAGGACGTTAAGCCGGTTTCAACCGCCACACAGCGCCTGACCCGCGAAGAATCTGAGGCCATCCGTTCATGGGTGCTGCATCAAGACGATCACGTCATCATCTTGAATAAACCCGCAGGTTTAGCGGTGCAGGGCGGCAGCGGCACCAAACAGCACGTCGATGGCATGCTCGGGGCGCTGAAGGGCGATTACCCCGACAAGCCGCGTCTGGTCCATCGTCTCGACAAGGACACATCCGGTATTTTGGTGCTGGCGCGCACGCAACGGGCGGCGCAGGCCCTCACCGCGTCGTTTCGCACCAAAGATGTGCGCAAAGCGTACTGGGCCGTAGTGGTGGGCGTGCCTGAAAAGCCTCAGGGGCGTATCGACTTGAGCTTAAGCAAACGCCATTCCAAAAACGGCGAACGCATGGTGGTGGACGAGTTCGAAGGCAAACGCGCGGTCACCGCGTTTAAAACCATTGATCAAGCCGGACGGCGCGCCGTGTGGCTGGAAATGGAACCGATCACCGGGCGCACCCACCAATTGCGCGTGCACATGCTGGCCATTGGCACGCCGATTTTGGGCGACGGTAAATACGGCGGTGGGGAGGCCTTCTTGCCCGGCGCCGATGTGCCCAAGCAGCTGCACCTGCATGCTCGCGCGATTCGCTTTCCGCATCCCGCTGGCGGCATGTTTGAAATCATTGCCCCGCTGCCTGAGCATATGAAAGAGACCTGGGCCTATCTCGGTTTCGACGAAGCCTCGGCGCCGCAGCCGTTCAGCGAAGACCTCGCCTAAATTCGAGCTTCATGAGCCTTTTGCAATATGCAAATGCATCGCAACGCGCAACGCGGCAGGCGACGCAGCGTCTGTTGCAAGCTTTTTAATGTAATCTTTTAGTTTATAAAAATAATATAATCATTTGAAAATAAACATCAATTTTATGTGATGCGTTTGTGTGTGTAAGTGGCATGTTGCTTGCTCCTATAGGGGAAACCCCTTGCCGGAGAAAAAAGATGGCCACCACATCCACCCGCAATATTCGTTCAGCTCCCCGACAATGGCGTATGTCTTCGCCATTGTCCCTCACCACGGATTTTGATGTTGCGAACAGGTCTCACCAGCTGGCCGTGGCGCTTTTTGGCGCGTTGGTGGTGTTGATGCTCAGCGCATCCAGCGCATACGCGAAAACGGATGAGGCACCAAAACGCGCCGCCTTATCGAACGCGACGGTGGGCAATGCGGTGGTCGAAATGCGTGGCGCTTGTCGCAAAGGAACTGCGGTGTTTACGGTGAAAAATATTGCCAAGCGTTGGGCCGGGCGCGGGCACCTGCGTATTTATGATGGCCAGACGGGGCATGTGCTGCGTGAAAGGTGGATGCATTTCGGTGAGGGCCAAAGCGCCTCATTCCACATTCAGTCGGAATTGGTGGCGTCGGGGCGCTTCAAAGTCAGCGTGACGCTTCCCGACCGCTCCGTGACCTACAAAAAAAGCTTTCGTGGTCGTTGTGCAGCGCCCACCGTTGAAGCGCGCAATGCAGGGCGTTGAAATTCCCGTGAAATGCGTCCACAGTGTCGCTGCCAGACGTGAAAATGCCGGAACCCGGCTGGGGTCACATGCGAATCCTGCTCGTCGAAGATAATTTACGCCTTTCCACCTATGTGCGTCGCGGTCTTGAAAAAGAAGACTTCACCGTGGATGGGGTTGGTACCATTGCTGATGCGGAAGCCGCGCTTGATACTGCGCCATATGATCTGATGATTTTGGATCTCGGTTTACCGGATGGGGATGGGTTGGATCTGCTCAAACAGTTCCGCGCCGCCGACCGTCATTTGCCGGTGCTTGTTCTGACCGCGCGCGATGGTGTGGATGATCGCGTCAAAGGTCTAAATGCTGGGGCGGATGATTATCTGCTCAAGCCCTTTGCCGTGGAAGAATTGACCGCGCGCCTGCGCGCCTTGTTGCGTCGCCCAGATGGGGTTTTGGGATTGAGCCTGAAATCCGGCAACCTGACGTTCGACACCACCGCACGCGAAGTGCGGGTGGAAACCCATATCATCAAAATTTCCCGCAAGGAGATGAGCGTGTTGGAACAGCTTATGCGCCGCGCGGGCAAGGTGGTGCCCAAGGATGTTTTGGAAAGCAAATTGTACGGCTTTGACGAAGATGTCTCCGCCAATTCGGTGGAAGCGCACATATCGAGGTTGCGCAAGCGCCTGACCCAGGCCGGCGCCTCGGTGAGCATCCACACTTTGCGCGGTGTGGGCTATTTGCTGTCTGACGGTGGGGACGCTTAAGGCCGTGTTGACCTCATTTAATCGTGTTTTCAAGTTGGCCCTGGTGACCCTTTTGGCGACCTTTGTGCTGGCGGTGATTTGGGAGTTCGTGATCGAATATCCCCTGTTTATCCACTTTGGCTGGGTGGATGAGGTTGAAAGCATCACCGCGCGTTGGGGGCATGTGGCGGTGATTATGGCCTTTGCGGCCATCGCCGTGGTCTTTTTGACCATATTGTCGATCCGTTTGGTGCGTGAATTGCAGGCCAAAGACGAAACCATGCGCCAAAAGGATGAAGAGCGCATGACCTTCGCCGCCGACGTTGCCCATGAACTGCGCACCCCTTTGGCGGTGCTGCGCGCGCACTTGGACAGCCTCGACGATGCCGATACCAATTATCAATTGATCCAAGACGTCGATCGGATCACGCGGATCGTCGAACAGGTTCTGGCCAAATCGCAAATCGAAGCCATCCAGCTTGGCCCCAATGACACCGCCGATTTGGCCGAAGTTTCGTCATCCATGGCGGCATATCTGGCCCCGTTGGTGATCAGGGAAGGGCGCTTGATCGAAGTGGTGGGAGCGGAAAGCCCGATTATGATCAACGGCAATACGTTTGCCCTCGAGCAAGCGCTGCGCAACTTGGTGGAAAACGCTATCAAGTACTCGGCGCGGGGCTCGACGATTACCATTGAGGTGAGCCAAACGCCGTCCATTCGCGTGATCGATCGCGGTCGCGGCGTACCGTTTAAAGAGCGTGAAATGATCTTTGAGCGATTCCACCGCGCGGACCGGCGTAGCGGTGGTTCGGGCTTGGGTTTGTCTATCGTGCGTCGAGTCGCAGAAGCTCATGGCGGAAAAGTCTCCGTCGAAGATGCACCCGGGGGTGGTTCGGTCTTTGTTTTGAGCTTCCCTAGACCCTGAGCTAAGCCTCTTAATTGATTGAAGTTAAAGCTTAACCGCACATCAGCTGTGGTGAATAATTTATCCTGTCAGGTATTTGTCAGCTTGGTTGTGCATATTCCTTTTCAAGCGCCGATGAGATCACAGACCCCCTCATTAAAAAAACTCACGGCGAAAAAAAATGACAGGTGCGCTTCAGGGAAGGGAACGGGACGCAAGGAAGGTATCCACGCGGATCTTTAACTCTCGGAAGAATGAAGAGGACTTTTGTCCATGCTCACGAAAACGTTAATGGGGTTTTGTGCAGCGGCAACGATGATGATGGCCAACGTAAGCGTCGGCTCGGCGCAGGAGACTTCTCAAGCCGAAGTCGCGGTGACGCCGCCGTCGTTTTTGCAGTTGGAAATTACGAGTGCATGCACCGACAAAGGTGCGGTGTTCAAGATTATCAATCGCGGTGTTAAGTGGCCGCATAATGGATACCTCAGGCTCTACCGTGCCGACAACAAATCCCTGCTTGGGGAACGTCGTTTGCGCTTGGCGCCGGGCCAGAAGGTTTCCTTCGTGGTGAAGAAAAAAGTGATGAACGGACATCCGGTCGCCGTTTGGGTCGAACCGGAATGGTACAAGCGAGAAATGGAGTACGACGCGAGCATCAAATGCGGCTGAGTGCACCTTAACAATTCAGTTTCCACGGCCTCTCTCATTGTCTGGCGCCCCATAGGGGTCGTGGATTACGTCACCGGGTCTCTAGCGTGGGCCGCCAGAGGCCCGGTGACACCTCATACTCGCTCATCTGAGCGAACAAAAGCCGAGAACAGAAACATCTGTTCTCGGCTTTTGGCGTTGTGGGCCCACGTGAGGTGGGCCTGGGTGAGGAGGGCTTATTTGACGAATAATATCGGTGCCAGAACCCATACCAAGCCCGCGATCACCACGATGGCGGCCAGATTGACCAAGAAGCCCGCGCGCGCCATGTCGGGGATGGTCAGATGACCGCTGCCGAACACGATGGCGTTGGGCGGTGTCGCCACCGGCATCATGAAGGCCATTGATGCGCCCAAGGCGGCGGGCACCAGCAACATCATCGGCTCAGCCCCCATGGCGGCGGCCAGCGCCGCGATCACCGGTAAAAATGTCGCGGTGGTGGCGGTGTTCGACGTCATTTCGGTCAAAAACACGATCACGGTGGTGATCATGACGATGGTGAGGATCAACGGCAGGGCGGAAAACACCGTCATCGCATCGCCGATCCACGCCGCCAAGCCGCTGGCCGACACCTGCGACGCCAGGCTCAAACCGCCGCCGAACAGGATCAACACCCCCCACGGCAGGCGCTTGGCCCAGTCCCAATTGAGCAAAAATTCCCGGTTTTTGAGGCTGACGGGGATGGCGAACAGCACCACGCCCGCCGTGACCGCGATACCGGCATCGGACAAACCGCTCAGCCATGGGATGGCTTTTTGCAGCAACGGGCGGGTCATCCAAAGCGTCGCGGTGAGGCCGAACACCACCGAGACCATTTTTTCAGGTCGCGAAAACGTTGCCAGGCAATCGACTTCTTTGGCGATCGCTTGGGATGCGCCGGGCAGATCGTCGGCGTCGAGGCGAAACACGATGCGGGTGACGATCAGCCAGCCGAGAACCAGCATCACGACCATGGTCGGCACGCCGATCACCATCCATTGGGCAAAACCGATCTGCACACCGATGTTTTCGGATACGAAGCCCGCCAACAGGGCGTTGGGCGGGGTGCCCACCAACGTCGCCACGCCGCCCATGCTGGCGCCATACGCGGTGGCGATCAAAAGAGCCTTGGCGAACGGCGAGCCGTCGAAACCGTTTTTTTCGCCATTACCCTTGGCGGAGGCGACAATGGCGATGACGGAAAGGGCGATGGGCAGCATCATCACCGTCGACGCGGTGTTGCTGATCCACATGCTGAGCCCCGCCGCCGTGACCATGAACGCACCGACCAGTTGGCGCGGGCGGGTTCCCGCGCGCGATAGCACAAACAGCGCGATGCGCTTGTGCAGTCCCCAGCGTTCCACCGCCAGCGCGATCAGGAATCCGCCCAAAAACAGGAAGATCAGCGGGTTGGCAAACGGTGCGGCGACAGCCTTGATCGTGCCTTGACCCAGCAGCGGAAACAGCGCCAACGGCAGCAATGCGGTGGCGGGCACGGGGATGGCCTCGGTCAGCCACCAAATCGCCATCAAGGCGGCGACGGCGGCAACCGCCCACGCGTCGGAGGGCATGTCGCCGGGCGGCGGCACAATGCGCATCACCGCAAACAAACCAACACCCAAGACCAACCCGAACCACGCCGGTAAGCGTTGGCTGTGGGTGTGATGGGCATGCGTGGCGGGGATGGTTTCGGGCGAAACGGGCGAATGCGGTGGGGAAGGGTTGCGTTTGTCTACCATGTGACCGATCTTATAATGAGAGCTCAACACACCAGCCACACGTGTATAGGTGACCACCATGATTGACAAGCCCTTGCGCCTTGCCGTGTTCGACTGCGACGGCACGTTGGTCGACAGCCAACATTCCATCATCGCGTCCATGCACGCGGCGTTTGCACACCATGGTTTCGAGATTCCCGAGGCCGAAGCCGTACGTCGGGTGGTGGGCTTGCCGTTGGATGTGGCGATCCGCCATCTTGCCCCGCATGTCGATGAGGCTTTTTCCCAACAGGTCAGCGAAACCTATAAATCCGCGTTTTATGACTTGCGACAAGCGGGCGATGTCGAAGAACCGTTGTTTGCAGGAATTTCCGGCGTTTTGGATCGTCTCGACGCGGCGGGATGGCTGATGGGGGTGGCCACCGGAAAATCCCATCGCGGACTGTCGGCGACGCTCAATTTTCACAAATTGTATGACAGGTTCGTCACCCATCAGACGGCGGACCGCGCCCATGGCAAGCCGCACCCCGATATGATGCACAAAGCCATGAGCGCCACCGGGGCCAGCCGGGAGGACACGATCATGATCGGCGACACCACCTTTGACATTGAAATGGCGAAAAGCGCAGGCGTGCGTTCGATCGGCGTGACGTGGGGTTATCACCAACCCCAAGAACTGCTTGATGCCGGGGCCACGTGTGTGGTGACCACCGCCGAAGAGCTGGCGGCGGCGTTGTTCGCCATGGGAAATTGAAGGCATGAAAACGGGGCTTAAGATTATTGGCGCTCTGATCGTCTTGATGATCGCCACAGTCGTTGCCCTTGTGGTCGCTTTGACGTCCATGGACTATGGCCGCTACAAGGCCGATCTGGACAAGATGGTGCAAGACGCCACCGGGCGTGAATTCACCATCGCGGGCGATCTCGATCTGGCGCTGTCGCTAACGCCAAAACTGACGGTCACCGATGTGACCTTCGCCAATGCGCCGTGGGCCGGTGACAAACCGATGATGACGCTCAACCGCTTGAACGCACAGGTGGCGTTGCGGCCGCTGTTGTCGGGGCGCTTGGAAATCGACTTCATCGAATTGGACGGATTGGATTTGGTGCTGCAAACCGACGGCGCTGGCAAAGCCAATTGGGAGCTCACTGCCGTTCAGACTCAGCCTGTTGATGGCGAAGTCAAAAAAACAGCGCAAAAATTCAAACTGACCCCGAGCATCAGCGTAGTGCGCCTGCGCAACGCTCACGTCACCTATATCGACGGCGCGACCGGAGCCGAACTTGAAACCGATCTCAAACGCGCCGATTTCACCGCCGAGGGTGTAGACAGTCCGCTCAAGGGTACGTTTACAGCCGTCTATAACGATGTCGCGGTTCAGGCGCAGGCGGAACTGGGCTCGCTCGGTTTGCTGATCGCGTCCAAGGGCTCGCCATTTCCGGTCAATGTGAAACTGTCCGCCGAAAATATCAGCGCCGACATTGTTGGCACGGTCGATCAGCCCAGCGCCGGCATGGCGGTGAATGTGCGCGTTCACGCTCAAGCACCGGACAGCAAGACCGTGTCGAAATTAGCCGGGGTGGAGCTGCCCGATGTGGGCGCAATAGATGTTCGCGCTAACGTCAGTGGTGCGGGTACGGCGTACCGTTTTGAGGGGCTTGAGGCGACGCTGGGCAATTCAGACCTGGGCGGCAGCGCGGATGTGGATTTGTCCGGTGCGCGTCCCAGTGTAACGGCGAAGTTGTCCTCGGCCTTGTTGGATGTGAATCAGCTTGCCGGTTTGAGCACGGAGCGCAAAGACGACGCACCGCCGCTTGAACGCGTCTTCACCACCGATCCATTGCCGTTCGCGCTGTTGAAAACCGCAAACGCCGATGTGCGCTATAGCGCCAAGCGGGTGCGGTTCGATACCGTAAGCCTGACGTCGGTGAACGCTGTGGCGAAGCTCAAAGATGGCGCATTGAAGCTATATCCGCTGCAATTCATCTTCGACGAAGGCCGCCTTAGCGCGCGGGCGTCGGTGGATGGGGCGCAAGAAACGCCCACCGTCGCGGTGCGCGCATCGGTACGTGGGTTGGATGCGGGCACAGTCGCGGCGATGGCCGGGCAAGGGCGCATCGTCAGCTTGAAGCTCGACGGTGAAGTCGATGTGAAAAGTGCGGGTCTGTCCACGCAAACGCTTGCGGCGGCGTTGGCGGGCTCGGTCAACCTGATCGGGCGCAACGGACAAATTCATGACGACAAATTCACAGACCTGACTGAAGGCATCGGCAGCATCATGCCGTGGGCATCGAACAAGGACGCCAACAAGATTTCATGCTTTATGGCCAAACTGCCGATCAAAGCGGGCGACGCGGTGGCCGAAACCGTGGTGTTGGACACCAACGGCGTTTCGGTGCGGGTCACCGGCAACATTGATTTGCCGGGTGAATTGCTGCACCTGACGGTCAACACCAGCGCCAAGACCACCAGCCTCGCCAGCTTTGCCGTGCCGGTTCGTGTCAAAGGCTCGTTGTTGGCGCCGCGCATCGACGTCGATCCGGGCGAAGCGGTGATCGACACCGTGGGCAACATCGTCACCGCCCCGGCCAAGCTGATCGCCGGATTGCTCGCCAACACCATCTCCTTAGTGGTAAGCGACGCGGCGAAAAAAGAAGCCGCGGACAAGAATGATCCTTGCCTTCAGGCGCTCAGCGGGGGTAAGACCGCCAAATCAAAGCCCCAGGCTGTGCCAGCGACACAAGACAAGCCTCAGGGTAAAACTGAGACCAAGCCCGTGGACAAAAGCAAGTCCTCAGGCGATCCGCTCAAGGATGTCGAAGAGGTCGGCAAGGCGCTCGAAAAGCTATTTTAGGATCACCTTAGGACCACCATGACCAAACGGTTTTACAAAAACGCCGCTGTTCAAAACGCAGATGGCGCTTTCGCCGTCACTTTGGACGATCGCCCGATCAAGACGCCAGCGGGTAACGCCATGAATTTGCCGAGCCACGCGCTGGCCGATGCGGTGGCGGGCGAATGGAATGCCCAAGGCGAAGAGATCGACCCCAAGTCGATGCCCTTGATGCAGCTGTGCGGCACCGCCATCGACCGCGTGCCCGGTGTGCGCGATGGTTTGATCGACGGCATCTTGCGCTACACCGACACCGATTTGCTGTGCTACCGCGCCGCCAGCCCAGCCGACCTGGCTGCGCGTCAGGCCGAGGTCTGGCAGCCGTTGCTCGAATGGGCCGAAGAAACCTACGGCGCGCATCTGAAATCGGTTGAGGGGGTGATCCCCATCAGCCAAGACGCCTCGGCGCGCGATGGTTTTGCCCAGGCGATGGCGGAGATGGACAACTGGCAGCTCACCGCAGTGGCGGAAATGGTCGGCATCAGCGGATCCATCGTCATCGGTTTTGCGATGTTTGCGGGCCACTTGGACGCAGACGCGGCGTTCGCGGCGTGCCAAGTGGACGAAGACCATCAGATCGAGCTGTGGGGCGAAGATTGGGAAGCCACCCAACGCCGCACCAACGTGCATGCGGAATTGGTGACGGCAGCGCGCTTCTTGGAACGGCTGCGCGCTTAAGCGCCGCGATACAGCAAGCGCCGAAACGGCGCTTCGGGCAGGGCCAGGATCAGGCGGCTGAGCACGATCATCACCGCCACGGCGAAGACGAACCGCCCGATCAGCACGCCCGTCACGTCGCCGCCCAGCGCCATCATGAACAGCGGGTCTTCTATGAGGCTGTGACACAGCGCCATGAAGCTCAGCGACAGCACGATGTCGCGTGGTGCAAGGTTGCCCGCGCGGGCTTCTTTGATGATCAGGCCACCGCCGAACGACAAGCCCAGCAACGCCCCCACCATGGTGATCGAGGTCGCCGCCCGGCTGATGCCCATCAAGCCCAACAGCGGCGCCAGCAAGCGCGCCAGAAGGTCGGTGATCTTAAGAATTTCAAAAATTTTCAGCACTGTGACCAGGCCGAGAATGATCCAAAACAGCCAAAACAACGACACCGCGCTGTTCACCGCCCAGGCCTCCCAGCTGGTGTCTTGCCCACCATCTGCGGGCAACCACGCGATGGTGGCGGGCTCTTGCAGCCAGTTTCCCCAGCTGTAAATCGCGTTCAAAATCGCCCCATAGGCCAGACCACCGCCGAAACGCAAAGTGGTGGAAAAGGTAAAACTGATCCCGGCTTTGCGCGAAATGGCCTGTTCCAGCGGTAACGCGTGGGCGATCAAAACCATCGACAGCAGCACCGTGAGCTGCGCGACGGTAAGGTCCGTATGGGGCAAAATGCCGACAAGTGCCGCGGCCGCGCCGTAGTTGTTGACCAAAATGCCGGTGGCCCACACGATCCCGGTCGCAGCGGGCAGATCGACGAGGCTCATCAACGGCGTGAACAGAACCGCCAGCCGATCGATCAGGCCATAACTGACGCCGATCTGCACCACCACCATCACCGGAATCATGGTTTTGAGCAGATCCCAGTAGAGCGAAGCTGAGCCCTTGGCCAAATCGGCAAGAACGGCTTTGGCGTGCGCGATGCGCGTGCTCATGGCGATCAGGGCTCGCTTTTGGCCGGTTCGTCTTCGATTTGGTGGCGGAAAATCAACGGCAGCTGGGTGAGGCTGAACACGATGGTCAGCGGCATGATGGCGAAGACCTTGAAGTTCACCCACATGTCGGTGGTTTGGGTGCGCCATACCGCTTCGTTGAGCACGGCCAGCAGCAGGAAAAACCACGCCCAGCGCCATGTCAACTTGCGCCAGCCTTCGTCGTCAAGCGACAGGGCGGTGTCCAAAACCGATTTCAGGTAGCTCTTTTGGAACATCAAGCCGCCGAACAGCACCAAGCCGAACAGCGTGTTGACGATGGTCGGCTTGATCTTGATGAATATCTCATCTTCCAGATACAGCGTCAGTCCACCGAACACCAACACCACCACGCCGGTCACCAGCGGTAGGGTGGGGATGTGTTTGAGCTTGAGGTACGAATAGCCAAGGCTGATGACGATGGCCACCATGAACACCGCCGTAGCGGCGAAAATGCCCATTTTGGCATTCACCACGAAGAACAGAAGCAGTGGGCCGACTTCCAACGCCATTTTGAGTGCTTGATTCATGCGGCGTTTATATCAAGCCCTCGTTGTGTGGGGAAGCGAACATTTTTTGCCTTGCGTAATTGTCTTCGCAGGTGCAAAAAAACCGTAACCATGGTAACACTTGAACCTGTTAGAGGGACGTTGGTGCAATTCAAAGAAGCGTCGGGGAAAGCCAGTGCACGATATTATTGAAGAACTTGAAAAACGCCGCGAACAAGCGCGCCTCGGCGGCGGTCAGCGCCGCATCGACACACAGCATGCCAAGGGCAAGCTGACCGCGCGCGAACGCATCGAACTGCTGCTCGACCCCGGTACGTTTGAAGAATGGGACATGTTCGTCGAACACAACTGCACCGATTTTGGTATGGAAAAGCAATCCATACCCGGCGATGGCGTGGTGACGGGCTATGGCACCATCAACGGTCGTTTGATTTTTGTCTTTAGCCAGGACTTCACCGTGTTCGGCGGTTCGCTCAGCCAGACCCATGCCAACAAAATCTGCAAGATTTTAGACCAAGCCATGAAGGTCGGCGCGCCGGTGATCGGGCTCAACGATTCCGGCGGCGCACGCATTCAAGAAGGCATCGACAGTCTGGCCGGTTACGCCGACGTGTTTCAGCGCAACGTCACCGCGTCGGGTGTGATCCCGCAGATTTCCGTGATCATGGGCCCGTGCGCGGGCGGCGCGGTGTATTCACCCGCCATGACCGACTTTATCTTCATGGTTGAAGACACCTCTTACATGTTCGTCACCGGACCCGAAGTGGTCAAGACCGTGACCCACGAAGAGGTCACCCAAGAAGAACTCGGCGGCGCGTCCACCCACACCGCCAAATCGGGCGTGGCGCACAACGCGTTCCCCAACGACGCGGAAGCTTTGTTGTATCTACGCCGCTTTGTCGATTTTTTGCCTGCCAACAATCGCGAAAAGCCGCCGGTGCGTCCGACGTCCGATAGATCGGACCGGGTAGAGATGTCGCTGGACACCTTGATTCCCGACAACCCCAACAAGCCTTACGATATGAAGGAACTGATCGAAAAGGTCGTCGATGAAGGCGACTTTTTTGAGTTGATGCCCAACTACGCGGGCAACATCTTGATCGGTTTTGCACGCATGGAAGGCTCGACGGTCGGTATCGTCGCCAACCAACCGATGGTATTGGCGGGGTGTTTGGACATCAACAGTTCCATCAAGGCCGCGCGGTTCGTGCGCTATTGCGACGCGTTCAACATTCCCATCGTGACGTTTGTCGATGTGCCCGGTTTCTTGCCCGGCACCTCGCAAGAACACGGCGGTATCATCACCCATGGCGCTAAGCTGTTGTATGCGTTTGCCGAAGCCACCGTGCCGAAAGTCACCGTCATCACCCGTAAAGCTTACGGCGGCGCGTATGACGTGATGAGTTCGAAGCATCTTGGCGGCGACGTGAATTTCGCATGGCCGTCGGCGGAAATCGCGGTGATGGGGCCCAAGGGCGCGGTGGAAATCATTTTCCGTGCCGATGCGGGTGATCAGGAAAAGATCGACGCGCGCACCGAAGAATACCGCAAAGCGTTCGCCAACCCGTTTGTCGCGGGCAAGCGCGGTTTCATCGACGACGTGATCATGCCGCACAACACCCGCATGCGCATCACCCGCTCATTGCGCATGCTCAAAGACAAAAAAGTCGAAGGCCCGTGGAAAAAGCACGGTAACATTCCACTCTAAGCGGGTTTGAAGAATGGCCTGGGGAGGCGAAACATATGACCACTGACGAGCAAAAACACAAAAACAACCTCAAAGAGCTGGGCCGCTTTGGCGCCATGGTGGCGGGTTTTTTTGTCGCCGTGTATTTGGCGATCTACGTCAACATCACCTACAACCCGGAAGTTCCTTGGTTTATTGCCGTGATCATCGTCGGTGGCTATTTCATCGTTCCCAAAGCCAAAAACGTGATGTCGATGTTCAACGACCAAAAGTGATGAAGAGCTTACGCGCCCCGTTGCGGCGCGGTTTGAAGAGATGAAAAGGGACCTCCCGCATGTCTGCCCCTAAAGCTGCAAATAAGCCCGCCGCCAAAAAAGCACCTGCTAAAAAGGCTGCTGTTAAAAAAGCTCCGGTGAAAAAGGCAGCGCCCAAGCGCGCCAAAATGTTTAAGAAAATTCTCATCGCCAACCGTGGTGAGATCGCCTGCCGGGTGATCAAGACCGCCAAGCAGATGGGCATCAAAACGGTCGCCGTGTATTCCGAAGCCGACCGCGACGCGCTGCACGTGTTGCAAGCGGACGAAGCCTATTGCATCGGTCCTGCGGCGTCATCCGAAAGCTACCTGCGTGCCGATAAAATTCTCGACGTGATCAAACAAAGCAAGGCTGAGGCGGTGCATCCGGGCTACGGGTTCTTATCGGAAAACGCCGCGTTCTGCCGTAAGCTGAAGCGCGCGGGCGTAGCCTTTATCGGTCCCAACGAGTTGGCGATCAAGGCGATGGGCGACAAAATTGCGTCCAAAAAGCTGGCCGAAAAAGCCGGCGTGACCACGGTTCCGGGCTACACCGAAGCGCTCAAAGATTACAAAGAAGCCCACAAGGTCGCCAACGACATCGGCTATCCCATCATGCTCAAAGCGTCTGCCGGTGGCGGGGGCAAGGGCATGCGGGTGTGCGAAAACGATGCTGATCTGAAAGAAGCCTTTGTGTCGGCGGTGCGTGAAGCCAAATCGAGCTTTGGCGATGATCGTGTGTTCATCGAAAAATTCATCGTCAATCCGCGCCACATCGAAATTCAGGTGATGGCCGACACACACGGTAACATCTTGTACTTGGGCGAGCGCGAATGCTCGATCCAACGTCGCCACCAAAAGGTCATTGAAGAAGCTCCCAGCCCGTTCATCGACGCCGAGACCCGCAAAGCCATGGGCGAAGAAGCCGTGGCGTTGTCGCGCGCGGTCAAGTACGTGTCCGCCGGTACGGTCGAATTCATCGTCGATCAGGACAAGAACTTCTATTTCCTGGAAATGAACACCCGCTTGCAGGTCGAACACCCGGTCACCGAACTGGTCACCGGACTGGACTTGGTCGAGCTGATGATCCGCGTCGCTGCGGGTGAAAAGCTGCCGATCACACAATCCGATGTGAAGCTGGAGGGGTGGGCGATCGAATCGCGGGTTTACGCCGAAGACCCGTTTCGCAACTTCCTGCCGTCCATCGGGCGTTTGAGCCGATACCGTGCGCCGACCGGTGAAGGCGTGCGCGTCGACACCGGCGTGTACGAGGGCGGCGAAATTTCCATGCACTACGATCCGATGATCGCCAAGCTGATCACCTATGGCGCGGATCGAGATTTGGCCATCAAGGCCATGCGCCAAGCCTTGGACGGCTATTACATTCGCGGCGTGCAGCACAACATTGCGTTTTTGTCGGCGCTGATGAACCGTCCGCGTTTCGTCGAAGGGCGCTTGTCCACCGGCTTCATCGCCGAAGAATATCCCGACGGTTTCCATGCTTCGGACGTGGTCCACGACGACCCATCGATCTTGGTCGCGGTGGCGGCGTCGATGCATTACGCCTATCAGCAGCGCGCCGCAGACATCACCGGACAGTACAGCGGCCACGAACGCGCCGTGTCTACGGACTGGTCGGTACTGTTGGGCAAGAAAATCGTGCCCGTGTCGGTGGCTCTCGTCAATGGCGGTTTCGATGTCGATATTCGCGCGCGCGGCTTCACCAAGTCCACGGTTGAGGTGCGTTCCGATTGGACGCTGGGCGAAACCGTGTTCGAAGGTGCGGTCAACGGCCAAGACGTGATCATTCAGTCCGAGCGCATGGCGGTCGGTTATCGCTTGCTGCATGCCGGTTCGCAAGCCGACATCCGGGTGCTGTCGGCAAAGGGTGCTGAGCTGTATTTGCTGATGCCGGAAAAACGGGCTGCCGATACCTCGAAGCTATTGATGTCGCCGATGCCGGGGTTGTTGCTGTCGGTTTCGGTCGAAGTCGGCCAAGAGGTCAAAGCCGGTGAGGAATTGGCGGTGGTCGAAGCGATGAAAATGGAAAACGTGCTTCGCGCGACGCAAGACGGTACAATCAAAGACGTGGCGGCCAAAGTGGGCGATAGCTTGGCCGTCGATCAGGTGATTCTCTCTTTCGACTAGTCGCGTGTATCTAAGGGATTAAATGGCGGACGACAGCAAGACAGACAACGTTCTCCCGTTTCGCAAGCCGACGCCTGCGCGGTCGCGTCGCGAACGGGTCCGCCATCATCAAGGCCCCAAACTGCAATTTCAGCACCACGACAAAGTGGTGCGTCTGTTTGTGCGCGGGCTGGTGCAGAGCGACGTCTTCGTGCGCTGGATGGTCGAACAGGCCACGGCTTTGCACCTGGACGGTTGGGCGCGCTCGGCGCCGGACAACACCATGGATATCTTGATTGCGGGCGAAGAGGGCGACGTGCGCCAAATGCTCGAATTGATCAACGAAGGCCCGCGTCCGGTCGATATGCTGTTGGCCGAAGAGGTTGTGCTCAAGGGTGACGAACCCATGTGGCAGGGTTTTCACCATCTTTCTCCACATGGCACATGAGCGGCGCATGAACACCGTTCACGCGATCATATTGGGGCGCGTGCAAGGCGTGTGGTATCGCGCTTGGACGCAAAAGACGGCTGCAGGTCTGGGGCTATCGGGCTGGGTGCGCAATTGTTCAGATGGCACCGTCGAGGCGTTGTTTTCCGGTCCCGACGATAAGATTGCCGAGATGCTGCGCCTGTGCCGCAAGGGACCGATGTTGGCGCGGGTTGACGATATCCGTCAAAGTCCCGGCAAAGCTCCGGATCAGCCTGGCTTTCATTTTTTGGCCAACCGTTAATTAACGCCCGGTGAAAATATAAGATTCTCCGCTGCCGTCGCGACCGTCTTGTCTGTAGCGCTTAACGGCACTGGCCGGTGGGAAGATCAGCCGCGCGGTGGTGCCTTGACCGGGCTTGGAAATGATCTCCAAATCGCCGCCGTGCAGTTCCATCATCAATTTCACCAGCGGTAGACCCAGCCCGGTTCCCGGTTCGTGCTGAATCTCTGGGCCGTGCCGAATTTGGCCGAACGGCTGCATGGCGATTTCAAGATCGTCCGTGCTCATGCCGTGGCCTTGGTCGTGAATGGCGATGGACAGCCCGCCGCCGGTGGTGGGCGCGGCAGTGAGCAAAACCTTGCTGCCGTCCGGCGAGAACTTGATGGCGTTGGACAAAAGGTTCACAACGCATTGCACCACGCGTCGTCGATCAGCGCGAATTTCGGGCAGTTTCTCGGCAATGTCGGTGATGACGTGGACGCTGTAGGTTTCCAGCAGACCGGCAACCAGACGTTCGGATTGCTTGACGATCTCTTCGACGTCGTGGATGTCGGCATCCAGTTCGATTTTGTTGGCTTCCGCCTTGGACAGATCGAGAATGTCGTTGATCAGGTCCAAAAGGTGCTTGCCGCTCTTTTCAATGTCGCCCGCGTACTCTTTGTACTTGGGCGGAAGCGGGCCCATGGTTTCTTGTTCCATCATGCCCGAAAAGCCGATGATGCCGGTCAGCGGGGTGCGCAGTTCGTGGCTCATGTTGGCGAGAAAAGAAGACTTGGCTTGACTGGCCTCTTCGGCGCGCTGTTCGGCGTGACGCGCGTGGGCGAGTAATTTGCGGATTTGCAAACTTTCGAGCACCAACAATCCGACCAGCAAAAAAGCGCCGAGCAAGATCACGGCGACGGAAACTTCCAATTTACGGGTGCGCTCGTTGACGCCTTGACTGTAGGCTTCTTCAAATAGGTTGGTGTTGGACACCACCAGCGACGCCAGCTTGTTCAGCCGCGATGAAAACGGCACCAGGGCGTTTTGAATGATGAGCATCTGTGCGACATCGTCACGCTTTAAAGCTTCGATGAGCGGGTCGAGCTGTATCAGGGTGTTTTTCAGCTCGGTGACGGTGTCGTTGATTTTCTCAAAGGTGCGCAGGTGCTGGGTGTCGCGGGCGGTTAAGATTGGGGGGATGCGGCTCCATAAAAGATCGTAACGCAGCACCACCTCTTTATGCGGCAGGGTGGCGCCGTTTTGTGTGTACGTATGCAGCGCGTGTAAGGTGCGTTCCAGTTCCAACGTCAACTGCGACATCGCCCAAATGTCGGACTGGGCGCGATTGACTTCAAAATCGTGGCGTTGGGTCAGGCTGGTGAAGCTGGTGACCGTAAATATGGCGATACCTGAAAACAGCGCGAGCGCCAGTGCGGAGATGAGGAACAGCTTGCGATCCATATAGATATTTCCGTTGTTCACTTCACGATGATCGAGCGTAATTGCCAAATCATCCGATCATGGTATTGCACGCTTTGCGGCTGTGTCAGGGTATCGAGAGGGTAGATGACCCACAATGGTCCCTTGTCTCGCACACGCATGAGCTCCCCGTTCATCCGATAGGCGATGATCGCACCAAATTGCGAAAGGTCTTCAAGCGGAATGCGCACGGTGTAATCGTTGAGCGCGCTAAACTCACCTTCCACGCCTTTTGCGGCGACACGGCTCAAAATATCTGTAACCGAAACGCCTTCGAAGTGGACCACGCCCTGGGTCCACGGCGTGGTTGTTTCGATGTTTTGGGCAGGCATCGCCATGAGCATCGCCATGTCGAAATCGGCACGCAGCACGTCGCTGCTCTCAATATTGGTGTTTTGAATGTCGCCTTGGATGCTCAAAACGACGGCTTGCGTTGGCGAGGAAAGCGCCGCTTGCTCTTTGGCCTGTGACGCCGATGCGCAGACGACAGCGCTAATCCAGGCCGCAGTCAAAGCAACCGCGCATTGGCGCAAGGATGCTTGAAATATGCTTAAGGTCATCCACTCTGCCCCCCGGCGTATTATTCATGGCGTTTTCCGTGGCGAATCATACGCATGTTTAAAGGCCTCGTCCACGCGTGATGAGCGTTGTATGGATCGCCTTAGGCGACATCGCGGGTTTGGCGGTGGAACACCGTTTCGAAGGTTTGGCGCAAGACCTTATCGACGTCGTTCAGGCTAGCATCGACGCCCAGGTCTTGCAGCGACGTGACGCCGTGCCCAGAAATGCCGCATGGCACGATGCCGGCGAAGTGGCTCAAGTCGGGCGCGACGTTCAACGCCAGTCCGTGAAAGCTCACCCATTTGCGCACCCGCACGCCGATGGCGCCGATTTTGTCTTCTTGACCAGCCCCACGTTCGACCCAGATGCCGACCCGGCCTTCGCGGCGCTCGCCGGTGACGCCGAACTGGGCGATGGTGCGGATCATCATTTCTTCCAGATTTTGCACATAGGCGCGCACGTCGCTGCCGTGATGCTTGAGATCCAGCATGATGTAAGCGACCCGTTGGCCGGGGCCGTGGTAGGTGTATTGGCCGCCGCGCCCGGCTTCGAATACGGGAAAGCGTTCACCATCCAGCAAATCATCGGCGCTGGCGCTGGTGCCGGCGGTGTACAGTGGGGGATGTTGCAAAAGCCACACGATTTCGCGCGCCGTTCCGGCGCGAATGTCGGCGACGCGCGCTTCCATAAAGGCATGGGCGTCTTGATATTCGACCAGGGCGTCGGAAACGCGCCATTCGACCTCTGGTAAGACATTGTTTTCAGGCATTTTAAATTTGTTCTCGCACTTTGGCGTCTCTTTGCTTGCTTGGGCTGACAGTATTTGCTATTCCCCCCTCAGGCAACGTCTTCGATAGACGGCGTTGCCGCTACCAAATAATGACTATGCGGTCGTGGCGGAATTGGTAGACGCGCAGCGTTGAGGTCGCTGTGGGAGATAATCCCGTGGAAGTTCGAGTCTTCTCGACCGCACCAAAATTAAAAAAAACCACCCTGGGCAACCGGGGTGGTTTTTTGTTGGGGCCCGTTGTTGCGGCGGAGGGCTGAATTGTCTAGGTTGGGGGCGAAACATTGGTGGTGCAAAATGCTCACGTGTTGAGAACACTTTCTGTACCCCCCAGCCTTGCGGGGCCCAAGGCACACCAAGTAGCTGGCGGAGGTCGCGATGAGCGATCAAGACCTGGAAAAACAAGCGCAAAACCCGCAGGGTGGTGAAGTTCCGCCCAGCGCGGGCTTTACGTCTGAACCCAGCGATACCTATGACGGTCTGCACGCCGCCGATGTCGATGCGATCATTGATGCGTTGGAAAACGATGATGTGCAGCGGGTGCGCGAGCTGGTCGCACCCTTGCACTTCGCCGATGCGGCCGATCTGGCTGAACGCCTCAGCCCCGATATGCGCCGCGCGCTGTTAGTCGCTGCGCACGACGTTCTGGATTCCGATTTTTATACCGAGCTGGACGAAACCGTTCGTGACGAAGTCGTCGACATCGTCGGTCTCGACGCGATGGCCGAAGTGCTCGCCGATCTCGACACCGATGACGCGGTGGAAATCATCGATGAGTTGGACGCGCACGAGCAGCTCCATGTGCTCGACGCTATGTCGGCTGCGGATCGCACCCTGATCGAAGCCGGCCTGGCCTACCAGGAATATACCGCTGGTCGTTTGATGCAACGCGCGGTGATGACCGTGCCACAATTTTGGAACGTCGGTGAAACCATCGACTTCATGCGCGAGGTCGCGGAACAAGAAGAATGGGAAACGCCCAACGTCTTTTACGACATCGTGGTGGTGGACCCGCGTCACAGGCCCGTTGGCACCATCCCGTTGAGCACCTTGTTGCAAAGCAAACGCCCGGTCCCGGTGAGCGAAATCATGCACGAACGCATGAAATTGATCCCGGTCGACATGGACCAAGAAGAAGTCGCTTTTCTGTTTCGCCAACGCGATCTGGTGTCGGCCCCGGTGGTCGGCGACGAAGGCCGCTTGGTCGGTATCATCACCATTGACGACGTTGTCGATGTCATCGATGAAGAGGCCGAGGACGACATCTTGGCCTTGGGTGGTGTGCGTGAAGACGATTTGTATTCAGCGACCCTGGACACCACCAAACAACGTTTTTCGTGGCTGTTCATCAACTTGCTTACCGCCATCATGGCGTCGGTGGTGATCGGTTTTTTTCAAGCCTCCATCGAACAGGTGGTGGCGTTGGCGGTGTTGATGCCGATTGTCGCCTCGATGGGCGGCAACGCGGGCACCCAGACGCTGACCGTTGCGGTGCGCGCGCTGGCCACCAAGGAACTGACCTCGACCAACGCGATGAGGCAAATCGGCAAGGAAATTCTCGTCGGTGGGATCAATGGCGTGATCTTCGCGGTTTTGATGGGCGCCATCGCGTGGGGCTGGTTCGGAACCCCGGGTATTGGTCTGGTGATCGGCATGGCGATGATCGTCAACATGATCGTCGCGGGTTTGTTCGGGGCGATCATTCCCATCGTCTTGGATCGCCACGGAATCGACCCGGCGGTGGCGTCGAGCGTATTTCTCACCACCGTCACGGATGTGGTCGGGTTTATGGTGTTCTTAGGTCTCGGCGCTTGGTTGTTGATGTAGCATAGGCACAATTGAGGAGCCCCCTTATGCCCACCGTTATGATCACCGGCGCAAGCCGAGGTTTAGGTCTAGAGTTCGCCCGTCAGTATGCGCACGATGGCTGGTCGGTGATCGCCACATGCCGCAAGCCCGAAAACGCCAACGAGCTCAACGCCATCAACGGGGTGACGGTCTATCCGCTCAACGTCACCAACTTCACCGCCGTGCGCGCGCTGGCGGACAAGTTGAAGGGCACCGCAATCGATGTGTTGATCAACAATGCCGGTGTCTATGGGCCGAAGGGCAGCACCTTGAATGAACTTGATTTCGATATGTGGGAACAGGTTTTGCGCACCAACACCATGGCCCCGCTGTGCGTGGCGCAGTGCTTCGCGGCGCATGTCGCGGCCAGTGAGCAAAAATGCATCGCCACGCTGAGTTCAAAAATGGGTTCTATGACGGACAATACTTCGGGTGGCAGCTATCTCTATCGTTCGTCCAAAGCGGCGGTGAACGCGGTGATGAAAAGCCTCGCCAACGATTTTGGACCTCAAGGCGTGATATCCGTGTTGCTGCATCCCGGTTGGGTGCGCACTGACATGGGTGGGGCGAGCGGACTGATCGGTGCGGAGCAAAGCGTGGCCGGTATGCGCCGTGTGATTGAATCAGCGAAAATGAGCGATAGCGGGCATTTTTATGCCTATGATGGGGCCGAGATTCCTTGGTGATTTGGCCCTTGATTTCGGCGGGCGGATGCTGAACTCTAAAGATATAAAAAGAATACTCGTGCCCAAGGAAGGGATAGGAGCCGCATTTCATGGCGCATATGAGCAATGAAGAGAACCGCATCGCCGCGATGCGTGTGCTGGTCGCGGATCCGTATTCTCAACTGCGTGAAATCATTCGCGATATTTTGCTGCGCGGAATCGGCGTCGCTGAAGTTTTGGAAGCGCGCAACGGCGAAGAGGTGCTGACGTCTTTACGCGAATTGCCTTGCGATGTAGTGGTTGCGGACGCCGCGATGAACCCCATTGGCGCCTTGGAGCTGACGCAGAAAATCCGCCAGGGGCATGAAGGTGTCGATCCCTTTACACCGATCATCGTGATGTCCGGCAGCGCCAATTTGGCCGAAATCATCGCCCTGCGCGACGCCGGTGCAAATGATTATGTGGCCAAGCCGCTGTCGGCGAAAATTCTCGATTTGCGCTTGCGTGCGTTGGTCGCGCAACCCAGGTCGTTCGTGCGTTCCGAAGATTTTTTCGGACCTGATCGTCGCCGCCATTTGAAGTCGTTGTTCCGTGGCGCGGATCGGCGCAGCCATGAGGCAGAGACCATTGATCCGGGCGGAGCGTTGTGAGTGTCCACTTGATCAAGTTGGCGGTCGGCGTTGAAGATTTTGAACATTTGGCGCGGTTGCAAAAAAATCGCATGGCTGAATTCAAAGCCCAAGGGCTATCTGAAAATCCGCGTCATTTCACCCGTATGAAGCCCAAGCGCGAGGCGGAGCTGCTCAATGGCGGCTCGATCTATTGGGTGATCAAAGGTGCTGTCCGCGCCCGTCAGAAATTGGTGGCGTTTGACAGCTACACCGATGACGAAGGCGTTAAGCGCTGCGCAATTGTTTTGCACCCCGAACTGGTGGCGACGCAAAACCGCCCCCACCGCGCCTTTCAAGGCTGGCGATACCTAGACCCGGCCAAGGCACCCAAGGATGTCGATGGCGATGGGACGACGGACATTCCATCCGAATTGGCCCAGGACTTGGAGGCTTTGGGACTGCTTTAGGGCCTCGAATTCTCCTTTCAGGTTCGACCGGAAGTGGATATGCTGTCTTTTGTCGTTATGTGCGGGGGCGCTGGCGCTGGTCCTGAGGGGACAAATGGGTTCTGTTGACGTCACACAGCTCAACATATTGATTGTTGAGGACAACGTGCATTTTCGCACTTTGATCCGTTCGATTCTTCAAGCGCTTGGTATGAGCATGCTTGAAGAAGCCCGTGATGGTATCGAAGCGCTCGAAATTCTTGACGCCCCGGACTCATCGAAACACATCGATCTGGTGATTCTCGATTGGAAGATGGAGGGCATGGACGGCGTCGAATGCGTGCGCCAAATCCGCAAGCTCGATTGCCAAAACAGCGCGGTGCCCATCATCATGGTGACCGGATACACCGAAACCAGTTTGCAAAAAGAGGCCCACGAGGCCGGCGTGAACGGCTTTCTCGGCAAACCCATCTCCCCACAGTCGCTGTTGGGGCGTATTGTCAGCGTCATGGAAAACCCCAGTATTGCTGAGAGTCCGCCCTAGGGCTCGGCGTTAAAATTCGGCGTTAAAATACTGGCGAGGTGGCGGGCTTTGCGTGTAAAGTCCGCGACAACGATTCCAAGCGATTTCTGAACAAAGCGGGGGCCCCATGGCAGGCAGTGTGAATAAGGTTATTTTGGTCGGCAACCTGGGGCGAGATCCTGAGATTCGCCACACCCAGGACGGCAAAAAGATCGCGAACATTTCAATCGCCACGTCCGAAAGCTGGAAAGACCGCAACACCGGCGAGCGCCGTGAACGGACCGAATGGCACCGGGTGGTGATCTTCTCCGAAGGCCTCGCCAATATTGCCGAGCAATATTTGCGCAAAGGCTCCAAGGTTTACATCGAAGGCCAGCTGCAAACCCGCAAATGGACCGATCAGAGCGGCCAGGACAAGTATTCCACCGAAGTGGTGCTGCAGGGCTTTAACTGCACGCTGACCATGCTTGACGGCCGTGAAGGCGGCGGTGGTGGCGGTCAAGGCGGCGGCGGGTATGGCGGCGGCCAGGGCGGTGGCGGCTTCGATAGCGGCCCGGCCAGCGGTGGTGGCCAGGACGGCGGCAGTGACAGCTTTGGCGGTGGAAGTGGCGGCGGTGGTGGCGGCCCCGCTCCGGGTTCCGATCTGGACGACGAAATTCCCTTCTAGGGTAACGATTTACGGGGGAGGGGACCTTCTTTTTGAAGGTCGTCTCGAAAAAAGCCGACAGGATAGACCTGTCGGCTTTTTTCGTGCCGTTTGGAGGCCCGATTATAGGCCCGATTATAGGCCCGTGTATCGGCCCGTTTATTGGCTGCGGCGCAGGGGGAATTAATGGCTGTTACAAAGCCGTCATGAGGTTGTTTTCCCCCCCTTGAAATGCTAGATTTCATGCATCAGAAGGCGGTCTGAAAAGACCGCTTTTTACTTATGTTAATGCATTGATTTTACAGGGATAATTCTTTGACGTCCGAATCGCCCACGCCTCCGCCTCCTCGGGAAGAAGAATTCGAAACCATCGCCATCGAAGAGGAGATGAAAAGCTCCTACCTCGATTACGCGATGAGCGTGATTGTGAGCCGTGCTCTGCCCGATGTGCGCGATGGTTTGAAACCCGTACACAGGCGCATCATCCATGCGATGAACGAAGGCGGATACGACGCCACCAAGCCCTATAAAAAATCGGCGCGCATCGTCGGTGACGTGATGGGTAAATATCACCCCCACGGCGACAGCGCGATTTACGATTCAATGGTGCGCATGGCGCAGGACTTTTCCTTGCGCTTGCCGCTGATCGACGGCCAAGGCAACTTTGGCTCGATGGATGGCGACCGTGCGGCGGCGATGCGTTACACCGAAGCGCGCATGGCCAAATCGGCGCATGCGCTGATCGACGACATCGACAAAGACACCGTCGACTTCCGGCCCAACTACGACGAAAGCCAGCGTGAACCCACCGTGCTTCCAGCGCGGTTCCCGAACTTACTGGTCAACGGCGCGGGCGGTATCGCGGTGGGCATGGCGACCAACATCCCGCCGCACAATCTGGGCGAAGTCCTGGACGGCTGCATGGCGGTGATCGACGATCCCTACATCACCATTGAAGGCTTGATGCAGTTCGTCAAAGGGCCGGATTTCCCGACCGGCGGCCTGATCATGGGCAAGCAGGGCATTCATTCGGCGTTTCACACCGGGCGCGGTTCCGTGATCATGCGCGGGCGCACCGAAATTGAAGAACGTGCCAAGGGCCGTGAAGCGATCATCATCACCGAAGTTCCCTATCAGGTGAATAAGGCGCGCATGGTCGCGACCATGGCCGAGTGCGTGCGCGACAAGCGGATCGAAGGCATTTCCGATATCCGTGACGAATCCGATCGTCACGGCGTGCGTGTGGTGGTCGAGATTAAACGCGACGCCATGGCCGAGGTGGTGCTCAACCAATTGTTCAAGCACACCCCGCTGCAGACCTCGTTCGGCGTCAACATGCTGGCGCTCAACGGCGGTCGTCCGCAGCAGATGAACTTGAAGGAAATCTTGCAGGCGTTTGTCACCTTCCGCGAAGAGGTCATCCGTCGGCGCACGATTTTCTTGCTCGGCAAGGCCCGCGACAAGGCGCATCTGTTGGTTGGTCTGGCCATCGCGGTGGCCAACATCGATGAAGTCATCGCTTTGATCCGCAAAGCGCCCAACCCACAAGTGGCGCGCGAACAGTTGATGGAACGCGAATGGCCGGCGGGTGAAGTGGTGCCGTTGATCGAACTGATCGACGAACCGGGCCGCTTGGTTGACGCGAACGGCAATTACAAACTGTCCGAGATTCAAGCCCGCGGCATTTTGGAACTGCGCCTGCACCGTTTGACCGGTCTGGAACGCGACAAGATCGCCGACGATCTGCGTGCCTTGGGCGAAGAAATTAAAGAACTTTTGGAAGTCTTGGGCTCACGCGAAAAGCTCTACGGCATTTTGCGTGATGAACTCGAAGAGATGCGCGAAAAGTTCGCCAACGACCGGCGCACGTCGCTGGAAGAAGCCGAATTCGAGCACGACATCGAAGACCTGATCCAGCGCGAAGAGATGGTCGTGACGGTCACCAACACCGGCTACATCAAACGCGTGCCGCTGTCGACCTATCGCGCTCAGCGCCGTGGCGGCAAAGGCCGTTCAGGTATGTCGATGCGCGACGAGGATTTCGTCAGCCAGGTGTTTGTGGTCAACACCCACACCCCGGTGTTGTTCTTCTCCTCTACCGGTATCGTCTACAAGATGAAAGTCTACAAACTGCCGCTGGGCGGTCCCACCGCGCGCGGTCAGGCGATGGTCAACATCTTGCCGCTGGACAAGGGGGAGACGATTTCCACGATGATGCCGCTGCCCGAAGACGAGAGCACCTGGAACGAAATGTTCGTGATGTTCTCCACCGCGTCGGGCGGGGTGCGGCGCAACTCGCTGTCGGATTTCACCAACGTCATGACCAACGGCAAGATCGCCATGAAGCTGGACGACGGCGACCGTTTGGTCGGCGTGCAGGTGTGCACCGAAGGTGACGATGTTCTGTTGGCGGCGAAAAACGGCAAGTGCATCCGCTTCCCGGTTTCCAAAAAGGACGACGCCGGCAACGAAAAGGGCGTACGCGTGTTCGCCAGCCGTGCGTCCACGGGTGTGCGCGGCATGCGCTTGGCCCAGGGTGACGAAGTCGTCACCATGTCGATTTTGCGCCACATCGATTTCTTGACCGAAGAACGCGATGCTTATCTGAAGGTTCAATCCGCACGTCGCCGCGCCGAGGGCGCGGATGGCGAAGGCGGTGACGATTTGATCACCGATCCCACCCAACTGGGCTTGACGCAAGAACGCTTCGCCCAGATGGAAGCGATGGAAGACTTCATCCTCACCATCACCGAAAACGGTTTCGGCAAGCGTACCTCAGCTTATGAGTACCGCATCGCCGGACGTGGCGGTCAGGGCATCACCAACATTGAAACCAACAAGCGCAACGGCAGTGTCGTCGCCTCGTTCCCGGTCGAAACCGAAAACCAATTGGTGATGGTATCCGATGGCGGGCAATTGATTCGCACCACCGTGGTGGACATCCGCATCGCCGGGCGCAACACCCAAGGCGTGACGCTGTTCAAAACCGCTAAGGGTGAACACGTCGTGTCGGTCACGCGTTTGACCGAAGTCGAAGAAGATGAATTTGACGATGAAGAGGGCGGTGAAGTGGGCGGTGAAGTGGGGCAGAGCGCGACGGAAACACCGCAAGCCTCTACTGAGGATGCCCCAGTTGTCGACGAGAGCGCTGTAGACGAGACCGATGACGGCGAACAAAGCGAATAACGGAGCCACCCTCTATGTATTCTTCGAATCCACGCAGTGGCGTTTATCCCGGCACTTTTGATCCGCCCACCAACGGGCATATGGACATCATCACCCGGGCCACCCGGGTGGTCGATCATCTGATCGTCGCGGTGGCCGTCAACGCGGGCAAGGAACCCTTGTTCACGCTGAAAGAGCGCGTCGAAATGGTCGAGGCCGAGTTGGCCGCTTGCAAACTGCACCCCGGCGTCACCGTCGAGGTCCGTCCGTTCGACAATTTGTTGGTCGAATTCGTCTCCGACGTTGGCGCCAGCGTGATCGTGCGCGGCCTGCGCGCGGTATCGGACTTCGAATACGAGTTTCAGATGGCGGGTATGAATTCACGCCTAAGCCCCGAATTGGAAACCGTATTTTTGATGGCGTCGGACAAGAATCAGTTCATTTCCAGCCGTTTCGTTAAGGAAATCGGGCGTCTGGGTGGGGATGTGCGCCACTTTGTATCCGATGGCGTAGCGGCGCGTTTGCAGGGCCGTTTCGACGCGCAATAAGGGCGCATAGCTGTTTATGCAAAATTAGTTTCTTTTTGGTGCGACAGGGGCTTGACCCGGACGTCCCGGCACCTTAAGTTCCGCCCCGCACCTAAGGTATCGCACCTAGATACCGCGCCTTTAGGGCTCTTAGCTCAGCTGGTAGAGCATCCGACTTTTAATCGGACGGTCGTGAGTTCGAATCTCACAGAGCCCACCAATTCAAAAACCTCGGTTCCAAGCTTGGAGCCGGGGTTTTTTGATGGCTGCCATGGGGTGCTGGCAGGGGGAACAGGCGGGCGGCTTAGGCCATCAATTCGATGATCTGCTGCGCTTGCTGGCGCAGACGATTGGTGAACGATTGCATCAGCAGGTTGATGACTTGGTCGGAGTTGTTGAGGCGCTTTTGGAACTCATCTTTGGAAATCACCAGAACTTCCGTGGGCTCCAAAACAACGGCGGAGGCTGCGCGGGGCTGATTGTCGATCAACGCCATCTCACCGATGATGTGGCCCGCCTTGACCGTGGCGATGGTGCGCGGGGTATCGTCCTTGGCAATTTTGGTGATTTTGACCTCACCGGATTTGATCAGGTAGGCTTGCTTGCCTGCCTCGCCTTCGGTAAAGATTTTCTCGCCAATGCGGTAGGTTTTATTTTGCATGGGGCGTTACATTCCATCAAAAAACGGCATACTCATCATCTATAAATTTGGGCTTCAATCCAAGCAAAATAACAGGAAAAATATGCAACACATTTTGCAAACCATACAGGTCGGTTTTCCCGTACTGCTGATCCATCTGGGCCTGACCATCGGCTTGTTTATTTTCGGCGTATTTGTTTACGTGAAAGTCACCCCGCATCACGAATTTAATCTGGTTCGTGAAAACAACGCCGCCGCCGGGCTGTCTTTGGCCGGTGTGGTGATCGGTATGGCGATGCCGTTGGCGTTTTCCCTGGCGGCCAGTGTCAATGAGCTGGATATCTTGCTGTGGGGTCTGATCGTCGTTGCATTACAGTTGGTGGCGTTCGGTGCGGCGCATGTGGTGTTGAGAGATCTCTCGACGCGCATCGAAAATGGCGAAATGGGCGCGGCGTGGGTTCTGTTCAGCTTCAACATCGCGCTGGCGATGTTCTTGTCCGCAGCGATTTCCGGCTAAGGCTATAGCCATGCGCAAAATCGACAAAATTTTGCTTCTGGTGCTGTTCGTCGCGTTGTTCGGGCGTTTGGCCGAACGCGCGCTGTTCAGCAGCGAAGGCGAGACAGTGCGCAATCCGTTGATCGTTCAGGCAGCCTTGGACGTGCCGCAGCAAGCGATCCCGGAAAGTTTGAGCGACAGCATCGTCGCGTCGTCACCACCCAAAGCCAACAGCCGTTACACCGGCAGCGCCTTTGCCTTGTCCAAGGACGGCCATTGGGCCACCGCGACCCACGTCACCGATGGCTGCAAGCGCCTCGATCTCTTGCAAGAAACCTCAGGCGGAAAGTTTCGTCGCGTGCGGGTCGATGGCTGGCGGGCGTTGAAAGACAAGGACGTGTCGGTCATGGACAGTGCCCAAGGCGAGCCGGGGCTGGTGCTGGCCTCGACCTTGGCGCAGGCGGACGATCTGGGCTTTTTCTTCGGCTATCCCAAAGGCAAGGCCAGTGCGGGCTACGCGGTGCATTTGGGGCGTTCACGCATGATCCGCCAAAACGGGCGGGAACGGATCAGGGAAATCAGCGACGAATGGGCCGTTTACGAGATGCTGCCGGGCAAGAGAATCGCGCTCGGCGGCAACAGCGGCGGACCGATGATGAACGCTGACGGCGAAGTGGTGGGGGTGCTTTCGGCGGGCAATGATCGGCGCGGGCGGGTGAACACCTCGATCGTGCCCAGCCTTGAGCCGCTGCACCGCTTTTCCAAGCCTGAGCACCGCCCCGGTGAACGCCTGACGCAAGATAATTACGTCGCCTACGGTCAAAAATTGCGCCGCACGGGCCTGGTCAGCAAGGTCGATTGCCGCACCTAATCTGTCCGTGCTTAGCCAGCCAGTAGCGGTGCAGCGGGCTGAGACTTAGTTTCTGGCAGAGGTCAGATCAGCGCAGAAATCTGAGGTGAATCCGCGGTCTTTGGCCTCAGTGATATATGGCAAGGAAGCGGCTTGCTTCGACCACTGACGGTTTTCTTTGTCAAAAGCCTTATTGCATAAATCTATCGCACCTACGTCGATCTGGGGTTGCGGCATTTGATTGTTCAACTTGGCGCAAAAATCTGCTGTGAAACCACGTTTCAGAATTTGGGCTATGTATGGTGCGGCAGAGTCTTTTGTTGACCAATTGTGGCGTTCTTTATCATAGGCTTTTGTGCACAAATCAATGGCCCCCATACTGATGTTTGGTTGAGGTGAGCTCACCAACTCTTCTAGCGTATAGGCTTCGCCATTGGCTTTTTTCCACACGATACGGCGACTGATGGCCAGCAAGCGACACGTCGAATTGCTGCGCTTTTGACAATCATCAAGCACGCCTTGGTAGGTCGAAACCGTATCCCGGCAGCCCCCTGTTTCACAGAAGTAATAAGAATAGCCGCGGCCATTGGTCGAGGCGGCAAAAATGGTTGGGAATATTTTATCCATGTAAGTCTGCAAGCCACGCTTAGCGCCCGACGATAAATTGAGCTGCCCCTTACCCGCCCTGGAATCGGTTTGGCACGCGCTCAGCGCGGTCACGCAAACGAGCGCGATCAGAGCCGTTTTAGCCAGTGTTGGGGCATTGAAGCGAATACGCATGGGAGCCTCTATCGAAGGGAAATATTGACAGCATCCACTATAGATAGATTGGTTTGCGTTGAAACATGCTTAAGGTGAGGTGGTGGCTTGCGTCGGCTCGACGTATTTTTTGTAATTGGCCACCCATTCTTGCGTCGTGCCGGCACCGCCGGCGGTGTTGTAATAGTCCTTCCAGTATTGGGCCAGCGCTTCAAGATCGTTGGGATCGCTTGGCATGGCGGCGGGGGCGCGCCAGAAAATCAGCCGCGCGATGGCGACGCTGTAGCCCATGTTCCACGGCAGTTGGTCCGCGTTGTGCTTCGCGCCCGCTGAAAGCTGTTGGACCAGCACGGACAACTCTTTGCGGAAGTCGAGGTAGTTGGTCCACACATCGTCATTGGTGTTGGGCTCAATCTGCATGACGCCCAACGCCGGACCGCCGCCCAGTTGTTGCAAATATGTCAGGCTGCTTTCCTGCACGGCCGTTCCGACCAACAGATTTTCCGCAGATAACGAGTTCATCTCCGCATTCCATGTCGCGAGCGTCTGGAGCACGGGCTGAACAGCTTTGGTGCGAAATTGATCGACATCGAGCACGGCGTAACCCTTCCCTGAAAAACACATCCTTGTTCAATGACGCTTGGCAAGCTCATGTGTGAAAGGCGGGGGCGGTGCCCGGCAAGTGTTCCCCATAAGCAACACCCCAAGTACTTAATCTTGAGCAAGTTAAGGAAACACTTTGACGAGTTGAAAAGCTTTGTTAACGATTTATGATCACACTGATGGTGCGTGCATATCTGGTGTGAGCGGAAATGCACGGACAAACGGGCAACTGACCGTGAAATCGCCAGAGATATGATGTCCAGTGCGATTGAAGCGTGAAAAAGGGGACAGGGGATGCTGAATCCCAGTTTGAGCCAAGTTTACTTGGTGAAATTCTATAACAAGGCCGTGCGTGCCCTGGTCAAAGAAAACCAGAGCCACTCCTTTTTCGAAGATCACTGGGCCGATGTGCACACCCAGGATGTCGTTGCCGCAACGGAAGACGAGGCGCGTTCGAAGATCGCCAAACGTTTTCCGCCCGAAGACGGCTTCGTGATCGAAGCAGTGACGACGGTTACGCACTAAAGGTCCGCACGAATGGCCTTTGCTGAGGTCACCAACTGTAGGCCTGCGCCATGACCCGTGAAGAATTCGACGCCTATTGCGCGTCTCTCAAGTCCGTGACCCATGTGGTGCAATGGGGCAATTCTTCTGTGTGGAAAGTCGGCGGTAAAATTTTCGCCATTTGCTCCATTTGGGGGCCGGGTGAACACAGCAAAATCAGCTTTAAATGCAGCGATCTCAGCTATGACATCTTGCGTCGCCAAGACGGCATCATTCCCGCCCCTTATCTGGCACGCGCCAAATGGGTGCAGGTGGAACGGCCCGGCGCAATGGGTGACGCCGACATTCGCGGCTACATCGCCGACGCGCACGCCATCATTTCAGCAAAATTGACCAAAGCGAAACGCGCCGAATTGGGGCTTTAAGCCAGATTGTGGCCCAGGTTGGGGCACTGTGAAGAGGGCGTTATTGCTCTTCGCCGCCGCTTTCGAAGTAGCGCCAGCCATCGACGCCTTTGAGCACCACGCCGTCAAATCCCAAGTCGAGAATGCCGTACAGATACGACGCCGTTCCGCCGATCAGCACGCTTTGCCATGCCGGGTCCCAGTACAGGGCGCGGTAGCGATCAGGGTCTTCGCGAAACGGCATGTTGATGAAGGCGGGTGAACCCTGGCCCCATCCCGCTTGCCAGAAATAGTCGTAGGTGGCGGCGGATGAGATATCGATTTCCGCCAACACCAAACGGCGCGCGCCGAGCTTTTTGTATTTCAGGCGCTCCACATCCAGCTTGCTCAACGGTACACGACCATGGAAGACGCTGGTGATGATGATATCAAAGTTGGTGTTGCTCATCGCTTGGACAAAATCGCGGGTGACGCCGAACCCTTGAGAATGGGCGATATACAGATAGTTTTTCGCCTGGGTCGAATCGCTCAGCGAGGTCGGGTTGGCTTTGTAGGCGGATCTTGGATAAGCCGGAATGCGGCCCAGAACCGGGCTGGTGGCGACAAACGGGGTGAAGCCCTGCTTGGTGCTGGTGGTGTAAAGCTGGTTGATCTCTTTGGCCGTAGTGGCGAATTCGAGATTGAGGATATCCACGCCCAAGCTTTTCGCGGTTTGCGCGTTGGCGGCCAACTGATTGCGCACCGCTGTGATGGCGGGGTCCTCTTTGGGATCACCACTTTGCAAGGACTTGAGCAAATTGGGTTGCAGCACCGCGTCGATGGAGCGGATGTAGGTGCGTGCCGGGAACAACAGGGTGTCGTCCTGCGGGTCGGGCTTGGTGACTAGGTCCAGGCCATTTTCCGCAACGATGACGAAATTGGGATTGAGGCTGCGGCCATAGGCGCTGACGGCTTGCACCAGTTGGCGCATGGTTTCGCGAAAATCCATGGTCACGCCGGGTGCAAGCGGGCTTTGCGCTTGGGCTTGAAGCGGCGTCATAAGCGCGCTCATCACAAGCGCAGCCGCGGCCAATCGTGTTTTCATCTTCGCGTTCAAGAGTGTTGTCCCTTTTCCTCTTACCTTTTTATCCGATTCGCCGCTTGGATGGTACGCCTTGATTGTGTCCTCTTAATATATAGAGGCGTCATGGGCCTTGCCGTGATGGTGCTCACGCCCCATTTAAAAGGCATGGCCAACGCCCGACACCCCAGACCGTTTGCTCTGAGCGCTGCTTTTGTTGTGGCGGCGGTGGTTTGGGCGGGCACCTCTTTTGCAGGTGACGTGCCACGCGCGTGGGTGGAGGAATGGCCGAACACGGATTTTTCGCGCACTTCGGTCCCATACGGCGACATTCAATCCGGCGGTCCCCCTAAAGACGGCATCCCCGCCATCGACGAGCCCCAGTTCAAGCCGGTCGCGGAAGAAAGCGAAATCCCGCCCACCGAGCCGGTGATTGCGGTGGCTCTCAACGGACACAGCAAAATTTATCCGCTGCGCATTTTGACCTGGCACGAAATCGTCAATGATCGTGTCGGCGGGGTGCCCGTAGCGGTGACCTATTGCCCGCTGTGCAACGCCGGTATCGTGTTCGATGCGCGCTTGGACGGCCAAACGCTGACGTTCGGCACCACCGGCAAGCTGCGCCGCTCGGATCTGGTGATGTATGACCGACAAACCGAAAGCTGGTGGCAGCAGTTTTCCGGCGACGCCATCGTCGGTGAGCTGACCGGCAAGACCCTGACAATGGTGCCGTCGCGCATGGAAGCGTTTGAGCGTGCCAAGGCGCGCTTACCCGATGCGTTGGTGTTAACGGCGAAAAGCAGCTTCAATCGCCCCTACGGCACCAATCCGTATGTGGGCTACGACACATCTGTGAGACCATTTCTTTACGCGGGCGATTTGCCGCCGGACGTCGAGCCGATGATGCGGGTGGTGGTGGTGGACGGCCAAGCGTGGACAATGGCGTTGCTCAAAAAACGCGGGCGTGTTGAGGCTGGCGAATTGGTGTTGAGCTGGACGGCGGGGCAGAACTCGGCGCTCGACACGCGCTCCATTTCCAAGGGCCGAGACGTCGGCAACGTCACGGTGCAGCGGCGTGACGGGGGCGTGCTCAAGGACCAAGTGCACCACGTCACTTTCGCCTTCGTCTTTCACGCCTTCCACCCCGAAGGCGCGCTGTTCAAAAACTAATTCATAAGCTCTTTTCAATCCATCGCCGCGGCCCTAAAGTGCGCCCCATGAAGACACATGTGATCGTTATCGGGAACGAAAAGGGCGGCAGTGGAAAGTCCACCACCGTCATGCACTTGGCCGTCAGCTTGCTGCGTTTGGGCAAGCGCGTCACGGTCATCGACCTGGACGCGCGCCAGGGCACCATCAGCCGCTATTTCGAAAATCGCAGACATCATATCGACAAGACCGGCCTCAATTTGCCGATGCCGGAACTGTTGACCCTGCGCCCCGAAGACGGCGGCGGCGATGAAGAGGGAATCGAAGCATTGCTCGCGGGCGTGTTCGAAGACGCCAGCGACAGCGCCGACGTGGTGATCGTCGATACGCCCGGTTCGGACACCGCCATGTCGCGACTGGCCCATTCGTTCGCCGACACGCTGATCACGCCGATGAACGACAGTTTTATCGATTTGGACGTGTTGGGGAAAATCGATCCAGCGACCATGACCATCAAAAGCCCCAGCCACTATGCCGAACTGGTATGGCAACAGCGCATGGTGCGCGCCAAGCGCGGCCAAAAAACCGCCGACTGGATCGTTATGCGCAACCGCATGGGCCACACCGACAGCAAAAACAAGCGCGAGATTGAACGCTTGGTCACCGAACTGGCCAAGCGGGTCAACTTCCGCACCGTGGCGGGTTTTTCCGAACGGGTGATCTTTCGCGAATTGTTCCACCAAGGCCTGACGCTGATGGACGTGGCCGAGGTCAAGGGCGAAAGCGCGCTCAGCATGTCGCACATCGCCGCGCGCCAAGAAGTACGCGCCTTGGTCGAAGCGATCAATCTTTGCTAACGTGAAATCCGAGACTATCTTAGTTGATATCCACCCAGGAGTTTCGCCATGAGCTTAGAAAGCACGTTAGCCCTCATCGTCGCTATTTTCGTGTTGGCCATCACGCCGGGGCCCGGTGTGTTTGCCATCGTCGCACGCGCCTTGGCGCAAGGCTTTCGCCCCACGCTGGTGTTTATCGGTGGGGTGATTGCTGGCGATCTGGTTTATTTGGTGTTGGCGGCTTTGGGCTTGAGCGTGTTCGCCAGCCAATATAGCGAAGCGTTTGGATTGCTGAAGATCGCGGGCGGGCTGTATCTGATCTATCTAGGTGTGCAGACGTGGCGTTCGGCCAAGCATGTGGACACCGGTATGACGCCTGCGCCGGAACGTGGTCGCGGGCGCAGCTTTTTTTCCGGTCTCAGTCTGACCTTGGGCAACCCCAAGGCGGTAGTGTTTTATGTCGCCTTTTTACCCGCGTTCATGGATCTTAGCGCGCTCAGCACCGCCGGTTTGATTGAGGCGGCGGTGGTGGTCAGCGTGACCCTGTTCGCGGTTCTGGCAGGTTATGCGGCTATGGCGGCGCGGGCTCGAGCATTGTTTCGATCCAAGCGGGCGGTAAAAAACCTGCACCGCAGCGCGGGCGGTCTGATGATCGGTGCGGGCGGCGCGGTGGCGGCCAGCTGAGCGCATGGCGAACCCCAAAGACAACTTGCCTTCACAAGGCGCGAACGCATCGGCGATCGATACGTTTCTGGGCGACCTGAACAAAACCCCGGTGCCGTTCGCGGGCGGCGCCGGGGGGCGCTTGCTGTTCGCCATGGACGCCACCGCGTCGCGTGAACCCAGCTGGGATCTGGCCGCGCGCATCCAAGGCGAGATGTTCGAAGCCACCCGCGATATTGGCGGATTGTCGGTGCAGTTGGCGTTTTTTCGCGGCTTTGGCGAGTTTAAGGTCAGCGGTTGGCAGTCGGACCCCAAAGCCATTCATCGTTTGATGAACGGGGTGTTTTGTCTGGCCGGCCAAACCCAGGTGGAAAAGGTCCTCAAGCACGCGCGCAACGAAGCCACGCGATCTGGCGTTCGTGCGGTGGTGTACGTCGGCGATTGCTTCGAAGAAAACATCGACCAGGTCGGCCAAGTGGCGGGCGAGTTGGGATTGTTGGGCGTGCCGGTGTTTATGTTTCACGAAGGCCATGACGCCGGGGCCGAGCGCGCTTTTCGCCACATCGCCAAGCTCAGCGGCGGCGCTTATGCGCATTTCGACGCCGCCAGCGCGGATATGCTGAAAAAGCTGCTCGGCGCGGTGGCGGTGTTCGCCGCGGGTGGGCGTAGCGCGTTGGATGAATACGCCAAGGTCCAAGGCGGCGACATTTTGAAGATCACCGATCAGATGCAGAAGGGGGGCTGATGATGGCACTGTTCATCCTTGGCATTGCGATCTTGGTGGCGGTTATTTTGCTGTCGCGCTGGTATGTGTCGGCGTCGCCGAAAACGCTGGTTAAGGGGCTCAAGTGGTTGGGCTTCACCCTGGTGGTGGTGATCGTCGCATGGGTAGCCCTTTCTGGACGCTTGTGGGCGGCTGTGGCGGCGCTGCCGGCGATCTTGGTGTGGTTTATGCGCATGTTCACCGGATTGCGCTATGCACAGATGTTTGGACGCATGTTCGGTTTGGGCGGCGGCGGCGGCGGTTGGCAAACGCCCGGTGCAGGGGGAAACCCCGGTGGGGGGCAGAGTTCCGACGTGCGTACCCGTTTTGTTGTTATGCATTTGGACCATGGATCAGGCCACGTTTCGGGTGAGGTTTTGGATGGTCGCTTCAGCGGTCGGGCGCTGGAAAGCCTCAGCCGCGATGAGCTGTTCGAGCTGTACCGCGAAGCCCAAGCGGATCCCGACAGCGCACGGGTGATCGAAGGTTATCTGGATCGCCGAGAACCCGATTGGCGCACGCAACACACGGACGAGCCCCGCCACTCTGATCCCGGAACCATCAGCCGCGAAGAGGCCTATCGGGTTTTGGGGCTGAAACCGGGGGCCAGCAAAGCCGACATCAAGGCCGCGCATCGCCGCCTGATGAGCAACCTACACCCCGACAAGGGCGGGTCGGACTACCTGGCCCAGCAAATCAACCGTGCCAAGGATGTGCTGTTGGGACATTGAGTTGAACCCGTGACAAGCCTTATGAGCTGTGGCACAACATTTTCATGATGTTCTCAGCATTTCTCACCCACCTTGGATTCGGCGCGGCCTTGTGCGCGCTGTCGGCGCTGTTGACGTGGGTGTTGATGAAGCGCGTGTGCATTATCGACACGCCCAACGAACGCTCGTCGCACACCAACCCGACGCCGCGTTCCGGCGGCATCGCCATCGTCGCGACGTTCTTCGTCGGTCTGGTGGCGTTGTGGGGTTTGAGCGACGATCCGGTCCTGAGCCAAAGCTACTTCTGGGCGTTTTGCGCGTCGGCGTTTTTGATTGCGGTGGTGTCCATCGTCGATGATCTGTCGGGCATGAGCTTTCGCGCCAAGTTGATGCTGCAAATCTGCTGCGCCATCACGGTGATGGCTTTGGGCGTGGTGGTCGATCAGCTCAGCTTGCCGGTGGTGGGCGTATGGCATTTGGGCTGGCTGGCCTATCCGCTGACCTTGGTGTGGATCGTCGGGCTGACCAACGCGTTTAATTTCATGGATGGAATCGACGGTATTTCGGGCGGCACGGCGGTGCTTGCCGCGGGCTTTTTCGCCGCCATCACGCTCATGCAAGGCAGCAGCTTTCTTTATCTGGTGAGCATCGTCATCGTGGCGGCGTCGTTGGGCTTTTTGCTGTGGAATTGGCAGCCGGCGAAGATCTTCATGGGCGACAGCGGCAGTCAGTTTCTTGGCTTTGTACTGGCGGTTCTGGCGGTGATGGCAGGGCGCTTCGATGCCTCGCATGTTTCGTACTTGGTCATGCCGATGCTGTTTTTTCATTACATTTGGGACACCGCGTATACCTTTATCCGCCGTTTGCGGGCGGGCGAACGGGTCACCCAAGCGCATCGCAGCCATCTGTATCAACTGATGAACCGTTTGGGCCTCAGCCATGCCCGGGTCACCGGTGTTTATCTGTTGATCGGGACGTTGCAGGGGGTGGGGGCGTTGCTGTTGATCCAATTGCCGGGCGAGCTGCGCATTTTGGTTTTTGCGCCGTTCGTGGCCTTGCAGCTGTTTTTGACCATCGGTGTCACGCGCCGCGCGCGCGCCGTCGGGCTTATTGCGTAACCGCATTCCCTGTGGCACAAAGACCCCCACTGAATTGGGAAGACAAATGACGACATCGATCACCAAAGTGGTGTTTCCCGTTGCCGGGATGGGCACGCGGTTTTTGCCCGCGACCAAAGCCATACCCAAAGAAATGCTGCCGGTGGCCGATCAGCCGTTGATCCAGTACGCGGTGCAAGAAGCGCAACAAGCCGGGATCAGCGAATTCATTTTCGTCACCAATCCAACCAACCGTGCGATTCTCCAAGCGCACTTCGGTGCCAATGACGAACTGGAAAGCATGCTGTTGGAACGCGGCAAAACGGCGGAACTGAAAATCGTCACGGAAACCACCTTACCCGACGAGCAAATTAAGTTTTGCTATCAAGATCAGCCCTTAGGCCTAGGTCATGCGGTGTGGTGTGCACGCGAGTTCGTTGGGGATGAGCCGTTCGCGGTGATCTTGCCCGACGATCTGATTATGGCGCAGCCCGGCTGTCTCAAGCAGATGGTCGATGTTCACGCCCGCTTAGGCGGCAACGTCGTTGCGGTGGAAGATGTGCCGCGCGAACGGACCAATCGCTACGGCATTTTGGACGTGGACCAAGACGATGGCGAAATCGTCTCGGCCAAAGGGTTGGTGGAAAAACCCACCCCAGAAGAGGCGCCGTCAACCCTTTCCATCATTGGGCGCTATATTCTCGATGGCCGGGTGTTCGATCACTTGGATAAAAAAATGACCGGTTCCGGCGGGGAAATTCAGCTCACCGACGCCATTTCCGCGACCATACCCGAGGTCCCGTTCCACGGTTTGCGCTTTGACGGAACGCGTTTCGATTGCGGTTCCATGAACGGCTTTGTTGAGGCCAATGTGGCGTTCGGACTTGAGCGATCGCACCACGAAAGCGATCTGCGCAGCTATCTCAAAAGCCACCTTTAGGCTGTTTTCCTTGCATGGCTTCGGTCCATCGCCTAAAAAGCCTCAAGCCTATGCAGCGTGCGGGATTCGTCCCCGCTGCTCCGTACCAGAAATTGGGCCAGAAATAGGGAATATACGATGCATGTAGCGATGATTGGCACCGGATACGTCGGCTTGGTTTCGGGGGCGTGTTTCTCCGAATTTGGCGTCGATGTGGCATGCGTCGACAAAGACCATAAAAAGATCGAGATGCTGGAAAACGGCGTGATGCCGATTTACGAGCCGGGCCTCGACGATCTGGTTGAAACCAACGTCAAAGCGGGACGTTTGACCTTCACCACAGAACTGGCCGGTGCGGTGAAAAACGCCAATGCGGTGTTCATCGCGGTCGGCACCCCGGCGCGGCGCGGCGACGGTCATGCGGACTTGAGCTACGTCTATGCGGCAGCCAAGGAAATCGCCGAAAACATGGACGGCTACACCGTGGTCGTGACCAAGTCCACGGTTCCGGTCGGCACCGGCGACGAGGTCGAACGGATCATCCGCGAAACCCGTCCGGATGCGGATTTTGACGTGGTGTCGAATCCTGAGTTTTTGCGTGAAGGCTCTGCCATTGCCGACTTCACCCATCCCGATCGCGTGGTCATCGGCACCGATAGCGAACGCGCCCAAGAGCTCATGCGTGTGCTGTACCGTCCGTTGTCACTGATCGAAGCGCCGATCCTGTTCACGTCGCGCACCTCGTCGGAACTGATCAAGTACGCCGCCAACACGTTCTTGGCGACCAAGATCACCTTCATCAACGAAGTCGCCGATTTGTGCGAAAAGGTCGGCGCGGACGTACACGACGTCGCCAAGGGCATTGGGCTGGACGGTCGTATCGGAAAGAAGTTTTTGCACGCCGGTCCCGGTTACGGTGGGTCGTGCTTTCCCAAAGACACCTTGGCGTTGGTCCACACCGCCAGGGACGTGGGTTCGCCGTTGCGCATCGTCGAAGCGGTGGTCGACATCAACGACAAACGAAAAAAAGCCATGGCGGTGCGGATCATCAATGCCTGCGGCGGATCGGTCAAAGGCAAGACCGTGGCGGTTCTGGGGGTCACGTTTAAACCCAACACCGACGACATGCGCGACGCGCCCAGCCTCGACATCATCCCGGCGCTGATTGATGCTGGCGCCACCGTGCGTGCGTTCGATCCCGAAGGCATGGCCGAAGCCAAAGAAATGCTGCCCGGCGTTGAATGGTGTGGTGACGCTTACACCACCATGGACGGTGCGGACGTGTTGTCGATCATCACCGAATGGAATGCGTTCCGCGGACTAGATTTGGAGCGCGTGAAAGATCTGCTCAAAGCCCCAGTCGTGGTGGATTTACGCAACGTCTATGAGCCCGCCGAGATGGCCGAAGCCGGGTTCGATTACCACTGCATCGGTCGTTCCAAAGGCTAAACGAAATCATGAGCCATTCAGACGCACGCACCCTTGATCCGGAAATTCTTCGCGAATACGACATTCGCGGCATCACCACTGAAAATTTCGCTGCTGATGACGTGTATGTCATCGGTCGGGCGTTCGCGGCGATCTTGGCCGGGCGCGGCGGTTCCAGCTGCGTGGTTGGTTATGACGGGCGTCTGAGCTCACCCGAACTGGAAGCGGCATTGGTCGAAGGCTTGACCAAAAGCGGCATCGACGTGGTGCGGGTCGGGCGCGGACCGACGCCGATGCTGTATTATGCTGGCGCGACCTTGGACGTCGATGCGGCGTTGATGATCACCGGCAGCCATAACCCGTCACAATACAACGGCATCAAGATGACCATCGGCGGTAAGTCGTTTTACGGTCAAGACATTCAAAAGCTCGGCCAAGTCGCGGCCAGCGGCGCGTTCGTCGATGGCGACGGCACGGCCCGCGAGCACAGCGTGTTTGCCGAATATGTCGCGCGGGTGTTTCAAGACTACTACGGTGATAAACAGCTCACCGTGGCATGGGATCCCGGCAACGGCGCGGCGGGCGAGGTTATTCAAGACCTGGTCAAGCGTCTGCCCGGCACCCATCATCTGATTAACGCCGACATCGACGGCACCTTTCCCGCCCATCATCCCGATCCGACGGTGGAAAAGAACCTCGACCAGTTGAAGGCCTTGGTGGCGGAAAAGAACTGCGATCTGGGCTTTGGCTTCGATGGCGACGGCGACCGCATCGGGGTGATCGACGGTCTGGGGCGGGTGCTGTGGGGCGATCAAATCATGGTCATCGCCGCACGCGAAGTGTTGGCCGACGAACCGGGCGCGACCATCATCGCCGACGTCAAAGCCAGCCAAGTGTTCGTCGATGAGATCACGCGCATGGGCGGCAAGCCGATGATTTGGAAAACCGGCCACAGCCACATCAAATCCAAGATGCAAGAAACCGGCGCACCGCTGGCCGGTGAGATGAGTGCGCATATTTTCTTCAAGCACCGCTACTACGGCTTTGACGATGCGGTGTACACGGCGGTGCGGCTGCTCAGCGTGGTGGCGGATGGCGCAGAAAGCCTCGCCGACATGCATGACGCCATGCCGCAGATGATCAACACCCCGGAAATCCGTATCGAGTGTTCCGAGGCGCGTAAGTTCCAGATCGTCGAAGAGGTGCGCGCGCGCCTCAAATCGCAAACCGGCATTTCCGTGAACGAGATCGACGGCGTGCGCGTCAGCACTGAAGACGGATGGTGGCTGCTGCGCGCATCCAACACCCAAGCGGTGCTGGTGGCGCGTTGCGAAAGCGAAACGGAACAGGGGTTGGAGCGGTTGAAAGACTTGCTGCGCGCCGAGCTTGCCGCCAGCAACGTGACGCCGCCGGATTTGGGCTAAACGCCGTATCTCAGTTCAGTGAGGCGACTTCCAGGCGTTCGGTGGTTTTCAGCGGCATGCAGCCGAACTTTTTCTTTTTGAGAAATTTGCACGCCCGGTAGGCTTGGGTTTTGCTGATCCCTATGATCCGACCGCGATACAGAACGCGGCCGTTTTTCTTTTCCAAGGGCGCAACATCAATGTCGCCGTCGGCGAGGTACGATGGCGCAATGCCCACCGCCTTGACGGCGATGGCGTAAGCGGGGTCGTAAGTCTTGTAGGCGCCGATCTGTACGCCCCAAACGGCTTTACCTGAGACGGATTTTCCTGAGACGGGCTTACCAGCTTTTGCACGCTGTTTTTTGCTCTCAGCCATCGCCACGGCCATTTGCGGATCGACCTTGGCCCAGCCCTTGTCCAGCAGCTTGACCATGTGGCGGTTGCGGGTCTTGGAGTTTTTGGCCCCGAACACCACACCGATGAGGCGCTTTTCGCCGCGCTTGACCGATGCCACCAAGTTGAAGCCCGAAGCCCGGATGTAGCCGGTCTTGATGCCGTCGGTGCCTTCGTAATTGGTCAGCAGTTGGTTGTGGGTTTTGTAGGTCTTGTTTGCGTACTTGAACTTTGGTTCCGAAAAATAGTGATAGCGATGTGGAAAGTGCAGCAGCAATGCGCGCGCCAGTTTCGACATGTCGCGCGCCGTGGACATCTGTCCACGGTGGGGCAGGCCGGACGCATTGCGAAAGGTGGTGTTGCTCATGCCCAGTGATCGCGCCTTGGCGGTCATCAAAAGTGCAAACTGGCGTTCGGTGCCGCCCAGGTGCTCAGACACCGCCGCCGCAACATCGTTTGCCGATTTCACCGCCAGTGCGCGAATGGCGTCCTCGACGCTTAAGGTGCGCCCGGGCTTGATGCCCAGCTTCGACGGCGGTTGATTGGCGGCGCGGCGCGACATCATGATGCGGTCGTCCATGCGCAGGCGACCGTCTTCAAGGGCCTCAAACAGCATGTATAAGGTCATCATCTTGGTCAGCGACGCCGGATAATTGCGTGTGTCGGCGTTGACTTCGTGCAAGACCTCACCGGTCCTGGCGTCAATCACCAACGAGGCGTATTTGGCCTGGGCGAGGGTGGGGGTGAGCAGGGTCGTAAACAGCACCGCCAGCGTGGCCAGCGTCAACAATCCCCAGGTGGGCACAGCAGTGTCCGTATGGCGCCTCAAAGCACTTTCCCTATACCTTCAATTCTGACCGGGGCTTAAATCGTGTGGGGCGAAGTTTGATCCCGCCTCCCAAAGCCCTGTTTGTATCCGATCACCCCATATTTGTGCGGGAAACCGGGCGAGACCGCAAGGAGAAAGCAAATTCTCCAAAATGGTCAATTTCGATTCTCTCCCGCTTCGGTCTAAAGAATGGTTAAGCCTCAGGGTGTTGATGGACTTTTTTTGTAAGCGAGTTGTTTACGTTGACGGGAAATGACGGGTGCGTGGACAATTTATGAATTTTATGCTGCACTGCAAAATAACCATTGACTAATGTTGCATCGCAGCATAACTTAAGAGTGTAAATCGGACTCGTGTGGCACATCGGGTCCTGGGATTGCCAATTGTAGCTTTGGGTAGAAGCTCTGGTGATCGAGACCTGTATCCCGTTTAGGAGTGATGAGTGATGAGCACCGCAAAGAAAAAAGCCGATCCCGCAATCAGCGCCATCGAAGCTGTTGCCGATAATTTCGAATCCACCGCCGACATGATCAAAGACGGTTTGGACGCGGCCATCAAAGCCGGTACCGAGCAGTCCGCCGCCGCGAAAGCTTTCGAAGGCATGGATTTCCCTGGTCGTGAAAATTTTGACGCCGCCGTTAAAGTCAGCGAAGCCTATGTTGCAGGTTTCCAACAACTCAACGGCTTGTTTTTCCAGGCTGCTAAAGCCGCGGTTCGCTTCAACACAGAAGCCGCCAAAACACTGAGCACCTGCAAAACCCCCGAAGATCTGACCTCGGCGCAAACGAAACTGGCCCAATCCGGTTTCGAAGCTGCTGTCGAAACCAGCACCACCATCAGCCAAGCGGCGATGAAGGTTGCTGGTGACGTGAGCGCACCGCTTACCGGTCAGTTTGGCGCTGTCTACAACGACTTCGTCTCCAAGACCGCTGCTTAAGTCTCCCTGATTAAGCTGCATCCCTTAAAAGGCCCGACGGCATGTCCGTCGGGCCTTTTTTTATGTGCTGAAACATTCGGTTACCCAATAAAGATTGCTTTTGTTTAGGCCCGTGTTCACGATGTTACAAAGTCCACTCAATAGGGGCGTCATATCATGCGTGCTTTGCCGAAACGATTTTGGATTGTCCCCCCACTGGCACTTGGCATTGCGGCGTTGTTCGTCGCGCCGATGCTGAAATCGGGGCCGCAAAAGGCCACGGTCGAGGAACGCGCCACCAAGGTGCGCACCATCAAGGTGTCCAAATTGGACGTCGTGCCGCACGTTTATGGCTACGGTGCAGCCAAGCCTGGGCGGGTATGGAGCGCGGTGGCCGAGGTCGCGGGGGCCGTTGTTTGGGTTTCGCCCAACCTTGATAACGGCAAGTTGGTCAAGGCGGGCGAAGAGGTTCTGCGCATCGACGAGGCCAGCTATCGCCTCAATCTCGCGCAGATCGCGGCGCAGATGCGGGCTTCTGAAATCAAGGACAAAACCACCAAAGCCTCGCTGGACATCGCCGCGCGCGATTTGAAGCTTTTGCAGGAAGATTATGCCCGCAAAAAAGGGCTGGCGGCCAAGGGCGCGGTGTCCAAATCCAGCCTGGAGACCACCGAACGGCAAATGCTGAGCGGTGAAACCCAGGTGCAAAACCTCAAAAACAACCTCGCCGTCAACGCTGCCGACCGCGAGGTGCTGGCCTCTCAATACGCCATGGCCGAGCTGGATTTGCGCAACACCTTGATCAAAGCGCCGTTCGATGCGCGTATCACCACCGTCAATGCCGATCTGGCGCAGTACGCCAGCAAAGGCCAAATGTTGTTTCAAGGCGATGGCATCGACATGGCCGAGGTCGAAGCACAATTTCCCATCGGCTCACTGCGTCCGCTGATCGCGGGGCGCAAAATGATGTCCGACGCTGCAAACGGTACGCAATTGACGTTGTCCCCGGCCCAAGGTGCGCTGGGCTTGGACGCGGTGATCCGCTTGAACGCGGGCACCCATACGGTCGAATGGCCGGCCAAGGTGACCCGGGTCGCGGGCTCTATCGACGCGCAGACCCAATCGGTGGGCATCGTCGTCAGTGTGTCCGATCCCTATCAGCAAGCCCAAGCCGGCCAGCGCCCGCCGTTGGTGCGCGGCACCTTTGTCGAGGTCAAACTGCAAGGCACGCCCATCGAAGGTCAAATTGCGGTGCCCGCCGAAGCGGTGCGCGAAGGCAAAGTTTATCTGGTCGGCGAAGACAACCGGCTGGTCATTCAACCCGTCGAGGTGGCCTTCACCCAAGCGGGCTTCAGCGTCATTTCCAAGGGCCTCAAGCCCGGAAGTATGCTGGTGCTCAGCGATCTGGTGCCTGCCGTCCAAGCTATGCTGCTGAGTCCCGTTGAGGATAAAAAAGCCAAGATGAAGCTGGTCGCCGCCGCCACCGGCCAAAAGCCAGACCTGTCCAAGGTCAAGAAATAGGCCGCCGCCATGATCCAATATTTTGCTAAGCATCCGACAGCGGCCAATTTGATGATGGCGGCTATTCTCATCTTAGGATTTTCCGCGTTGCCGCAGTTGCAGCGCGACACATTCCCAACCATTCCCGCGACCGAGGTCGAGATCCGCGTTTCTTACCCCGGCGCAACCCCGGCGGAGGTCGAAGACGCTATTTGTCAGCGAATCGAAGACGCGGTGGAAAGTGTCACCGACTTGGTCGAGGTGCGTTGTGATGCGCGCGAAAATATTGCCATCAGCATAGCTGAAATGCGCGAAGGTGCCGATTTGGGCACGTTCTACGACGACGTCAAATCGCAAATAGAAGCGATCACCAGCTTCCCCACCGAAGCCAAAGCCCCGTCGGTGGTAAAGCTGGAACGCACCGCCGTGGTCGCGTCCATCGCCATCACCGGTGACACGGATGACCGCTTGCTTAAAGCCTACGCTGAAAAGGTCAAAGACCGTATCAAGGCAGATGCACGTATTGCGCAGGTTTTGGTTAAGGGTTTTTCCGACCAAAGCATCGCCATTGAACTTCCCGGGGAAGCGTTGCGCCGCTATGGCCTGTCCGTTTCCGATGTGGCGTCGGCCATCGAACGCCAAAGCCTGGATATGCCCGCAGGCGTGATGCAGGGGCAAGGCGGCGACTGGATCGTGCGTTTTACCGGTGAACGGCGCGTGGCGGACGATTTCAAGAATCTGGTGGTGACCTCCAGCCCTGCGGGCGGGCGGGTGTTCCTCGGCGATATCGCGCGCATTCACGTCGAATTCGACGCCCCTGAAGAAAAAGTTCTGTTCAACGGTCAGCGCGCGGCGTTGCTGGAAATCTCCAAGACCGACAACCAAGATGCCTTGCGGGTGATGACCGCCATCCAAGAAAACCTCGTCCGTGAACGCGCAGCTGCGCCACGCGGGGTGCAGTTTGAGATCAGCCAGGACACCACCTCGAACATTCGCGACCGCTTGCGTTTGTTGTTGGAAAACGGCGCCATGGGCTTGGTCTTGGTGTTTTTGGTGATGTGGGCCTTTTTCAGCCTGCGCTTTAGTTTTTGGGTGACCATGGGCTTGCCGGTGTCGTTTATGGGTGCAATTTTCGCCATGAACGCGCTGGGCTATTCCATCAACATGATCACCATGGTGGCGTTATTGGTGGCCATCGGTTTGCTGATGGATGACGCCATCGTCATATCCGAAAACATCGCTGTCCAGGCGCGCAAAGGCAAAAAGGCCATCGACGCGGTGGTTGACGGTACCCGTCAAGTCCTGCCCGGCGTGCTGGCATCGTTCATCACCACCATTTTGATCGTCGGGCCGTTGGGTTTGATGATGGGCAAGATGGGCGCGGTGCTGAAGTATATGCCGATCATTTTGGTGATCACCTTGGCGGTCAGTCTGGTCGAAGCGTTTTTGATTTTGCCTGCGCACCTGCGCCACGCCGTCGATGCCGCGCATGGCGGTGATCGCAACCGGGTGCAGCGCTGGGTGGATGACAAGTTCAACCATTTGCGTGACAACGTTCTCGGCCCGTGGGTCGACCGCGCCATCGCCAGACCATACCTGACTGTGGGTACGCTGTTGTGCGCGGTGTTGTTGTCTGCCGCGACCATTCCGGCGGGCTTGTTCAAGTATCAGGCATTTCCCGATTTGGAAAGCGACACCATTCAGGCGCGCATTCTGTTGCCCCAAGGCACGCCCCTAAGCCGCACCGAAGAGGTGGTGGCGCGGGTCGATGCGGCGCTCAAGCAGGTCGATGACGAATATTCCGCCCTTCAAAAAGGTGACCAGCGGTTGGTGCGCAACGTCACCATTCAGTTCAACACCAACATTGACGCGTTCGAGAGCGGCCCGCACATCGCCACCGTCAGCGCCGACTTGCTGCGCGCGGAAAAGCGCAACGGCAAAATCGTCGATATGTTGGCGCGCTGGCGTGAGTTAACCGGCGATGTGCCGGACGTGATCGCGTTCAAGTTCACCGACAAGGAACGCGGCGTTGCCGGCAAGGCCATCGACGTGCGCTTGCATGGCAACAACCTCGATCAGCTGAAAAAAGCCTCATTGGAACTGCAAACTTGGCTGCGCTCGTTCAAGGGCGTGCTGGATCTCAACGACGACCTGCGTCCCGGCAAGCCGGAATATCAGATCAGCCTGAAAGACAGCGCGGGCAGCTTCGGCGTCACTTCGCGCGCCATCGCCGCCGAGGTCCGTGCCGCAGTGCAGGGCTCCACCAGCTTGGAAATCGCGGCGGGGGATGAAACCTACGATGTGGTGGTGCGGGTCGCCCCAAACGATCTGAACAGTTTGACCGATTTGCGCGAACTCACCGTCACCGCCGCCGATGGCCGCCAAGTGCCGCTGTTTGCGGTCGCCAACATCACCGAAACGCGCGGCTTTGCCCGCATCAACCGCGTCGGCGGGGCACGCACGGTGACGGTCCAGGGCAAGCTGGACACCGACGTCGCCAATGCGCGCGAACTGATGGGCGCGATGAAAGCCAAGTTCATGCCGCACCTGAAAGAAAAGTATCCGGGCGTGCGCTTTTCGTCCCAAGGCCAAGACAAAGAAACGGCGGCCACCGGCAATTCCTTGCAGACCAATCTGATGATCGGCTTGGTGGGTATCTTCTTGGTGTTGGCGCTGCAGTTCAAAAGCTATATCCAGCCGGTCGCGGTGCTGTTGTCGATCCCCATGGCGGTGATCGGCGTCATCTGGGGCCATTTGGCGCTGGGCCAAGAGCTGACCATGCCGTCCATAGTGGGGCTGGCGACGCTGGCGGGCATTGTCGTCAACGACAACATCTTGCTGGTGGCGTTTATCAAGGAACGACTGGCCGCCGGTGAAGACGTCGCCCACGCCGCCCGTCACGCCGCGCGCGATCGCTTTCGCGCCATCATGCTGACGTCGCTGACCACCATCGCCGGGCTGTTGCCGTTGCTGTTGGAAACCAGCACCCAAGCGCAGTTTTTGATCCCGTTGGTGATCAGTTTGACGTTCGGTTTGTTCAGCGCCACGGTGTTGGCGTTGTTGATGGTGCCGTCGGTGTTCATGATCTTCGATGACTTAGGGCTGTTGAAATCGGAATTGAACACCACCGTCGATGAGAAAAAGTAATCGATTTTTCGCATTTGGGGTGGTCATCGCACCACCTACACCCCAAATTCTTATTGAGCGATGGGGGGGCCGAATTTACGGCCCCCTTCGTTCGCGCTATGATTTGAGGGTCGAGGTGATTCCTTAGCGCACACAAGCGCCGATCACGGACTGCGGAGATATGAACACGTGAGCAGAAGTTACTTGATGAGCCAAGGTGGAGCCGGTGGCGGTCGCGACGACGACCATGACACCGGACTGGTCCTCAAAACCCGCCAAAAGACCAAAAAGCCCTCTATGTACAAGGTCTTGATGCTGAACGACGATTACACCCCGATGGAATTCGTGGTGCATATCTTGGAGCACATCTTCAGCAAAACCCAAGATGAGGCCACCCAGATCATGCTGCATGTTCATCAAAAAGGCGTCGGCGTGTGCGGCGTGTTCACCTATGAGGTCGCCGAAACCAAAGCCGCCCAAGTGATGGACTTGGCGTGCCAAAATCAGCATCCTTTACAGTGCACAATTGAAAAAGATGCCTAAATAAGAAGAGAACGCCCCGACACGGCTGAATAATAACAGCGCCCCAACAAGCGGTCGCAAAGCGGAGAGTGAACGACGATGTTGTCGAGAAACCTAGAGCAGTCCTTGCACCGCGCCCTCAACATCGCGGGTGAATACCACCACGAATTCGCCACGCTGGAGCACCTGTTGCTGTCGCTGGTCGAAGACCCGGACGCCATTTCGGTGCTGCGCGCGTGTGAAGTGGACCTCGACAAAATTAACGACGACGTCATTAATTTTCTCGAAACTGAGCTGGTCCTACCGTCGCTTGACGGCATGGAAGACCCTAAGCCGACATCCGGCTTTCAGCGCGTCATTCAGCGCGCCATCATCCATGTGCAGTCGTCGGGTCGTGAAGAAGTCACCGGCGCAAACGTTCTGGTGGCGCTGTTTTCCGAACGCGAATCTCACGCGGTGTTTTTCCTTCAAGACCAGGATATGACCCGTCTCGACGCGGTCAATTACATCAGCCACGGCATCGCTAAGGCGTTGGGCGTGTCCGAAGAACGCTTGGTCACCGGCGCGGATGACGACATGGACGAAGAGGGCGGGGCGAAAAAGGGCGAAGATGCGCTCGAAACCTACTGCGTGAACCTCAACGTCAAAGCCGCCGAGGGTAAAATCGATCCGCTGATCGGGCGCGCGGAAGAAATCGAGCGCACCATTCAGGTGCTGTGTCGGCGCACCAAGAACAATCCGCTGTACGTCGGCGATCCCGGCGTCGGCAAAACCGCCATCGCCGAAGGCCTGGCGCGGCGCATCGTCGAAAAAGACGTGCCCGAAGTGCTGTTCGACGCCAAAATTTGGGCCTTGGACATGGGCGCGCTGCTGGCCGGAACACGCTATCGGGGCGATTTCGAAGAACGCCTCAAAGCGGTGATCAAAGAGATGGAAGCCAAGCACGACAACGTGCTGTTCATCGATGAAATCCACACCGTGATCGGCGCGGGCGCGACCTCGGGTGGGTCCATGGACGCATCCAACATCTTGAAGCCGTCGCTGGCCCAAGGCGCGCTGCGCTGCATCGGTTCGACCACCTACAAGGAATACCGCAACCATTTCGAAAAAGACCGCGCGCTGGTGCGCCGGTTCCAGAAAATCGACGTGCACGAGCCGTCGGTCGAGGACACGGTGAAAATCCTGCGCGGCCTCAAGCCCTATTACGAAGATCACCACAAGGTTCATTACACCGATGCCGCACTGCGCTCGGCGGTGGAACTGGCAGCGCGCTATATCAACGACCGCAAGCTGCCCGACAAAGCCATCGACGTCATCGATGAGGTCGGCGCATCGCGCATGCTGGTGGCCGAAAGCAAGCGCAAAAAGAACGTTTCGGTGAAAGACGTGGAAGCCGTGGTCGCCAAGATCGCGCGCATCCCACCGAAAAGTGTGTCGAGTGATGATGCTAAAGTTCTCAAGAACTTAGAGCGTGACCTTAAGTCAATGGTTTATGGCCAGGACAAGGCCATCACGGCGTTGTCGAGCTCCATCAAGCTGGCTCGTGCGGGGCTTCGTGAACCCGATAAACCAATCGGCTCGTACCTGTTTTCGGGCCCTACCGGGGTGGGCAAAACCGAAGTCGCACGCCAGCTCGCCATGACCATGGGCGTGGAGCTGGTGCGATTCGATATGTCGGAATATATGGAACGCCACTCGGTCTCGCGCTTGATCGGTGCACCGCCGGGCTATGTGGGTTTTGAGCAGGGCGGCCTGCTCACCGATGCGGTCGATCAGCAGCCGCACTGCGTGTTGCTGTTGGACGAAATCGAAAAGGCCCATCCGGACCTGTTCAACATCTTGTTGCAGGTGATGGATCACGGCAAGCTGACCGACAACAACGGCAAAACCATCGATTTCCGCAATGTGGTGCTGATCATGACCACCAACGCGGGCGCGGCCGATCTGGCCAAGGCGGCGATTGGTTTTGAGCGATCTGATCGTGAAGGCGACGATCAAGAAGCCATCGAACGGATGTTCACGCCGGAATTCCGCAACCGTCTGGACGCCATCATCGCGTTCGCCAACCTGTCGCCGAAGGTCATGACCCAGGTGGTGGACAAGTTCATCATGGAGCTGGAAGTGCAGCTGTCTGAGCGCAACGTCACCATTGAGCTGACCGATGAAGCACGCGTGTGGTTGGGTAAAAAGGGTTACGACCGCAACTTCGGTGCCCGCCCGCTCAGCCGCGTCATTCAAGAACACATCAAGCGGCCCTTGTCCGAGGAACTGCTGTTCGGCGCCTTAACCAGCGGCGGCATCGCCCGGGTCAAGGTCGAAGACGGCAAGATCAGCTTCGATTATCCCGAACCCGCTCCCAAACCGCCCCGTGCGCCCCGTGCGCCGAAGAAGCGCGGCGGTGGCCCCAAGGACCCCAATGGAGGCGGAAAGGGCGGTCTGCCAGCTAAGGCCGGTCGCTCCCCGGTTCCTGCAGTGGTGAAGTGATCCGAGAACGCTTTCGGTTCTGTGACGCCCTTAATTTTCTGTGTGAAGTTCACAAACATCCCCCTTTTGCGTTAAGCAAAGGGGGAGATGAACGGTGCTTTCTCATGCAGAAATTGAGGTTTTGACCTCAAGTCATTGATATTCAATTCAAGTGATGCGCCATTTATCTTCCGCCGTCTGGCACACAGCTCGACTGGAGGAAAAAACATGAGCATAAATGTTTATATGGGCCGCAAGTTCAACGCCAACCACCAACTGGCGATTTTGCTGACGCGCCACCTCGGCCTCAATGGCGCACGCCTGGAAGCGCGCAAAAACGGCTGGGACGGCGTTTTGGCGGCGCTGAGCGAACAAAAAGCCATTGTCACCTTACCTGTCTAGCGTTGGGTCGGGCTAATGCTGGGCCGGGCTCGTGCAGAGCTAGCTATTGCACCGGTGCACCTGGCGTGGGGCAAACCCCTTCGCTGACGATGCGCGTCAGCCCCGGTCCGCGAAAGGACAGGGGTTGGTGGGAGCCGCTGGGAATGATGTAATCGCGTTGATTGGGCGTGCCGGGATTTTGTCCAGGGCGATGACGCTCGACCTTGACGATGATGCAGGTTTCACAGGCGTTGAGGACGGTCTCGCGACCCGCTCCGTCGCGCAGCATACGCGCGCAGCGATTGATGGACATGGCCTCGGCCACGCTTGTCAGGGCTAGGGTGCCGAGCACCGCCCACACGGTCATTTTGATATGATTCGCCATAGCCAACCTTATCAAAGGCTCTCGGCTTGGCGATAGGGGCTTTCTTGTAGCAACAGCTGGCGCTCGTGGCTGATGGCGCGGTGCTCGTGCTCCAAAAACTGCGCCACCGCCTTGCGAAACCCAGGGTCGGGGATAAAATGGGCGGAATGGGTCAGTACCGGCACGTAGCCGCGCGCGATCTTGTGCTCGCCCTGGGCCCCGGCCTCGACCCGCGCCAAACCCAGCTCGATGGCCGCTTCGATGGCTTGGTGGTAACAGACTTCGAAATGCAGATAGCGGATGTCTTCTTTGCAGCCCCAATAACGCCCATACAGCGCGTCCTCGCCGATTAGGTTGAGCGCCCCGGCGATGATGTCGCCGCCGCGCCGCACCATCACCAACATCACCCGCTCAGCCATGCGTTCGCCCAGCAGCTGGAAAAAATCGCGGTTGAGGTACGCTTGGCCCCACTTGCGGGTGCTGGTGTCGAGGTAAAAGCCGTACAGCGCATCCCAATGCTCAGCGCGGATGGCGTCGCCGCTGAGCCGTTCAATCGTTATGCCACTCTCTTCGGTGGCGGTGCGGCGTTCCTTTTTCAGCGCCTTGCGCTTGCGCGATGTGAGCTCGCCCAAAAAATCGTCGTAACAGCCATAACCGCGGTTGTGCCAATGGTATTGCAGGCCGACACGGGTGAGGTAGCCGACGTCTTTGAACACGTCCACGTCTTGGTCGGGAATAAAGTTCGCGTGCAGGCTCGACAACCCAGCACCTTGCGCCGCGCCCGCCATGGTCTCCGCCATGCTGCGTTTGAGGCTATGCGCCAAAGACGCGCCGAGATCACCTCGCACCAGCAATCTCGGCCCGGTCACCGGGGTGAAGGGCACACCCGACATCAGTTTGGGGTAATAGCTACCGCCCGCGCGCTCATAAGCTTCCGCCCAGCCCCAATCGAACACGTACTCACCCATGGAATTGCTTTTGAGATACAAGGGGGCGGCAGCCATCAGTGCGCCGTCGCCGTCTTTGATCAAGACATGACGCGGCGACCACCCAGCGTCAGAGCGCACGCACCCGGCGTCTTCCAAGCAGGACAGAAAAGCGTAGCTGAGAAACGGATTGCCCCCGCTGGCACAGGTGCCCGCGCAAGCGTCCCACGCGGCGGGCGAAACATCGGCCAATCGCTCCGCCACCGATATATCAAATTGTTCACTACCATCAGGCATGGGCTAGAGATGTGGAGTAGCTGTACGGATCGCAAGGACAATTAAATGATATGAGCGGGCAAGCTCATTCGATTTCAAACATGCCCTCGACCTCGACCGCGACGCCCAGCGGTAGGGTGTTGACGCCGACGGCGGCGCGGGCGTGTTTTCCGGCATCGCCGAACACCTCGGCCATCAGGTCCGATGCACCGTTGATGACTTTGGGCTGGTCGGTGAAATCGGCCGTGCAGTTGACGAAACCGCCCAGGCGCACCACCCGCTTGACCCGGTCCAAATCGCCGCCGCATGCGGCGTTCAGTTGGGCGATGAGGTTGAGACCGCAAAGTTTGGCGGCGTCGTAGGCTTGCTCGGTGGTGAAATCTTCACCAACCCGACCGACGTATTTCAGCTCACCATTTTCCAATGTGATTTGGCCCGAAATCACCACCAGATTGCCGGTTTGCACATATGGCACATAGTTGGCGGCGGGGGCTGCGGCTTGGGGCAGGGTGAGGCCAAGCTCGGCCAAGCGGGCTTGCACGCGGCTGATGGGGTTAGCGGACATGGAGAACCTCTGATGATCAATGTATGAATGCGGTGCGCGTACTCTAGCCTATCGCGCGCGTACATCACAAGCTGTCGTCATCAACACCGCACACAGATCATGACACACGTGATAATCCGTTTGTTCAGGTTGCCCTCAGTCACTTGGATTACAACTAAAAAGTACTAAAATTATCCGAAAGACACCCTATATAGTATGTGGAGCGTTGATGTTTATCTAAGGAAAACGCATGCCGAACATCTTGATTGTCGATGATGACGATGATATTCGCCGCTGGGTTGCGGCGGTGTTGTCGGATAAAGGCTATAGCGTGGTGGGGGCGGCAAGCCCAGAAAATGTCGTGCGGCAGCTTTTGGCTGGCGAGATCGATTTGGTGCTGATCGACTATCGCATGCCGGGGCAAGACGGTTTGTCGCTTTTGCGCGACATTCGATCTATGCGCATCACCACGCCAACGATTATGTTGACCTCCGACAGTTCCCAGGCGGTGGCGGTGGAATGCTTTCGTAGTGGCGCCGTGGATTTTGTTGCTAAACCCATCGATCCCGATTACTTAGCCATCGTTGTTCAGCGGGCCTTGGATGTGCATGCGGGTACCCTCAAAAACATGGCGTATCGGGCGCTGGGATACGTTCAGCACAAAAAAGACTGCACGCACTTCGAAGATACGCAGACGTGCAGCTGTGGCCTGAAGAACGTGATCGAAAATATTCAAGATTTTTAGGTTTGGGGTCGATCAGCGCTTGCGTGATGCGTCGCCTGGGGGTAAATGGCGCCAACACTGATTTTTTTGTTGGAGGAACGGCCCTGTGTTTCCGGTAAACGAATATTTCGACGGCAACGTCAAATCCATCGCTTTTGAAGGCGAAAAGCTGCCCGCAACCGTCGGCGTGATGGCGCCCGGCGATTACGAATTTTCCACCAGCAAAAAAGAAGTCATGACGGTGGTGTCTGGTGCGCTGACGGTGAAGTTGCCGGGCGCTGACGATTGGCAGACCTTCACGTCCGGCGCGGCGTTCGAAGTGGCGCCAGATCAGAGCTTTCAGCTTAAAGTCGAGCACGACACGGCTTACCTTTGCACCTACGAATAGGGGCAGAGGCCCGCGCGCGTCTTATCGGGCTGCTTGTCAGTTGACCACGCGCCAGCTGCCGTCGGCTTGGCGGCATGCGGTGCCGTAAGCTTTTTGTTCTTCGCCGCCGACGGTGACGATCTGTTCATATTCGCGGCAGTAATCGCCATTGTTGCTTTGATACGTCTTGGTCGGGGTGACCGATCCTCTGTGGCCGCTATCGGGGTTGGCCCACGTTGACGTCGCCCCTGTTTTGGTGTGTTCCAATGACGCTTGGCTGGTGCGTTCCATCATCAGGCGGTCGGTGTTGTCGAGCGAGCGCCCGACCGACGATCCCGCGATCGCGCCGATGATTGCGCCTGCGCCGGTGGCCCACAACTGGCCTTCGCCGCCGCCGACTTTTGATCCGAGAAATCCACCCAACACCGCGCCGGTGATGGCGCCGAGGGTTTCTTTTTGTCCGGCCTGCTGGGTGGTGTCGCAGCCGCTGCCGACCAAAACCACCGACAGGATCAGGGGAATCCAAATCCGTTTCATATCGACCTCCTGTTTTCGGTCGTTTTTGTTATCAAACACTATCTCACCATTGTACGCCTTTTTTGTGACGCAGTTAATCTCCTGACTGCTCAAGGTTGTTGTGCGCGCCGTCGCAAAAGGGCTGGTCTTTGGTCTGTTTGCACATACAAAGCCACGCTTCGCCGGATTTTTCGGCGGTGAACAGGACCGGACGGTGATCGCTGCCTTTGTGCGAACCATCGCAATACGGTTGTGTTTTGGAACGCCCACAGGCGCACCAGGCGTATTTTTTGCCCGCTTCCAAGACAACTTCGACGGGTTGGGTGTCGGCGATTTCAGGTTTGCTCATCGGCTTGATCTCCTGGCCCAACTATTGCGGGCTGCCATTGTTTATCTGTACCAATGCGTTATATGGGGAAGGTAAGGGCCAATAAAAACCACATAGGAAAGACGACATGATGAAAGCGCGTTCCATCCTCTTTGTTTTGGCCGTTTTGGGGCCGTTTGTAGCGGGCATCACCCCGGCGCAGGCTCAGTCTGGACCTGATTACGGCGCGGAAAACCCTAAAGAATTGTTCGAAGGCGCGACCCGCATGGCGATGAAGGCGCTGGAGCTGCTGATCAAAACGCTGCCCCAGTACGAGCCCCCGGTGGTGCTGAAAAACGGCGACATCTTGATCCGGCGCAAACGTGCGAACGATGGGCCGGACCAGCCGGATGGCGGCGCGGGTCCCGATGAGCACCGCATATAATTCACGCTGACACGTGCAAGCACATTCTCGGCGATGCGCTATACTGATGAGCGCGAGAATCGGGTAGGGAGATTGCGGGCAATGTTGACTCAGTTCAGGTTTTTGCTGTTGGTCTTGGCGCTGACCTTTGGCGGCTCAAGTGTTGTGGCTGTCTCGGCTGCATGGGCGCAAGTGCGTGCCGGCAGCCTCGAAGAACAGCTGTTCAACAGCGTGCGCAATAAAGACATGAACGGCGTGCGCGCGGCGCTCAATGCGGGCGCGAATGTGTTCGCCACCGATATGTTGGGCAATCGCGCCGCAGACGTCGCGGTCGATCTCAGCCAGTTCGATATCGCGCATTATCTGCTGTCGGCGATGGATCACCGCCGCAGCGCGCAAAAACAGGCGGTTCAACAGGCGCCAAAGCCTGTCGTCGCTTTGGCGCCGCCCGTTTCGCTGCCGCCCGTTTCGCTGCCGCCTGTTTCGCTGCCGCCTGTTTCGCTGCCGCCCGTTGCATCGCCTCCCGTTGTGGCCACGCCCACTCTGAGCCTCCCTCAACCCACGGGCCCTAATCCGTTCGCCGTGACGACGCCTGCTTCCACGCCACCTTCTTCGGTCGTCAGCTTAAGCAAGCCGCACCTGCGCATGGCGGGGGCGAAGTCGAGCGCATCAACATCCACCAATTCAACTCCGGTGTTGACGCTGGCAAGTGAGCCGCAATCGACCTTGTACATCAAGCCCGGGAGCGCGCCTGAGGTCGCAGCGGTTGCTCTGCCCGAGCCGACGCCTGTGCTTGCACCAGCACCAGCACCTGCACCTGCACTTGTGCCTTTAGCTGCACCGGAACCGATGGCGGTTCCCGTATCCGACCCCACACCGGAGCAAGCCCCCACGCCGGAGCAAGACCCCACACCGGAGCAAGCCCCCACACCGGAGCAAGACCGGGGCTGGTTCAGCAAAATGACCAGTTTGTTCAGCGGCGATGATGAGCCTAAACCCGCTCCTCAACCCGCCCCCGAAGTCGCCACGATAGCCGTTCCCGTGGTGGCAGAACCAACTCTCACGCCAACTCCCATGCCAAACCCTACGCCAAATTCGGCACCCGCTCGGTCTTCCAACCGCACCAGCTTGCAACTCACGGCGGCATTGATGCTGGGAAAAGCGCCACCGCCAAAGCCGGAACTCAAGCCCGCCAGCATGCGCGCACCGGTCGATTGGCCGTGCGTCAACAAGGGGCGTTGGGGGATCGTGTGTTTGGAACTGGTGCGCTGGCCGGACGACATCGCAGCGCATTTCAACACCCCGAACAACACGCTGTATCGCGGTCGCAAAGTGATGGTCGGCTATGAAGACGACCGTGCGGATTTTTTCTACGCGGTGTTCAACTCAAGCGGTTTCAAGCCGCTGGTTGAGGCCTTCACCCGGCGCCTCGGTGCGCCCGATATGGCCGCCAACCGCCAAATCAAGCCATTTCAAAAGCTGCTTGAGGTCAACCCGGTGCGCACGTGGTTCGCCACCGATCCGCAAACCGGGCGCGAGATGATCTTGGAAATTTCCATGTTCGAAGACCAAAGCTCGACCTTCCCGGTGATGGATGAAGGCGCGATCAAGCTCACCTACACCGGCGAAGAAAGCGTGTTCCGCTATACCAGTCCGATGGAACTGCAGCGTTTTAACTGAGTGCCCAAGTTTCAATTTGAAATGTCCCGCCCTCAGCTTAGAGGGCGGGACGTTTAGTTACCCGTTACATGGAGGATTGTACTGACTGACGAGATCAGCCTCTTCTGCTAAGCGGGCATCCTTTCCTGAAGTATTGACATGGGCAAGAATATGAGTTGCACCATGTTTCTTGATGCAAAGCATTTTGTGATGATTGTCAAAACGCTCATCAAGTTCTTTGGTTTCGCCGATGTATATGGCAATCCAATTCCCGGCAGCATTTTGCTTTGCAAAAATATAGTTGCCTGGTTTACGAACGAAGTTTGGTGGAAGTTTGTAAATCCAATAGCCATACTTCGTGCCAGATTTTCCAGTCCATTTGATATCTGGTTTGGTCTTTGTGGTCATGTTATTTTCTTTCAAAGGAAAAGAAGCAGCGTTGACTTTAGAACCAGAATCGTTGGATAAAATCTACATAGTAACAATACGGTTCATGTCCCCCACGCTGCTTAGTTAAAGGGGGCAGGACACGAAAAGCTGGGGCCTCTAACCCCGGCTTTTTTCGTGCTAGTCACATCTCAAGTTTCCCAATCATTCTTCCTTTTTGGTTCACGGTTTGTTCAAATCTTCTTCAAAAGGGGAGGGCGCAGCGGTTGCCCGCTCGACGCCCTCTAAGTGATCCAGGGAGGAGTTCCGGATCTGGGCGTGGAGGGCCGGAGCCCTCCACAATTTCTGTCCCCTTTGGCAGGTGGCTATGCCGAGTTGCTTAAGAGCAACCCGTCGTGCCACCGCAGGTGTCGCACTTCAAGCAGGTGCCGTTGCGCACCAGCGTGAAGTTGCCGCACTCGGGGCAATCGTCGCCTTCGTAACCGCGCATGCGCGCTTCGCGCACGCGTTCCATGTGGATATCGACGGTTTCGACCAAGGTGGTTTCGATGTTCATCGTGCCGCCCGCTTCGGCCATGCCGCCGGAAACCGACTGGGGCATGGTGGCCGTGGCGTGGCCGCCACCCGCCGCTGCAACCGCTTGCGCGACCTCAGCGACCGCAGGCACGGGCTTGGCTTTTTTGTCCGCCGCGCCGCCTTTGATGACGGTGAGTTTTTGCGAACGGACGAAGCCTTGCGAGGTCAGTTTTTCGACCGCGTTGATGGCGTCTTCGACCATGGCCATGTTGCTTTCGTCTTCGCCGGCGCCCATGGCGTCGGGCATCAGGTCGGCAGGCTTGACGTGGGCCAAGTCGTTGCGCGCCAGATAGCTGACCGCCAGTTCGCGGAACAGGTAATCCAAGATCGAGGTCGACATCTTGATGGTTTCGTTGCCTTCGACCAAGCCCGACGGCTCAAAGCGTGTGAACGTGAAGGCTTCGACGAATTCTTCCAGCGGCACGCCGTATTGCAGGCCGATGGAAATGGCGATGGCGAAATTGTTCATCAAGGAACGGAACGCCGCGCCTTCTTTGTGCATATCGATGAACACCTCACCGATGCGACCGTCGTCGTATTCGCCGGTGCGCAGGTACACTTTGTGGCCACCGACGATGGCTTTTTGGGTGTAGCCCTTGCGACGATCTGGCAGCTTTTCACGCTCGATCATGCGTTCGATCACGCGTTCGGTGATGATCTCGGTCCGCGCGGTTGCTGCGGCGTTATCGTTGTAGGCTTCCGACAGGCTTTCTTCGTCATCACCCAAATTGTCGTCTTCAAGCAGCGCAGCCTGCAGCGGCTGGCTCAGCTTGGAACCGTCGCGATACAGTGCGTTGGCTTTCAGACCCAGCTGCCAAGACAACATGTAAGCGTCTTTGCATTCTTCGACGGTGGCGTCGTTGGGCATGTTGATGGTCTTGGAAATCGCGCCGGTGATGAACGGCTGGCTGGCCGCCATCATGCGGATGTGGCTTTCGACGCTGAGCACGCGCTTGCCGATGCGACCGCAAGCGTTGGCGCAATCGAACACCGACAGGTGCTCGTCGGCCAAATGCGGAGCGCCTTCCAACGTCATTGCACCGCACACGAAGGTGTTGGCGGCTTCGATGTCATCCTTGGAAAAGCCCAGGTGCGCCAACATGTCGAACGACAGATCGTCAAGCACACTGGCCTCGATGCCCAAAGTCTGGGTGCAGAAATCTTCGCCCAACGACCACTTGTTGAACGCGAACTTGATGTCGAAGGCGTCTTTCAAGGCGATTTCAAGGGCGCCGATGGCTTCCTCGGAGAAGCCTTTGTCCATCAAGGAGGCGTGATTGATCGCGCCGTCGAAGTTCTTCAACGAGCTGTGGCCCAAAGCGTAGCGTTCGATGCTTTCGACTTCGGCTTCGCTGTAGCCGAGACGATCCAGCGCCGAGGGCACCATGCGGTTGATGATTTTGAAGTAACCGCCGCCGGCGAGCTTTTTAAACTTCACCAGGGCGAAGTCGGGCTCAATACCGGTGGTGTCGCAATCCATGACCAGGCCGATGGTGCCGGTCGGCGCGATCACCGTGGTCTGGGCGTTGCGGTAGCCGTGCAGTTGACCCAGCTCCAAGGCGTTGTCCCAAGCTTCGCGTGAAGCCGCGACCAGTGCGCCATCGGGGCAGCTGTCGACGTCGAGCGGAACCGGAAGAACCGACAGACCTTCGTAGCCGGTGGCTTCCGAATGGGCTGCGCGGCGGTGGTTGCGGATCACCGTCAGCATCGCTTCGGCGTTTTTCTCATAACCCGGGAAGGCGCCCATTTCGCGCGCCATTTCGGCGGACGTGGCATATGAAACACCGGTCATCAGCGCCGAGACCGCACCGCAGATGGCGCGGCCTTCGTCACTGTCGTAAGAATGACCAGCGGCCATCAAAAAGCCGCCGATGTTGGCGAAGCCGAGGCCCAGCGTACGGTATTCGTAAGAGCGTTGAGCGATTTCGGCAGACGGGAACTGCGCCATCAAGACCGAAATTTCCAACGTCACAGTCCACAAACGCACCGCGTGCTCAAAGCTGGGCACATTGATGGATGCGTCGGGGTTTTGGAAGGTGTGCAGGTTGAGTGAGGCCAAGTTGCACGCCGTGTCGTCCAAGAACATGTATTCCGAACACGGGTTGGAGGCATTGATGCGACCGGATTCGGGACACGTGTGCCACTCGTTGATGGTGGTGTCGTACTGAATGCCGGGATCCGCACACGCCCATGCGGCGTGACCGATGCTTTCCCACAAATCGCGGGCTTTGATGCGCTTGTGCACTTCGCCGTTGGTGCGTCGCAGCAATTCCCATTCGCCGTCTTGCAGCACGCGTTCCAAGAAGTCGTTGGTGATGCGCACGGTGTTGTTGGAGTTTTGACCGGCGACGGTCATGTAGGCTTCAGAATCCCAGTCGGTGTTGAATTCCGGGAATTTGACATCGGTGTAGCCTTGGCGGGCGAATTGGATCACGCGCTGGACGTAGTTTTCCGGGATCATTGCGCGACGTGCGGCCAAGATGGCCTTTTTCAGCGCTAAATTCTCTTTGGGGTCGAAGCGGTTTTCATCGTCGCCATCGCCGCCGCCGTGACACGCCGCCATGACCGCGTTCATGTGCTTGGACACGGTTTTGGAACCGGTGACCAACGCCGCGACTTTTTGTTCTTCGGTGACTTTCCAGTTGACGAAGTTTTCGATGTCGGGGTGATCGACGTCGACCACGACCATCTTGGCCGCGCGACGGGTGGTGCCGCCGGACTTGATCGCGCCTGCTGCACGGTCGCCGATTTTCAAGAAGCTCATCAAGCCCGAAGACTTGCCGCCGCCCGAAAGGGGTTCATTTTCAGCGCGCAGGTTGGAGAAGTTGGTGCCGGTGCCGGAACCGTATTTGAACAGACGCGCTTCACGCACCCACAAATCCATGATGCCGCCGTCGCCGACCAAATCGTCGCCGATGGACTGAATAAAGCACGCGTGAGGCTGGGGGTGCTCGTAAGACGATTTGGATTTCGTCAGCTTGCCGGTTTTGAAATCCACGTATTGGTGACCCTGGGCGGGGCCGTCGATGCCGTAAGCCCAGTGTAGACCGGTGTTGAACCATTGTGGCGAATTCGGCGCGGCCATCTGCTTGCACAACATATAACGCATTTCGTCGAAATAGGCCGAGGCGTCTTCTTCGCTGTCGAAGTAGCCGCCTTTCCAGCCCCAGTACGCCCACGTGCCGGCCAGACGGTCGAACACTTGCTTGGCGCTGGTTTCACAGATGGAGC